>Ga0315280_10005649_pt1 | contig 17699 bp, 12 predicted proteins | sample YL17G06_40_MG_FD_203697 | JGI IMG/M metagenome (GOLD analysis project Ga0315280, IMG submission 203697) | Sediment microbial communities from Yellowstone Lake, YNP, Wyoming, USA - YL17G06_40 | ecosystem: Environmental > Aquatic > Freshwater > Lake > Sediment | place: USA: Wyoming | collected... | reverse complement strand
CGCTCGCCTGTGGCCTTCACCCGCAGACGCAAGAGCTTTGTCTCCGTGCTCCGCGGAATGGCGTAGCGGTAGGGCTCGCCGCGGCTGAGCATCCGCCAACCGATCCAGGCGAGCTTCCGCGCGCCGGTCGCCGCGGCGGGGCGCTCTCCCTGGTCGAGCGGAGGTCCGGCTACCTGCTGCTGGGCAGGGTCTGCGACCTCCGCGCCGCAACGGTCCGCCAATCCGCGGCCGAGCTCTACCGCGCCACGCCGCCTGCCCTGCGGAAGACGCTCACTCTGGACAACGGCAAGGAGTTCGCGGACCACCAACGGCTGGGAAGCGAAGCGGCGTTGAAGGTCTACTTTGCCGACCCCTACTGCGCGTGGCAGCGCGGCACCAACGAAAACACCAACGGCCTGATCCGGCAATTCTTCCCCAAGGGCACGGACCTGGCCAGGGTTCCCAAGCATCGTTTCACCCGAGTCCAACATCTCCTGAACAATCGCCCCCGAAAACGTCTCGGTTACCGAACGCCCCTCGAAGTCCTCGGACCACGCCTACTCTTGCGATTGAAACTTGACGCTAGGGGCCCGGCAAGTCTACTTGGACGCGATCCGACGGACCAAGGCCGTCCTGTCCCCGTGGGGATGGGGCGAAGCATGTCTTCGCGATTACGAGACGTTTCATTTAGGGGCGGTGCTCATCAAGCCCAGTTCGGATCACGTCGAATCCCACTGCGATGTCTACCGCGCCGGAGAGACTTACGTGGCCTGCCGGCCGGACTTCGCCGATCTTCCCGAAATCATGGACGACGTTGTTCGCCGCTGGGATGACTACCTGGAAATGCGACAGCGATGCAAACGGCTCGCGGTGAGGGCGTGGCAGCCGCGAACCGTGGCCCGCCTCGTCGCGAAAGTCGTGGGGCAGTGCTGGCAACGGAGGGGGGAAAGGTGGCCAAGCGAGTTGCTGGAGCATGTGGAGAACGACGAGAATTCGTAGCAGTTCGCGTGGAGGTACAGCACGGCTTGTTTCGGCAGCGGTCGGGGTAGTCCTGCTTCTTCCGCTCGAGTGGCGCGTGTGTGAGCAAAGCGGTTCTTGGCATCAAGCGTGCTCGCGCCGTCCGGGTGACAGGGTGCGGGCATCGACCAGCCTCCTCGACAGAATCTGTGGGTAAGTTCTGGGCGTAGACGCGGCTGACACCCGGCGAATCGTGAAGTTCCCGAGTCTTTTTCAGGGCCGAGAATTCGGGACACGAATTCCGGCGGCCGTTTCTTGGTCGGCCGGAAGACGGCCGTGGGCTTGGTATCCAGCGATCCCGACCGCCGAGCGGGCTGAAAAGGCCCGTCGAGATAGAGATCGTAGGGTATCTTCACGCTGGTGAACGTGGCCAGCATTCTATCCGGCAGGATGTGCCGCGCATCGCCTCGCATATAGGTGGCGGTTGCCAGGCCGACGTGATTGTGGCGCGTCAGGCAGTAGGAGTGCAAACGAGGATGCGATCGCCCAGCGACGTGTGCCCGCCTTGGAGGAAGCGGATCAGGCCGGCGACGGTTCCGGTCGCCTGTTTGTGGCAGAGGTTGTGCTGGACGATCCAATCGACCAGCCGCCCGGCGATCCGCAGCTTCCAGTCGCGGGCGAAGCCGCGAGCGATCAGAGTTTGCGGCACGGCGATGATGCACCGCAAGCTCGGGTTTCGGAGCAGTTTGTAGAGCACAAGGGATGCAATTACCAGACTCTTGCCCCAGCCGGTTGGCGCTTGGAGCACGACGCGCTCCTTATCTTTCATGGCGGCGAAGGCTCGGGCCTGCGAGCGTCGGAGTGTGGGCTTCGTCGATTCAGAGATCGCCCGCGGATTCGTCTGGACCCATTTGCCGGAGAAGAGTGTCTGCGATTTCATAGTAGTGTGCCCTGAAGGTGTGACAGTGGTAAGCCAAAGCCTTGACCGCCGTAGCGGTCCAATGCAATTAGTCCAAGTTCAGTTCGCGGAGCAGTTTCACCAGCACGTCGCCGTGGCACGCCTCGGGCTTGCAGTGGCAGCCCAGCCGCTTCCCGGCCAGTTCTGGCAGGGCGGCCAAGAGATCGGGGCGCCGGCGGAGGTGAATCTCGTATAGCTTCATGACCCGCTCGCGGTCCCCATCCCGGCCGATCTGGAACGGGTTTCCCCACTTCGATGGCCGGGCGATCAACACGTCGTGCTCTTCGTGGCGGAGGTTGACAACACGGGTCATCTCACGCCGCCTGAAGCATGTTTGGTGCCGGGTATCGGCTCCTTGCGGCTTCGGGCACTTTTGGACGTAGGACTCGGCCATCCTCCTCGCGGTCAAGCCAAGAGCGATCAAGGCTGGGTGGAAGGGATACGGCAAGCGCCCCTTTCTTGCGGCTGTTCAGGTGCTCCTCGTCGATTGCCAGACGACAATTCGCCGCGACCGGCCAGATCATCAGCCGCATCACGCTTTTGCGGCGCTGCTTGTGGGATTCGTGGTGTCCGCCCTCATCGTGGCAGACTTCATCGTCATCGTTATCGGCCTGGGCTGAGACCGGGTTAATGCACAGGTCAAGATTGCAGTTGTCGAAGACGACACCGAATAAGACGAGCAGGATCAGACCTGTGGTCGCCATCGCCTTGATCCGCTGCCGGGCACTGCGGACCCGCGACCAGGTGGTGCTTTCCGACAACTTCAGGGCCTTGGCCGCCGCCGGTATCGTGTACTCTTCCAGGTCTACCAGCCGCAGGGCCTCGGCCTCGGGCGGTGGCAATCTTTCGATATACTCGTTCGCCTCGATGCTGGCTTGCTGACGGGCCGGCGCACATTTTGGGTCTTCGAGGCTGTTGCAGCCGAGGTCGTGGCCGTCGCCGTCGTAATCGCCGCTCGGCCCAATGGCCTGGTCCCAGGAGATCGTCCTGTGGTGGTCTCGCATTTGGGCCGTGGCCTTTTCGACGTGCTTGAGGAGATACCTCTTGGCCGCCTTGTGGAGCAGGCCGTTAACCGACCTGACCGGCGCGCGACAGCGCATCACTGACATGAAAACGTTTTGCAGGATCTCCTCAACAGCGTCGGCGGTCAGGCCCCTTCCCTCGAACTTCGATTCGATCTGCCGACGGAGGAATCGCCGCAGGCGAGAGACGAGCCGATCATGGAGCACTTGAAACGCCGCGTGGTCCCGGTGCTGGTGCCATCGGTTGAGCAAGGCTTCGTTGCTTTCCTCTTTTGCGGGCTGGTCCAGATTGGTCGGCTTTTCCATAAAATCCTCATCTCCAGACGCGACTCGGTGATGGCACGAGGTGGGGGCGTGGCTACCTGCCCCGCAAACCTTCCCTGATCCTCGCCGTGAGAATATGCCCTACGGTTTGCCTGCGAGCCGACATCAGTTCAATTCTTTTGAGGAAAACTCTACTTAGGCACTGCATGGCTCGCTCGGGCTCCGTGAGGCGTCAAAGCGGGCGAACAGGCACCGGAAACTGAGCAAGGTTCCGAGTTTCTGTCGCCTAGAGAGGTGGACCGGAAGGCGAAACGAATCTGGCGCACAGTCACACTTGTTTCGCTATCTTTCCCAGCTTCACCGGACGTCGGCGCTGCTTGTGACGGTCGCGCCGGCAAAATGCAGTCGGACGACGAGCCGCAACATGGCTCCGGCCGCTGCAACTGACCGCGCGATGGGCAAGCTTCGGTAGGCGAGGAAAACCGACTGGCTGGAGGATGAGGCGGGAAAGAACGAGGAATCTGGCGTCGATCTTCAGCAATGTTTGTGAGTTTCGCTGTTCCGCCGCTGTGGCAGGCGCAGACGGTGACGCTTCTGACGATGAGAGGGCGAGGAAGACGCGAGTCGGTCTGCGATCGATTCGCCCGGATGCCTCCGTAGCCGAACGATCGCAATGCCGTCAGCCGGCGCCGACCAGCGTCGGCCGTCTCCGTACAGAGCGGCACTCTTCTGGCCGGACGGCTGCTGCGTCCAAGAGTCCGACAACTGGAAATGGTCGGCGAGCCGCAACAGCCGAACCGTTCCTTGGCAGTCTCGGCCGATCGTCAACGAGCATCCCGACTGCTCGGCTGCGGGTTGCCACCGTCGGATTCGCCAGGGTAGAATAGCGGCAATCGTTGCCTGTCGTGGGGGCGTGGACTGGAGACAAGAATACGCACTATGAGTGGTATAGGCCCGCGTAGCTCAGGGGATAGAGCAGAGCTTTCCTAAAGCTCAGGCCGCAGGTTCGATTCCTGCCGCGGGTACTTGAGTTTGCGAAACCGAAGGCTGTGGGTTGAGACCCACGGCGCGGAGTTACGGCGATGGCAGTGTCAGAGTTTGCGACCTACGGCTCCCTTGGATGTCAGAGTTCGTGCCGCGTCCGCGATGTCAGAGATGTCAGAGAAACTCTGACAGACAGAGTTAAAGAGGAGTGATTGGGAGGTTTGTTCCAACAGTCCGTTTTGCGAAATCCTCGGGAAAATCGCAGTTTTCTTGGGGAGGGCCTTGACAAACCGATCATTTCCTAAACCGTAGGTCGCAGGTTCGACTCCTGCCAGGCGTACTCCCGCTGTAGCGGGGACTCGCAAGGTGCCGCATTCCCTGGCAAGACTGAGTTTCGGGGTGTCGCACCGTTTCTACCGCCGGCTGGAGACATCCAAGGAGCGCTCCCGACATCACGGCCGACTTCCTCTCCAAGTTCCCGATGAACGGGCCGGATCGCAGGATTCGGCGCCCCAGCACTGCGAACCAAATGCCCGCAGCGACCAACCCCGCCCCCCCAGCCAAAGCCACGGCGTCGGCCAGCCGCAATGCCTTGGCAGTGGCCGCCTCCCTAGAATCGTGAGAAGGTGTCCCTTGGACGGTCGAGAAGAGGAAGGCGATCCCCCTGACGATTATCAGGCGTTCTTTCCTTCGCCGTGCTTGATCCGCCCCGCGTCGCTACCACTCGAGCGTGACGGCCGCCGTGGTCAGGCCGGCGCCGACCGAACACAAGACGATCTTGTCGCCGGGCTGCAGGCTCGATTCCGCTTCAATGAGCGCCAACGGGATGCTCGCACTGGAGGTATTGCCCACGCGCTCGATGTTCATGAAGAAACGCTCGAAGGCCACGCCGCAGCGCTTGGCGGCGGCCTTGAGCATCCGGGCGTTGGCCTGGTGCGGAATGACCCACCGCGTCTCCTCGGCGGTCCATCCCGTGACGGCCATGGCCTGCCGGATGACGAAGGCGAACCCCTCGGTCGCATACCGGAACAGCGGCTGGCGGTCCAGGCGAATCCACGGGTCTGCGCCGGCGGGGCCCTGATCGACGAAGTAGCCGGGCTCGTCGCGCCGCGCAAGACGCAGGCCCCGGGCGTCCGTGCCCAGGATGATCCGCCGCACGGGATGGCCCGGGCCGGCGGCCGATACGACCGCGGCGCCGGCGCCGTCGCCGAAGATGAAAAGGGTGTTGCGGTCGGCCGGATCGAGGAGCCTCGATTGCAGGTCCACGCCCACGGTGAGGACGTTGCGGGCCATGCCGGCGACGATCATGGCGTGGGCCATGGATACGCCGTACAGCCAACCCGAGCAGGCCGCATTCAGATCGAACGCCGGAACGGAATCCAGGCGGAGCCGGTCCTGCAGGATGCAGGCGGTGGAGGGCATGGCCACGTCGGGAGTGGTGGTGCAGACGATCAGGGCGTCGATTTCCTTGGGGGCGACGGCCGACTTGCGCAGCGCGTCCAGCGAGGCGGCCAGGGCCATGTCCGACGGTTTCTCATCGTCGGCGGCCCAGCGGCGCTCCCGCACCCCGGTCACCTCGAAGATGTAGTCCGGCGAGGTCTGCGGAAAGCCGTTGACGATTTCGGCATTGGTCACCACGCGCTTGGGCAGGTAGCCGCCGACGCCGCGGATGAGGACCTCTTGCGGGCTCCGCTCGTTGTTGGCCAGCAGGCGGATCGCCTTGTCGCGGGCCTCCGCGGGGGCTGCCTCGGCCGCGGGCGGGATCCAGTTGACCATGCCGGAGTCCGAGGTCTCCACCTCCATGACCGGCTCGGCAAAGGAAGCCGTCTCGCCGTCCATGTGGAGCAGGCGGACCACGACCCCCGAGCACGGAGCGCGGAAATCGAAGACCGACTTGGCGCTCTCGGCGTGGCAAAGGACCTGCCCCTTCTCGAAATGGTCGCCCGCGTCCAGGCACCATTCGATGATCACCGCCTCGGTTTCGGTGGCGCCTTGTGCGGGGAGGTAGAGCGGCAACCTCTGTGGCTTGTCATCCATCAGGCATCCCCGAGCATGTTCTCGATGGCCGAGAGGATCTTCTCTGCGTTCGGGCGATGGTCCGCCTCGAGCTCCGCAGCAAACGGGACCGGCGTGTTGGGCGAAGCAACCAGCCGGGGCGGGCATTTGAGCTTGGCGAGCGCCTCCCTGGCCACCAGCGCAATGATCCGGTCGCCCAGTCCGTGGGCCTCGCCGCTCTCTTGAACGACCAGAATCCGCCCGGTCTTCTCCACCGACTCGATGATCTCCTCGAATGCCAGAGGCTGCAAGACCAGCGGGTTCCAGACCTCGATCGAGCGGCCCGAGCGGGCCACCGCCTTGAGCGATTCGTGGACCATGGCGCCGAGGGCCACGACCGTCATCTCGCTCCCCTCGGCGTACCGGCGCGGACGCCAGACGGCCCGCAGATCCCCGTCGAAATCGATGTCCCCCCGCACGGTCCAGTAGAGGAGCTTGTGCTCGAATACCAGACAGGGATTCGGGTCGTAGAAGCCGGCCAGCAGGGCCTCAAACACCTCCTGAGGCGTGGCCGGATAGAGGAGCTTCAGGCCGGGAAAACGCGACCAGAGCCCCTCGTATTCGCCCGAGTGAAACATTCCCAACCCGACCCCGCCGCCGCACGGGAGACGAAACAGCGTGGGCGCCTCGTGCCCCGACCGGAAGAACCAGGTAGCGGCATTCAGGCCAAGCTGGGAGACGGCCTCGGTGCCGAAGTCGGCAAACTGGAACTCCAGGATCGGCTTGGCCCCGAGCTGCGAGGCGCCCAGGGCAAACCCGACCATGGACGATTCCGCCAGGGGCATGTCGATCACGCGATCAGGCCCGTGCCGGTCCCAAAGCCCCTTGCAGGTCTTGAACGCCGACCCGTAGACGCCGACGTCCAGCCCCAGAAGGAAGGCCCGGGGATTGTTCCGGAGGAGGTAGTCCAGGGCATGGTTCACGGCATCGCCGATCTTGACTCCCTTGGCTTGGAAGGGCGGGACGGTGAGGGTCCGAGGCGGGGCGTACGCTCCGCCCAAATGGACCGCCGGCGTGGGGCGGGCTACCGTCACGGCCCTTGCCAGCTCCGCCTGGCAATGCTCCTCGATCTCACTTTCTAGGACGCCGATCTCCGCCTCCGAGAAGCCGCACACCTCCAGGAGCTTCGCGCGGGTTTTGGGCAGCGGGTCTTCCCGGCGCCATCGGTCCATCTGTTCCTTACTTACGTATGTGGCCTGGTCGTAGGCGGCATGACCGTGGAGGCGCAACGTCATGGACTCGATCAGCACCGGGGCCGGATCGCGCTGCATCCGGTCGATCGCGTCCCACACTGTAGAGTAGACCTGCCACACGTCGGTCCCGTCGATGGTGACTCCCTCGATGCCGTAGCCGCGTGCGCGGTCCGAAAGCCGCGCGCAGTGGTACTGGCGGGACGTGGGAGTGGAAAACGAGTAGTGGTTGTTTTGCACGAGGAAGATAACGGGGAGCTTGAACACCGACGCGATGTTCAGGGCCTCGTGGAACTCGCCGGTGCTGCTTCCGCCGTCCCCGGTAACGGCAAGCCCGACCACGTCTTCATGGTTCTGACGGGCCGCCCAGGTGCCGCCCACGGCCAAGCTGAGCATCTTGCCGAGGTGGCTGATCATGGGGAACCGGCGGCTGGCGGGCTCTCCGTGGTGAACGTTTCCCTCGCGTGCGCGGGTCGGGCTGTCGGCGTTGGCCAGATACTGGCACAGCAACTCGTAGGGAGTCATCCCGAGCGCAAGATGGGCCGCGAAGTCCCGGTGCATGATGGAGACGACATCTTGGCCGGGGCGAAGCGGGAGCGACATCCCTGCCGCAGTTGCCTCGTTTCCCCAGCCTAACGTCACCGTGCCCTTGACGTATCCTTTCTGAAACAGGTCCAGCGTCAACTCTTCCAAGCGCCGCGAGAGATACATGACCCGATATGCCGCCTCGTAAAGGCCCGGCTGAGAGAGCTTCTGCGGGTAGCGGGCCATTTCGGGGGTAGGGGCGCGCGAACCCACGGCGTCTTCGAGAACGTGCGGTCCGGGGGTCCCCCCTCGACTGAACCGGCTGCCCCCTGTCGTGATCGATCTATCCATCGCGTCCCTCGGCAGGGATTTACTCCCCAGGAAGAGAACGTATCAGATTGCGATTGCCAAGTCCAGGGAATCGCGCTAGCGGGTGGCTCGGTTCCTGCCCGAGAAGGGGCATCGCGGCCCGCTAGCGCAGGACCCAATCCCCGGCCTGGACCACGTGGTACGGCTGCCGCCAAATCCGAAACGAATTCGAATGCCAAGAGCCCGAAATCCCAAACTGCGCCGCCTCAATGAGTGACGCGCCCGATCTCGTTTGTGTCATTCAGATACTCGGGTTTTGAGCTTGTTTCGGATTTCGTGCTTCGTATTTCGGATTTCCTCTAGTGTCCTACGTACTTCGCGTAGAGCGTCCTCGCCGTCGCCACATCGTTGGTGCCGGCGATGATCGCCCGGCCGTCGGGAAAGATGGTCAATTCGTAGGGGTCCACCTTGAGGCGGACGAGGAACTGATTGCGGCTGACCGGGCCGATGCCTTCAAGCTGCCTGGCGAGGTGTTCCAGGGAGATGCTTGCCCCCGGGTAGGTCAATTGAACGGCGTTGCGGCCGCAGAGGACGGCCGTGTGGCTCCCCTCCTTGCCGGCCAGCCAGGGGAACTCGCCCCGCTTGCACGTCGGACAATCGACCTGGTCGCGGAGCGAGGAGACATCAACCTGGCGCATGCAGCTATCCCACAGTTCCACGACGGAGAGCGACCGCGAGATGGCCTCGCGGTGGCCGCTGAGGATCTTGATCGCCTCGATGGCCTCGATCGAGGCAATCACCCCAACGATCGGACCGAGGATGCCGGCCGTGTCGCAGGTGGGCATGGTGCCCGGGGGCGGGCAATCCTGGATCAGGCACCTCAGGCAAGGCGTCTCGCCCGGCAGGATGGTCATGGTCTGCCCTTCGGCCCCCAGGCAGCCGCCGTAGACCCATGGGATGCGCCGCTTCACGGCCAGGTCGTTGACCAGAAACCGCGTCTCGAAGTTGTCCATCCCGTCCACGATCACGTCGATGCCGTCGCAGAACTGCTCGATGTTCGTAGGATTGACGTCGGCAACGATCCCCTCGACCTCGATCTCGGAGTTGATCCGGCGGAGCTTCTGGGCCGCGGCGACGGCCTTGGGCAATTGGTCCGCCACGTCCTGCTCGTCGAAGAGCATCTGCCGCTGGAGGTTGTTGGTCTCGATGAAATCGCGGTCCACGATCCGGACCAGGCCCACGCCGGCCCGGACCAACGTGTTGGCCAACATACTTCCCAGGGCCCCGCAGCCGCAAATCAGCACCCGGCCCTGTCCGAGGCGCGCCTGACCCTCGTGCCCCAAGGGCGGATAGCGGATCTGCCGCACGTAGCGGTTGAGGTTCCTGGAGACTTCCGCTGGGCCATCGGGCATGCGTGACACCTCATCGGGCAAGCAACAGCATGTTGTGCTTCAGCATAACCGTCGTTTGTCTGGGCTCAGCCTGTTGTTGCACCGAGGTTATGCTAAAGCATAACCTACACGGCCGCTGCACGGTCGAAAAGAAGCGACAAGAAAACAAACAGCCCGCGGGCCTTGCGACCTGCGGGCTGTTCTTGGGAAGGCGTTTCGCTTACACGCCGCTTCCTTGTCTGCGATCAGCCACGGCGGTCGCGCCGGGGTCTAGGCCGCACCATCAGGGCGGTCAGCGCTCCGGCCGTGCTGATCGTTTTGCACCCTATTGCTTGTCGGCGCGGATGACCAGGAACCGAGTCCCTTCGGCCGTCCGCACGAGGAGCAATACGCCCTTATCCAAGGGTTGGGATGCCAGGGCGGCTTTCAGGTCATCCACGGTCTTAATCGTCTTCCGGTTGGCCTGGAGAATGACCATTCCGCTTTCCAGCCCGCCCAGGTCTGCCAGACTGCCGGAACGCACGTTGGTGATGACCACCCCTTCCGTGGACTTCAGGCTCAACTGGTCGGCGACGTCCTTGCTTAGCGGTGAGACCTCGATGCCCAGCTTCTCAAACCGGGACCCTTCCGCCTCCGCCGGCTTTCCACCGCGGGTGGGGCCTCGGGATGCGCCGTAATCCGCCGGTTGCTCCTTCACGGTGATCTGCAGTGTGATCCGCTTCCCGTCGCGGAGCACTTCGAGCGGCTCCTTCTGGCCGATCTTCCCCTGTTCGACCAGACCCTGAAGCTCCTGCGGGCCGGCAACCGGCCGCCCCGCGTACTTGACGATCACGTCGCCGGGCTTCAGACCGGCTTCCGCAGCCGGCGAATTGGGGTAGATCTCGGTCACGGCCACGCCCTCGCGGAGGCTCACGCCTAAAGGACGAGCCAGCGACTCGGTGACCGCCTGGATTCCAACCCCCAAGTAAGCCCGCCTGACTTTGCCGTTGTGCAGCAACTGGTCGGCAACCCACTTGGCCATGTCGCTCGGCACGGCAAACCCGACCCCCATGTTGGTCCCCGTGCTCGAGGAAATTGCGGTGTTGATGCCCACGACTCTGCCGTCGAGGTCGACCAGCGGGCCGCCGCTATTGCCGGGGTTGATCGAGGCATCGGTCTGGAGGAAGTCCGCCCGGTCGGTGATGCGGACTCCGCGTCCTTTGGCACTGATGATGCCGGCCGTCACCGTCCCCTCCAACCCAAACGGGTTTCCGAGGGCCAGGACCCAGTCGCCGACCTCCAACTTGCTGCTCTCGCCGAGCTGAGCGGCCTTAAGGCCCGTGGCGCCCTTGATGCGGAGCACGGCAAGATCGCTCTTGGGATCCGTCTTCACGTCGGTGGCCTCGAACTCGCGGCCGTCCATCAGGCGGACCATCAGCTTGCCGTCGCCTTGGACCACGTGGTTGTTCGTGAGGATCAGGCCCGAGGGGTCAATAATCACTCCCGAGCCCGCCGAAAACACCTGCCGGCGTGGCATCGAAGGCATTCTGGGCATTCCCCGCGGCATCTCCCCGAAGAAACGGCGCAGCTCCGGGTTGTTGCGGAACAGATCGCCGAACGGGAACTCGTCCCCCTGGCCTTCCTCGGTGGAGGGGCCACGGCTGGGCCGCTCCAACATCAGCGGCCGGTGGTAGATCATCACGACGGATGGCAGTGCTTTCTCAGCCGCGTTGTGAAAGGCCTTGGAAAGGCTCTTGGCAAAGTTGGTCGCCTCGGAGTTGGTCGTTGCGGCCGCGGAAGTGGATTGGGCGGACGGCTTCGCCGGATCTTTTGCGATGGACGCAGCCACCAACGCCCCCACCACGACCATGCCGACCCCGAGCAACAGCCAGCTTCGCGGCTTTCTTGCTGACACTAGTCTGTTCATTAGCACTCTCTCCCTGATGGTGTAGAAAAACAGTGACTTTTCTCTTCGCCCGCGCCTTCTCGGGCTTTGTACTCTACAGTTTCTGTTGCCGTCGCCAATGGGATGTTTCGGGGAGCGACTTTCCCCCAAGTTGAAGGTGGCACTGTGGATGAAACGGCCAGGTGTCAGCAATTCGAAGTCACCCCCGATGGGGAATTGGAGGCTCAGTGCCAACAGTGCGGGAACGCACGATGGATCAACCTCAACCCAAGGAAGTACCGGTGCCTCTTCTCTGTTCATGCGTGTTTTCCAAGGCGAAACAGAGAAGAGGCACCGGTACTTCCGTACGGAAAACACCGCCACCGGTCGTCGAGAACCTACCCAACTTCGTGTCGGAAGGCATCATTCCGGGTGACCTCGGATTACTGACCCTTGGCCGTTAAATGGTACTGCGAAGCACCTGGGGGCGGGCGCCTGCTCTCGAATGGCTCTGTTGGGGGGAAAGGTCCTCCGCTCGTTCCGCGCCGAATCCCGTGGGACTGATGTTTACAGAGATGGCCGAATCGACCACACTTCGCACCGGATACTTGGGTCCCCCAGCGCGCCTGGAGCCCGACCCATCATCCCGCCATCTTGGGGGAGGCCAGTCATGGAAGATCCGTGCCTTGTGTCCGTCGTTGTCCCGGTCTTCAACGAGGCGGGCAATCTTCGCCCCTTATACGCGGCCGTCCGCGGCGAAATGGAGCAACTGGGCCTCCCGTACGAGACTCTCTTCATCAACGACGGCAGTCGGGACGACTCGATGCCGATTCTCCGCGAATTGGCCCGCGAGGACGGCCGCGTCAAGGTGGTCAGTCTGTCACGAAACTTCGGACATCAGCCCGCTCTAAGCGCCGGCCTGGAATTCGCCCGGGGGGACGCGGTGATCGTGATGGACGCGGACCTTCAGCACCCCCCGGACTTGATACCGCAGATGATCGCCGCTTGGCGGGCGGGTCACCAGGTGGTCTACACCATCCGCGAGGACGAAAACGGGCGAACGGGCTGGTTCAAGCGCTGGACGTCCGCCGTGTTCTACAAGCTCCTCAATGCGGTTTCCGACGTCCCGATCACCCCCGGAGCCGCCGATTTCCGCCTCATGGATCGCACCGTCGTGGACTGCCTGGTGTCCATGCCCGAGCGATCCCGGTTTCTGCGGGGCATGGTCAGTTGGGTCGGTTTTCGGCAAAAGGGAATCCCTTATCGGCCCCATCCTCGCCACTCGGGCAAATCGAAGTACTCTCTGGGAAAGATGTTCGCCCTCGCGTTGCAGGGGTTGACGAGTTTCTCCTCAATGCCGCTTCGGGTCTCAGGCTATCTTGGCCTCGTGGCGGCACTCGCGGGACTCCCTTACGCAATATGGGCCGTTTACGCCAAGCTGTTTACCGATTTGGTCGTCCCCGGGTGGGCGTCGCTTTTGGTGGCGATCTTGTTTCTCGGCGGCGTGCAACTGATGTCGATCGGCGTGATCGGCGAGTACGTGGGCCGCATCTATACGGAAGTGAAGAGGCGGCCCCTCTATTTGACCGAGGAGCTGATCGGCTTCGACGCGCTTCCGACGTGCCCAGACCGCCCCGGCGCCCGCTTTCCCTCGCATTGGCACGTCTCGCACCCGGCGCATGCCGCATCAAAAAGTGCCGAAGTACCTCATTGTTAACGCGGACGACCTGGGGATCTCGATCCCTGTCAACCTGGCGATCCGTCAGGCATTCCGCAGCGGCATCCTGACCAGCGCGAGCCTGCTGGCCAATATGCCGGCCTTTGCGCACGCCGTGGAAACGGTGATCCGACCCAACCCCGGCTTGGGCATTGGCGCACACCTTTGCCTGACCAGCGGGCGCCCCGTGCTTCCGCCCGAGAGAATACCGCTGCTAGCGGACGCCCGAGGGCCTCGGTTCCGTCTGGGCTTCGTTGGCCTGTGGCGGCTACTCCGTGGCCGGCATGGCGAAGAATCGCTCCGGCAGATTCGAGACGAATGGACCGCGCAGGTGGACCGGATCGAGGCATCCGGCGTCGCCATCGACCATCTGGATGGCCACCAGCACGTCCACATGATTCCCGAGCTATTTGACCTGGCGGCGGCCATGGCCTGGGCGCGACGGGTGGGAATTCGCGTCGCTGGAGAGCCTTTCCGGCTGAGGCAGCGGGGCCCGGTCGGGGTTTTGCGCTGCCTGACTAGCGGCGGGATCGTCAAGAACCTGGTGCTGGCCGGCTTTGCCAAGGCCAATCGGCGAAGGTGGCCGGACATCCTCAGCCCCGACCACTATTTCGGGGCCCTCGACACGGGCCGAATGATCCTTGATAGGTTGCAGAGCATACTCGGAGCCCTGTCGGATGGGGTCACCGAGGTGACGGCCCACCCCGGTCTGGAGCCTGTCCCTGTTCTTTCGCAAACCCCGCGCAGTTCGGGGCCGACCGCACATGGCGCAGCCAAGGTCCCGCCCCGGCCCAGCCGGCAGGACCTGCGTTTCCTGCGGCGCCGCGAGGCGGCGGAGGAATTGGCAGCCCTCCTGGATCCGTCTCTGCGGGGGATGCTGGCACGGGAGGGGGGCAAACTGATTCGGTTCCGGGACATTCCCGATTGCCGCTCCAGCGCAAGCCGCGCTCTTGCGGAGTGACATTGCACGGGCGGCGGGGGTGGCGTTACAATCCCGCCGCTCCGTGAGATATTCGAAGGCCACCCGTCCGAGCCGGTCAACCGAGGCAAGCCCGTCCATGTTCTCCGCCGCAAAGAGTGCGGTGCTCAAGGCGTTGCTCCCCGCGCCGCTGGAGGATGGCGCCCGTCGGCGCTCGCACCTGTTCAACTTCGCGGTGCAGCTCTGGATTGCCATGGCCGTGGCCGTGAGCGTCAAGTGCGTGGTTTCGCCGCGCTTCCACACCAACTACCCGCACTTCGAGTACGGCGCGACGCAGTGGCTGGCCGAGGAGGACATGTATGCAGTGCAGGAGGTCGATCGCGTACCGCTGGACTACCGCTACGGCCCGGCGTTCGCCGTGGCCATGGTTCCCTTGGCAGCCTTGCCGAGCTGGCTGGGGGGGATCGTCTTCAGTGGGCTGAACGTGGCCGCGTTTTTCTTGGCGATGCGGGCCTTGCCGGGCCGTGTTCTCCCCGGCCGCTGGACGCCGCAGCGGGAGGCGGTCTGGCTCATCCTGGTGCTGGCGGCCTCATTCCGGATGTTCTGGGCAGTGCAATCCAGTCCCTTGGTGTTGGCGATGGTCGTTTTCGGAGCCATTGCGGCGAGGGACCGGCGTTTCTGGCTGGCAGCCGTCCTGTTGGCGATTCCGGTGCATATAAAGATCTGGCCGGTGGCCGCGGCCATGCTCTTGGCCGCCTGCTGGCCGCGCCAGCTTCTGGGCCGGCTTGCGGTTGGACTGACTGCGGTGGGGTTGATCCCTTTTCTGACCAAGCCGTTTTCCGTGGTCTGCTTCCAGTACCACGCCTGGTACGCCGCGCTGGCCGGGCGCATGCAGTTCCGCCACCTCTACTACGACGCCTGGACCATCTGGGAAATGATCCACGAGCCCGTCTCGAAAACCTGCTACCTCCTCCTGCAGTTGAGCACGGCCCTGCTGGTGTTGGCCCTGGTCTTGCGGCAACGTCGGCAGGGAAGCGACCCCCGACACCTCCTGACGTTCCTTTTGGCCCTATGGACGGCGTGGCAGATGCTCTTCGGCCCGGGCACGGAGCGCAACACCTTCGGAGTCATTGCGCCGCTGACCAGTTGGGCCCTGATTACTGCGCTGGAGGCGAGGCGCGGGCGAGCTTGGATGATCCCGGCTTTTGTGCTGACGACGGTCCTGGCCAACGGGAACGTGGAGCGCACGTTGGCCCCCTGGTTCCCGGTGGTGACTGCCACCCATCCGCTGGGCGTCTTGTTGTTTTCCGTCTGGGTAGTCCGTTATGCCGGTAGATGCGACGAAGGGCGATCTGCCGCTCCGGTGGTTCGCGAGTTCCCACGCCATGAGCGCTTCGCCGCAGCCGGATAACCGCGGTCTTCGATGCTGGCCGCCGGTCCCTTGGGAAACGCTGGGGCGGGGGCTGCTGATCGTCTCCCTGGTGGCGGCCTGCCCCGTCGCCTTGAACCGGGTCATCTCGGCGAGGGGCGGCACCGACGTCCCCCACTTTTTTGAGGCTGGGCGATACGTCCTGGAACATCGCGACATTCAGCCCAAGCCGTTTCTGAAGTACTACTGGCCCTCCCTGGACGTGGCCTGGGCCGGGCTGGCCTGGATGCCCCTCCCGGTAGTCGCCGTAGTCTGGTACGCAATGGCGTGCTGCAGTTGGATCGGGCTTTTGATCACGCTCCGCCGCCTTCTCGCGCCTTATGCTCCAAGCCCGCGGGCGCGCCACGCCGCGCTGGCGGCCGGACTCTTGATGTTGCCCCTGGCCCTGGATCACCTCTGCATCGGGGCATTCCACGTCCTCATGATCTGGCTGATGGTGGCCGGGCTGGCCCGGGTCAGCCGGGGCCACTCTTGGTCGGGCGGGGTCCTTCTGGGGCTCGGCGTGTGGATCAAGCTGCTGCCGCTCTTGGGCGCTGGATACCTCGTTCTGAAGCGCAAGTGGCTCGCGACCGGCGTGGCAATCGCCTGTGCGGTGACCGTCGACCTGGCACTGACCCTCCCCGTATTCGGTCCGCAAAGGACCTGGGAGCTGCACGTCGCGTGGTGGCAGAGCCAAGCCCGGGGAGCGACGGAGCGCACGCTCACCGACAATGCCTACATCGGTGAGGATCGGATCACCAATCAGTCGCCGGCCGTGGCCTTGCGCCGGGTGCTGACGCACATGGGTTGGGACGCATTCCCCTCGCGCAACTCCGTGGCCCTGACGAACCTCTCCGGCCCGCAGCTCCGGATGGTCTACACGGGTCTTGTCGCCCTGCTTGGATTGGGAATCCTCTCTTGTTGCCGGCGGCCCGGCCGGTCGCTCGATGCCTCCCAGTGGGCGAGCGAGATCGCCCTGATCGCCCTTGGCACGCTGTGGTTCTCGCCGGTGGCCTGGAGCTACCACTTCACCGCGGCCACCCCGGCGCTGGCGGTGATCGTCGCACGACGCGCGGGGCAGCCGCGGCTTGTCGGGACGGTCGTGGTGCTCTGGGTGGCCGCCCTGGCCTCGTTCGCATGGCCGCTGGCTCGCGCCCTCGGGGCCATGCTCTGGACGACGCTGCTGGTCGGGGCCATCTTGGTCCGGCCCCAGGGGCGAAGGGGTAGCCTCGCGCTGACGGAGAACCCCAGCGGAGAAGCGGACGGCACCGGCCCCTTGCTACGCCGCGTGGCGTAGCTTCTCGGGCAGCGCGGCGGGCCGCTCAGGCCGCGGCAGATCGCGGCGAAAAGAAAGCCCCCACTTCCAATGCCATCGGAGGTACGAGCGGAGATGGCAAACGGCGTCCCACGACCAGAGTCGTTTGCTCGCCCGGCGCTCGAGATGGTAACAGTGGGTCGCTCCGTGGTACATCACTTCCCAGCCCGATCGGGCCATCCGGTAGCACATGTCCACGTCTTCGAAGTACTTCAAAAACCCCTCGTCGAAGTAGCCCACGTCTTCGATGGCCTCGCGGCGGACCATCATGAAGCAGCCCGAGAGCCACTCGCACGGCCACGTCCCGCCGACGGGCAAGTCGCGGTACAGGTAGCGGTCCAGCGCCCGCGAAAAGAGCCTGCCCAGCCCGAGCCGCCGGCCCAAGATCACGGCCGGGGTTTGAAAGCGCCGCGCCGGGTAGGCATACGTCGCGTCCTCGTGATACACCCCGCACGTGGAAATGCCGCACTTCGGATGCCCGTCCATGAAGCGGACCATGCGCCCGACGCACTGCTGGCGCGGGTCGAAGTACATGTCGGTATTGAGCAGCAGGACGTAGCGCGCCGAGCAGGCGCGGACAGCGCGGTTCAAGTTGGGCCCGTAGCTCAAGCGCCGGCCGTTGCGGAGCACGAGCGTGTCGGGCAGGCAGCCTCGCCATCGGTCGGCGCCGTCCGGCGAGCAGTTGTCCACCAAGACAAGCCTCGCCCGCACGCCGCGCCCGGAAGCGGCCAGCGTGGTCAGAAGCCGCGGCATCAGGTCGCGCTCTCCGGTGTAGACGACGCCGACGTCTACGTCCGGGCAGTGCATGGCGGCTGTCGTCGTCGGCCCGTAAGACTTCATGG
>Ga0315280_10005648_pt1 | contig 17699 bp, 17 predicted proteins | sample YL17G06_40_MG_FD_203697 | JGI IMG/M metagenome (GOLD analysis project Ga0315280, IMG submission 203697) | Sediment microbial communities from Yellowstone Lake, YNP, Wyoming, USA - YL17G06_40 | ecosystem: Environmental > Aquatic > Freshwater > Lake > Sediment | place: USA: Wyoming | collected... | reverse complement strand
ATCATTCTTATTCTTGCTCAGTGAGCACTCGTTCAGCTGTTACTTTTTTACCTCTGCCTCCTTCATCCTTTTCCAACGCATAGCTAACTCATGGAGCAAGCCATCGTAACTCTGACCGCGATGCTTGATTGAATCCAACAGCCCTTTTGTTTCCTGCGAGACACTTACACTGACTCGCTTTCTTAGTTTCGCACTCACTTGTCAAACTCCAAAGTGATGACCAAGGATAGACAGCACTCATCAGCCCTGGCGTCACTTCCATACACCCGTCTCCTCCTCCAGTCGCTAAATAGTGACACCGTGACAACTATCTATATAACTGTATAGTAATGCCCATATTGAGCAATAAAAAATACTCTTGTCAATATATTTGTATGGTATAATTAGACACTTGTCAACATATTAGCATAAAATAATACTTTTGTCAAGCCCCCAAAACGAGAAAATTTTTTGTTTTCGAAAAAATTGCGTACAAAAAAGGCAAGTCAAATACACTTAACTTGCCTTTTTGTGCACGTGGGCACCTATGAAACTAACTTGGGGTAAGTGATGAATATCAGAAGCTTGTTTTTAAGCGCTGAGGACAGAGATTAACCATCAGAGCTAATAGACACTCTCGCCGATGACAAGGCAACTAAACTAGAGGCCTGGCTAGACCTCGGTATTTGGTCATTTTGTCTCTTCGCTTATATGCCTGAGTACAAGTTGCCACTGGTCCCAGCCAAGGGTAGCCAATTTGATAACCAGCTGACGCTTCTCCTCGCTCGTCGTTAGTGAGTACAATAGCGTTCCATTGTAAATATGTGTTTCCACTAGCCCAGCCTCCACCATGTCTTCAAGCGCTCTACAGACGTCAACCTTCCTGCAGTCCTGAACATGGTAAATCGCAAGTTTACTAAGCTTGGCGTTGGGGTGCCTGCCCAAGCAAGCGAGGAGTTCCATCTTCAGCTGTCCATCGGCGTACTTTTTTATAAATTGGCACAGCTTTTCATCAATGGCTGTTTCGCAGGTAGTCATGCTGGCTCCTTCCTATACTCTGGTATCAAGCTCAGCCCAAGGGCGGTAGGGTTCGCTTTACACATCACCACTTGGAACACTAGCGAACCCGACTGGGCCCCGGCTTCACCGAGCGAAACCGTTGTCCAGAAAGGCTATGGCGCTGCCGCATGAAAGAGGGAACTTCAAGCTCCTCACTCTTTAAACCCTTAAGAAGGCGCATGAGTTCCTTTTCCCGGCTGGCACCAGCCAGTGCCTCCTTAGTAGTAAAGCCAGTGGCGATGAGGGTCAACCGGACCTCATTGCCCATGCGGGAGTCAAGGGCAACACCGAAGATAACATTTGCCTCCGGGTCAACGCTTTGCCGAATGACCTCAGCAGCATTATTAACCTCAAAGAGGGTAAGGTCACTACCACCGGTAACGTTGAACAATACCCCGGTTGCCCCATCAATGGAGATATCCAGCAATGGGCTAGCCAGGGCTTCCGTGGCAGCATCCACTGTCCGGTTCTGTCCAGAACCCCGGCCGATAGACATCCATGCTGGACCAGCATCTCTCATCACTGACCGAACGTCAGCAAAGTCAAGGTTAATGAGTCCAGGGACAGTGATTACCTCAGCAATTGCCTGCACCCCGTGACAAAGAACTTCATCAGCCAACTTGAAAGCACCATCAACACTCGTCTTTTGCTGGCAGAGGTCAAGCAGGCGGTCATTGGGGATGATAATCAGGGTATCCACTTTGTCAATCAAGCCGATAATCCCCTCCTCAGCAACTTGGCTGCGGTGGGTACCCTCAAAAGTGAAGGGCTTGGTGACCACGGAAATGGTGAGCGCACCGCTTTGTTTAGCAATCTCAGCTACCAGTGCTATTGACCCGGTGCCGGTACCGCCTCCCATACCAGCAGTGATAAACACCATATCCGCACCAGAAACAGCCTGATTAATCTCCTCGAGACTTTCCTCAGCGGCCTTCCGACCTACTATATGGTCACCACCGGCACCCAGACCACGGGTACACCGCTCACCAAGCTGAATTCGCACCGGTGCCTCCGTAATAGCTAGGGCTTGGGCATCGGTATTCATGCCAATGAATTCAACACCATGAATTTCTTCCCGAACCATTCGGGTGACTGCGTTACAACCTGCCCCGCCTAGTCCAACAACCTTAATCTTTGCTGGGCTGGCAGCATAACTTGATTTCGCCATTTTTTCCTCCGTTTCTATTTGCCCAATTTAGAGAAGAGGCGGAAAATTCTGGAAACAAAGCTTTGGATACCGCCTTCTTTAGCTTGCCAACTTTGTGTGTCTTCGCCCTTTACACTCCAGAAGAGGAGACCGACGCTGGTAGCACAGGCTGGGTCAAGCAGGGTATCCGAGATACCGTAGAGACTATGGGGGGTACCAATCCTTACCGGGAGCCGGGTTATTTGGTGCCCCAGTTCAGTAATGCCTGGTAGATTGGCTGTGCCCCCGGTAAGCACCAATCCTGCGGGGATGAATTTGGCATATTCACTTTGTGGTAACTCCAGTACTACAAGCCGGAGGAGCTCTTCAACGCGGATGCGAATAATCTCTGACAGGTCAAGGTAGGAGATGCTATGCCCGTCCTCGGTCAGGGTTCTATCGCTTTCACCCTCACCCTCGTGGATTGGCGTAACATTCCCATACTTCTTCTTCATCTCCTCGGCTAGGTCAAAGGAAAGCCCCAGACCAACAGAAATATCCTGGCTGATTTGATCCCCAGCTACGGGCAGGACAGAGGTATGATAGATGCTATTGTCCTTAAAGACAGCGATGCCAGTGGTGCCACCACCGATATCGGCGACTAGGACACCATTTTGTCTTTCCTCCCCGCTAAGGACGGCTTCAGCACTGGCTAGTGGTGCCAGTACCATACCATCAATATTAATGCCGATGCTAATCAAGCACTTGGTCAGGTTCTGGACAGAGGTCATCCCTGCGGTAATAATGTGTGTCTCAACATCCAGGCGGAAGCCATGCATGCCAACCGGGTTTCTGACCCCTACTTGGCCATCAATAGTATAGGTGCGAGGGATAACGTGAAGCACTTTTCGGTCGCTGGGGACTCTGGAGCTGCCAGCAACCTCAAGAACGCGTTTTAAGTCTTCAGTGCGCACCAATTGGTCATTACGGGTGATGGCAACAACTCCCTGGCTATTTACCGAGCTAATATGCCTGCCGGTAACACTAATGTAGGCTGATTCTAACCTATAGCCGGCGACCCGTTCGGCTCTTCTTACCGACTGGCGGATTGAATCCTTAACTTCGTTGAAATTGGTTACCAGCCCCTTTTGCAGCCCTGAAGACGGGGCTATGCCAACACCGAGGATACGAAGCTCACCCTTGCCATCAGTGTCAGCCATGATGGTACATATCTTAGTTGTACCAACATCAATAGCAGCAATCTTAGTCCTTTTCATTTTTCCCCCTTACTTGCCTGTTACCAAGAGCCATCAGTTACCCTTTTTGCTGTCGGTAATGGATGTTCCATTTGCTGCACAGAAGATCAATGTAATTCTTTGCTTCCGGGTTTGGTGCGTGATAAAGCCCTGCCAGGAAACCATGTAGCAATTCACCACCAGTCATTCCCGGAATAGGCTCTTGTGGACCGGGCAAATTTATATAGACTATCTCGGTCATCAGTTTTTGGTACTCTATTGCTGGCGCCATGAAGATTAACTCCTCCTTTCTTAACTACTTTATTACCTAATTACTTGTTAATGCTGTCACATATCCTATTGCATGCCAAATGCACAAGTCAATTTTTGTCCTCTTTTGTCCTTTAACATTCCAAATTTACATATTTTAATTCCATAAGCAGACCACAGTGCCAAATAAAAATTACCCCTTGAAATTTCAATCCAATTACGGTATACTGCCTCAGAAGTAGTTGAGGTAGTATAATGGTCAGCGATAAGTCACGAAGGCGCTTACCGCCTTATGTGTCCTACCGTACCTTCAGAAACTTTATTGACGAATTGCAACATCGGATGCCAGCTAGGATTGACCGGAGTTACTGGAGCGACAGATTATCTGGTAGCACAGGCACTCAGCTCATGGCAACCTTACGTTTTTTGGGACTTATAGATACCGGTGGTATACCAACCGACCGGCTAAAGCAGCTGGTTCCGGCTAAGGGTAGCCAAAGGACAGAACTTATCAGGGAAATAGCCTTTGAAGCCTTTGATTTTGTACTAAAGGGGTCGTTTGAACTCCAGACTGCCACTTATGCCCAGCTACAGGAGATTTTTCATGATACATTCCAGTTAACCAGCGATGTCGGCCGCAAGTGCATTAAGTTCTTTGTTGCTCTAGCTAGCGATGCCGAAATACCTCTGTCTCCATTCATAGCTAGGCGGATGAGGTCGGCACACATCAGTGCTGCAACGAGAACAGTTGCCAAAAGAACAAGTACCAGGACAATTCATGGCTCAAAAATTCCACAACATTATGAAGAAATTCCAAATAGAATGCCTTGGGACGGAATGTTACTTGCAAAATTCCCCACTTTTGACCCATCTTGGTCTGATGAGATCAAGCTAAAGTGGTTCGATGCCTTTGACGAATTGCTGAAGAGGGGTTTGAGCCACGCAGGAAATGAGCGAAGCTCCAATCAAGGGTAAACTCTTTTCACTCTAATGTCCTAGCTTCCTTGGCTACATTCAAACTCTATGAGCCGTACTTCACCAGTACCCTCATTAAGTGTCCATATAGTCGAGCAATTACCCAAATTGTTAGCCTTAACTGTACCTTCAATTCTCCAGTTGCCTTCACCCTTATACCTAGCGTCCCATTCTCCAGTTGGCGTTACGTACCCAATATCCTCGTACGGTTGAGGGCTTCCCTTCCCTAGTGTTTCCGCATAGTACTGGTCAATGTAGGGCACAGCATAAGCTTGGATTAGGACGATAGCCTGCACCTTGGTAAGGGAAGGCGGTGTTCTCCCAATGTAACAAGCTTGAAGCGGAACAACCAGTAAAGCGACAAGACTGCTCAGCAAAAACCACTTGCCTTTAGTCTTCACCCCGGTGTCACCTCCTGTTTATATGATACTCTGGGTAGACAAATTGTCAATAGAACCACGAACGACATTGTATCGCCTTCCCCTTGACAATGACCTTACTTTGCTTTATGGTATACAACCGATAGTTAGAGTCAGAGTTCGTTTGACACGAATGAGGCATAAGTACAACCACTGTATGACCTTACCGCCATAGTAGGTAGGGTGGGTCTTGCTAATTGCGGTTGTTGGTGATAAAATAGCGCAAGGAGGACAAAAAGGATGGCTAAGAGAAGAGAAGATGTACCTGAAGTAGAGGGGTTCAAGGAACGCCCCAAAATAATGACGCAACCACTTCCACGAATCCTTGATGATATCGAGGAGAGTATCAGGGCAGCTAATGAGGCAGCTAAAGACGCTAGAGCAGCGGCAGAGGAAGCCCGCAAGGCTGGAGAGAAGGCTGCCAACGAAGCCGCCAGAGTCGCTGCCGAAGCCATTGGTAAGGTTGAGCAAAAAGCCAAGAACGCTATGCAGCTAGCCGAATTATTAAAGTTAGCACTTACGGAAGCAGCTGCTGCCTTAGAGAAAAGACTCTCAGGAAAACCATAGCTAATAAAAGATAGGAATATTTACCTAAAGGAGCAGAAAAATGAGTGACAAAAATGTTAAACCAACTAAGGGGAACCCAGAGGAAGCCCCGAAAATAATGAAAAAACCGCTTCCACAGATTCTGGATGAGATGGATGAAAACATTAGATTAGCTATGGAAGCGGCGAGAAGGGCTGAGGAAGCGGCTAAGGAATCCAGAGAGGCTGCCGAAGCAGCCATCAAAGCATCGAAGGAATCGGAAAAGAGGGCTGAGGAGGCTAAGAGAGCCGCCGGGGAGGCTGCCGAGGAAGCTACCAGAGCTGCTAAGGAAGCTGCGGCTAAGGCTGAGGAGAGAGCCCGGGCAGCCTTGAAAGCTGCTGAAGAGGCAGCAAGAAAAGCCGAGGAAGCTGCCAAAGCTGCTGCCGAGACAGCGAGCCGAGCAGCTGAGGAAGCTGCCGAAAGAGCTGAGGAAGCAGCTAGAAGGGCGGAAGAAACCGCTACAGCAGCAAGTCGGGCAGCTGAGGAAGCTGCCGAAAGAGCCGAGGAAGCTGCCAGAAGGGCGGAGGAAACCGCTAGAGCCGCCAAATACGCTGCGGAAGAAGCTACGGCTAAGGCTGAAGAAGTAGCCCTGGCAGCTAGGGAAGCTGCCTTAGCAGCTGCTAAGGCAGCTGAGGAAGCGGCGGCAAAAGCTGAACAGACAGCTATAGCAACTAAGGAGGCAGTTGAAACTGCCATCAAAGTTGCTGAAGCCGCTGGTAAGCAAGCTGACGAAAGTGCGAAATTGGTCAAGACATCTGTCGCTGAGTTAGCCAAGCAGTTGACGGCGGAGACGGCTACAGAGGCTGAGAAGGCAGGTAGGAAGGCTAACAAGGCAGCTGCGGGTGCTTTCCGAGCAGCCGAGGAGCTAAGCAGGAAAGCCGAGCTAGCAGAAATCGCTGGAGATGAAGCTATTTCGGCAGCGACTAAAGTATCAGGAGTAATTGCTGAGCGAGTTGAGGAGGCAGGTTCAGAAGCTAAGAAAGCAGCAGCTAGAGGTTTTGCGGTAGCTGACAAGACTCGAAAGGCAGCCGAGCAAGCTGACACAGCTGGGGATGAAGCTATTGAGGCAGCGACTCAAGCCACGTATAAGCTAGTAGGCAGGGCTGAAGAACTAGCCAAAGGCGCCGGGGCGGCTGCTAAAGCTGCCGGAGAGGCTGCTGAAGCTGCGGCAAGGGCAGGCTTCAGAGCTGAAGAGGCAGCCAGAGAGGCGAAAGCGGCGGCTGAGGAAGTAGCAAGGGTAGCCGAGAAGGCGGCAGCTGAAGCAGCGAGGAAGGCTGAGGAGGCTATCGCTAAAGTTGGCCTAGTACCAAAATTGGTCAGGCAAATCATTACCTCTCGGGAGTTCGTGCTTGTTATGGTCATGATGATACTGGGAGCAATCGGTGCTTCAGTGGCTATCAGCGTCGGTTTGAGCTCATTGGCTCCGTAACAATATCGATGGGCGTCATTTGACTAAAGTTCTACCGAAGCCTCAATATGCACCTTTGTGTGCTTATAGCATATAGACTAATGAGATAAGGACTGGTTAGAGGAACTGGTCGGGGTGAGAGGACTTGAACCTCCGACCTCAGCGTCCCAAACGCTGCGCGCTAGCCATCTGCGCTACACCCCGTTATCCAAAATATAGCAAACCACCTAGTGACGGTCAAGCTAATAGTGGGTGAAGTTTATTGCCTACAATTAGGGCAAACATCATATTCTCCCGAAAGTGTACCCGATATTTTGGCAATATACTCTATTTGTTTTTCGGGAGCCCAGTAGTTACCACAAATTTTACACTTCTTAAGCTTGAACTCCATCCGGTTGTGGGGCCACTTAATCAACCTCCTCTCGCCAGTATCCTCCATAGTTATGGCGTGTGTTGGGCAAACATAGACACAGGAGCCACAACCAATACAGGCTTCTGAATAGTCCGTATCAAACGGGGTAGCCAGTCGCCTATCAACACCTCGGTTGACTAGACTAATTGCTGAGACACCCACCACCTCCTGGCACACCCGGGCACACAAGGCACAGAGAATACACCTCCGGTTACCCTCTTCTAATCTGAAAGTAGGCTTGTCGACACCCAGCTTACTGGCTAAGTCCTGTATTACTTCCGAATCAGGACACCTGGCCAGCAACAGCTCAGCCACCATTCGGCGAACCTCATTAACCCTCTCAGTGTTAGTTTTTACCGTAAGCCCTTCTTCCACCGGATAAAGACAAGAAGCTACCAGCCTCTCTCGCCCTCGCTGTCCAATCTCCACCATACACAGACGACAGGCTCCGTAAGGCGTGACCCCTTCGTGGGAGCATAATGCCGGTATATAGATATTATTATCCTTGGCTATATCCAGTATCACGGCTCCTTCTTCTGCCTGAACCTCTCGCCCATCAATGGTTAATGTTACCATTACTTCCTCCCTTTACTTTACGGCTACGGCACCAAGCTTACATACATCATAGCAAGCCCCACACTTGATGCACTTCCCCTGGTCTAAAATAACCGGCTTCTTTTTCCCCATGAAGGTTACAGCTTCCACAGGGCAAGCCTTGACACAAAGCCCGCACCCAGGGCATTTTCCCTCGATAATTTGGTAGGCAACCAACTCCTTACAGACACCAGCCGGGCACTTTTTGTCCCCGATGTGAGCCTCATACTCATCTCGGAAATAATGGATGGTAGTCAGAACCGGATTGGGGGCAGTGGTTCCGAGGGCACACAGTGAGCCATCGATTAATACCGCCGAAAGGCGCTCCAATAGTTCAATGTCCCCGTCCTTCCCTCTCCCTTCAGTGATATCAGCTAGTATTTCCCTCATCCTCTTTAACCCCTCACGGCATGGAACACACTTACCACAAGACTCGCCCTCGAGAAAGCTGATAAAGTACTTGGCGATATCTACCATGCAATTATCTTCATCCATTACAATCATGCCACCGGAGCCCATCATAGAGCCAACTTTGGTAAGCTCATCAAAATCTACTGGCAAATCAAGTAAACTCTCAGGAATAACACCACCTGAGGGACCACCAGTCTGGACGGCTTTAAATCTTTTACCGCCACGAATACCACCACCTACATCATAGACAACCTCCCTTAAGGTTATACCCATCGGGACTTCCACCAAACCAGTGTTGTTTACCTTACCTACCAGGGAGAAAATCTTGGTTCCCTTGCTCTTTGGGGTACCTATTTCAGCGTACCAGTCAGCACCGCGATTAATTATTAACGGGACATTTGCCCAGGTCTCCACATTGTTCAGGGTAGTCGGCTTATCCCACAACCCCTTTTCCACGGTATGAACATACTTTGCCCTAGGCTCGCCTACCTTACCTTCCAGTGAAGCCATGAGTGCTGAGGACTCACCACAGACAAAAGCCCCACCTCCCCTATTTATCCTAATGCTGAAGTCAAACCCGGAGCCTAAGATATCTTTACCTAAAAGTCCATATTCCTCGGCTTGTTTAATAGCTATATGCGTATTCTTTACCGCTAGCGGATACTCATTACGAACATAGATATAGCCCTGGTGAGAGCCAATAGCATAAGCCCCTATTACCATACCTTCAATAACACTATGCGGGTTGCCTTCCATCAGGCTCCTATCCATAAAGGCTCCTGGGTCACCTTCATCACAATTACCTATGATATACTTAATATCGCCTTTTGCCCTCCGGCAAGTCTCCCACTTAATGCCGGTGGGGAATCCCCCACCACCACGCCCCCGCAATCCAGACTTCTTGACTTCCTTGATTACTTCTTCAGACAACATCCTGAAAAGAACCTTACTCAGAGCAGTATAACCACCAAGAGCCAAATAGTCATCAATTATAGTTGGATCGATTAGCTCATTGTTACCAATAATAAGCCGCTTCTGTTTCTTATAAAATGGCACTTCAGGCTCGTAGATTATCTTCTTGCCGGTATCTGGGTCAGTGTAAAGTAACCTATCAATGATGTTACCCTTTACCACAGTCTCCGAGACTATCTCAGGGACATCTTCTGCTCTTACCCGCTGATAGAAAACATTCTGCGGCTTAATAACTACTAGCGGCCCCCTCTCACATAAACCCGGGCAACCGGTAATCTTTACATCTACTCTAGCTTCTAACCCTTGACGTTTAATCCCCTGCTTAAAAGCAGTAATTACCCTTTCACCTGCCAAAGCAAGGCAACCCGTGCCACCACATATTGTTATGCAGGGCTGGTTAGGGTCTCTCTGCTTAATTATTGATTTTCTTATCCGTTCTAGCTCATCAGGGGAACTTATCCTGTTCAACGCCTATTCCTTCCAGGATATTAAGTATAATTCTTCAATAAAGCCTTGACCTTATCCGTCTTCATTTGCCCGTGGTACTCCCCATTAATTACTACTACAGGACCTAGGGCACAGCATCCAACGCAGTTGACCCTCTCTAGAGTAAATTTAAGGTCTTTGGTTGTCTCACCGGTTTTAATATCTAGCTCTCGCTCTATCGCCTCTATGACCTTAACCGCTCCTCTAACATGACAAGCCGTACCAAGGCAGACATTGATTAAGTAGCGCCCCCTTGGTTCCAAACTAAACGCCTTAAAGAAAGTAGCCACACTATAGACTTGACTCAACGGGGCACCCAAAGTCTGGCTAACCTCCACCAGGACTTCTTCAGGCAGATAATTGTATTCTGCCTGAACATCCTGCAAAATGGAGACCAACATCCCCTTGTCACGCTGGTAGTTATCTAATATCGATTCCACCCTCTGTTTCAGTTGTTTGGTCTCTAAGCGCACGCTACTTTCTCCTTAAGTTTGGCGTATTCCTCACTGACTCTATTCTGGATCTCCTTTATCGTTTCCTCAGACAGATGCCTAAACCTTCCCTGTAATTTCATATAGTCTTGGACCGGTCTTAATTGAGGCAAATCAATGTTTAACTTATATTTGCCATCCTCCACTTCATACAGCGGGAATATCCCCGTCTCCACCGCCAGGCGGCCTATCCTGATGGTTAACTCAGTCGCTGACCTCCAGCCAGTGGGGCAAACCGATAGAATATGGACATAAGCCGGCCCACGGACGGCTGCTCCCCTAGCTACCTTAGCCATCAAATCAAAAGGATAGCTAGGGCAGGCAGTAGCCACATAAGGTATATTGTGGGCAACGGCAATAGCTGGCATATCCTTCTTCCAAGTAACCTGACCTATGCTCATCTTGCCGGCTGGGGCGGTAGTGGTTGAGGCACCGTAGGGAGTAGATGAAGAGCGTTGAATCCCGGTATTCATATAGGCTTCGTTGTCAAGGCAAATGTAAAGAAAGTCGTGTCCTCGTTCTAATGCTCCGGATAGTGCCTGAAGCCCGATATCGCTGGTGCCACCATCACCAGCCATCGCTACCACGTTTATCTCCTTGGCTGGGAGTTTCTCCTTCCGCATGATGACTTTTAAGCCGGCTTCTATGCCTGATGCCACTGCTCCCGCATTCTCAAACAGGGTATGAATCCAAGGAACGCGCCATGAAGTATAAGGGAGCGGGGATGAAACTACTTCCATACAACCAGTGGCAGCAACAATTATTACGTTCTGGCCTAATGCCTTGCAGGCTAGTCTTACCGCTAAAGCTTCGCCACAACCAACACAAGCCCGGTGACCTGGAGCAAAGTTTTCTTTCCTAGTTATCAATCGGGGAACGAAAACAGCATACTTTTCCATTTTTGTTTTTAAGAACAAATCCTATTTGATTAGCTTTGGAAATTGCAATTATTTTTTAGGGAAACAATTCGTATCTGGTTAGATAGGAATTGTTTTTCGAGTTATGTTAAGTTATTTATCTTATTGTCTTACCCCGAATATTTCAAATTCTTGCTCGCTTCCGGTCTGTGAAATCTCTATACCCCGGTTGATTATCCCTCTAAATTCATCCGGGGAAATATCCCTCCCGCCTAAACCGCCAACAAAGCCTATTACCTTCGGCTTTTTGTCTTCATTATATAGGGCTGACCTAATCTCAGAGCAGACTGGTCCTCCAGGTCCACCAAAGGAAATGGCTCTATCAAGTACAATGAGAACCTCAGCATCCCTAACTGCCTGGCGGATTTCAGCAAACGGGAAGGGGCGCCATAAGCGAAGTTTTATTAGCCCGACTTCTTTACCCTCGTCTCGCAAGCTATCTACAGCACCCATTGCCGTCTCGCTGAAACTGCCCATTACTAGTAGAAGCACCTTAGCCTTTTCACCACGATAGCTTTCCACCGGAGAATAGTAGCGACCAAAGCAGTCACCAAACTCCTTCCAACACTGAAAAATTACCTCTTTAGCCGCGGCTAAATTTACTTGCTGGGCTTTCTTTACCTCGGTATATATGTAGGGTGGGGCGAAAGCACCCATAGTTATCGGTCTATCAGGGTCTAGTGGCAGAGGATACTGATTTGGGGGGAGAAATTTGTCAACCTCGCCCTGCTCTAGAATATATATCGGCTCAATCATATGGGTTAGGTGAAATCCATCCAGGTTAACCATCACCGGGAGCAAAACCCTCCGGTCTTCGGCAATGCGGAAGGCACAGAGCACATTGTCAAAGGCTTCCTGCCCATTGGCGGCAAATATTTGAATCCAGCCGGTGTCACGAGTAGCCATTACGTCAGAATGGTCACCCCAGATGCTCAGCGGCGCTGACAAAGCCCGGTTAGCCACCGCCATAACTATTGGCAACCGCATAGCTGAGGCAACATATAAAACCTCGTGCATCAGCTCTAAGCCTTGACCAGCGGTGGCAGTAAATGCCCTTGCTCCAACTGCCACCGCTCCAAGGCAGGCACTCATTGCTGAGTGTTCAGATTCAACGGGAATAAAAGCAGCGTCTAATTCGCCATTGGCTACTAGCTCGGCTATCTCCTCCACAATGTGGGTCTGGGGGGTAATGGGATAGGCGGAAACGACGTCAACATTAGCCAGCTTGGCAGCTATGGCGATAGCTCGGGAAACCTCTATCCCTATTCTTTGTGCCGTCATTCTTCCTCCTCCACCATAGTGATGGCTTGTGTCCAGCACTCGCAGGCACAGATACCACACCCCTTGCAGTAGAATAAATTAGCATCAAAATGCCCCTCGGCAGTTTGTCTTCTACACCCCTCAGGGCAGAAAATGGCGCACAGCCCGCACTTTATACATTTGCTAGTATCAAGGACTGGTCGTTGCGTCCTCCAGCCCCCGGTTTGGTATTGGCTGGCATTTCCCGGCTCGGTTATTATTGAACCAATTTCAAGGTCTCTCCAGGCTAGTTCGTCCTCTGGTTTAGTCAATTGCTCCTATTCCTTAGTAAAGTCTCCTCATGTGCCCTTTTCATAGCCTCAATATTCCTTTCCGCCAAACGACCAAACCGCTGTCTTAGCGGCTCAAACAAGGATTCTAATTTAACCACGCCGGTGGCTTTTAATAGGGCCCCAACCATAGAAGTATTAACAATAGGAACCCCGAGTAGTTCTTGGGCAATCTTAGTAGCATCAACCGTGGCTAATGACCAGTTAATGCTAAATTCCTGCCTAATCTGCTCCGGCGGTTTCTTGGTATTAACTACTAACATCCCATTGGCTTTAAGCCCTGAAGTAACATCCACAATACGTAATAGACCAGGGTCAAGCACTACAACGACATCTGGCTCAGCAATCTCGGTTCTTACCCTGATAGGTTCATTACTGCTTATTCTGACAAAGGCTACGACAGGGGCACCTCTCCTTTCGGCACCAAAGGCAGGGAAGGCTTGAGCATACTTACCTTCATTTATCGCCGCCTGGGCGACCACCTCGGCTGAGGTAACCGCTCCTTGACCACCACGACCATGCCACCTAATCTCAGTAAGTCCGGCTGTATTTATCACCTTAGCCCCCAACTATCATAAAAAACGCCCCTGGAGCGACTCGAACGCTCGCACCCAGCTCCGGGGGCTGGTGCTCTATCCACCTGAGCTACAGGGGCAACTCATGCCATATCATATCACCGCTATGAGAGACATTCAACCAGAAACGGAAAGCTATACTATGATTTAGGGGCAAATAGATACTGCGTTGTTGTTCTAAGCAGCTTCCTAACTAAAGCTAACTGAGGTCTGTAGAGCACAATCCTTTTTTGTCTTGGGGTGACCGGCATATCAAGAATCCTTGAAATAATCTTCTCCTCCACCTCCCCCTGGCATATTACCGCCACTTCACCTCGCCCGGCATTGACCTCTAAAAGCATAGGCAGTAGTAACGCCTTTTGCTCATCATTGCCTATCAAACTGGCTAGATATTTAAGCTCCTTTCTTTTAAACAGATGCGTGCTGCCATCTCTACATAATACATAAGGGTATTCTTCAGCCAGTAAATCCGAAAGCGGTTTTTGCTTACTCGGTAGGTGGGCATTTACTACCCTAAACTCGCCCTTTAGACACTCCTGAAGCAGCCTCTCATAAGGTAACTCACTGACCATCTGTCTATCTTCGCTCAAGCAGTACCTTTACCCGCTTTAATCGTGACTTCTCTTCTCTATCCCTTTCCTCAAATTTCATATAGAGGTATTTTATCGTCGCTTGTAAACTGGGGATTATTAGATATTCTAGGGCATTGAGTATTCGCTTTGTCCGACTTATTTCCCTTCCCAGAAGTTCCAGCCCCCGCTGAAGCTCAGCCAACTCAACGATTGTCTCCAGGCACTTTTCAGATAGCTGTGCTGCCTGGTCTAACCACGAAGAGGTATCAACCAGACTATATCCTCTTTCTGCCCTTTGAGCTTCCTTTAACTCAAAAGCAGGGATTTTCACCCCGGCTATATTTCTTGAGCCAGCAACAATTCCTAGTTCCCGCTCACAAGCTATTAGCTCCTTTTCTAAAGCAATGTATCCGTGATACCCGGCGGCAATGGATAATGCTTTATAACTCCCAGCGAACCCAGCCAGTAATTGTTGCTTAATCTCTACCGTCTGCTTGGCTATTTGCAAAAATTCTAGGATTAGTATTGATACCCTGTCCTTAACTATCTTTTGTATTCTAGAAGCTAAAACCAGCCTCCGCCTTAGCTTTATTAGCTCAATCTTGGTTGGTCTAACTACTTTGATAATCTGCTGTGGCATCTGTCCAGCCTAAGCTTTTTCTGAGTACTTTGGCAGGTACTTTTTAATTAGTTCCTCACTGATTAGTTTTAGGTCTTCTTCAGGTAAGGCTGAGAATAGCTCCCAACCTAGGTCTAAAGTCTCCTCTACCCTTCTTTTCTCAAACTCGCCCTGGGATATAAATTCCCTTTCGAACCGGTCGGCATTTGTCAGGTATATTTTGTCCCTTTCACCTAATGCCTCAGCACCGATGATGGTTGATATCTCCCTGAGGTTACACCCCTCAGCATAGGCGGCATATAGCTGCATGAAGACATTATTGTGGTCTTCCCTGGTTTTGCCCGGTCCAATACCCTCTTTCATCATTCGGGAAAGGGATAAGAAAACATCTATCGGCGGGTATATCCCCTTTCTTTCCAGCTCTCGGGAAAGGACAATTTGACCCTCGGTTATATAGCCGGTTAGGTCAGGTATGGGATGGGTTATATCATCATCAGGCATCGTTAGGATAGGCATTATGGTCACCGAGCCTTGCTTGCCCATAATCTTGCCTGCCCGCTCATACATCGTGGCTAAATCGGTATACATATATCCCGGATACCCTCTCCGTGATGGTATCTCCTCTCGCATAGCCGAGAGTTCACGGAGAGCCTCGCAATAATTGGTCATATCAGCAAGTATAACCAACACATGCATACCTTGCTTCCAAGCCAAGTACTCACCAGCAGTCAATGCCAATCTGGGTGTTGATATTCGCTGTATAACCGGGTCAGAGGCGGTATTGATGAAGGCTATGGTTCTTTCTCGAGCGCCGGTCTGCTCCAGATTTTTCATAAAAAAGGCGGCATCGTCATAGCTAATGCCAATGGCAGCAAAGACTATGGCGAACTGCTCCTCTTTGCCCTTAACTGAAGCCTGCCTGATTATTTGAGCTGCGATTCGGTTATGGGGTAGCCCGGAGCCGCTAAATATAGGTAGTTTCTGCCCCCTGACCAAAGCATTTAGACCGTCTATAGCTGAGAGACCGGTTTCAATAAACTCGGCTGGGGGTTCACGACCGGCAGGGTTAATCGGCGCACCATTAACGTCCAAATAGTCCTCAGGGATTACCGATGGCCCCCCGTCTATCGGCTCCCCGGTGCCGTCAAAGATTCTGCCCAAGATATCTTCAGACACCGCTAGCTTTAAAGTCTCACCTTTGCATCTCACCTTGCTGCCAATAAGGTCAACTTCGCTAACCCCACCAAATACCTGGACTACAGTTACTTCCTTGCTAATGTCTATGGCTTGACCTCGTTTTACCTCACCGCTAGACAGCAGGACATCGACTATTTCGCCAAATTTTATATCCGGTATACTTTCAACTATCAGTAAAGAACCTTTGGTTCGACGGATTGCCTGGGTTTCCTTTACATAGAAAGAAGTCATGCCGCACCTCCTTTCCTGGCTACCAAGCTGGCTTCCATCTCTGACCATAGCTCCTTAATCCTTTGCTCAAAGACGTCATTGGGTATATCCTTCATCCTGGATATTCTAGGCACTATTGGCGACGAGCGGATTTCAGCCACACTTACTCCGGCATCCAATAACTGCTGAGCCAACTCATAAAACTTGATTATCGTTCTAAGCATCGGTTGCGCTTTGGCTGGCATGCAATAGGTATCAATTTCATGGTAGGCACTTTGCATCAGGAAATCCTCGCGTATCATCCTGGTTACCAGGAGCACTAACTTGTCCCCTTCGGGCAGGGCTTCAGGACCTACCAGCCTTACAATCTCTTCAAGCTCAGCCTCCTGCTGAAGGAGCTTCAAGGCAGTGGCTCGGGTAACATCCCACTCAGGACTGACCTCAGACCACCAGTCTTTAACCGCATCAACGTAAAGGCTGTAACTAGTCAGCCAATTTATTGCCGGGAAATGCCTTTTATTCGCCAGCGAAACATCTAGAGAGTACAAAGCGTCTATTATTCTAAGTGTATTTTGAGTTACCGGCTCACTGAAGTCAGCCCCTGGAGGGCTAACCGCACCGGCTACGGTTACCGAACCCTTCCTTTCCGGGCTGCCCAGACATTCAACCAGCCCTGACCTTTCGTAGAATGAGGAAAGCCGTGAACCCAAGTAGGCAGGGAAGCCCTCCTCACCAGGCATCTCTTCCAGCCTTCCTCCTATCTCTCTCATCGCCTCAGCCCACCTTGAAGTTGAGTCAGCAACCAGCAGGACATCATAACCCATGTCCCTGAAGTACTCAGCGATGGTAATACCGACAAAGATGCTGGCTTCGCGGGCTACAACCGGCATATTGGAGGTATTAGCAATAAATACCTCCTTCTCTTGTAATAATCTACCGGTGGCTGGGTCTTTAAGCTTTCTAAAGCTATAAAGCACATCAGCCATCTCGTTGCCTCTTTCACCACAGCCAACATAAATATTGAGGTCTGTCTGAGCCCATCGGGCAAGCTGCTGCAAGGCAACCGTTTTCCCGGTACCAAAGCCACCAGGTATCGCCGCCTTGCCACCGAGGGCTAGGGGAAACATATAATCAATAATCCTCATCCCGGTAATGAGTAGTCTTGACGGGGCAAGCCTTTGCCTATAGGGTCTGGGCTTTCTTACCGGCCATCTTTGCATCATGGTGAGTTCTTTTACCTCACCATTGACTTCTAACCGGGCTATAGGTTCTTCAATAGTAAACTCACCCTCGCGTATATCTTTGACCACCCCTTTGATTCCAAGCGGCACCATTATCCTGTGTTCCAAAAGATGGGTCTCAGGAACAGTACCTACTATATCCCCTTCACTAACTACATCTCCAACCTTAACTTTAGGCGAGAACTGCCATTTCTTGTTGCGTGGCAGGGCAAATACTTTAGCCCCCCGTTTTATAAATGCATCCTTTTCCATTAAAACAGTCAACGATTTTTGAAGCCCATCATAAATGGAACCGACAATCCCCGGACCTAGTTCGGCAGTTAAAATCACCCCCGTCCCCCTGATTGGTTCACCAAC
>Ga0315280_10005647_pt1 | contig 17699 bp, 17 predicted proteins | sample YL17G06_40_MG_FD_203697 | JGI IMG/M metagenome (GOLD analysis project Ga0315280, IMG submission 203697) | Sediment microbial communities from Yellowstone Lake, YNP, Wyoming, USA - YL17G06_40 | ecosystem: Environmental > Aquatic > Freshwater > Lake > Sediment | place: USA: Wyoming | collected... | reverse complement strand
TTGACTTGCCGAAAGTCGGTCAGGTTTTAACCGGCGAGATTATAGGCATCAGTAAAAATTCAGTCCTGATTGACTTGGGCGCGCTTGGCACGGGAATAGTTTATCCCGGGGAATTTTATGACAATCCCAATCTGCAAAAAGACCTTAAGGCAGGGCAAGAGGTCTCGGCGATTTTGTTGGACCTTGAAAACGATGAGGGCTACCGCGAGCTTTCGCTAAAACAAGCCCAAATGACCACGGCTTGGCAAGATATTAAAGATAAAAAGGAGAACGGCGAAATCATTGATACTAAAGTGGTTAATATAAACAAGGGTGGATTGATAGTGGAAATAGACGGCATTCAGGGGTTTTTACCCTTATCACAACTGCTGACGGAACATTACCCGAAGGTTGAGGGCGGTGATACTGCGAAAATCGTGCAGGCGCTTCAAAAATTCCGCAATCAGGATATTAAAGTCAAGATCATTGACTTTTCGGAGGGCGAGAACAAACTGATTGTCTCGGAAAGGGCGATCACTGACACCCAGTTGAAAGAGGAAATAGCAAAACTGAAGATCGGTGATATTGTGGATGCCGAAGTCACAGACGTTACCGACTTCGGGGCATTCGCGGCAATATTAACTACTAACTACCCTAGGCCGTCTGCTGTCGCAGACAGCGGGCTAGGCCAACTACCAACTACCAACTCCATACCCGAGGAAACGGCGCCGGCGCAACCAGAATTACTACAACCGGAAGCGGCAGAAAAACCGCGGGGTACGGTTGAAGGGCTTATCCATATTTCGGAGATCGATTGGAAACTTATTGAAAACCCGCATGACTTCTTGCAGGCCGGCCAAATCGTAAAAGCAAAAATAGTAAATATTGAAGGCAACAAGGTCTCGTTGTCGCTCAAAGCATTAAAGCCGGACCCCTGGGAAAAGATCGAAGAAAAATATACGGTAGGGCAAACAATAAACGGAGATGTCGCCAAAATAACCAATTACGGAGTACTGGTCCGGCTGGATGAGGAGATCTATGGCCTGGTGCCGGTGTCGGAATTCGGAGGTAATAAACCCAGTGACTCTCTGAAGGTCGGGGATAAATTGAATGTGGCTATTGTTTCAATTGACCAAAAAGAGCACAAAATGCTTTTAACTCTTCAAAAAAACGAAAATGACGAGAAAAAGACGATTATCGGCTAAAACTCTCAGCATTATCCGGGGGCCAATTAAATTAAAACCGACTCAAGTACACAAAAACAAAAAATCCTATAATCGCAAAAGGGGGAAAACTGATTTAAAATCACTGATTAAAAATATATAACCAAACCCCCGCTGTCTCGTCGAAGGTTCCAATTTGGCGGGAACCGCGAAGCGGTCGCCAATAAAATTGGAATCGCTGTAGGCGGGGGCTTTATTTATACAAAAGGAAAAGGACCCGAACTTCGGGTCCAAAGGCCTTGCGGCCAAGAACGAATTGATGGCTAGCCGGCAGCGAGCTCAGCGAGTTGCTGGGAGAGTTGGCCGGAGTTCACGAATTCGGCGAGTTGCTCCTCGGGCATCTCGGAAACCGCCTTCGACACCGCCCCGAGCCACAATGGTTCGATGTTCGCTTCGGCGATTATTTCCCGCGCCGCTGCTAGCGGCGGTATGCCGGCCCAGCGCCGTAGGGCCGCTTGCCGCTCGGCGGCAAAGTCGGCACTGGTTTTCAACGCGTTTCTTGTCTCACACCGCTCCCGACGGAAGCGGCGTTTTGAATCCCTGTCTCTGGGGGCCTTGATAAATCCCCCCTCTCCATTAGCAATGTTCATTAGCACCTCCACTATTATAATAGCAAAAAACGTAATAAAAGTCAACCCCGTACGAGGCAGAGGCACGCTGCGGGCCCTCACGGCCTCGTTCGGGGTCAATACTCGCTCAAATTACAGTTCCTAAAAACAACAAAGAGACGTTATCGTACGCCTCTCTGAACGGGGGGCTTGGACCCCATTGAAATGTGCTGTGGGCGGCGGTCTAGGTGTGCCACCGCCCGAAGGAACTGCTACTCGGCGGTTTCGCTGGCATCGGCGCCGTTGGTTTCCTCGCCCGCGGCGGCTTTCTCGGCCGCTTTGAGCAAGTTCACCTTGGCGCGGCGCAGAATCACGCCGAGCTTCCCGAGATCGGAGTACTCTTGCCCCGGGGTTTCATAGTCCCGGTGGCCAGCGAAAAATTCCGCCAGCCGCTGCGGGCACTCGGCGACCTTGATCTGGCCGCGCTCGTTGCGCTCCATAAGCGCGAACAAGTGCCAAATTCTGGTCACTACGGGCCTTTTTTTTGTGGCGGAGTCAAACTTCCGCCACTCGAACGCGCCCGGTGCCCAGTGGATGATCGCGGAACCAACCTTCTCCTCGAGCAGGAACTGCTCGGGAGTCAGTGTGGCCTTGGCGACCAGTACTTCGCGCTCGGTGCGGCAAGCATCGTTAAACGCCGCCACTGAGAGAGCACGCTCTCCCTGCTTGATTGCCTCGGTGATGCCGAGACGCACGAGCCGGTGGAGCTGCTGCACGGCCCAGTACTGAGCCGGCTCCAACCTCTGGTTGAGCGGAAGTCGCTCGTGCTTGAGCGAACTTGGGAGGACGAAAGCATTGGCCGCACGGATCTTCTCCGCATCGTATTCTACCCCCCCGTAGCCAGAGACCATCGTGATTGCCGGCCCCCGCTCGTTTCTGACCTGCACCACGATTCCGCCCGCCTTCCGGAAATGGCGGTTGCCTTCCCGGTCGTTCCACTGTTGCTCCGGCACTGGCAGGTGCCGGAGCCCGTTGGGGCAGGCCGGGTTTTGGAGTTGGTCGAGCGTGAGTTGCGTCGCCGGATCACCGGCGAGAGCAATTACTTCGTCGCGACGGGACTCGAAGTACCTCCTCCCAGCCGCGACGGCGCGGCTGACGAGGTTCGAAATCGAGGCCAACACCTGTTGCGCCTCGTCATTCTTGGCGAACGCAGGGGTCAGTGAATACACCCGACCGTAGGCGTAAATCTCGCCAATCTTCGGCCGGAACGGGCCGTCGGTCTCGGGCTTCGGGCTGTCCTCGAGGAAGCCCTTCTCCACCAGGTTCTTGAGGGTTGCGATTACCCACGGCCGCTCGGCCGGGCAAGTGTTGAGCATCGCGCTGGCATAGGCCACTGTGGCCAACACCTTTGCCAGCGGGTCGGATGCGTTCAACGTCTCTGCGACGGCGGACTGGATTGTATCCCAGTCTCCTTGGGCCAAAGCCCGTTCGTCGTCGCCGAGCTGCTCGATCTGGCGGATGGCAACCGCCAGGTCCTGCATATAGGGCCCGATCTGGGCCCTGAAGGTCTCAAGATCCGCCAGCGCCTGCTGGCGGACGGCATCGTCCTGCATGGACAACACCGGCCGGACAAGTATCGGGGCCGTGAACCGAAAGCCCTTGGGGGCCACCGATGCCTTGCCACTGCCGCCCTTGCGCTGTTCGCGCGCGGATGGCATGGCCGTGATCAGCGCCTTGAGGTCGACGCCTTTGGTGGCCGCCTGTTTCAATGCGATTTGCTCCCCGAGGGGAGCAGTTGCTGAATTAGACATTTTTCCCTCGTTTGGTGTCTGCCCGCCGGTTGCCCAGTGGGGTTTATATTGATGTTAAGGGTCAAGCAGTTCTGAAAAACTAGCTAAAATCAGTATTTTCAGGATCCTGCATTCTGTTCTTCAATTATAGCAAATTACAAAGCCCCTGTCAAGCCACGCCCCTTCCGAAGAAAGGGCGGGTCTGACAAGGGCTGAAAATCGTTGCTTTGCTAGGGTTTTGCCGCTTGAAGGCAAGGAGGGGCGTCTTGCCCATTCACTCGTGCCAACTTCAGCATCGGGCCATCCTCGCTCCACTCGGCTCTAATCACGAAATAAACGAATCTATTTCTGCCCTCTTCCACTCTGACATACAAGGGCTTGAATTCACCCTGAAGTCGGCTGTAAAAATCTAGGTTAATGAACGGCTTGGAAGGATTGAAACCGAAGGGCTTTTCTTCCCCGTAGCGGCCGAAGGCCAACCAGCGGAAGTCATCACGCTGAAAGAGCGGCCGTCCGCGGAAACACAACCGGTAGAACAAGACGTTCGGACCGGTGAACCACGGAACAAAACGGATTACTGCCTCGTCATTCTCCCGAATGTCGCCGCTGCTGACTGCCGGGGAATATGCCCGCCAGCAATCACCGCTTCTGTATAACAAGTCCTGACTCGGCCTGCCCCCAAAAAGTTCCGTGTTAAATTCCAGTTCGCCGCTTCCGACTTCCAGGGTCGCCTCCAGCGCGACGCATAATTCTTTTCCGAAAAGCCGGTGGAATTTGCTGTTTGAAGAATTCACCGTCTTTGCTTCCGCGGGCATCGTTGCTCCTGCACTCATAGCTGAATCTCCTTTCCAGGTTCGGCCAGGTTTCTCGCGCGGCCGTCGCGATGGTTTTCAATATACTTCTCGATTTCTTCTCTTTCGCCATGATTATAGACGATAACGTCGGGGTTCAGTCGGTCCTCAAGTTCCTCGCCTTCGTGACCGTCCATGTGGGCGGAACAATTGAAATCCTGTCTATTACACTGAACTTTAATAACCGAGCCGTTGAACTGGATGAAATCGCCGCGCTCGGCGTTTTTGAGAACAAACCCCTGTCCGCTAGGGTCCTGGTAATTAACCAGAAATATCGCGTCGTTGGGTCTGTAAAGAAAATTCTGCGCCCAAATGGCCGAAAGCGTGCCGGGATAAACCATGCCCGACGAGGCAATTATGATTCCCGGCTGGCGGCTGTCAAGAAAGGCCTGTCTTTCGCGGTCGCCGTGGAAACGCAACGCTTTTTTCAGGTCGGTTCCTTTTTCACCCAAGAACTCTAGATATATTTCTGTGGCCTTCCGGGCACCGTCAATGAAGATCGGCCAAAGACCGGCTCTGTAAAGCACTCCGAAGACATCTTGAGTACGGTCAATTGTCAGGGCCGGAATGAGCAATCGTCCACCCCGAGCTAATACTGCCTTTGCGGCCTCAATCAAGCATGTTCTGGTGTTTTCCCTGTATCGTCTGTCCGCTGGCTTGTAGTTGATGTAGGTTGATTCCCTGACAAGCAACCGGCAGCGCTCCAATAAGAATTTGGGCGCACCCGCTATCAGGTATCGGTCGTGGAAGCACATATCGCCGGTGATAAAGTAAAGTTCTCTTTTGTAACTGGCCAGGAGTGACTGAGCGTCCAGAATATGACCGGCTTCCGGAGCTATGATCTTAACCTCGTCGGCCAGCTCAATTTCTTCATTGGACCCCAGAACCGTAATTAAGCTCAGGGTCTTCTGAATATCTTCTTCGTTGAAGGGCGCATCAACTTTTCTTTTCCGGGCCCGGAAAATAGTTTCCCGCCAGGCAAGAAGAGACAGAGCAACTGTGCCCTTGCTGGCAAAGATTCTTAGATTGGGATGTCTGCGAACCAGCTTGGGCACCATCGTTGTGTGGTCGTGGTGGCCATGAGTCAAGAAAAGCCAATCAAGCGGCCCGTCATAGACAGGCTCTTCGTCCAGAGAACCATAGCCGCCTCCCCAATCAACTCCAAGATGTTTATCACCTAACTTCAGCAGATGAAAATTGCACCAGGGGGGTATCCCGCCTCCGGAATAGTAAGAAACTTCGCTCACAAAATGCCTCCCATTTCCTCACCGCTGGCATTGATGCCAAGCATGCTTGTCGCTTTATATATTCTTGCAACATGGGAATGAAAAAGATCGGTTGGAAGTTCTGACAGTCCGAACCATTGGCAATTATCCGTCTCAACGCTCTTTTGCTGCAACTGGCCGGCAACAACCTGACCATAAAAAACGTGAACTGTATGATCAGGACCGTTGATATGGTCAAAGAGCCAACGAATCGGCTTAACCAAGAAACCTGTTTCAAGCAAACATTCCCTTATCAACTCCAATATCAATCTGGCTTCGTATTCGGACTCGGCGCTTTCGGGAATGGCTTTGGACAACTCGGCCCTGGCAGCTTCCTGATCCGGCGCAATTCTGTAGAAGCAAATAAACTCAATTAGTTTTTGGATCAACGCCTCAAATGGCGGGTTAAATTCAACGCCACCCCCGGGGAGAGCCCAAGCCGATGGCTTGCCTTTCTTGCCAGGTTTTGGCTTATTGATTTCGTCAGGGTCTTTTACCGAAGCGCCCTCTTCTTTTTCGTGTACAAGCAAAACTTTGTCATCCTGATAGATAAATGCCTGAACTGTTGCTGATTTTCGCTCTTCCATTGCTGATTTTCGTTTTTCCATATCGTTCCTCCACAAATACAGACCTTTTTGGTCTTTGTTATTCGTTTTTAAAGCTACTTCCTCGCTATTTTAAATATAGCGATTCCTAGTCCTATTATAGCCAAACCTCTTGACTTTGTCAAATCGGTGAGGTATTATCAATTTGGGAGGTTTTATGGACGGCTCTCCCATCAGTTCCTTGACCCTACCAGTATCAGCAACAAACGCCCAGACACAAAAACGAAAACGAATTAACCTTAGGTCATTCTTAGAGCTCCTGGTTAAAGAACGCAACGCTCTCGGCTATGTCCTTGATCCAAAAGGACGCAGTTTGCCAAGGCATCTTTCGGAAAAACTGGGTTTCGGATACTCTGCTGTACTTAAAGCACTTGAAGAGCTTGCTTCAATGGGCTATATCCAATTAGAAGAACACAAGGGTTCTCTTTATAGAGCAAAAATTTTAATTGATGTGTGGGACGAGAATCTTGTCATAACCACGCCGATTCTTATTGAAAAAGCTCAGAAAGCTTTCGTCAGGAAGGGCCCGAGAACTTTCTTGGTTTTTCTTGACCTGGAAAATCTGACCAGAAATATAAGCAAAGGGAATCCCCGAGAGAAGATGAAGAGGTTAAACGACTTTTCGTGGTTATTAAATCCAATCATAGCGAAGGGTAAAATTCTTCTGGCCGTCGCGTTTGTAACTAACAGCGAAGCCGGCCTGCCGCCGATTATGCAGTTAAGCCGACAGGGTTTTTACCCGGTCCTGTGCCCGCGCCAACTGGGCGTAGTGGCCACCAAGGATGCAGACACGGTTGATGCTAAATTGGACGCATTCGCCAAGGTGCTGATTGAACATTCGGATGCAACAGATGTTATTCTAATCACCGGCGACGCCGATTTTCAGCCACTGGTAACTTTTGCAAGATTTAACCAGAAGACCGTAACGGTCGTCTCCGCATCTCAAGCCCTCTCCGGAAGATTCTTAGATATGGAGCAGCGTGGAGAAATCGCCATTGAGTTAGTCTAACGCCTGCCCGTCCGTTGTTGAGCCGATCAGCACGGACGGGTTTTAATTTGCTCTGAGTAAATTTTTATGTTATCGTAAAATCTTATGAATCCCGTTAGAGACAGGATTTGCCCTCGGCAAATCCGTGTTGCAACGGCGATTTATATCTAAACGATAATTTTAATCAGATAGCTCAACTGATTAATAATCGGTTTTGCTGTCTCTAACGGGATGAGATCCCTAATTAAATATGTACTAATCGTCTTTCTGGTACTGCTTTTGTTTTCCGGAATGATCGCCGCTTTTGGCTATCCGTTTTCCCAAAATAAAACCGAGGTCTCTCTGACCCAGCTGGTCAGCCAGATAAACAGCTCGCAGGTCAAAGGAATCACCGTCCAGGGTGACATCATAGAAATAATTTTGAATAACGACAGCAAAGAACGGACTAACAAGGAGCCCAATGTTTCTATAGCCGAAACCTTGGTTAATCTGGGAGTAGATAAAACCAAACTGAACCAAATTAGCGTTGACGTAAAAAACGAGAGTGGTTTTACCTACTATCTGGTAAATTTCCTGCCGATCGTTCTCCCTTTTCTTTTAATCATCTTCATTTTCTGGTTTATGTTCCGCCAGGCCCAGCGCGGTTCTATGCAGGCGTTCAGTTTCGGCAAAACAAAAGCGCGCCTTGCCGGCGGAGGAGACGGTAAAAAGAAAGTTATGTTTGACGATGTCGCCGGCCTAATCGAGGCCAAGGAGGAAATTTCGGAGGTAGTGGAGTTTCTAAGCGACCCCAAGAAATTCCAGAAGCTGGGGGCAAGAATCCCCCGCGGCATTTTGCTCATCGGCGCGCCGGGAACGGGCAAAACCTTGCTTGCCAAGGCGGTGGCAAACGAAGCCAATGTTCCTTTCTATTTCGTCTCCGGCTCGGAATTCGTTGAAATGTTCGTAGGCGTCGGCGCCAATCGAGTGAGAGATACTTTTGAAATGGCCAAAAAGACCGCGCCTTCAATAATTTTCATAGATGAAATTGACGCCGTCGGGCGCCATCGCGGAGCCGGACTCGGAGGCGGGCACGATGAGCGGGAACAAACACTCAATCAAATTTTGGTTGAAATGGACGGCTTTGACACCAATGATGCCGTCATCGTTATGGCGGCGACCAACCGCCCGGATATTTTAGATCCGGCCTTGCTTCGTCCGGGCAGATTTGATAGGCGCGTAACGCTGGATGAGCCGTCCATGAAAGACCGTGAGGCCATATTAAAAATACATGCGCTGGACAAACCGCTCGCCAAAGACGTTAATCTCAAAGTAGTCGCCGAAAGGACTCCGGGCTTTTCCGGCGCCGATCTGGCCAATCTTTTAAATGAGGCGGCAATACTCGCGGTTCGCAAAAACCAAAAGGAAATTGTTCAATTAAATCTTTTACAGGCGATTGAAAAGGTTATATTGGGCCCCGAGCGTCGTTCTCATATTCTTACCAAAAAAGAAAAAGAAATCGCCGCGTATCATGAGGCAGGGCACGCACTGGTGGCAGTATCCTTGCCGCACACCGACCCGATACATAAGGTTTCTGTTGTTTCGCGCGGCCAGGTGGGTGGATACACGCTTAAACTTCCCAGCGAGGATAGGCATCTTCGTTCAAAATCAGAATTTGAATCGGAGCTTGCGATGCTGCTTGGAGGTTATGCTGCCGAGCGGCTGGTGTTCAATGAACTCACCACCGGTGCCGCGAACGACCTTAAAGTTGTCTCTGATCTCGCCCGCAAAATGGTTACCCAATTTGGCATGTCGGATAAACTTGGGCCTATCGCATTCGGTGAAAAAGAAGAACTGGTATTTTTGGGAAAAGAGATTGCTACTGAGAAAAATTACTCAAACGAAATTGCATTCCAGATAGACAGCGAGGTTAAGGCATTGATTTCCAAAGCCCTTAAAAAGGCAAAGGAAGTGTTGACCAAAAAAATGGCAACCCTCACTAAAATAGCCACGGAACTCATTACCAAAGAAACGCTCGAGCAAAAAGAATTTTACGCGCTTCTGAAAGGATAGGCCAAAATTTCAAAACAGCCCCGCCCTTGGCAGGGCTGTTTTAGTTTGTTAAACTTTCACAAACAGAACTTTTAAAAGCGGGGGGGGCCAATGAAAATCCGAGTAGCGATCTTTGATTTTGACGGCCCTATCAATGATTCATTCAGGGAGGGGCTACGAAGGATTGAGGTACTTTGCGGGATCAATAAAATAGAATTTAACCGAGAAAAACGTCAAAGATTAATAAGAATTTGGGGGGAATCGGGGATAGGACTTCTTGAAGAAGGTCTTGGAATAAGCAATGATCTCGCGAGAGAGATCTATTCCCAATGGGAAGTGTGGGATTTGATTATGCCAATCCCATTAATTCCCGGCGCAAGGGAAACGCTTTATTGGAACCGAAAAAATAAAATTCTTAATACTCTTCAAAAATATTTACGAGATTTTTGAGAAGTTGGGTCTTGGCGATGACTTTGCTATTATTTCAACGAGGCAAGATACTGAATTCAACAAACCCGACTCTCGTGTGTTTGATTTTACCCTGAAAGAACTGGCTGAAAAATCTGGTATATCAAAAGAAGAATGCATATTTATAGGCGACACCCCCGAAGATATTACTTGCGGTCTAGCCGCCGGGATTGAGACTCTCGTAGTTATGACCGGCCCTTATTGGCTGGAACATATACTTCAATATCCCATTAAACCGCAGAATGTTCTGCCTTCGGTTGATTACCTACCCGAATGGATTGAAAAATATCGCACTTGAAGATTGCTAAAAGCAATCTTTTTTGTTAGATTTTAGGGGAAAACTGCGGGGGCATGTAGCTCAGTGGTAGAGCGCTACTCTTATAAAGTAGATGTCGCAGGTCCGATCCCTGCCATGCCCACTGCTACTCGGGCGCGTAGTTCAGCGGTTAGAATGTCCGCCTTACACGCGGAAGGTCCCTGGTTCGAATCCAGGCGCGCCCACCGAAGATATCAACTTTATTAAATAGAACCCCCGACGTATAATTAAGTTAGTAAATAACTTAGGGGTTCACAATGAAATCTCTCGAGAAGAACAAGGCTCTACAACTTCGGGCGCTGGGTCAATCTATAAAACAAATTTCTAGAGACTTGGGTGTCGCTAAAAGCAGCGTAAGTTTATGGGTGCGTAATGTTGAATTAACTAGCGCTCAAAAGCAACAACTTTCCGAAAATGGTCTCAAAAAAGAGTTCATTGAACAGCGCAGGGTTACACGTTTAAATAATGAGAATGCTCGGCGACAATTAATTATCGATGGCGCTCAAAAACAAATCAAAAAACTTTCTGATAAAGAATTGTGGCTTATAGGGAGTTTGCTTTATTGGGCAGAGGGCAGAAAAAAGACAAGAAATGTAGTTAGTTTTTCGAATAGCGACCCTGAAATGATAAAATTTATGATGGCTTTCTTTAGAAGGATATGCGAGGTGCCAGAAGAAAGATTTAGAGCACACATTCACATTCACCCGCACTTAGATTATAAAAAAGCAGAGCAATACTGGTCGTGCCTAACAGGAATACCGTTAAACCAATTCTTTAAGACATACCGGGGCATGAATAAGGCAAGCAGGCATGCGCGTGATAATCTGCCCTTGGGAACAATGGATATTTACGTATGTAATACCAAACTATTCCTCAAAATCTACGGCTGGGTAAACGGAATTTATAAGGCTTACTAATTTTATCGGGGGTTCAAATCCCTCAGCGCCCACATTCTTTATTCTCTTGAACGAAATTAAAATAATCTACGAGGACAATGATTTTTTAATAATCGACAAACCGTCGGGTTTGTTGACGCACCCTAGGAATAAAAATGACAAAAGCGAAAGTGTAGTTAGTTGGCTCTTAAAAAACCGACCATCAGTCAAAGACGTCGGCGAAGACAAAATTCGCCCTGGAATCGTTCACCGCTTGGACAAAGAAACTTCTGGGCTGTTGCTGATTGCCAAGAACCAAAAGTCATTTGAATATCTGAAGGGGCTTTTTCAAAAAAGAGAAATCAAAAAAACATATATTGCCCTGGTCTACGGCCAGCTTAAAAACCCTGAAAAATCGCTTCGCGATCTCGGGGCAGGCAAAAGGGGCGTCATAGAAACGCCGCTGGGTAAGCTGGGAACCAGACAGACAACCAAAGTTCACGGCAAGCACGAGCTCAAAGAAAGAAATGCGATTACCAGGTATAAAGTTCTCCAAGAATACAGTCGGCCCCAAGTGTTGAATAATCCATCATATGATGGATTATTCAACACTTACTCATTGCTCGAGATTAAACCGCTTACGGGCCGGACCCACCAAATAAGAGTTCACTTGAAATCAATCGGCCATCCTGTGGTCTGCGACCCGCTTTACGCCAGCAAAAAACTGATTTGCCCGCCGGAATTAAACCGCCTTTTTCTGCACGCCCAAAAATTGTCTTTCGTATCCCCCGCCGGCGAATCATTAACCATAGAAGTTGATTTACCACCGGAACTAGATAATTTTTTGAAAACATTGCCAAAAAACATAAAATAAGCTACTATACTATTGTCAATTATGATCACGCTCCAAATGCTCAATTCAAAAATGGCATCGGCATTAAACTTGCCCGAGATAAGACCGGGAATGACAGTTAAGGTCCACCAGAAAATAAAAGAGGGCGGCAAAACAAGAACTCAAATTTTTGAGGGGATAGTCATCGCGCGCAAGCACGGTTCGGGACCCGGCGCTACCATTATTGTCCGCAAAGTGATCGGTGGCGTTGGCGTTGAGAAGGTTTTTCCATTACATCTTCCGACAATCGAAAAATTCGAGGTTGTTAAGACCTCAAAAGTCCGTCGGGCAAAACTTTATTATCTCCGGGGAAAAACAGCCCGTGAAACAAGAAAAAAGACAAAGCTCATAGAAACAAAGGTTTCGACTCCCCAAATTGAAACCGAAGAGGCGGCTCCAACTCAAGAACCTCAACAATAAATCCGAATGCGGACGTGGTGGAACTCGGCAGACACGCTACCTTGAGGTGGTAGTGGGCGCAAGCCCGTGGAGGTTCAAATCCTCTCGTCCGCACAAATAACCTGCTTTATTTGTGCTAGGATTTGAAGACCGCAGCGATGTTCTGAGTGCAAATGGCACGAAGAACCGCGAGGGGCGGCCTGCAACCGCGAGGCCGGAAGGCCAAGCGAGTTGTAGGCAAATCCTCTCGTCCGCACCAGCGAAATAACCGATTTTATATTTATGATAGTAGGCATAACCGTTCCGGAAAAGATGCGGTAGCTGAATTTCTGAAAAAGAAAGGGTTTTCCCGCTATTCTTGCTCGGACATTATACGCGAGGAATGCGCCAAGAGGGGCCTGGAAACCACCAGAGATAATCTCATCAGGGTCGGGAATGAGTTGAGAGAAAAATTCGGCAACGGTTATTTGGCCGGGGAAATTCTTAAAAAAATAAAAAACGATAAATCAGAAAATTCGGTAGTGGTCAGCATCAGACATCCCGGCGAAGTTGAAATATTAAAATCTGATCCGAGTTTTAAAATGATTTTAATAAACGCTCCTTTGGAAATAAGGTACGCCCGGACCCAAGACCGAAATCAAAACCGGCCAGAAGACAAAGATTCTTTTGAAAAATTTAAGGAAAACGAGGAAAAGGAAAGAACCGGAACGGGTAGCGGCCAACAATTAAACTTGGTGGCAAAAATGGCCGATGATATTATTGTTAACGACGGCTCTTTTGAAGACCTCCACAAAAAGATGGTGGAAACGCTGACAAAGTATGAATCCCGTTAGAAATAGTCCTAGCGGGTTCGGGATTGATAAGTAAAGCACAATTCAATAATATGATGGCAGATATAACTTATGTGTCCCGAACGAAGTAAGAAACTTCCGGTTTCTGCCGAAATAACATTTCGGACTTCGTACGGGATGTATATCACTGTGTAACAGCTATTTCGTACGGGATGAAAAAGCAAACTAAAAAAATTAAAAAGCGGCCGGATTGGGATCATTATTTTATGGAAATAGCCCACATGGTCGCAACCCGGGCCACTTGCAATAGGGGCACCGACTTGAAATATGTACCCGGCTTCAAGGGTGTCGGGGCGGTGATAGCAAAGGACAAAGTTATTTTATCCACCGGCTACAACGGCTCGCCGAGAGGAATGGAACATTGCGACGATGTCGGCCATGAAATAGTAGAGGGACACTGCATAAGAACAGTTCACTCCGAAGCCAACGCTATGGCCCAAGCGGCCAAAAATGGGGTTGGGATTGATGGCGCCACTCTTTATACGACCGCTTCTCCTTGTTATGACTGTTTTAAGCTGCTGATAAATGCAGGCATAAAAAGAGTTGTTTACGGCCAGTATTATGACAGTAGATACGGGATGTCAAAACCTGTCCTGCGCCTTGCAAAAAAAGCCGGAATTAAAACCGAATGCTTGAAAACCAGTTAATAAATATTTTAAGCGCAGGGGCGGTTAGCGAAGTGGGTCAAAGCCAACTGCTTGGCTTTGACGGGAAATTTAGACGAAGCTCCTGCGAAGACGTTAAAAAATTCCCCGGAAGAGCATTCGCTCTTGCCCCATTAGATACAATGGGCGCGTAGCTCAGCTGGTTAGAGCGCGTCGTTGACATCGACGAGGTCAGCCGTTCGAGTCGGCTCGCGCCCACAAAAATATCTAACGGGGTGAATGCGAAGGGTCATAGGTCCGAATCCTATACCGCCCACAAACAGATCGCCGGTTCTGTTGCTATCCTGCTTCGCAGGATAAGTTCTACCGAATTTTTTAACGACCCGCTGTGCTTCCGCACAAGGCGGGTCTAAAATCCGGGATTGAAACGAAGCAGTTCGTTTCAATCACCTACTGGGCCCACAAAAACCCAAAACCCGCCTCAAGGCGGGTTTTGGGTTTGGTGTGCCGCGGGTCAGAATCGAACTGACGACGCTCGCCTCTTCCGAAGCGATTTGGACTATATCATCTTCCGTTCTGGAAGTCGGGCGCTAGTGCCGGATTATTGTTGGGGCTCACCGACTAGTCTCTACACCTTCCAGAGAAACGAACCCGCTCTGGCTTGGCTCGGTGTTCTCCTCGCGGAATTCACCGAATTCACCCAATTATTCAATTCGCATTCCTGCGGAAGGCCCCGAAGATTCAGGGCGACGCTCTACCACTGAGCTACCGCGGCTCTCCTACGCTTTGATAAATATCAAAGCTTCGGAAGACTCCTCCTTCACAAAGTTTCGAAGGACAAGCAAGAATACTACTTCTTGAAATATACTTGCCTGCCATCCGAAGTCTCGACGAAGGATGGTCCTTCCGAAGCTCAAATGAATTTGGAGCGAAGGAGGGAGCTACCGCGGCATAGAATTAGTATAGCAAAAAGGGGTTAAGAAACCAACTCCCTGTTCTGTGCAGTACTTACTTTTATCAACAGTCGGATATCCACAAAAACTGTTTAAGAAACTGAACCAACGTGCTATACTTTTAGTTAATGAGGTCTGATAGAAACTCCGCTCTAAAATTTCGACTAAAAGGACGGAGCTATAATGAGATAGTTCATCTGCTTGGAGTACCAAAATCTACTCTCTCCGGATGGTTCACCGACTTAGAGTTGCCGGAATCAGCAAGGGTTAGGATTGCCAAAAGAGTCTACGCCGGCTCCGTAAAAGCTCTTGTTAAAAGGAATGCCAATCAGACACAATTAGCAGAATTAAAAGCCAGACGAATAAGAGAATCTAGCAAAAAAGAGGTTGGCAAACTCTCAAAAACAGAGCTATCTCTTATTGGCACCGCCCTATATTGGGCCGAGGGTTATAAAAGGCCTATTTTAAAAAATGGTAAGGTAAAAACTTATCATCCAGTCTGTCTATCAAATTCTGACCCGGCCCTAGTGAGGACGTACATGAGATTTCTGAGAGAAGTTTGCCAAGTGTCGGATGAAAAAATTAGCGCCGACGTAAGAATTTATCAACACCAAAATGAAGCTTACTTGTTAGACTTCTGGAGCAAGGTGACCGGTTTGCCATTTGGCAGATTCAAAAAATTCTATTATGGGATTAGTTTATCCAGCCAACATAAAAGACCTTTTAATATTTTGCCCTATGGTACTGTCCAGATAAGAGTAAATAGCACCGAGTTATACCATAAAATCATGGGTTGGATTGAAGGATTGTCAAAAATTTGATACTATTTCGATGATTGCGGGCGTCGTATAGCGGTTATTATATAGCCTTGCCAAGGCTAGGACGGCGGTTCGACTCCGCTCGCCCGCTCATTAATTTCCTGTTACTTGCTTAAAATTAACATAAATCCGGGCAGACCGGATTTATGTTTCTAAACATGCTTTTCGGAATCTTTAGAAAAATGCAGGCTAGTGTTCATAGAAAGGTTGAAAACAACGACCCCGGTCTTTATATTTCTTTGGCCTTCCCTACCCTTTTTGCATTCATAATCACCTTTCTGAGCTCTCGTTTGGTTGGCTACCTGATAACTTATGGGATTATGCCCCCTATGTATTATCAGCCATCGCCCGGATTGCATGTCCACCATTTTACTTACGGCGTGTTTATTCTTTTTCTCGCCGGTTATCTTGGACTATCGGTGAAACAGGCGCGGGCAAAATTTTGGGTAGCTCTGCTCCTTGGTTTCGGCCTCGGTCTGGCCATGGATGAATTCGGCATGTGGCTCAAATTGCGTGACGACGAGATAGTCCGTTGGAGCTATGATGGTTTCAATATTACTATCGGCTTATTTTTGCTGATTTTATCGTTAAAACCTGGTATTAGGATGTTAAAACGGGTATGGCCGTTCAGGAAAACAGGGGCTTGACCCTCACGCCTATTGAGTATAGGTTCTGCATACCGCAAGTTTTGTCAGAGCGTTTGTCATTAGCATAACAAAAGCTATGTGAATGATAGCTGTTTTGATAAGCCCCCACACCTATGCATAGGTGTGGGGGTAAGCAGAACAGGAATGACTTGCAGATACTCAATAGGTGTGAGGGCTTGACTTTGGGGCTAAAATTTGATAGAATGGAAAGGTAGAGTAAGGAGTCCGCTATGGCGGGCTTTTTAATTAGAAATGGCCAAATAGGCTGTTTTTAGCAAAAATATGACTAAAAAACTAACAAAAATCAGGCAAATTTCAGCCCTAGTTTTGCTCACGATTTTTGCCCAAATTGCCATTAGTTTGCCAACAGCAAACGCCGCTATATTCGGCCAGTCTAACAATGGCAATGTTTCGTCCGATAACGGCTCAATCTTGAACCCGGTAATACCCTACCTGACCGCCAACTTCCGATTGTCCGGTTCTGAAGAAAAAACAGAATCAAAGCTGACGCTAATTAACAGTAATTTTTTGGCTGCTTACAATTCGCCCGAATCTAAAACTTCCGGCAACTCAAAAAGTATTAGCGCCAAGGTAAAAGAGTTGGTTGTCTCTATTACTGCCTATTCTTCGACTCCCGACCAAACCGACGATTCGCCGTTTACAACGGCCCGCGGTACTTATGTCCGCGATGGTATTGTTGCCGCCAACTTCCTGCCATTCGGAACTAAGATTAAAATCCCGGAACTTTTCGGCGATAAGATCTTCATCGTTGAAGACAGGATGAACAGCAGATATTGGCATAAAATTGATGTTTGGTTCCCGACCAAACAAGATGCAACCGAGTTTGGAATTAAAACCGTAAAGATTCAAATTATTTAATCTTAAACAATTAACAAAAACCTTGCTCTTCAGTAAGGTTTTTGTTAATTTAAAAGGATACTCGCCTCTATAGTTCAATGGATAGAACAACGGCCTTCGAAGCCAGAGATGGGGGTTCGAATCCCTCTAGGGGCACACTCGCTTCGCTCGTGTGCGTTTATTATACCAAGTTAGAACCTATTTTCAAAACAAATGATGTCGCGCACTCCGCGCGCGTGGTGGCTTGAAACTAAATCGTACGCTCGGACAATCGCCCCGCCACCGCCTCGCTTCACTCGGCAACCCCAAAAAGAAAAAATGTTCCTTGCTTTTTTGATTTTCGCTGGGGTGGATTTTTTCTGAAAATGGAAAGGACATTTTTCTTTGGGTCCTGCCCTCCAAGTATTCGGGCAGTGTGGCGGGGCGAAATGCGGACTCGGTTTTGCCAAAACTATTTTCTGGGGGAAAGGATTTGGCAAAACCTCGGCTGATATTTGTTGTTGTATTTTGTCCGCGCGGAGGAGTCCCGTTAAAGGAAAACATCAACTAGTAAACTGTGGATAAGCCGTCTTCTTCCAGTAGTAAGCATAAAGAAATCTAAGGAACTTTCTGGATAGAATAATGAGCGTGGTTACATAGTTCGTGCCCTTGGCTCTCAACCTCTCATACTCGGCTTGATAGACCGGATTGTTCTGTTTCAGGCCCCAAGCGACTTGATACAATACTTTTCTTAAGTA
>Ga0315280_10005646_pt1 | contig 17699 bp, 18 predicted proteins | sample YL17G06_40_MG_FD_203697 | JGI IMG/M metagenome (GOLD analysis project Ga0315280, IMG submission 203697) | Sediment microbial communities from Yellowstone Lake, YNP, Wyoming, USA - YL17G06_40 | ecosystem: Environmental > Aquatic > Freshwater > Lake > Sediment | place: USA: Wyoming | collected... | reverse complement strand
CTATCATAAGGTCAACTTCAAACTTCTTTCATTCTACCCTGAGATGCATGAGGTTGTGGAGGGCGAGGTCGTCGAAGTAACCGACTTCGGGGCCTTCATAAGAATCGGCCCTGAAGATGCCCTGCTGCACGTCTCCCAAATCATGGACGATTACATATCCTTCGACGAGAAGCACGGTGTGCTCGTGGGAAAGGAGTCACAAAGGAAACTCGGTAAGGGTGACATGGTGAGAGGGCGAATCATTGCCGTTAGCTTTCCTCGTGGCGGAGCGGGTGGCAAGATAGGAATCACGATGCGTCAGCCGTTCCTAGGGAAGATCGAATGGGTCGAATCTGACATCAAGCGAACCAAAGTCGTCCATGAGGAGAAGGCCGCTTGAGTGATAAGGCCTGCAAGAACTGCAAGTTCATCAGCAACGGACCGGTCTGCCCCAACTGCAAATCAACCAACCTGAGCGACGATTGGAGCGGCTTAGTAGTCATAATAGACCCCTTAGTCTCTGAAGTCGCAAAGACCATGGGGATCAAAGCAGCGGGCCGTTATGCTCTGAGGGTCCGCTGATCGACGGACACCTACTTCTCACAAGTTGTTTCACGTGCCCTCCTTTGTCTTGACTGAACCGCAAAGACAGCTGCTGAAACGGCCGCTGGGGGAGCTCGTGTCGGGAACTGCGGCAGAATGTAACCGCGCTCTCATGGAAGCGGTCGAAAAAGAAGAACCGGCACGTCTCATCCTGGTCGGTGACACGGTCTCCAGGAACGCGATTCAATCAGGAATCAAACCAGATGTAGTCATAATCGACAATCTGGAAATGCGGCGTAAGGCCATCCAATTCAGATACGAAATGGAACATCTTTTCCGGGCAGTGAACCCGGCTGGGGCCATTGAATCAGGCGCATGGCAAACGGTCGAGGAAGCTGTACGAGTAGGCAATAGTATCGTGGAAGTTGATGGCGAGGAGGACCTCCTCACCCTTGCAGCCGTCTTAGCTGCGCCGTCCAAGTCTCTTGTAGTGTACGGGCAACCGGGCGATGGAATCGTGTTGGTGCGAGTATCTGAAAACAAGAAGAAAGAGGTCGAGGAATTTATCAAACAGATGGAGAGGAGAGACGGATCTACGTCTTAGCCTTCACAAAATCAGTAAAACTACAGGAACCACAAGTCCACCGCTCGACCGGGCTCTTATGATAGGCCATTATGCTTCCACAACGTGAGCACTTGCGATTCTTGAGCTTGATGGTTCCCTTCTGTGTGTCAACTTCGTAAAGAGTATTCAACCTCGACTTTGGTTCCTTCTTGGCGCTCACTTTGCTTCGCCTTCCTTGCCTTTCTTAGGAGGTTCCGGCGCCGGCTTGGCCTCTTGTTTTGGCTTGGCTTCTTTGGCCTCTTCTTTCGGTTTCTCCGCCGCCGGCTTCTCTACTTTCGCTTTCGGCTCCTCTTTCGCCTTTCCGGCTTTGGGTTTCCCTGCCTTTGGCTTCTCTTCCTCTTTCTTTGCTTCCTCTTCCCTCACACGCTTCCGCTCCTCAGGGGGGAGGTTGCGGGTCTGAATGTACTTTGGGACTGTGCGTTGAGCGGTTTGAGGGTCGTCGTAGACTTGGATCTCGCATACAGCGCTCTGAGTCCCAGTCTTCGTTTCGACATCAACAACGTAAACATTCTCCGGTTTTGTGTTGTACTTGGCAGCTATGGCTTTCCTCAGCTCAACCCTCGATGGAGTGCCTTGCCCGTCGTGGTCGACCTCGGCGTGAACTTCCTTCCTCTTGAGCAGTGGATTGTAGGTATCCTGCTTAATCTTGAAATCCAATCACACTTGCCTTCTACTTAGACTTCTTAGTAACCTTCTTTGCGACCTTCTTAGCTCGAGGTTTCTCAGGTGGTTTCTCTGGCGCCGGCTTGCGCGCTTCTGGAGGTGGCTTTGCTTCGGCAGGGCGCTTTGGTTCTCCCCCCTCCTTCTTGATGGTGAAGTTGATCTGGTAAGTTTCGTCCGTTACGATTTGGCCGCGCACCAGCTTCCTCCTTCTCTCCCCGTGCCGGGTCGGCCTAAACCCTGGCCCGGAAGAAAGGACTATGTATTTCTTGACTCCACCGTGCACGTCGGCTCTCATCGGAATGCCATTCTTGTCACACCCGCCAGAAATGAGCAACTTACTCTGAGCAATTCCCAACGCCGAGCCATCTATCGTTTCGCCAAGTGAGCGGCCGATTAGGGCCTGCGCTCGGGACCCTTCTATCTCGCTGGCAGAAGACTTGCCAGTAGCAGGGTCTGAGATGATTAGCTTGAATTTTACCATCGCAACGACCATTCTGAAAGCGCGGAGCGATACTACGCCCTGAACGCCTTTTATTAACGTTGCCAGAAAATGCTGCTGCTACCGGCGCGGGTGGTTCCGAAAGAATGCCTTCAATTCAGAAATGCTAAGGAACCCGTGCTCCTTGCGCTCCAAGCCGCCTGTCTCGAGCCAAATGTGTCTTGCCTTCTTTCCCTCAATTTCGCGGAGAAATTCTTCAACTGCCAAGGGCTTTAGGGACTCGGGCATCTCTCCGTCGTAGATCCTTTCTACCACCTTACGCCTTTCGGTCGGCCGTAGCTTTTCGGTGAACTTGAAGTATGTCATCCTGTCAGTCGCAGAGTGCAGGATTCCTAGAGTCGTCGCGTCCTTGAGTTCCACAAGGAGCATGGAGTACTGATGAATCTCACTTATTATTTGCAGGACGTCATTCGCGGAGATCATCGTGAATCATTTTCCGGGTTCGCGACGACATTTTATGGCTTGTGAGGGCCGAAGCGACTATTCAAGTTTCACGGGAGCGGCTCGTAACATCCGATGTTGATTTTCCGGTTTGGCTCCTCGTTTCTATGATTAGGAACTCTTGAACGAGATTTTCCGGGCAGAAACGTTCTTAAAAGGCTCACAGTTGGTTACGCTAGCCAATTGGCAAATGTGCGGTGAAGCGAATGCCAAAATCGTTCTACGTTAAGTTCGAAGTCCCAAAAGAGCTGGTAGATAAGGCTCTTCAGGTCGTGCAAGTGGCGAGGGATTCGGGAAAGGTCAGGAAAGGTACCAATGAGAGCACCAAGGCTGTTGAGCGTGCAGTTGCGAAGCTTGTGCTGATAGCGGAAGATGTCGACCCTCCCCAGGTTGTTGCGCACTTACCGATTTTGTGTGAGGAGCGAAAGATTCCCTACCTCTTCGTGCCGAGCAAACTTGACCTCGGTCGAGCCGCGGGAATTGATGTTGGCTGTGCGGCCGTTTCGGTTCTGGAGGGGGGCGAAGGTTCCAAGACTCTGAAAGAGATAGCGGATGCCACGGAACAGTTGAGGAAGAGCGGGGCTAAAGGCCAAGCATGAGTTCTGTAAGGGAACGTGCGGAAGAAGCGATCACACCCGCCGAAGTTACACAAATCATTGGAAGAACAGGTGTGACGGGCGAGGTCATCCAGGTGCGCGTCCGAATCTTGGAAGGGCGCGATAAGGGGCGAGTGATTACCCGAAATATCAAAGGGCCTATCCGAACCGGAGACATTCTAATGCTCCGGGAGACTGAAAGGGAAGCGAAGAAGATCAGGTAGGGAGACGCGCCTGCAACTTGCCGAGAACCTACACGTGTTCCTTCTGCGGGAAGGGTTTTCCGCAAGCCACAGGAATAATGTTCGTGCGGAATGATGGGTCGATTCTCTATTTCTGTTCGAGCAAGTGCAGAAAGAGCCTAATGGTTTTCGGAAGAGACCCTAGGAAACTCAAGTGGACCGTTTACTACGGGAAGAAGGAAAGGGGCAAGTAAGGGCAATAGTATTGCAGACCGAGCGAACCTTCTCCTTCCTCAAGCCAGAAAGCGTAATGAGGGGGCTAATCGGAGAGATCATTTCCAGATTCGAAAAGAAGGGCTTAGTGCTCACCGCTGCCAAACTAATACAAATGTCTAGAGATCAGGCTCAGAAGCTCTACGAGATCCACAAAGGGAAACCGTTCTTTCAGGAGCTCGTCTCCCATGTGACTTCCGGCCCCGTGTTCCTTATGGTATGGGACGGGCCTAACGCTGTGGCTGTTGTCAGGAACTTGGTTGGCGCCACCAACCCCCTCAATGCAGCGCCGGGCACGGTTCGAGGCGACTATGCCCTGTCGATCACGCCGAACTCAATTCACGCGGCTGACTCTCTTGAGAACGCCAAGCGAGAGATGTCAATTTTCTTCTCCCCAAACGAAATCACAGAATATACGAAACCAACCGAACGAGAGTTCCTCTTGAAGTAGGTTAGAGGCCCCAGACCGGATTTTCTCTTCTCTTAAGCTGGATTAGTTCCTTTATCGTCTCCTGATCGCTCTCGGATAGTTCTGACGGGAACTTCGTCTGCAGGGTCTTCAGATGTCTCTCGGGTACATCGGTATATAGTGAGTCGCCTTCTGAAATATTCCGCCCGACCACACCGTCTTCGATCGAAACGGCCACCTGCATGCCAACAACCGCCTCCTGAATGTCATTTCCTTTATCTTGTATCCTTTGAACCTCGCCGAGTTTCTTTCCCGAGGATGCGATAATAGGGAACTTCGGCTTGAGCCGGCCGGAGACGATCTCAACACCCACGATCGCTGGTTTGCTTCTCCTAAAAATGAAGCCTGGGAGGACCTTTGCTTTGCAAGGCCGCACTAGGGCGTCTAATTCAGCCTTGACTCCTGCCGTGCGTTGCTCCTCGTTCCATCTCAGGTAGTCCTCTATCATATGATAAATTATGTCAGACTGAAAAATCGGTACCCCAGCTGCCTTCGCTTCCTCTTCGGCGTCCGGCAAAACTTTCACATTAAAGGCGAGGACCACTGCCAGCAGCCGGTCCTCTTGACTCGTCGCCTCTGCTTCGACGACATCTCGTTTTGACACGTCGCCAATGTCTGCAAGCCGTATTTGGACATCGTGGCGAGAAAGTGCCTCCGTGACGGCCTCTAATGAACCCAAAGTGTCGGTTTTGAGGACTATGCCGGATCTTTCGGTCTTAATCCGAAGTTTCTCAACTTCGTCCTCGATTATTCGCACATATTCTTTAGCGTTCTTCCCTTTGGGAACCGCGTAGAGTGCCGAGCCAGCAAGTGCGCTTTCCAGGCTCGGAGCTGCGACCTTCACTCCTGACGCTGCCGTGACCCTTTTCACACTTGTGAAGCGGTCCTTCGGGTCTCTAATTTCGTCGAGGGGTTTTGGTACTAGTATCGCACGGACTGCCGTGACTATTGGCTTGTCGCGTCCTCCTAGGACTATCATATCATCGACCTTCAATGACCCATCGTAGATGATCGCGTTGATGGTTGTCCCAAGGCCCGGTTCGTCTTTTACTTCAAGGACCGTTCCTCTCGCTGGCCCTGAAGTGACTTGGAGTTCCTGGGACAAGTATGCCTGCGTCAAGCCGGTGAGTATCGCGAGTAGCTCGAGGATCCCCTCGCCTGTTTTTGCGCTTACGGGGACTATCGCGACCGTCTGAGTGAAATCTGAAATTCTATCAAACCTTTCTGCTCGGAAGCCTAGTCTCGAAAGTGTTCCAATAATGGTGTATACTCGGTTGTCAAGTTCCGTTTGTATCTCAGGGAATTGGTCTTTCAGCGAACTCATGAACGACGATTCAGGTTCGGATTTCCATCCTTTGATGGCATCTACTTTGTTCGCGGCTACTATGAATGGGGTCTTTCGGCTCTTCAGAATGTTTATCGACTCGACTGTTTGGGGCTCCACGCCCTTAGTTACGTCAATCACAAGGATGGCGATATCAGCCGCTGAGCCACCTCTTCTTCTGAGGTTCGAAAAAGTCTCGTGACCGGGCGTGTCTATGAAGAGGAGCCCAGGAACCTTGAGTTCAAAATGAAACTGTTCCAGCAACGGGCCGCAAATCTGTTCTATCGTCTGACTCGGGAGTAAGCTCGCGCCAATCCACTGCGTTATTTGGCCTGGTTCTCGTTTCGCAACCGTCGTACCCCGGATTTTGTCCAATAGCGTTGTTTTTCCATGGTCTACATGGCCGAGTACTACGACGATTGGCTGACGCAGTGTCATCTTTCTCACGCAGGGTTGGCATTTTCAGACCTCTGTAGACGGAAGTTTCCCCTTAAGCTTTCGTTGAGCTTTTTACATGCCGTGGGATACCTTGGGCAGGCGTCCCGCCAGTAATGGTCCTTCAACAACCAAACGTCTTCGAGGAGCTCGCTAAACCTATACGCGAGGCTATTGAAGAACGCGGGTTCACTTTCCCAACTGATCCGCAGCTAAGGGCCATTCCCGAGATCCTAGCTTGCAAGAATGTCCTTCTGATCTCTCCGACGGCTTCGGGAAAGACCGAAGCAGCAGTTCTCCCTGTCCTTAGTATGTACTTGGCAAACCGCGGAGAAGAACGGGGAATCAAGATCCTCTACATCACGCCGCTCCGAGCATTGAACCGGGACATGCTTGAACGGTTCGAATGGTGGGGTAAGAGGTTAGACGTAAAGATTGCAGTCAGGCACGGCGACACGGAAGTCAAAGAGAGGACATTCCAGGCGAAGAATCCTCCCGACATGCTGATCATAACCCCCGAGACGCTCCAGGCAATCCTAACCGGGCGGATCATGAAACGGCATCTTCAGGCTGTGAGGTACGTTATCGTTGACGAGGTCCATGAACTAGCGGAAGATAAGCGCGGCAGCCAACTCTCTCTGGCGCTGGAAAGGCTGCGATGGGCCGCGATGCATGATTTTCAGGTGATTGGCCTTTCTGCAACAATTGGCACACCTGACAAAGTCGCACAATTCCTCGTCGGAACAGGAAGAGAGGCAACAATAGTCCATGTGCCCGTCGGGCGGGAAATTCACCTTGAGGTTACTTGCCCAGAGCCAAAAGCCAGGGACACAGAGTTAGCTTCGCGGCTTTACACCCACCCAGAGGTAGCCGCACGCCTAAGGCTCATGAAGGAGCTGATAGAGGCACACCGCTCTGTCATACTCTTCACAAACACGAGAGCAATAGCAGAGATTCTTACTAGTAGAATGAAAGTCTGGGATGTAGACTTTCCTGTCTCAATACACCACGGTTCGCTAGCCAAGCCCTCTAGAATCAGCGCAGAGAGGGGATTGAAAGACGGCCAACTGCGGGGGCTCGTCGCGACTTCCTCCCTAGAACTTGGGATCGATGTTGGCAACGTGGACTACGTTATCCAGTACATGAGTCCGCGCCAAGTTACGAGGCTCATACAACGAGTTGGCAGAAGCGGCCACCGAATCGGCAGAATAGCAGACGGGATAATCGTCGCCCTAGACTCTGACGACACTCTCGAAGCGATGGTCATAGCCCGACGCGCGCTTGAAGAGAACTTGGAGCCTGTCTCGATCCCGTATAAGCCACTTGATGTGCTCGCCCATCAATTGGTCGGACTGTTGATCCAGAAGGGGAGATGGTACATCTACGAGGTTATGAAGATTTTCAAGAAAGCCTACCCCTACCGCGAGCTTACGGAGCAAGACGTACTGGGCGTGCTCAACTACATGCACTCCCGGTTTCCAAGGCTCGCATGGTACTCCGAACAGGACAATGTCATTCTGCGCCCCCGTAGGTCGAAGGCGCTGTTTACCTACTATTTCGGCAAACTATCCATGATTCCCGATGAGAAGCAGTACTTGATAATCGACGAGGCAACCGATGAGGCCATCGGCGTCTTGGATGAGGCGTTCGTCGCGGAGTACGGTGAGCCTGGAAGGAAGTTCATTGTGCGCGGAAGCCCTTGGAGAATGATGAGCATTCGTGGGGACAAGATCTACGTTAAGCCTATTAGAGATCCGACTGGTTCGATTCCCAGCTGGGTCGGGGAAGAGATTCCCGTCCCATTTGAGATTGGCCAAGAAGTCGGATCGATAAGAAGGCGGGTTGAAGAAGGGATCCGTTCTCGGAGAGATGAGTCCGAGCTCGTAGACGAGCTGTGCAGGGCCTACCCAGTCGAAGCTGAAACCATGCGGAGGTCCCTAGGTGAAACCTTTGAACAGATTTCTATGGGGCTGAAAGTTCCCACCGACAGACGTGTGATCGTAGAAGATTGGGAAGACTTCGTGATAATTAACGCCCATTTTGGGCTCTTGGTTAACAGGACGCTAGCCCGTTTAGTTGGGCATGTCTTGTCGGAGGAGATCGGCCTGACCATAGGCGTTCAACAAGATCCTTATCGGATTGTGGTTCAAACTTCTGGTTCCGCTAATGCTGACAAGGTTGCGCAGGCGCTTCGGGCACTCGCAAAAATGGATGTCCAAGCTCTGGTTGCAGAATCGTCGAAGAAGGCTGGTCTGTTCAAACGCCGCCTAGTCCACGTAGCAAAGCGGTTTGGTGCAATAACCAAGTGGGTCAAGTTTGGAAGCATCAATTTGCGCCAACTAATGAAGAGCTTCGAGGGGACGGTTATAATGGAAGAAGCATTCAAAGAGACACTGGAAAAGGATCTGGATGTTTCAAACACGATACGTGTGCTTCAACAATTGGGAGATAGCATCGAGCTTGTAGTCGCACCTAGAACCGCAGAGGCAAGTCCTATCGCTAGGATAGGGATAGAGCGGATCAGTCGAAAGACGGACTTGATCCCGCCCGAGAAAATGAAACGGATCCTTCTGGAGTCGGCGAGAGTCAGGATACTAAACGAATCCAGAACCCTAGCGTGTCCCAACTGCCTCGAGTACGCGCGAATTCAAAGAATCAAAGATATGCCAACAGATTTCTCCTGCCCGAAGTGCGAGACCGGTCAACTCGGAATCACTAGTGAAACCCCGGATATAGTCGAGAAGATCGGCAGAAAGAACGGCCGCAACCTTTCACAGCAAGAAGAGCGTGTTCTTGAAGACCTCAAGGGCAGTGCAGCCCTGCTGCGTAAGTACGGAAAAGTTGTAGCCTATGTGCTTGCCGGGAGGAGAATTGGCCCCGGCGAAGCCAAGGTCGTGTTGCGGCGCACGCATAGGGTCTCGGATCGCCTCTTCGATTCCATCATGGATGCCGAAAGGAGAGTTCTTCGCCGCCGTTTCTGGTAACGAAACCGGCGGGGTTCTGTGCTTCCGCAAGGACGATAAGCGGGTAGGGCAATCTATGTTTGGGCAATGACGAAAGCTGGTATTGGAGTAACCTGTGATCGAAGAAACCAGACCGGAGCCCCTCTCGCTCACAGTCTTGCGGTAACCTGCAAGCGCTTTCTGGCGCCCAAAAAAGGACGCGATAGGCACCAAACTCTATCACAAACCTGGGTAGTTTTATATGTGGAACGGAACCAATCCCCCTTTTGAGGAAATATCTTTGAAATCTGCTCAAGCAATTCTCATAATCGGCATAATCATTGCCGCTGCAGGTGTAGGAGTCTACGCAACAGCTACGCCTTCGAAAGGCAAGATGACGATCGACTGGTGGTATGAATCTTCAGGCCACTACCCACAAAGCGCTGACCAAGCAGCTGTCTACAAGTCACAATTGGAAAAAACAGGTCTAATCACCGTTAACCTCCACGGCGCCGACTGGCCAAGCTACAAGGTGAACAGGGACGCGATGACAATGCAGGTTTACGTTTACGGTTGGTACCCAGATTACATCGACCCCGATGATTACATACAACCATTCTTAGACTCTGTTGGCGGATCGTGGCTTCATATGAATTACAAGAACGCGCAGATGGACCAACTCATAGCCCAGTCCAGGTCTGCCTCTGATCCGGCCCAAAGGGCTCAGTTGTACTCACAGATCCAAAAGATCATGGTTCAGGACGCCCCGATCGTTCCGGTCTTTCAGGGCTCAGCATTTGCAGTCACCAAGAAGGATGTCACTGGCGTAAACTTGGACATCACCCAGAACATGTACTACTGGCTAATCACCCCACCCGCTGGCAAAGATACACTGATCGTTGGCACAACCGATTCGGTCGAAACTAGCTTGGACCCGGGCGAAGTTTGGGATCTCTTCGGAGACTTCATGATCTACAACCTTGGAGCCCCGCTGGTATACATTAAGCCTGGTTCTGCTGCAGGTCCCAACGATTTCACTCCCGCACTGGCAAAAGATTGGACTGTGAGCGCTGATGGTCTGAAATGGACTTTCAATCTAAGACAAGGGCTCAAATTCTATGACGGAACAGAGTTTACCTCAGACGCTGTTAAGTATAGCTTCGACAGAAACATCGGGTTAGCAATGCCCGACGGACCGCAAGTCGGACTTGGATACAGCGACATTATTGCCAGCGTAGAAGCACCCTCGAAATACCAAGTTGTAATCAATCTGAAACAGCCATTTGCACCGTTCTTGGCACTCATGGCTTTTTCAGGTTCGTTCATAGTGAATCCAAAGCTTGCACCTAACACGCCTGGCCAAGCTGTCCAATACACCGATGGGAACCCGCGGGCAAGTAATCCCAATGACTTGGGCCCCTACTTGCTGGCGGAGTGGTCACGCAAGGCTGGAAAGGACTACGAGATTAAGTTCGATGTGAACCCGAACTACTTTGACGCTGCGAACATGATGAACAAGCATGTCATTATCAAATTCTACGCTGACGCAACGTCCTTGGCTTTGGCTGTAAAGTCCGGTGACATCGACATGGCCTTCAGACAACTGTCTTCCACCGACATCAAGAGTATGCAGTCCGACCCGAACCTGAAGGTTTGGGAGGGCACAGGAGCTTTCATACAATACATCCTATTCCAGGAAAAAATGGCGCCATTTGACAATCCAAAGTTCAGACAGGCGTTCGCTGCGGCCATAAACAGACAGGAACTGATCGACACCGTGTTCTTGGGTCAAGCAAAGCCACTCTATAGCATGATACCTAACGGAATGGCATTCCACGAAGACGCGTACAAGACACTGGGCGACGCAAATCTCGGCCCGCTGACCAGCATGCTTCGAGACATGGGATACGCAGAAACAATCGTAAATCCTGCAACTCAATACGGCCTCGGGATCCTTGTCCTGGGAATAATCGTGATCGTTGCAGGCCTCGCAATGACCAGACGCAAGAAGTAGCCAGCTTTCAGCATCCAGAATTCCTCCCTTTTCTTTTATTTTCCTTCGAGTGCGTCATGTTAGAATCTGCTGCGCTATCTGCAGGGAATTCTTATCTAGCCCGCCCAGACTCCTTTACTTTCATGAGTCTGAAGTCGTACGTCATCGCTAGAATTCTTCTCACCATCCCCATGATCATGTTATTGCTAACTTTCGTTTTCTTGATCATTCGAGTACTTCCGGGGGACCCGGCTTCACTTCACTTCGAGAAGAATGTCGATCCGACGACTCTGCTTGCTTTCAAGAAGCAACTCGGTCTAGATAAACCACTTCTCACGCAGTATTTTGATTATCTGATCGGACTTGCGCATGGAGACTTCGGGAAATCGATGCAGGATTACTCGCCAGTGTCGCAGCAGATCTTCTCTGCCTTTCCGGCGACTTTGGAGCTAGCAATCAACGCGACCATAATCATGGTGGTCCTCGGTGTATTCTTGGGGGCCGTAGCGGGCCGCTATTACAACACGATGAGGGATCATTCGATCCGCATCTTCGGTATCGCTTCCTATGCGATTCCGGTCTTCTTCCTCGGCGAAGTCCTGATCATGGTGTTTGGGATTTACTTACGGTGGTTCCCAGCTGGGGGCCGGATGTACCCTGGCCTTACGCCTCTCGGTCTCACGATCAATGGAACCCACTATGCAACCGGGCTTTATGTGCTAGACAGCTTGTTGGAAGGTAACTGGGAGAAACTTTCCTACGCTATACGTTACCTCACTCTCCCGTCACTGGCACTGGGCCTCGTTCTATGCGGCATATTCATTCGACTGACAAGGAGCAACATGCTTGAGACGTTGCAACTGGACTACGTTGCGGCGGCGAGAGCCAGAGGTCTCAAAGAGCGCACGGTCGTCTACAGCTACGCGTTGCGGAATGCGTTCCTCCCAATCTTGACAATGATGGGCCTGCAATTTGCTGCGCTGTTGGCTGGGGCCGTTCTAACCGAGACCACGTTCTCCTGGCCTGGTCTAGGAAGATACTTGGTCGATAGAATATCTTTCAGAGACTACATAGCCATTCAGGGCGTAGTGGTGTTCTTTGGCCTCATAGTTGCTGCCGTCAGCCTGGTGGTTGACATTCTCTACGCCTTCCTAGATCCGCGAATCAGGTTGTAGGTGATGGGTGTGAGCGAAGAAGAAACTTACGGGCGCATACTAGTACAGTTGCTTCCCCGGGTTGGAGCCCTGCGCAGGCGCGGGCTAGCAGGATGGGCTATCCTTGCCGGAGGAACAATTGTCACCGTTCTTGCTACTATGACCTTGCTTGCTCCTTGGATTTCACCGTACGACCCGATAGCGATTAATGTCGGCCCACTTCTGTCTCCGCCTTCGAGCCAATACCCCTTAGGAACGAATCATCTGGGACAGGACATGCTCAGCAGAGTGTACTCTGGAGGCGCCATAATGTTTCAAGTCTCGATCCTCTCAGTAATAGTGTGTCTTCTCGTCGGGGTCCCAATTGGGCTATTCGCGTCATACAAAGGCGGTTACACGGACAAGGTCGCATCGTTGGTCATGGACAGTATCTACGCCTTTCCCGGACTTGTCCTCGCCATCGCTATTGCAGCGATGCTTGGACCGGGAGTAGTCAACATGGCCCTGTCGATCGCAGTAGTATATGTGCCGTCATATTTCCGAATAATTCGAAGCCAAGTACTCACGATAAAGGAGCTTCCCTACGTCGATGCTGCGCGAATGATTGGCGCGAAAACAAGGACCACCCTGTCTAGTTACGTTCTTCCAAACGTTGTTCCATCCATCGTTGCAGTGGCCACGATAAACTTCGCCGACGCAATTCTGACCGCGGCCGGTCTCACTTTCGTCGGTCTGGGGTTATCGGTTGCCACACCCGATTGGGGATGGGACTTGACCTATGGAAGACGCCTTCTCACAAGCGGAGCATGGTGGGTCATTGCTTTTCCAGGCCTGATGGTGGTTCTCCTTGCGTTGGGATTCACGCTCCTTGGTGAAGGCTTGAGTGAGCTGTTCAGTCCGCGCCTCGAAAGGTGAGAGAAGATGGGCGATCCTTTGCTGGATGTCCGCGATTTGATCGTCGAATACCACAGTCTTAGAGGCTGCGTCAGGGCTGTGGCGGATGTGAGTCTGTCTCTGGAAAAAGGGGCCACGCTTGGATTGGTGGGCGAATCCGGGTCCGGGAAGTCCACGCTTGGTTTCTCTCTTCTCCGAATGGTCCCACCTCCGGGGAGGATCGTAGGCGGTCAGATAACTTTCGACGACAAGGACTTGTTGCGCCAATCTGATGAGGAGATGAGGCGGATCCGCGGTTCCCAAATTTCGATGATATTTCAAGATCCCATGACATCGCTCAACCCCGTGAAGAAGATTCGTGATCATTTCATCGAACTCTATAGGACCCACGACGAAAGAATGACGAAAGAAGAAGCTGTCTCAAGAGCTGTGAAGCTTCTTGATTCATTGGGCATCGGGGGAGATCGGATCGACAACTATCCACACCAATTTAGCGGAGGAATGCGGCAGAGAGTGATGATAGGCTTGGCGTTGGCACTTGAGCCGAGTCTTATCATTGCGGATGAACCCACGACAGCCTTGGACGTCATAGTGGAAGCACAGATCTTGGAGTTGTTGAAGCAGCTCAAAGCTGAACATCAGTTGACGATGATCTTGATCACGCACAACATTGGAATTGTTGCTGAGATGGCCGACATGATTGGAGTAATGTATGCAGGACAAATAGTGGAGCTGGGACCGACTGAAGATATATTCGAAGATCCACTCCACCCCTACACAAAGGGGCTACTCGAATCCGCTCCAAACATCGAGCATCCAGAACGTTCAATGCGCCCCATCCCAGGATCGCCGCCAGACCTTCTCAACCCGCCGACTGGCTGCAAATTCCACCCACGGTGCCCGAAAGTCTTCGAGCCCTGTCCGTTAAGGGAACCAGCCTTGCTTGAGCGCAAACGTCGGCTCGTTGCATGCCATCTCTACGACTAGGTGGAGATTCTATGCCAGCTCTTGTCGAAGTCGACGGAATAACGAAGTATTTTCCTGTTCAGAAGAGTTTGATTGAAGTAGCGCTCTCAAAGAGGAGAGAATTCGTCCACGCAGTTGACGGAGTAGACTTCGAGGTCGGGCGCGGAGAAACCTTGGGCCTAGTTGGGGAAAGCGGCAGCGGCAAAACTACGACTGGGCGTCTGCTGGTGCGCCTTGATACCCCCACGTCGGGCAGGATAAAGTTCGACGGAGAGGACATGGTTGAGGCTAGTCAGGAATCCTTGATGCGGTTTAGGCGTCGGGCGCAGATGATTTTTCAAGACCCGACCGCGGCGCTGAACCCGAGAATGAAAATTGGGCAGGCGATCAAACATGCGCTCGATATACATCAGATCGGGACAGAGCAGGAACGCAAGCAAGCCGCGCTCGAAATGCTCGAAAGAGTGGGCCTGACACCGCCAGAAACCTTCTATGACAACTTCCCCCACCAATTAAGTGGGGGCCAACGGCAGCGGGTGGTTATCGGGCGGGCCATGATTCTGAAACCGGAATTCATTGTCGCCGATGAGCCGATCGCAATGGTGGACGTTTCGATCCGCGCCCAAATTCTCGATTTGATGCTGGCTCTGAAGAAAGATTACGGGCTCACATATGTTTTCATAACGCACGATCTCGCCACGGCGAATTATTTCTGTGACAGGATCGCCATAATGTACTTGGGTAAGATAGTTGAGGTTGGGCTGCGGGATGAGGTGTTCAAGTCACCCAAACACCCGTACACCGTTGCGCTTATGTCCGCTATCCCCGTTCCAGACCCCAAACACAAGTTCGAGAGGATCATTCCGCGCGGAGAAATCCCCAGCCCGATAAACCCGCCGACTGGATGCCGCTTTCACCCGCGATGCCCATACGCTTTCGACCGATGCTCGAAAGAGGAACCGGGCATGACTCGAATAAGTAATACGCATTTCGTGGCATGCCACCTTTTTTGATGAATCAAACCTAGGCCGAGCTAAGGCGGAACATGCCCGCTCTTCATTCGCGTCATAAGCACCCTGCCATTCTAGGGCAGCGAGTTATGGACGTCTACGCATTTCCCATTGGTTAACCTTTTCGAATCCCAGTCGGTGATAGAAATCGTCGGTCCCTTCAAAAGGTATGACTGAGAACACGCAATTGGGATAGTTCTCCATGACCGCTCGAAGCAGGGCCGAGCCGATGCCATGACTTTTGCGAGAAGGTGTCACTTGGAGGTACATGATTTTGAATTCATTGGGACTCGTTCTTCCAAGCACCGTCAACCCTATGATCGCTTTTCCCTGAACCGCCACCCAGAACTCATGCCCCATCCCCAGCACATTGAACTCTATGCTCTCAGTGGTCGCCGACAATCCTTCAGCAAAATGCAGTTTGGAGAGGTCCTCGAGTTTTCCCTTGCGATAAGTTATCGGTGAGGGCATTTGTGGAACTCAGATCTCATGATGTGAACCACAAGGTTTATGTTTACTCATCCGAATCGGCTCGCAGAACGAGTGTTTCGATTCATTCAAACGATCTGAAGGCTTGATGCTTCTTGGGTAAGCAGATTCGGGTTCAGCGCCGGGGACGAGGCGGTTCAGTTTTCGTTGCGCGAAGCTTCCGCCGCATCGCACCCGCTAGATTCCCAATGACGACCGCGGCTTACCCATCGCTGAAAGGCGTGGTTAGGGAACTCATGCATGAATCAGGCAGGGGGACGCCCCTCGCGCTAGTGGAATTCGCGAACGGTACAGCCTGCTGCCTACCCGCCCCTGAAGGTCTCGCCTTGAATCAAGGCATAAGCGTCGGTCCGGATGCGTCACCGAATGTCGGTAACGTATTGCCATTAGGCAAAGTGCCAGAAGGAACGCTAGTCTCTAGCGTCGAGTTGCGCCCAGGAGATGGCGGGAGACTCGCCAAGTCCTCAGGCACGTATTGCTCGGTCGTATCCCACACGCCGCAAGGAACGGAGCTCCGTCTACCATCTGGGAAATCTGTGTATATGAACGACCAATGCAGGGCCATGGTCGGCGTCGTGGCCGCAGCGGGAAGAACAGAAAAGCCGTTCCTCAAGGCTGGAACAGCCAAGAAACTTATGAGGGCACGTGGCCGCGTCTGGCCAACGACCAGTGGTCAGAAAATGGTATCAGCTTCCCACCCCCACGGGGGCGGCCGGCACAAGCACTCAGGAAAACCAACCACGGTAGGTCGCAATACCCCGCCTGGAAGAAAGGTGGGCATGATTGCGGCCCGACAGACCGGCCGAGCCAAACGTGCCATAAGAACATAATCGCATTGGCGATATAGATGACCCTAACCGACCCATTATCAAACGCCCTCAACACGATCTATAACAACGAAAGAAGGCACAAGCGCGAGTGCATCGCCTGGCCGGCTTCAAAGCTGATGGGACAGGTTCTACGGGTGATGCAAAAGAACGGATACATCGGGGAGTTCGAGTTCATCGACGACGGGCGTGCCGGAAAGTACCGAATCCAACTCCTGGGCCGCGTAAACAAATGCGGCGTCATCAAACCACGGTACGCCATGAGTGTCCCAGAGATTGAGGCCTGGGAAGAAAGGTACTTACCGTCAAGGGACGTAGGCGTACTCATCGTCAGCACACCAAAAGGCGTGGTGTCGCATGCAGACGCGAGGACTGCGAAGACCGGCGGACGGCTTCTGGCCTATGTGTACTGACCCCACGAAACTGGAAACGCTTTAATTCAGCACTGAGATGTCGAGGTAACTTCTAGAAGAAAGGGAAGTAGGTAAAATTGGCAAGGGGACCTCAATACAATCTCCCCTTCCGCCGCCGACGGGAAGGAAGGACTCACTACGGAAAACGCGAGCGGCTCGTAACATCGGGTATTGCACGTCTTGTTGTGCGTCCGTCGAACAAGCATTTCACGGCACAAGTGGTTCAAGCAAAACCTGATGGTGATCTGGTACTCGCCAGCGCACATTCTTCGGAGTTGAAGGAATATGGTTGGAAGGCTCCATGCGGGAACCTACCAGCCGCATACTTGACTGGCTTGCTTCTTGGCCGAAGGGCCAAGGCCAAGGGCGTGTCTAAAGCCATTCTGGACATCGGCCTTCACGCGAGGGGGCCAGGGTCGCGGATATTCGCAGCGGCGAAAGGGGCACTGGACGCCGGCTTGACTATTCCTCATGAAGACACTGCCCTGCCCAAACCGGAGCGCATCCAAGGCAAACACGTGGTAAATTACTCGAAGGTTCTGGCCCCAGAAGCGGAAGCGTACAAAAGAAGATTCTCGGTCTACCTAAAGCACAAGTTGAAACCTGAAGACCTGCCAGACCACTTCGCCCAAGTCGAAGCGAAAATAAACGCCTCATTAACGGAGGCAAGCAAATGAGCACTGCACAGAAACGGAAAGCGAAGCCTAGGGGCGCGCGGAAAGCACCGCCAAAGCCGCGTGCACCGCGAAAACGAGCTCCCCCAACGCGGAAACCTGTAGAAAAAGCCGTCGAGGCGCCGCCAACGAAGAAAGAGGTTGCTCCGGAGAAGCCTTTCATTCTCGCGGTCCGGCTGATGGGTTCCTTTGGTACGCCCCTACATATCGAACGAACCCTCGTGAGCTTGAGGCTGAACCGGAAGTTCAACGCCGTTCTGTTGGAGAGCAGCCCGAGCGTTCTCGGAATGCTGAGGCAGTCAAAGGAT
>Ga0315280_10005644_pt1 | contig 17707 bp, 12 predicted proteins | sample YL17G06_40_MG_FD_203697 | JGI IMG/M metagenome (GOLD analysis project Ga0315280, IMG submission 203697) | Sediment microbial communities from Yellowstone Lake, YNP, Wyoming, USA - YL17G06_40 | ecosystem: Environmental > Aquatic > Freshwater > Lake > Sediment | place: USA: Wyoming | collected... | reverse complement strand
GCGGCTCGCCCTGGAGGCTTATGGCAACCGCTTGAGCGTTCATCGGCTCCCGGCCTATGCCCCGGAACTCAATCCCGCCGAAGGCCTCTATGCCTACCTCAAGGGGCACGCGTTGCGCGGCTACTGCCCGCCCGATTCCGCCGCCCAGCAACGCGCGATTCGACGGGCCGTCGCCCAGGTGCGATCCCGACCCACGCTGATCCGCTCCTTCTTCCTGCGAACCCCTCTCTCTTTTTGACCCTGTGTCAACCTATTATTGCAGGTATCCCTAGTGCGACCCGGCTGTTGATGCCGAGGTGTGCGGCACTGGTCTTTGGTGGCCCGGCCTTCTTGCGCTCCTCCTCGATGTGAGGGTGTCTCCGATGCTCGAAGCTGATTCTCATAACGTGTCTCTCCCGTAAGTTGTGCGGCGGCGAGGGTTGCCCGAGACCCTCGGCCTCGATCTTCCTGGTAAGATACTAACACATTTACGTCGTCAGCGTTCACGGGACAAACGGCATGTGGCGCCTCAAGACCGCTCAGGCAAGTGTTGCCGCACCTTGGCCCGCAGGGACGCGCTCCTCGCCCGCCGAAGAGCGGCTCAGGCTCAGACCTTTGCGGCCAGGCGGGAGAACCGTCGCAAGCTCGCGCGGACGGGACAAGATGAAAGAGCAGGGACACCCGAAGTGTACCTTGATCCACCCTCAGATTCGTCTTAAGATCGCTGAAGCTCGACACGACTCTCCTCCGCGGAGGGTGCGGAGAGAAGGCATGTTGCGATTGTACAGGTAACGCTCTGCTCGGCTGGCTGCGGGATCCCTGGCTCCGGCCTGGAATGGGGCGGAGTCGGCGCCGCAGATGCGAGAAGCACCTTCTGCATGCAGGGATTGCAGAGAGGAGGATAGTGCTATGAGGCCGCTGCTCTACCTGGTCTCCGTGCTCTTCCTCTGTGACGCGGCGACCGGTGTCGCCAGCTTCGGGATGCTCGCGGCCCTGCTGGAAACCCGCAGCATGGGAGCAACGCATCCGCGCGACTTCTTCGCGGCTGCCAGCGTGGTCTTCCTGTGGGTGTCTAGCATCGCACGTCCGATGGTCTCCCTCGCGCTGGGAGTCTATGTGCTGATGCTGGCGGGGCGGTACCAGCAGAACCCGAGGCGAGCGGTGCGGGCCTTCCTGCAAGTGATAGGCATCACGCTCGTGCTGTTCGGATCGTGGTTTGCGGCCTTGATGGAGTTCCTGCGCGGCGAGCCCAGCCTGGGTGCGCTGGTGTGGGGTGTGCCGCCCATTGCCGTGGGCGCACTGGTGCTCGTCATGGCGCGCCGGTATAGCGTTACCACAGCGCGACCGGAAACCGGCTGACTCTTGCATGCGCTGTCGGCGTTAAGCCTCTTTCGGACGCCGGTTTCCAGGCGAATGTCGGTCCTACTGACCTGAGAGACGAGAGCAGGGGCGCGACTAAGCGGCGAGTGCGCAGCCGGACGGCGACAACGTTCGCGGGTGCTAGGTCCTAGTCCAAAACGGCCTGGCATCCAAACCTTTGATCTCTTCCACATCTCCGCAGTTTCGATGGCAGGTCGTTTTCTTCCACCGGCACTAACGTGACCTGCGACGGCGATCCGACTCAGAGGCCGCTCTGAGGCGCCAGCGTGTCACCCTGGCTGATGTCAACTTCGCCCACAGGGACGCGATCCTGGCGCGCCGAACAGCGCTTCAAGATTCGGGCCCTGGCGGCCAGGCGCGAGAACTATCGCAAGCTCGCGCGGACGGGACAAGATGCAAGAGCAGGGGCAGCGAACCTGTACCCTAACCCACACCTGGCTTCGTCCGAACGTCGCTGAAGCTCGACACTCCAGAGCCGGTTGTCAGATGCTCCTGCCAGTTCGCGGCTCCTGAAGGGGCGGAGAAAGCAAGATGAGCGGCAAATGGGCTATGCTCAATATCAAGGTTCAAGACGGGGTCACGAAGGAACTTGTCGCTGCACGGGTTCATATCAAGCAGCCGGGCGGTTCCTGCTATCTGCCCCCTGTCGGCGTTGGCGAGAAGTGCACGGACCCGCATGTCCCCGGGGTGATTCTCCCGTCGCATTTTCGGAAGAACCTTCATCTCTGCCGCGATGCGGACATCCAGTCGGCCCATCTGGCCAATGGAGAAGCCTCCTTTCCTGTGCCCGCAGGGAAACTCACCATCTACGTTTCGCGCGGCCACGAGAAGGTGCCGGCGCGCCGGACCGTTGTAGCCAAGTCTGGGAAAACAGCTCACCTGGATGTGGAACTCCAGCCGTCGGAATCCATGTCCGGGAAGGGCTGGTATTTGGGCGACATGCATGTGCACTTCTCTCGGTTCAAGCCCGAGGATGACTTCATTTTGGCACGTCTCATGGCAGCGGAAGATCTCTCTGCGGTCAACAACATGGTCTACAAGCATGAAGGCAAGATAGAAGCGCCGCAGCGCACGATGGGCCACCAAGGTACCCATTACGAACTCCAGCACGGGCACCAGGTAGTGGCAGGAGGCGAGGAGTTCCGTGACGACGATATGTACGGACACATGATCGCAGCAGGCATCTCAAGCGTCATCGAGCCCATCAGTGTAGGAGAGAAGCTAGGGAGAAGAGAGAATTATCCGCTCTTTGCCCAGGTGTGTGATTGGACCCACGACCAGGGCGGCATCGCCGGCTGGGCACATGGTGGGGCTATCATCAAGCTCTTTGAATCGCTGCCCGTCGAGGCAGCCCTGAGGAAACTCGACTTCGTGGAGAGTGTCCAGTTCAACTCCTTCTGCGGCTTCTACTTCTGGTATCGACTGCTCAACTGCGGACTGAAGCTGGCAGCCACAGGAGGCAGCGACTTTCCGTTTGGCTCTGACACGCTTGCTCCTTGGTATCCGAGTTTGGGCCTAGACCGCACCTACGTCAACATAGGAGGGAAGAGGCGCTTCAGCTACGATGCCTATATTGATGGGATACGTCACGGCAGAACGTTCGCGACCAATGGGCCTCTGCTCATGTTCGAGGTCAATGGTCGTGGTCCCGGGGAGAGTATCAACATGGCCGGACACCAAGAAGAGGCGCGGCTCTTCGCCCGCGCCGTTTGCAGCTACCCTCTCGATCGGATGGAGATAGTCGTCAATGGTGCCGTGCAGCACGCGGTCGAGGGCAACGGAGGCCAGCGGGAGCTGACTTGTGAAACCCGCGTCAGGCTACGCGAGAGCAGTTGGTTGGCGGCGCGAGTGCGGGGACGGGTTGAGCCACAAGCCTACGGGGGCGTCGCGCCTTGGAACCTTCATGCGCACTCAAGCCCGATCTATGTCATCAAGGATGGAACGCCAATCGTGCAGCGAGCGGACGCCACATGGATGGCCGACTACATTAGATACATCGGCGAGATCTACCGCAAGGGCGGGAGGTTCAGCAGCCGAAGGCGAAGAGAGGCACTTCTCCAGAATCTGGGCAAGGCCCTCGCTTTCTACGAAGGTCTGCTGAAGGAGTAACCTTACGCAGCGACAATCAATCAGCGACGACAACCGGTATCGCAACGTTGGAGCGGTCATCCGGTCTGATACGATCCCCCTGACCACACCGCATAGCGGCTTCCGGCTCGCCCGAAGGCGCCTCAGCGTCTGACCCTGGCGGCCCGCCGCTAGATCCCTCGCAAGCTCGCGCGGACGGGACAAGATGTAAGAGTAGGGACACCGGACCTGTGCCTCAATTCACCCCCGGATTCGTCCCACGATTGCTGAACCCCAACACCGGCGCCTAGCCGCTGTGTGTGGCCGTGTTTTTTGAGCGAGAGGTTGCGTCAAGACCACGCAGAAGACGGCTGTGGACTTGCACGCGGGCGCTGCACCGTGTTGCTTGCAGCGGGGTTTGCGCTGCAGGCATAGCGATTCGAGATAAGGAGGCCCACCGATGAGGAAGGCGGTAGCTTTAGCGCTCTTGTTGCTGGCCGCCACCAGCGCGTTGGCTGTCGGCGACCAAGCGTATCTCGGCATCTTCGCGGAGACCAAGGTCATGCGGATGGCGGGAATGCCTGCGATGCCGGCAATGCCGAATCTACCGCCGGGCGTGGACCTGTCGAAGATCCCGGGGATGCGGAACATGCCCGCCATGCCCGGCGCTCCGCAACGGCTGCTGGATGTGCGGCTGTGGTCGCCGGGCATTGCGCCACCCGACGCATTCGCCTACATCGCGCCTGGGGCCGGGCTCAAGCAGGGCAACCGGCTCGACCTCAACCTCTACCGGCCGCAGGCCGAGAAGGTTGAGGGTGGGGCCTTCAACCCCGACGCGATGCCCGATTTCACAGTGAAGATATACTGGGGTTCGTCGCCCACGGTAAAGCCCGGCCAACCAAAGGTGATCCATTGGGGCGCGCTGACGCCGGAGCAGAAGGAAACGATGAAGAAGCAAGCGAGCAAGGCGGCGCGCGGCTCGTATTTCTATAAGCCTGACTGGACGACTGGTTACTGGCCGACCGACCGCCAGCCGGGGAAGATTGCGGACGACGCATCGCTCGTGGGCAACTACGCGCTCACGACGAACTACACCGGCAACGTGTCCATTGAGGCGCCCGCAAACGTGGAGTTCATGGCGCCGATTGAGATGAGCAGCCCGGACCTTGGGAAGCCGGTGTCGCTCGACGAGCCGATAGGTTTCGTCTGGCAGCAGGTTCCAAACGCCCTGGGCCTGCACGCGATGATCAACGGCATGGAAGGGAAGAACACGCTGGTCATCTGGAACTCATCGGAGGTGTACACCGACGAGATGATGGGAGTGGACTGGGGCTATCTCGAGATGGCCCGGGTGCGGGACTTGGTGAAGGCGACGGTGATGATGCAAGGCGAGCGCACGAGCGTGACGGTTCCAGCGGGCATCTTCAAGAACTGCGAGATGGCGATGTTCACGATGGTCGGCTACGGACCGGGGGCGGCGCTCGACAAGGGGCAGCCGCTGCCGCGGATTCAGACGAAGACGACCCTCAGCATCATGCTCAGCAGCAAGGGTATGAGTGGCATGGGAGGAACGGGCGCGGGCGAGTAGGGGCAGGCCAGTCCACATCCCCGCAGTTTCGACCTGTGGTGAGCACAGCCGAACCATGTCAGGAGGTCTTCCTCCACCAGCCTATCGCGCAGGGAAGCCATCCTTGCCCGCCGAAAAGCGCTTCTGATTCGGCCCCTGGCGGCCCGGGGCGAGCACCATCGCGACCTCGCGCGGACGGAACAAAGGTGCGGGAGCAGGGACACCAATACTGTACCTTGAACCCACCCCCTGATCTGTCCTCGCATCGCGGAAGCTCACACGTTCGGATGGCGGAGGCATCTGTACTATTCTTGACAGCGGAGGCAAGTAACATGCGACACCTGCGAGATCTCTGGTTTGGCGCCTTGGTCTTGGCCGTGCTCGGCTGTGTGACTCGAGAGCCGGCAGAAGACCTCACGCCGCCCGCATCGGCGGAAGCCCTATCGCATAGGGCGGTCCGGGTCGCACTAGTGGGGAGGTGGCGCTCAGGCAGCGAGGCAATGTCCATTCTGGCAAGCGGTCGTTACGCTTACGTTGGGATTGGGAACTTCGGCGGGATGTCCATCCTGGACATCTCGGATGTGCGCAATCCTGTGAGGATCTCTGCCCTCAAGACGCCTGGGCCCCGGGCGGAGAACTGCGCGGTTGGAGAGCGCTATCTCTATGTCGCCAACGATACATCTGGCCTCAGAATCGCGGACATCTCTAACCCGGCGAAAGCCAGGGAAGTAGCGTGGGTCGACACCCCCGGGGATGCCACGGCAGTAGCGCTCAAACGCGGGTACGCGTATGTCGCGGATTTCGGCAAGGGCTTGCGCGTGATAGACGTTTCGCAGCCACGCTTTCCCCACGAGACAGCCGTTCTGCAGGTGCCCCTTACGGCCTTTGACGTCGCTGTCTCTGGAGATCGGGCCTATGTTGTCTATGGCAGATGGCCGGAGCCTCTTCCGGACGAAACCGGTGGCCTGTTAGTGGTCGACATCAAGGATCCCACGCAGCCAGCGATTGTGGGCAACTGTCCCATCGAAGGGCAGCCACACGCTCTGGCAATCTCTGGCCGCCACGCCTACGTCGCCAGCTGGCCGCATGGTCTGTACGTCATGGAAATAGCCGACCGCAGCAACCCCAGGCAGGTGGGAGAGTGCAGAATTGGGGGACAGGCCTTCGACGTGGCCATTCGCGGCGCTCGGGCATATGTGGCTGCGTTGCATGGGGGGACTCGAGTCGTCGACGTGAAGAACCCTCGTCAGCCATGTGAGATCGGGGGCACCAAGACGTCTGGCAAAGCCTTTCAGGTCGATCTGGATCGGTCTGGACGTTACCTATACGTGGCTGAGGGCCCGGCAGGGGTCGCGATCTATGCCCTTTACTAACGCGGGCGGAGGCGTGACCTCGGGTGGAGTTCCGACGCGGTGACACGGCTCCTCCGTGACACGTGCCATGGCCGCTGCCGCGACCCGTTGGGCACGTGGCCGTGGAGGGCGCTTCGCGATGGCTCGATTCGGAACGCTCGTGGCACGGCCGCCACCGTGTCGTGTTGCACAATAACGAAAACACTCTGCCATTGAAATCCGCGATCCCGTCCACATTTCCGCAGTTTCGATGGCAGGTCGTATTCCTCCACCATTTCTGGTTGCAGCAGTCGCGGGTTGGAATCGGGTGATGACGAGAGCGGCACCTTCTCTGCTCACCTCGCCCCCACACTAAACCGGCGAGCTCGCACAGGATCGACTGCCGTCTGCTTCGCGCGGCCGCAGGGAAGCGATCCTGGCGCGGCGAAAAGCGCTGCAGATTCGAACCTTGGTGGCCAGGCGCGAGAACTATCGCAAGGTCGCGCGGACGGGACAAGATGCAAGAGCAGGGACGCCGGGACCGTACCTTAGTTCACCTCCGGATCTGTCCCGGGGACGCTGAGCACCGACAGGTGTTGGCCCTGCAGGTCTCTGGTTGGCAGTCTTCCTCTCCGCCCGACAACCTTCTCCCGGCAGCCAAAGAAGGACTCGATTAGCAGGCCGGCGAATCGCCGAGCAGCTTGGGTTCGCGTCGCAAGTCGGTCGGGCGTAGTATTGTCTGCGCTCGACTCTAGCCGCAGGCATGCGCGGGCCTCGTAGATACGGCAGGAGGCAGGTTGGTGGGGGCTGACGTAGCCTATTTCATGCACCCCCCAGCGCAGCTCAAATCGTCACTTTATCATCGCACGTTCTACGCACCAACCTAGCCCTTGGTGGCCGTGACGCACTGGTTCGGCGAACCCAGAGGACCAAGCGTGCGAAGTGCGGGGCGTCTGTATTTCTGCAACAGGGCAACTCCGCGGGCGGAGTTGCTCCTAGCACGACTGGCTGCAGCGAGCGGCCGCCGGAGTCTGTATGGCGGTCGGCGTCTGTACGCGTCCCCCGAAGTTGCCTTCTCCTTTCATCCCCGTGAGCAGTACCCTGTCCGCAGGCACCCCATGGGAAGTTGTCGTCTTGGCGGCCATTTCCTAGTGCGGCGAAGCGCGACTGCTCATCCTCCCGCGCCGGCAGGTTCCGACCGCCAGGCGTTCCGTCTCTTCGCGTCCGGTCTGTGCCCACGCTTCTGCGCCAATTCCACGAGTGTCTTCTCCTCGGACTCTTTGCTCATTGCGTCATTCGCCCGGGTGCTGGCGGACGCACTCTATGGCGGAAGAGCCACCATCGCGCCCTTCGGGGACTTTGCCGGCCGGCCGGAAATCCTGGATGCGATGAGGGCCTCTCCGCAGGCTCTTGGCACTGCTGCGGTAGGGCCTGACGGCTACCCGGATCTAGCGGCGGGTCAGGTTTTCCCGCATCCGCCCGGCCACGACTGCATTTTCGACCGCAGCGGTTGCACGGATGTCTACGATGCTGCGGACTCTGTTGCCAGTTGCAGATGACGAGTTCTCTAGATGGAGGGGAAAGTGATGCGCATCATAACGGGACGGATGTCGGCGATGTCTCCTGCGTCGGTAATCGCGGCTGTTGCGATGGGCATCTGCCGTGGCTGGCACAAGATGATGCCGCAGCGTCGGGCCCGTGCTGGACGCGACCATTTTGGGCCCCGATGCTTGCTGTCACATGTCCGGGCACGGCGACTCCTGCTCGCGTCGTTCGCGCTCGGCCTGCTCCTTTCCGGGATCGCCCTGCTGCCGCTTCAGCCGGCGCTGGCGGCCGAGGGGTGGGAACCCATCTATGACAGCTCGTCTGACAACTTCGCTAGCTGGCAGACCAATGACCCGACCAACTTCTACTATTGGGGGCTACAGCGCGCGTATCACTACAAGCTGACCAGCGTTGGTACGCCGGGCAGTGCCTACCAGTCCCTGCCTCCTGCTTACACAGGATCGTCATTCCGGCTTGAGTTCGACTGGATGCCCCTCAGCACCGGCAGCCTTTACTCCGACCATCGCATCATGTTCGCCGACGCGGTAACGGCTAACCACCCGGAAGGGGTGATCGCGCACTTCACTTGGGACGCGTTCGGCCGCGACATGTTCCTGGAAGTCAATCCCTCCGACGGATCGGTCAGCGGCACCTGGACCCATGGTGACTACTACAGCGATGGCCAATGGTACCACGCCGTTATCGAGTTCGACGACTACACCAGGAGCGTTCGGTTACTCGTGACCACGGTACCTGGCGGCGCCGTGATATTGGATAACACCGTATACGGGGCGATCGCATTCGCTCACGCGCACTTCCTGGCGCTCTCCGCGCCCAGTGGCCTGCCCGTTGCCCCCGAGCCAGCCGAGGGCTGGATTAAGCACGTAGTGTTCAGCAAGCCAACAGGAAGATGGCAGACGCTCTACGACAGCTCCGCGCCTCCAATAGAGTTTTCCGACTGGGCAAGGAACGGTAATTTTAATTGGGACCCAAACGCACCCGGGCCGCCGGGCGGAACAACGGGTGGTTTCCGTTGCGGGGTCGACGGGGGTGACTCTGCCTTCGTGCCCGCGGACTTCCATGGCGACGCCCCATTCACGTTGGAGTTCGATTTCCAGAGCGCCCGAACCGTCAATGGCATCCCCTTCCGTCTCGGCGCCATGGATGCCAACATGGCGTCGGACCTGATAATGCCAGCCCCTGAAAGCCTTTACTTTTCGTTATCCTCGTTATCCGGCGGCGTAGGCACGGGTGACTTCGGGATCAATGGTTTTTGGTCTGGCGGCTCCGCCGTCATGCCAGTCCCGCCAGACACCATCACCTACACCGACGGACCAACCTGGTATCACGCTGCCCTCAGCTACACGCCCGACGAGCGCCGCGTCGTCGGCGACCTCGTGCAACTATCGGGCCCCCAGGCTGGCCAGACTTCCGGAGGCGTCATCGCGAACATTGGGCCGTTCACCAACTTCGATCGTATCGCGATCTCGGCTCTCGGCCTCCCCCACGAAGGAGGCATACCTGACAATGTGCTAATCGCCCGCGTCTCAGGGATGATTTACAACTGGTGGCCTCAGATAACATCGCTTACGGCAGCGATTAACAACGCCGCGTTCACAAGCGGCACAGATGTTGGCTATTTCATCAGCCCGCTGCCGCAGTGTGAGGTGGACAACACCTTCACCGCCGCCGCTCGTCCCGGTGGGCATCCCATTGACCACATGACTTTCACACTCAAGGATCCCGGCGGCAACGTCATCACCACCTCCACCGCCAATACTGCCCCATACCAGTTCACGTACAACATGAGCGCTTTGCCGACGGGCGACTCCACGCTTGAGGCCAAGGCGTGGGACACCGTAGGGTGGGCCAGCAGCGCGGAGCGCATGACCATCCATACCATCGCCCCGCCGTCGTGGGTGGGACAATCTTATGTCGCTGACTTTGATACCGGCACACACCCGGGCGAAGCGACGGTGGGCTTCGACTCGGCGGCGGGGGCTTATACATTCAAGTGCCGGGTTCCGTACATCGACTCCATAAGCCGTACCCTCTATGTCGAGAATTACTGGGACGTGCCCCTGCTGGGTACGCTACACAATCTCTTCGAATCCGACATCCAAGTAACGGAGAAGTTCGACATATCCGGGAACTGGACGTACGATGCCCAGGGCGTGCTACAGGCCACGGCGCTGAGTTTTGACCTCCTGAGTGAGGTGCTGCCTTTCACGGCCGATCAAAACGCGCCCAACCCGCCGTACCGCAATCTTGCGGGTTACTCGGCGACAAGAACGTGGACTCTGGCTAAAGGAAAGGTCAATATTTACGACGGTATCCTCTGGGAGGCCCCACCGTGGGCCGACGTTCGCCTGAGCCTCGACTTCGGGTATGATGCAACGCTGACTATCACAGGATCCCTGAACGCCGACCTCTCCGCGAACTATATCACCATGGAGCCGATTGTAACGCCCGAGATGAAAGCGGACCTTACGCTGGACATCCTCATGGGGGTGGCCGGCGCCGATGTCAAAGGTGACCTTACTCTCGCCTTGGGGCTGCCTGTGAGCTACTCCTGGGCTGGCTACACTCCTCCTGCTCCTAATCCTGTAATTCCTCCAGGCTTGTCGTGGGATCCCTGGGCCCACCTGACATTGATCGCCCGCGCCCAAGTCTGGGCTCTCTTGTGGACTCTGTATGACTCCGGTTGGCGCACTGTCGTCGACGAGAGTTGGGGTAATGTGCCGGCTGGGCATGCGCCGGTCCTTTCTGACGCGCTTTCGACCGCCGGGGCTGCAAACGATAACAAGCCGCCTACCGCGCCGGCCATCGCCTACAGCCCATCCGGAGATGGCATGTGCGTCTGGGTACGAGACACTGACACCACCGGCACGGGGGCCAGACCGGCGCTGTACTACGCCACGCCCGGCCCGGGCGGCGCGTGGAGCGCACCGCAACCGGTGACCTCTAATGACCGATGGTTGATGGATCCCCAGGTGGCTTTTACCGGGGCCCACACCGCGGTGGCCGTCTGGACGCAAAATGATAATGATATCACTGTGGCGCAGCCCGAAATCTCCCTGCCCGAAGCCTTATCCGGCCAGGACATCTGGTATGCGGTTTGGGGCGGCACGCAGTGGGGATCCCCCGGCAAGATCATTGACGACGGCTCTTACAACCCTGGGCCGCCGCTGCGGCCGAGCGACGGACGGGCGGCGGTGGCGGGCGATCCCGCAACCGGCCGGGCTTTCGCGGTCTGGGTGCGCGATCTGGACGCCGACCCGGCCACCAAGACCGACTGGCAGATCTGGTATTCCGTGTACCAGAACGGGAGTTGGTCGGCGCCGGCAGCCGTCACCACGAATGCGGCCGCCCACTGCGAGCCGACAGTCGCTTTCGATTCCAGCGGCTATGCCTGGGTCGCCTGGGTTGAGGACTCGGACGGCGACTTCAAGACCAATGCCGACCGCGTCGTCCGGGTGAAACCTTGGAGCGCCAGCGGCTGGTTCCCGACCATGACTTTGGTCAGTTCGGACCCCAGCGCCCAGGCAACCGGCGCCTTGTATCCCTCGGCACAGCCCGATCCGAATGGGAGGGTGATGATAGCCTTCTGTTCCAGGGGAAACGATCCGAGCGGCAACCCGACCGGCGAAGGTTATCACGACATCTTGTGGCTCGCGCGATGGGTCACCGGCTCCGGCTGGCAAGTCCTGCCGGTGCGGGCGGGGGGCACGGAGCAAGTGAGGGCCCGGTGGCCGAAACTGCTGGTGATGCCAGATGGCGCTCCGACAGTGGTGTGCCAGACCGACACCCTGCGGGGGTCAAAGGGCTTCCTCGGCAAGGCCGGGATCATCCAAAGCACCAGCCCGTCCGCAGCAGAGTGGACTTCGCTGGGGTTGACCAGCAGTGATGACACCCCGTACTCGCTGATCGCCGGCGCTGTGGATGGCCAAGGCCGGCCGCAGATCGTAAAAGTCGTGAATCCCTTCGGCCTACCGCCCGGGTCGCCTGGCCCGGCCGCGATGGCCGCAACGGCGGCGGCGGTCTATGACGATGTGGTCATTGAGACGCCCAACCTGCCGCCGACGGTCATGATCACCGAGACGCCGACCGTGGCGCACGTGGGCGAGACGGTTCAGTTCGATTCCCACGCCTCCGATCCAGATGGCGGTGTTGTCGGGTGCGTGTGGGAGTTTGGCGACGGCGTCGGCGACAACGGTATGAGTGCGCAGCACGTTTACACGCGAACAGGTCAGTACACCGTGCACTGCACCGCGACCGACCCCCTGGGGGCGATCGGCATGGCGACGTTCACGATTGACGTGCTGCCGGCGGTGCCGCCACATAACTTCGCCGACGTGCTGCCCGATCATTGGGCCTGGCCGTTCATCGAGGCGATCTACCGCGAGGGCATCACCACCGGCTGCGATGTGAATCCGCTGCGCTACTGCCCGGACGGCGTGGTGACGCGCGGCGAGATGGCGGCGTTCATCTGCCGCGCTGCGGGCCAGGCTCAACTCACCCCGCCGACCGCAACCTTCGCCGACGTGCCCACGGATCACCAGTTCTTCGGCTGGATCGAGCGACTGGCCGATCCGGGTTCGTGGGCCACGCCCCCGACCTCGGGCTGCGACGTTGCTCCGCTGCGCTATTGCCCGAGCAGCAACTGCCTGCGCCAGCAGATGGCGGCCTTCATCTGCCGGGCCAGCGGCAAGACCTGGTATGATCCGGGGACTGCCACCTTCCCCGACGTGCCGCGCGGCGCTGATGGCGTTTTCACGCAGCCAATCGTCGCCAATGGATGCGACGCCGACGGCACGCACCAGTTCTACGGCTGGATCGAGCGGCTGGCCGACCCGGCCTCGTGGGGCGCCTACGGCGCGCCAACGCGTGGTTTCGATGACGGCACGTTCCGCCCTGATAACAACTGCACCCGAGGAGAGATGGCGGTGTTCCTGTGCCGGGCCTTTGAGATATCGTACTGAGGGCGGTAGCCGCCCTGGCGAGGACGGCGTAAACCAAGGGATTACCACTGACCCGACCGGCTACGTCAACTTCCCGATGCAGCCGCAGTAGGAGGGATCGAACTGGCAAGCGTCTAGTGGTGCGGTTTGCGTACAGGCGATCCTCGCGCGCCGAAGAGCGCTCCAGATTCGGTCCCTGGTGGCCAGGCGTGAGAACTACCGCAAGCGCGCGCGGACGGAACAAGATGCAAGAGCGGGGACAGCGAACCTGTGCCCGGGTTGCCCTCTGATTGGTTCCGGGGACGGCGAGGATCGATAGCGAGGAGGGTGAAGTGCAAGCAAACGCTCCGGATGAGTTCGAGAACCTGCTTCGGGTCTTCCTGACCCTGCACCCTACGAAGGAGTTGCCACGCCAAGGCTTCATCTACTTCGGCTTCAAGCGGACCGAAACCGACTCGGTGGCCAGTCACAGTTTCTGCGTGGCCTCGCTTGCCTACCTTCTCGCTCACTACCTTGAGCGGCAGGGGCGAGCGACACGGAAGAAGCCGGCAGGTCGCCGGACACCCAAGGTAGATCCGAGCCATGTGCTGGAACTGGCTCTGGTGCATGATTGGCACGAAGCCGTAACGGGCGACGTAGGCTACTACCTTAAGCTCCGCAGTAAGGCAATCGACAAGATCGAACAGGAGGCGTTCGGTTGGCTCGTGGGGGGCCTCGGGCAGGTCGGCAGCCGGCTACGTGCGCTGTCACTTGAGTACAGTGAGGGCCAGACGACGGCATCGCGAATTGTCCGCTTCGCTGATGCCCTCGATGCTCTGGCGCAAGGGGTAGCGACGCCAAGCGCGCAGATGGATGCCTTCGTGGACTACAACGACCGAACGTACAAGCGCCTAAGGAACGACCCCGTATGGGGAGACGAACTGGCTGAGCTTTTCATGAGGGCATCCAGGCTCATTAGTCAGGGGCGGGTTGGGTCCCTGCGCCCATATGAGCAGTCGGAGCGTGGGCAGGTACCGGGCAAAGGTCGAAAGGTGCGTCGCGGTTCGGAGTCTCGGCGCAGCCAACGTTGAGGCCACCTGTCCTTTGGCGGCACATCGGGGGCCAGGGGTTGGCCACTGGCCAGGCGCGAGGACTACCGCAAGCTCGCGCGGACGGAATAAGATGCAAGAGCAGGGACAGCGGGCCCGGTTGCGGCTGCCTCCCTTCTGCCGCCGATGCTTGACGGAGTTGGTTGCCGATCCGCAGAAGCCGTCGCCCTCACAGAAGGCCCGTTTTCCCGCGTAGACCCCAGCACACAGAGGCGCAGGACGGCGCTCGAGGTGCCGGGGTACCTTTACCTGCCCTCAGCCAAACCCCCTGCTGCAGAGGCCGTTTCTGCGCCCTGTTTTCGGGGTTTGCCCTTGTCCCCGCCTAAAGGTATCCCTGGCTGGTTTGCGTCGGTTCTACGCAAGCCAGGGCCTTCTGGCGGCGGGGATTTTGGCTTCTGTGTGGGCGAGTGATTCCTCGAAATGCGGATTTCGCGAGCTGAGTTGCCCTTTTGACTCGATGCCCATTTTCGGATTCCCGACGCTACTCTGCGAGGTGGGTTCGCTCTGCAGCACGGGACGGAGCCGTCAGAACGTAGCGACGCTGGGTGGCGGCTACCTCTTGCCCGCGGTCTAACAGACACTCAATCGCTGTGATCGTCGCCATCTTGAGCCTGTTTGTCATCCCAACCTCCCTTTTCGGGAGATCATAGACGGCAACCCCTCCCGCTCAAGATGGCTGGTTTTCAAGTGACCCCTGCTGGTTGGTCTTGAGTGACCGATGACACCGTCCTGCCAACAAGGGGGAGCAATCGTATCGGCGAAAGACCTGTGCGAGGAGACAGAAGGATGAAAGAATGGATTGTGCCACTAGCCGCCTTGGGCTCGTTTGGCGTGACTCTTGCGCTGTGCGTGATCACTGCTGTCTACGTTGTACATACAAAGCGCATAGCAGTTGCGACCAGGAAGGCGGCGGAATCGACTCGTGACTATGCGGAATCCGCTCGTGACTATGCGGAATCCGCTCGTGACTCTCTCGAGGCATTGGTGCTGCAAGGGCTTACTGACACAGCCATCGCGGGGATTCGGGATATGCTTCGAAACCCGGACCTAGCCAGACAGAATTACGTTGGCTGGGCCAATATGCCGACTGGCAGAATCCAAGGCTTCATGCTAGCCGACATTTGGTTCCTTCACTGGGAGAACGTGCTCGCTCAGAAGCATCATCTCCCCAACGAGATTGCGGATCTCTACGATAGGGCGATGGGCCAGATATTCCGGAACGTGCCCGTGCTCCACGACTGGCTTAACATGAGTCGCGACATGTGGTCCGATCAGTTGAAAGAGGTAGCTGAGCGGAACCAACCAGTCTCTGCGGCACCGTCTGGATCGTAAGACGCTTCTGCCACACAGCAAGCTGAGTGCGAGCACACGAAGCGTTCATCCTTTGCTGCGACCATCGTCTTACGCCCTTCAGCGCTGAAGACACTTATCGCTCGTGCACCTTGAGTGCGACGCGGACCGTGCCGAAGTGAACCGGTGTGCCGTGAGAACGCGCTGACCATTCTCGGGGTCGCCATTCAAGCACGCAGCCATCCCGATAGGCCCCGCACCCGGGGTCATGTCATGGGCAGGGAAGCATCTGACGAGAGCGGGCTCCGGCCGCAGGGACGCGATCCTCGCGCGCCGAAGAACGGCTTAGGCTCAGACCTTTGCGGCCAGGCGTGAGAACTACCGTAAGCTCGCGCGTAGGGGACAGGATGCGGGGGCAGGGACACCAAGAGTGCGCCTTAATTCGCCCCCCGACTTGTGCCACAAACGCTGACAGACGGACAGCCAACCAACAGCGATGACACGATCAGGGCGATTCCTGGCTTGCGTGGCCCTCGCGGCGATGGCGCTCGCGCAGGCCGCGCCCGCGGCCCTGGAGGAGACTGCGATGCCCGTGCGCTACCGTCGCAACCCGCGAGATCCGTGGCCCAAACTCCTGATGTTCGGGGTGATGAAGCCGGCCTACCTGCGCGACCACGCCAAGGAATGGGCGAGTTATGGCTTTCGGGGGGTGCTCTTTCATATCGGCGACTGGTCGCAGGACGTGTGGGCGGTGGACGGCGACCCCGGCACGGTGGGGCGCCAGGATGCGTTCTGGCAGGAGGTCGAATCGTGTAACCGGGTGGGCGCGAAGTTCTGCATCGACAGCAACTTCATCACCTTCGCCTACTACAAGCGCGTGCCCGACTGGTTCGATGACACCGCCTGGCAGGCCAAGGCGGCAAAGTATGAGCAGACGGCGCTCTTCGCGCGCACCAGCGGCTGCCGCGGCGTGGCCGTGGACATGGAGTACGTGGCCGAGCAGTATGAGCCCACCTGGGAGGGCAACCGTGGCCATCCCGCGGAGGCGCTCCGGGCCAAGGCCCGCGAGCGCGGGTTCCAACTGAGCGAGGCGGTGCTGCGCGGCTTCCCCGACGTCGTGCTGCTGGTGCTGCCGGAGGGGCCCCTCTTCTACGGCGCGCTCTGCGGGGAGATGGTGGCCGGCATGACGGAGGCTCTGGCGGTGCACAAGGCGCCCGGGGGCCTGCACCTGCTGGCGGAGTCGAGTTACACCCAGGCCGACGTGAACTGGCTACTCACCCATCCCCTGCGCATCCAGGACGCCCTGTGGCCCTACCTCTCGGCGCGGGGCCGGCGCTACTGGCGCGAGAAGTGCACGGTGGCGCTGGGACAGTGGCCGCTCAGCGCCGACCACGACCAGCGCGATGCGCAAGGCAACCTGACGCGGTGGGCCAACGACAAGAAGGCGACGCTCTCCATCGAGGAGTTCCGCCGCCAGACCGCCGCTTGCCGCATGGTGAGCAAGCGCTACCATTGGGTGTACATGCACGGCAATGCCTGGTGGAGCCTGACCCCCGAGGACCAGGCCAAGTACCCGGGCAGCGGCGACGCGGTACCGCCCGTCGAGAACATCGCCGAGTACCGGCGCGTCTCACGCGAAGGGCTAATCATCGCCGACCCGCAGGTCGCCGCCATCGCGCACCTGGCGCTGAAGGGCGAGACCACGCGCCTGAGCCGCCTCTTCGGCGCCGCGCCGGAGTGGTGGATCATCGGGCCGTTCGACAACGCCGGGGGCAGGGCGTTTCGCGCGGCCTACCCGCCCGAGAGGCGCGTCGACCTCGCGGCGACCCATCGCGGCGCCTCGGGTCCAGTGCGCTGGAGGTTGGAGAAAGCTGCCCCGCCGTTCGGCGAGGTAAACCTGCGGGCGGCGTTGTCCAGGCAGCCCTGGGTAGCCGCGTATGCCGCCTGCTGGGTGACCTGCTACCGCCCGCGCCAGGTGCAGATGCGCTTGGGCAGCGACGATGACGTGGTGGTGTGGGTCGGCTCGCGCGAGGTGTGGCGCTGGGAGGGCGAACGCGGCCCCGCGCCCGACCGGGACATCGTGCCCGTGTCGCTCCCGGCCGGCACGACGCTCATCCTCGTGAAGGTGTGCCAGCGGCTGGGCGGGTGGGCCTTCGTGATGCGGTTCACTGACGAGGCCGGCCGCCCGGCACCGGGCTTATCTTTCTCGACCAAGCCGCCTTCCTAGTCGAGGCCAGCCGGCGCGGGTACTGAAGCCACAGCAGCAATACGGCCGGTGGTCGGCCGCTTCCTGTGCGTCCAGCGCCTTCGGTGGCTTGGCTGGCACACGCACAAGGCCTTATGCAGCCACCACCGGGCGGAGCCGCGCCACCCTCCGCATGGTCGCAGGGAAGGAATCCTGGCGAGGCGAAAAGCGCCGCAGATTCGGCCCCTGGCGGCCCGACGTGAGAACCAGCGCAAGCTTGCGCCGAGCGAACAAGAATCAAGAGCGGGGACACC
>Ga0315280_10005643_pt1 | contig 17712 bp, 18 predicted proteins | sample YL17G06_40_MG_FD_203697 | JGI IMG/M metagenome (GOLD analysis project Ga0315280, IMG submission 203697) | Sediment microbial communities from Yellowstone Lake, YNP, Wyoming, USA - YL17G06_40 | ecosystem: Environmental > Aquatic > Freshwater > Lake > Sediment | place: USA: Wyoming | collected... | reverse complement strand
GTATCTACGGTAATCCGCAGTGGCCTTATCAGTGCGCCGGTGACGCAGATGGCAAGACTTCCGGTGCTCCGTTCTTCTACCGCGTTTACACGGCAGACCTGAACTTGATTGTTACCAACTGGAAGAAGCTAATCGCTAACCCAACTCTGGACCCATGTGCAGACATTGACCATAAGTCTTCGGGTGCTCCGTATTATTACCGCGTGTACACGGCAGATTTGAACAAGGTTGTTGGCAACTGGAAGAAGACAGACGGTCAACTGCCAGGGGATTGCGCAGAATGCCAGGGCTACCAGATGGCCCAAGGCAAGACGCTTACATTACAGGAAATGATGGAATGGCTGGAGAAGGTCTGGCTTGATGAGGAAGTGCAAAAGCTCATAGACGAAGATACGTTGCTTAAGTTCATCGAGTCAGTGAAAGAGGGATTATAGAGTTTGTTAACTCGGCAACCAGCGAGTGCAGCCGTTTTGCCTTACAGCCCCAGGAAGACCTTCGGCAGGCCGAATGTTGATACAGGAGACCAAACTAAAGAACATCTTTTCTTTGGAAAGTGCTGCAGTAAAGGTTAAAACGTAAAACTAAATCCGCCGTACGTCTGGCGGATAAAAACTTCCATAATCTTTAGTTTTTCGCTTCCCAGCCGCCTGTCTCAAATAGCTTACTGGCTCAGGACAGCTATTATAGTGGCTGCGTTGAAGAAGGAGTGAATAAAGATAGGCCGAAACAAAGAGCCGCTCTTTTCGTAGGCATATCCCAGGCATACTGCTAATACAAATAGTGCCGGCCAGTGTCCTGCGTTCGCGTGTACCATAGCAAATAAAGTGGAGCTTATTAGAATTGACGGCCACGCTCCGTTCAGATTTCGAATCTCTATAATGGAACGTATCGCTGTTTGAAAAAGACCACGAAAGAGCATCTCTTCGAGCAAAGGTGCTATTACCACAGCCAGGACAACAATCAATATTCGCAGTGGCAATTGCGGGTAAACTGTTATGAGTTCGAGTTCTTCATGTTGTTGCACTTCAAAGCCCTGGCCGTAGATAAGTTTGCCGAAGAACATCGTCAATATTATTGCTGCCATCACAATCGGCCAGACAGCCAGGAGATTTACAAAGGCAGCGAGGAAATCTTTGTGGATTGTTTTTACGTTCATGCCGAATCCTTTTAACCGCCGGACAAAGCTGACCCTTGCCAGAACAATAATTACCACCATCGCCGCTATCGCACCGGCAGAAAGAACCAAATTATCCAGAAAAGCGCCTTGCCAGCCCTGTAAATCACCCACCAGTTTCGGTGCAATTATTACCGCCAGCGAGGTAGCTCCAAACCAGATAAACAGTGGGATAAAGGGCAGATAAAGAGGCATATTGTTTCTACGAGGCCTCGAATCAGCTAAAGCATTTCTGCCGCAGGATGTTTTGAGCAGCCAAATGCCGAATAATATCAGCCCTGCCAGACAAAGGATGTCGGCTATAGTCATAGCAGTGCAGAACTGTTTGATAATCTGGAAAATATGCGTTAACATACACCTTTCAGTTACTGATCCGCCTTTAGCGGGGAGAAAATCATCCGCCGCATCTGCCGGCAGAATTTGAAATCTCAAATTTCAAATTTGAAATTGTTGCAATAGAGGTTGAAACCAATGCCTTCTTTTATTACCATTAGCTCGTACGTGCTCTGATTTTGCGAAGTATCGCAGAAGGCGCTCCCTTTTTCAAGGAAAATAGATATGGATATATTTCGCATTGAAGGACCGGTTCGGCTTTCCGGCACCGTCAGGATAAACGGCTCAAAAAACGCTTCTTTGCCGATAATGGCCGCCACCATTTTAGCTGCCGGCAAGTCGATTATAAAAGCAGTACCGCATCTTTCCGACATCTCGGTGTGTAGCGAATTGCTTGGTCAACTGGGCTGCAAACTGAATCGGGAGCCGAACGGTGATTTGTGCATAGATACAACGGTGGTGGATAATCCGGTGGGCGACTATGAGATTGTCCGCAAAATGCGAGCCAGTATTTGCATCCTCGGCCCACTGCTTGCACGCTGCGGCAGAGCAGAGGTTTCGATGCCAGGCGGATGTGCAATCGGCTACAGGCCGGTCAACCTTCACTTAAAGGGTCTGCAGGAGCTTGGTGCGCAGATTCATCTTAAGAACGGCTACATCGTTGTCGAAGCACCAAATGGGTTGAAAGGCCGTGAGATTTTTATGGGTGGGCCTTTCGGCTCAACCGTCCTGGGCACCGCAAATGTGTTAATGGCCGCAACGCTGGCAAGAGGCCGAACCGTTATCGAATCGGCTGCCTGTGAGCCAGAAATAACCGACCTGGCAAATTGTCTAAATAAAATGGGCGCAAGGGTAAGCGGTATCGGCTCGCCCCGGCTGGTTATCGAAGGGGTCAAGCAGTTGCGCCCGGTCGAGTATCAGGTAATTCCGGACCGAATCGAGGCCGGAACGTTTATGGTCGCGGCAGCAATAACAAAAAGCGAATTGCGGCTGCGCAATTGCCGGCTCAATGATATGATGGCTGTCGTTGATAAGTTAAGAAATGTCGGCGTAACGGTCGAGCCAGAGGATACCGGCTGCGTCATCGCTGGCATTAGTCCCATTAAACCCGCTGATATTACCACCCAGCCATATCCGGGTTTCCCCACCGATTTGCAGGCGCAGTTTATGGCTCTTTTGGCACTTGCTGAAGGCAACAGTATAATTATCGAAAAGGTCTTTCCGGATAGATTTATGCACGTTGCCGAATTAAGTCGAATGGCAGCGGATTTGCGCAAGGAAGGGTCGGCTGTTATTATAGCCGGAGTGAAAAAACTCATAGCCGCTCCGGTGATGGCTTCCGACCTGCGGGCCTCAGCCGCACTGGTTCTGGCTGGATTAGCCGCCGAGGGAACCACAACGATTAACAGGGTTTATCACATCGACCGCGGCTATGAAAAAATTGAAGAAAGATTAGATCCGGTCGGAGCAAAAATAACACGTGAAAGCGATTGAAGGGGTGACATAATGAAGAAATTGCGCAAAATGCTAATCGCTCTTCTCGGAGCGGTTGTGATTCTGCTTGCTATTGTGGTGGTGCTTGTAAATCTTTTTGCCGACCGTGCCGTCAAAATAGGTATCGAAACCGCAGCAACCAAAGCCCTCAACGTCGGTGTCAGTGTGGATGACGTGAAGCTGTCGATTATGGCCGGCAAACTCACACTTGGAAATCTGGTAATTAATAACCCGCCGGGTTACCAATATGATAAACTGCTGCAACTTCAGAATGCCAAAATTGCAGTTGATATCAGGTCGCTTTTAAGTGACACGGTCAATATAAAAGAAATCAAACTGGATGGCGCTCAGGTCGTTCTTGAACAAAGGGGTATCACTAATAACAACCTCCAGGACATAATAAAATCGTTGCCATCAGCTCCCAAAACCGAAGCTCAAGCTCAGCCATCCGGCAAAAAGCTCCACATAGACAATCTCGAACTTTCCAACATCACGGTCAAAGCAAAATTACTGCCTATCCCCGGCAAGGCAGATACCCGTACGCTGAAACTTGCACCGATAAAAATGACAAATTTAGGCGGCGACAACAAATTGGATACCGCCGCGTTGTCGGGCAAGATTCTCTGGGCAATTGCAGAGGGTGTCGCCCAGCAGGGAGCCGGCGTTCTGCCTGATGATATGGTCAATACAATGAAATCGACACTGGCAAAAACCACGCAGCTCGGTAAAGAAGTTTTGAAAACCGGCGAAAACCTCGGCAAAGAGGTCCTAAAAACCACAGAAGACCTCGGCAAAGAACTTACCGAAGGCCTCAAAGGCCTGCTAAAACCAAAGAAAGAAGAATAGTGTATACGGCGGCCATCGCCTTGTGAGATTTCGTCATCCCCTCCAGGACCGCTGTCGGTTCAGTTTCCCCGACAGTATATCCCTGGCGATGATGGCATCTTCTCTGACCTGGAAATCGAACATTCCCGCGCAGATAAAATCGGCGCCGTTTTCAAAGGTGAATCTGAAGCCATCTCTCGGATGAATTGCCCCGGCGGCGAGGACTTTGTAAGCAATCCAGGGTTTTTCAACTTTTTTCATAAATTCGATGGTTTCCTTTGGTGTTTTGCACCAGATATTGTCGTTCTCCGGGTCTCTTTTGGCCGACCAGTAGCTATCGCTGTGTAAAGTTTTCATATAGAAATCGGGTTTCATCCCTGCCTTCTCGCAAGCGATTGGTACTTCTATATTGTGGCCAGCGATTCCTGCGATTACCTTATTTTGCTTGATAAACTCGATGGTTTTTGCGAGGAGCTCGACCTTGCCTTTTTCAACAAGACTATCCCCTACGCCGCCATGCACATAGACCCCGACGGCTCCATTATCAACAGCTCTTTTTGCTTCGCTTGTAACGTCATTTTCTTTAATTTTGACCTGTGCAATCCACTGGAGCTTACCGCCCCTTTCGTTCCAGTATTTAGTAAGGACCCCGATGCAGTGGTCATCAAGCCGTAGTATCGCGGTGTTTATTCCCATTTCTTCGCATATCTGGAAGGTTTCCATAACCTTTTCATCAGTGAAATAGTTCATCAGCAATTCAGATACATAAGTCAAGTCTCTGCTGTGCGCAAAACCGCTGATTAGATTTCCGCCACAGATAAGCCGGCTAATCGTCAAGCTGCTGATTTTCCCTGTCGGCAGACCCTTAATATCACCTTTGGGCAATTCCATAGATGACTTTTCTACGGACTTTTGTTGTTGCGCCAGCAAAATTTTCTCTTCCAGACTTAAGCCGAGTGCAGCGCCTGCGGACGCAACGAAAGATTTTTGCAAAAATGTCCTGCGGTTCATATTTTTCCACCTTGCCTTCGGCGGGCTCCTGTTTTCGATTGCTTATGTCAACAACATGTCACCCTGCACCTATTTAACTGCAGCTGTTTTCAAGCAGTTTGCGAATAGCCGAAAGTTCTTTCAACATCTGTCCCAGGATTTGTGAGTCGCTTTGCTGGACAGCTTCGTTTTTAACCTGGACGGGCTGGCCAACCTTATGGCTTCGTGTTCCTTCCATAATGGTGTCTTTGAGCTGTTCGAGGGACCTGATACCCAATAGCCGTAGTTCGGCCGTTGTCCCCTGCTGTCCGCCTGCCCCGGCCGTTTGAACGTGGATAGTCCCGATGCCAAACATCCGTTGAAGAGGTCCCTCGGTGATGTCGATATTGGTAATCTTGTTAAATGGCACTGTAACGTGTTTTTCCAAAATACGCCGCTATCTGACCTGACGCAATCGCCTTCGATAGTGTACCACAGTGAATTGTAAAATGCCGGTATCCAGAACAGGACAAGTAACATCGCTATTAACCCGACGAACATAATCAGGCCGAATACGAGCGGGTTAGCCACCATCAAAATCGCCAGTGTTATTAACTCAATAACAAACCAGATTGTCCAGATGACTAACCATAAACTTCTCAGTTCCTTTTCGGGCTGAATCGTAATCGTTTCCATTTCGCTCCTTTCAAATGCGAAGGTGTTTTGTTTATCTACCTTTTGCCCGCCGGGAATGAGTTCCTGTCAGCGTGTTCTCTCTACTGGGTTGCCAAGCATCTTTGCAAGACTTGTAAGTTCAACAGGGAAAAGTACGACTGTATTCGAAGGGCTGGCACCAAGTCCGTCTATAGTTTGCAGCGTTCGCAGTTGTATGGCTAAAACATTTTCTTTCATAATGGCAGCGGCCGCTGCGAGATTGACTGCGGCCAGCTTGTCGCCTTCCGCCTTGGTAATCGTGGCGCGTTTCTCTCGCTCGGCAGAGGCCTGGCGGGACATCACACGCTTGAGGTCCTCGGGCAGTTCAATATCCTGCAGACGGATTGAATCGACATGCAATCCCCACTCTTTGATTCGTTCTTCGATGATCTCTCCTATGCGTGACTGAACCTGCTGGCGTTCGGAGAGAAGCTCATCTAAGGTAAGCCCGCCAACTACATCTCGCAGCGCCGCTTGAGAGTACTGCGAGATAGCAAAGCGAAAGTCCTGAATGCGGATAACCGCTTTTTCAGAGTCCTTAACCATAAAAAATAGTGCCCCGTCGATTTCGGCTGGCACGTTGTCGCGTGTGATTACCTTCTGGGGTGGGATGTTAACTACCAGTATGCGGGTGTCGATGAATCGCACGTATTCAATGACGGGGATAATGTAGAATAGCCCCGGCCCGCGCACGGCCTGGAAGTTTCCCAGTCGCAGCACCACGCCGCGTTCCCACTGGGCAGCAACGCGCACGCCACTAATGATGGTGCCCCAGAGAACCGCTACAATGACAGCAGTGACTATGGCCGTTTTCTCATCCAGTGTTCTGTTGACCACCGCCCAGTACATTGGGAGTGCAAAAATAGCCAGAGGCACCAAAGTCAACACGCCCCGCAGAACACGGCCGAGTGAAATATGCTCGCCCGCGGGCTTTGCGTACTGCTTCTGCGATTCTGTTAATTGATGTGATAATGCTACTACCATAATCTTCCACTCCTTTACTTTTTTTGATTATAGTTGTCTGTAAATCCGCCCCCGATGTATCGGGGTCTGGCGGATAAATTCGCCGAAGGCGGACCCGGAAAACTGCACTAGTCCAGCGTGCCTCGTCTCTGGTAGGTAATGGGCCGGGTTGGAGTCGAACCAACGTAGGCTTACGCCAATGGGTTTACAGCCCATCCCCTTTGACCACTCGGGCACCGACCCTGTTCGTCGTTCGTAATTCGTATATCAAACAAATTAAAAAACAAAAATAGCCGTTTGTCAATAACTGTTAATTTTGAAAAGCATCTTTGCGGCAAGGATGTCCGTTAGAAACTCCGGATGCACGAATGCTTCCCTGCCCTTAGGGTTATATTTGGTGAGCATTTTCATTGTCGCAGCAAATTTTCGGTCAAGGCCTGCCACAAAGCAGCCGGGAATGTTTGGGAAAGTTCCCTCAAACTCCAGTTGATATGAATGTAATGTAAGTCTGTCTATCAAAGGTTTTTCAATCCGGCCTTTCCCAAGCCGGTAATCGGTTTTGAATTCGGAAAGAAACAACGCTGCACCCGAGCCGTATAGCGGGTCCACCGCCAAAGGCATACCGATGCTCTGCAGGTGTACGCGTATCTGGTGAGTTCGACCGGTTAATGGAAAAACTGCAAGCAAGGCAATCGTTCCAAAATCAGCGAGCAATTTCCATTGTGTAATCGCATCTTTGCCTTTTTGTCGGTCGATAATCATACGCTGAGGCGTCTTCCTGCTGGCAGACACAGGTGCCTGGACGAGACCTTGCATACCTTCCGGGACGCCTCTTACAAAGGCAAGGTATGTTTTTTTTACCAGTCGTCTCTCGAAGCACTCTGTCAATTTCCTCTGGGCAGTAATATTTTTAGCCATTATCATCGCGCCGGAAGCGGCTTTATCAAGCCGATGAACAAGCCGCAAATCGGTGGCCGGATAGCGCAGTTGTTTCTGTAAAATATGTATGATACTTTCCTCGCCGCTGCGGTCTTTTGTAACGCTTATGCCGCTGGGTTTATTAACAACCAGGATATTGCTGTCCTCGTAGATGATTTCGATGCCTCTCTTTGCCATTTATGCTCCAATTGGTCAAACATTGTCGAGCAGAAAGTAAGAATAGCCGTTTGTTAACAACCGTTAATCAAACTCCATCGGGAAATAGCTTCTGGCGTTGTTGAAGCAGATGTCCTCAACCATTTTCCCCAGCCCCGATAAATCGGGGTCGGCTGGCAAAAGCCCTACCTCAACGTCGTTGCCGAGTATGTTGCAGAGGATTCTGCGGAAATATTCGTGCCTCGGATATGAAAGGAAGCTTCGCGAGTCTGTCAGCATCCCGACAAACCGGCTCAAAAGCCCCATATTCGAAAGCACCCTTATTTGCTCTTCCGCCCCGTCTTTCTGGTCGAGGAACCACCAGGCGGAGCCGTACTGCATTTTGCCAGGGACTGAGCCGTCCTGAAAGTTGCCTGCCATTGTGGCAAACAAGGCATTATCTCTGGGGTTAAGATTGTAGAGGATAGTCTTGGGCAGTTTGCCGTTTGTATCCAGCCGGTCGAGAAATTTAGCCAATGGCTTAGCGACTTGGAGGTCGCCGATTGAATCGCAGCCGACATCGGGGCCAAGGGTCTTGAACATTCGTGTGTTGGTGTTTCGCAGGGCGCCGATATGAAGCTGTTGGACCCAGCCGGCTTCGACATCCATCACGGCGAACTCAAACATCATCGCCGACTTGAATTTGAGCTGTTGCGACAAATCCAAATCTTTTTTTGAGCGGATTCTGTCGAAAATTTTTTTGATTTCATCTTGGGTATAGTCTTCGGCGTAAGCGGTCTCTAATCCGTGGTCGGAGAGCCGACAACCATTTTTATGGAAGTAATCGTGGCGTTTGCGAATTGCTTCGAGATACGAATCGAAGTCGGCTATTTGCATACTAACTGTCTCTTCGAGTTTGTTAATCCAGGCGTTCAGGGCTGCAATATCCTCTACGGCCATAGCCCTGTCAGGCCGGAAGGCGGTGTGGACTTTGATTTCGAAGCGGTCCTGCCGGATTTTTTTTTGATGAGAGAGCGTATCGAGCGGGTCTTCGGTGGTGCAGACCAGCTTAACATTCATTTTACGCATTACGTTGCGGACGCTAAATTCAGGCGACCTTAGCATTGCGCTACAGGTTTCGTAGATTTCCTTTGCGGTGTCGGCAGATAAGGGCTTATTTATGCCGAAGTATCTTTTTAGCTCCAGATGTGTCCAGTGATAAAGCGGGTTGCCGAGGCAGTAAGGCACGGTCTGTGCCCACTTTTCAAACTTTTCATAGTCGCTTGCGTCGCCGGTGATATATCTTTCGGCTATGCCGTTAGCTCTCATTGCCCGCCATTTGTAATGGTCGCCGTAAAGCCAGGCCTGCGTGATGTTCTCGAACCGATGGTCGGCGGCAATTTTATCCGCGGGCAGGTGACAGTGATAGTCATAGACAGGCATCTTCTTTGCGTGCTCGTGGTAAAGAATTCGAGCTGTTTTGGTTTGCAATAGAAAATCTTCAGTTATGAATTCAGACATTTTTGTCCTCACAATTGCCAAAGGGCATTTTGGGTTATGATGGATTGCTCTGGTTATCATGGGTAGGTGGTTTGCGTTTGGGCGGCTTGTATTCGGCCAGTTTCTTTGCATAGTCCGCTACCTCGCTTCTTGTCTTTTGAAGACGCTCTGAGGACTGTTTTGGCTGCTTTTTTTCTTCCTGCCGCATCTTGTAGTCATAGATTCCATAGATAGCCCACGCGACCGCCAAAACCACCACCGCGATTATCATTACTATTTTGAACATAAGGTTTATCCTTTAACGAAAATCCTTTCTGCTGTAGGGATTTCATCCAAGAGACCGAAGGAAAGAAATTAGGCCAAGTCCTACGGCGGTATAATTTTCGGGGAGCAGGTCAGGCGAATAAAGAGACAATCACTGCCAAAACAAATAGAACATTTGCTACTACCGCAATTTGGGCTAATCGAATATTTTGCTTAGTCTTTCTTCTAATGGCTATAACAGCCAAAACGATTGATGCAAAACAAGACAAATAAGCCAGAGGTACCACTACCATTGCCGTAGCCGGTGTCAGCAACTCCGCAAAAATAGCAAAAAGCCATGGGACGACACTTAACGCTATTGAGTAAACCGGTAAGTTCAATGATTTTCTATCCATAGCACTTTCCTTTCGTTAATTGACCATTACATAGTAAAGGGATATTAAGGTAGTCTCAAGAATTTTTTGCACAAATTTCTATTGCCGCAGAAAATAGGGCGTACTCTGTGTCCCTGGCCAACAGATTGCTGGGGCAGGCAAGCACGGAATGACAAAGCGAATCAAACGGTGTAGGTAGATGAGGCGGTGGTGCCGCCGCGGCCGGTCCAGTTCGTATGGAAGAACTGTCCTCGCGGCTTATCAACCCGCTCGTAAGTATGAGCGCCGAAATAATCCCGCTGGGCCTGCAACAAATTAGCCGGCAGCCGGGCGCAGCGATAGCCATCGTAAAAGGCCAGAGCAGAGGCCATCGCAGGCATCGGAATACCCATCCGTATGGCTTTAGAAATCACTCGCCGCCAGGCGGCCTGCGCTTTTGTTACTGCCTTTTTGAAGAATGGGTCAAGCAATAGATTAGTCAAATTCTGATTTCTGTCGAAGGCCTCTTTAATTTTACCCAGGAACACCGAGCGGATGATGCAGCCGCCCTGCCATATAAGGGCGATACCGCCGTAGTTTAGGTTCCATTTATATTCCAGTGCGGCGGCACGCATAAGCTGATAGCCCTGGGCATAACTAACGATTTTGGCTGCATACAGGGCCTGACGCAGGTCGTTGATAAAGCCAGTTTTATCGCCGGTGAACTTTGGCTTTGGGCCTTTGAGGACATTCGATGCTGCGACCCGCTCTTCTTTGATAGCCGACAGACACCGGGCCAGAACAGCTTCGCTGATAAGCGTCAACGGCTGGCCGGCATCAAGGGCGGCAACAACGGCCCATTTGCCGGTTCCCTTCTGGCCGGCAGTATCGAGAATCAGGTCGATGACTTCGCTGCCGTCCTCGTCCTTATAAGCAAGGATGTCCCGCGTGATTTCGATAAGATACGAATTAAGCTCGCCCTTGTCCCAGTCGGCAAGGACCTCGTGCATCTGCGCATTTGTAAGGCCGAGACCTTCTTTCATTATATGGTAGGTCTCGCATATCATTTGCATATCGCCATATTCGATTCCGTTGTGGACCATTTTTACAAAGTGCCCCGCGCCATTTTCGCCGACCCATTCGCAGCATGGGTCACCTTCCGGGGTTTTTGCACAGATGGTCTGAAAGATTGTCTTTATGTGTTCCCAGGCCTGTGGTGAGCCGCCCGGCATTATCGAAGGACCTCGCAGCGCACCTTCTTCGCCGCCGGAGACGCCTGTGCCGATGTAGAGTTTGCTCTTGCTTTCGACATATTGGGTTCGGCGAATGGTATCGGGAAAATGCGAGTTGCCGCCATCGATAATGATGTCGCCATTTTCAAGATGCGGCAGAAGCTGCTCGATGAAATCATCGACCGGCTGGCCGGCCTTGACCATAAGCATTATCTTGCGGGGTTGTTTTAGTGCTGCGACAAACTCTTCGATTGATTTGCAGCCGATGACGTTTTTGCCTTTGGCCCGGCCATTTATAAAATCATCCACCTTTGAAACAGTCCGGTTGAAACAGGCGACGGTGAAGCCCTTGCTTTCCATATTGAGGATGAGGTTTTCACCCATTACCGCAAGGCCTATCAGGCCGATATCTGCCCGTGCCATTTTGTACTATCCTTTCAAATAATAAGGTAAAATTACAGTCGAAAAACGGAATAATATGTTGCGCCAAAAGTGGTCAAAAATCAAGAGGTGGGATTATTTTTATTCACGATTCAAATTCAGTTTTGGGTATGCCGCTTTGACGTATAATGGACTGAAGGGTGCCAATACGGATTTCTTTGTGATCCGGTACGGGAACGGTAATAGTAGTTTGAGGCGGCTTTTTCTGCATCACTATATGACTGCCCCGTCTGCGCACTTCTTGAAAACCATGTTGCGCCAAAATAGAGCAGACATCTTTGCCGGAGAGAATGCGTAATTTAGACAACTGCCACCTCGACCTGCGTTATAAATATTTCTCCGTGCAGGCGTTCTTTTATTTCTCCGGGCGAAGCGGTTTCGAAAAACAGCTCTATGGCCTCCTGAAGATTATCGCGTGCCGATTCGATACTGTCGCCTTGACTTGCAATATCAAGCTCCGGACACAGCGCAACATACATATCATCTTCACGTTCGATAATTGCTGTAAGTTTTTGTTTCATTTGGTCTCCTTGTCTTTAGCCGGTGTTATTATAGCAAAATTTGACAGGAAAATACAAAAAAATTTGAAATTTATCAGTAGCAAAGGCGACCAAAAATCAAGTGGCAAGGTTATTTTTATGAACAGCTTCACTGTTTCTGTTTATCGGCCTGAAAAACAAGAGGTGCGTCAAACCGAATATGAGAGCTTTTTGAGGTGCCAATTTGGCACCTCAAAGCAGGGCCGCTGGTCTGGACAAGTGGAAGTAGCTTACATGTCTGAGCCCAATTCACTGTTAATAGTTCTCTAATTTTGCTTTTGACGTATGGAATAACACTATAATACCACCCTCCTGTTTGATTTCCTCCAATTTTTGCTGAATTTCTGCAAAAGTAGCTACATCATTGCACCAGTAATAATCATCAAAAAGTATAAAAACAACACTTTTGGCTATCCCCAAATCTCTAATAACTTTCAATTTTTCTATATCAGCATTTATCACTGGAATTGGTCCCCCACGCTGAGCACAATGGAAACATTTTACTTCAGCACATAACAAAAAAGAAGCATTGCTATCCTCAAAAGCAACTATTATATCGACTTTTGGCCACTTTTTAAGTCTCGTCTTTAATTTTTCTAACCTATCAGCAAACTGATACATAGCAAACGGATACATGTTAAAATTTGGAGGGCTAATATTTTTCTCAAGATGTATTTCGATATTCGAAAATTCTTTTCCTTTGTTTTGCTTTAAGATGTCATAAAAAAACCTTCCAGTATGAAATATCAAGTCATTTTCATTCCAACAGATCCAAGATAATTTTTTAGCTGGTTCTTCTGTAAGTTTAGGTCGCCAATTTTGTCGATATTGGGGAGCCTTTGTGTCATAGTAATTACAAAACTTTTTCCAAGCCTCTACTAATATCTGTTCAATTTGAGTAACCATTTTTTGTGACCTCCTTACAAATTATTATTGCTTTTGCGGCGTATCCGTTTTTCGTAGGACTACGAAGGATAAAATAGAGTTCGACCCGCCGTAAAACGGCGGGCTAAATACTAACCGCTCGACAGCCGGTACAGTGTTTCGCCGGCGTGGCGGACAACCAAAATCCCTTCTTTTTCCCTATTCTCGTAGTCGGCTATATTTATATCAGCGGGATTCATATATCCTAAGTTCACCTTTTCGCAGCGTTCTTTGCTGATGCCGGTAGCGAGAACTACATTGGTTCGCGGCCTTTCGAAGCCGTTGATAAAAGTGCCGAGGCCTTTGACGTGCGTGGAATGCGCCATCGCTGACCGCGGGATGCCGGCGAACTTATCCATCTGTTTTAGGAAATAATCAAGCGTATGATAACCGATTTTATCAAGAAACTTGCCATGAGTGTATGAAATTTCACTGATATGCGGTGCGTAAATAATCAGCGTGCCGCCATCGGCAAGTATCGGGTCAAGCTTGTATGCAACCTTAGCGGCTGTCCATATATCGTCATACATCTTCGGCGCCTCGCCCAAAATCGTATGATAGGGTTTATCTTTATAGACGATATGGACGTCTTTAGACAAATCAGCCGCTTTTTCCCAGGCCTCTTTGCAATCGCCGATAAACAATCCCTTGAGTTTGTCGTCAACGGAGACGATTGCAAATAGTTTCCGGGGCACTTTTACAAATGAGGCTGCCTTCTCGACCACCTGTCGGGTCGGCGTCCATTTATTGCCGATTATGGCGGGAATCGTTATCACCGCACCTAACCAGTGGAAGAAGTTTATGATTTCGCTGCCGGCGATTCCCGGAAATATGTACTTATGTCCTCCGGAAAAGCCCACAACCTCGTGCGGAAATACGGGGCCTATGATAAAAAATTCATCGTATTCAAAAACCAGCTTATTTATAGCTACGTTGACTTCTTCGCGAAATAGTCCCCCGCTAATCTTCTTGATTTCCTCGGTGCGGATTTGGCCGACAAAGGTAAAGGTGTCCGGCCTCTCCCATTTGTGATTGAAAAATCGGACCTGTGCATACTTACTGCAACGCTCTATTGCTGTGATGCCAAGCCGGGTGCAGATTTGCTCTTCGGTAAGGGGCTGGTGGGTTCCGAGCGCAACAAGAATGTGGATGGCCTTTGCTTCTTCAGCTAAAAAATCGTAAATAATTTTGAATATGTCGCCTATGGGGCCTGAACGGGTGTTGTCGGGGATGATTAATAGAATTCGTTTGCCGGCATAGTCATTTTGTGCAAAGAACTCGCCTATCGCTTCGCGAGCCTGCTTATCCGAAACAAAACCATCTTTGCTCTTGCGTTCAACACTCATTGTGTTTGGTTATTAGAAATCAGCCGTTAGTATTTTGTTAATTGGTGACTGGTAATCAGTAACTGGTGATTCGTCAACTACTCACCAATCACTATTCACCAATCACTATCCCCTATCGTTGCTGCCAGGGTGGCTTTTCGGGCAGACACTTATCAAATTCGCCGATGAGTTTTTCTTCGTAACCGCCTGCGAATTTGCCTTTGATAAATCTATCGATTGCCTCATTGTGGAATCTCTTCCACGATTCGACTTCGCTACCGGGATTGACCGGATAAAACAGAGCATCGTTTGCCCTGGCGGCCTTCATATCCCCTATTGCATCGCCAACCATCAGGATGTGGTTCTTTTCGTATTTGCCTTTCGCCGCATACTCAAGATGCTGCGCTTTTGTGCCCATTTCCTGGCCTGCTATAATATCTACGTGTTTGGCGATGTCGTGTTCCTGCCACTCACGGACAAGTGCTTCGCCGGGCGTAGCCGAGACGACAATGACGTCCGCCAAAGGCCTGATTTTCTCTAAGCTCTCCCGCACGTATGGAAACGGCGGCATCGCTTTAACAATTTCTTCTATCGCCCAGTTGACCCTTTCGCTCCACGCAAGTGCAAGTTCCAGTTCCCGCCTGGCATCGGGGTTGGAGGCCTCGGCGATGGCTTTTTTAAGCCCTTCGTTGCTGAGCATGCTCTTGGGGTTATCGACCCAGGCATAATAATGGGGAAATTGCGGAACCTTAAAGCTTCTGGTCTTGACCATCGGGTGAGAAGGCAGCAAATCGGCAAGTATCAGCTTGAGTGTTTTATGTCGGTTGCCGCCTCGCGTCTTGGAAAACAGGTCCGCAAATTCCTTGCACTCGCGTGCCGCCTGGGCCACAGGCTGCAGGCCGAAATAGCCAATCATCCAAGGACAGAAACATTCCCGCTGCTTAATCCCCATCGTGTCGAACGCGCAGCCGTCCGAGTCGATACCGATGAAAAACTTCTTCTTGGGTTTGAATCCTCGTAGCGGTTTTGCCAGGTCAGCATCAACCATTTTTTCTCCTGCATTGTATTTTGTATTACTGTGTTATCCTGCGCGTCACGCAATACGCACGACGCATCACGAATTAGACTCCGCTGAAAGCCGAGAACCCACCGTCAACTGGGACAACAACTCCGGTCACAAATTTTGCAGCATCGCTTAACAGCCAGAGAACTGTTCCAATCAGCTCATCCGGCTGGCCGAATCTGCCCATCGGTGTATGGTCTATAATCGTTTTGCCTCTCGCAGTTAGCTCGCCGGTTTTCTGGTCGGTTAAAAGAAAGCGGTTTTGCTCGGTCAGAAAAAACCCTGGCGCAATTGCATTGACGCGGATGTCCTTAGAATAATTCTGGCATATATGCACCGCCAGCCATTGCGTGAAATTGCTCACGGCTGCCTTGGCCGCCGAGTATGCCGGAATTCGCGTCAAGGGGCGGAAAGCATTCATACTGGAGATATTTAGTATCACGCCGCTGTCGCTTTCAGCCATATCTTTGCCGAATACCTGGGTCGGCAGCAGCGTTCCGAGGAAATTTAAGTCGAAAACAAACCGAATAGCATCGCTCGACAGGTCAAAAAAGGATAGGTCTGCAGAAGTGGTGGCTTCCTTTTTGTTCCCGCCGGCGCCGTTAATCAGCACATCGATTTTGCCAAGCTCGCGATTGATTTTCTCTTTGGCAGTTTCCAGACTTTTTTTATCCAGCACATCGCATTTGACTGCGATAGCTTGGCCCTTGTCCGCCTTGATTTCATCGGCAACCTTTTGTGCCGCACTTTCTACCAAATCCAGCACAGCAACCTTTGCCCCTGCTTTAGCCAGTGCCTTTGCCATTGTGCCGCAAAGAACGCCGCCGGCCCCTGTAATTGCGATAACTTTACCTTTGATGTCGAACAGGTTTTTCATTCCTTATCCTTCCTGGTTAAAGGTATTTTGGCAGTTTCTTTTCCAGCAGTTTGCGCTCGAATCTGGTAAACACCGGCAGCCCATCTTTGTCGATTGTTATAGGGGCTTCGCCCTGAACCAAAGGCCGGAGGTAATCACGCATTGCATCGGTGATGTGGTTGCCCTTGTCATTTATAAACTCGCGCGGCACTTTCTTTTCGCCATCTGCTACGTCCCTGAGGTTTGCCAGTCCTGTTGTGCATTTGTATTTAGGGCCTTTTTCGCGGACCAGTGTCACCATTTTGCCGTTGACGCCATCCAGCGCGTACCTTACAGCCATTTGTCCGCACATATAGGCCTCGTTGACATCGGTCAGCGATGCAAAGTGCATAGCACTTCGCTGATTGGTGCCGAGCTTATTGAAGCGTGCCTTTATCTTGACTTCCTTTTCAATCACGGCCTTGAGCATCTCTGCGACGCCGCCTAACTGAAGGTGACCGAAACTATCTTTGCCGAATGTCCCTGCATCTGCCGTTATATACTGGCCCTTTTGGTCTTTTAGTCCTTCGCCTGCAACGATAAACACCCTCCCGAATGCCTTGAGCACTTCCCGGACATCGCGGACAAATTTATCGAACGAAAAAGCTGCTTCGGGCATATATATAAGGTGCGGTGAATCCTCAGGTGACCTGGCGGCAAGACCCGTTGCCGCTGCTATCCAGCCGGCGTCTCTTCCCATCACCTCTAAAATCGTGCAGGTATCCGTAGTATAGAGAGCTTCGGTGTCCCGGCCTGCCTCCATTGCGCAGGTGGCGACATATTTTGCCACGCTTGGGTACCCCGGGCAGTGGTCTGTGAATGCAAGGTCGTTATCGACGGTCTTCGGAATGCCGATACAAACCAGCTCATAATGGGCATCCGCTGCGAGTTTATTGACCTTGTCGGCGGTGTCCATCGAGTCGTTTCCGCCGGCGTAGAAAAAGTAGCGAATGTTGTGGGCCTTGAATACATCGAGCACCCTGTCGAAATCCGCTCTGGATTCTTTAAGCGATTTGAGTTTGTATCTGCACGAGCCCATCGCTGCTGCCGGCGTGCGCTTTAATGCCTCGATTGCCTCCGGCTTTTCGGCTGAAATATCAAACAGCTCTTCTTTTAATACGCCTAATATGCCGTTTACCGCCGCTATTACCATACCGATTTTGCCGGATTTTTTTGCCTCCTGAACGACGCCGCACGCGCTTGAGTTGATGACCGTGGTCGGCCCGCCGGATTGTGCCACTATCGCATTAGGTTTTGAACTCATTCCAACTACTCCATACTAACTTTTCTGAAGTCTTGATTAAATCACCCATTTTTGCCAGAATATATATGATGCCTGCGCAGTTTTCAACATTTTTTGGCTGTGCTTATATTTTGGTGACCACGAACTAATAACTATGAACTCATAACTCTTTTTTGGAGCAAACGATGGCTAACTATATGATTGCAGATTTCGATGGAATCGGGGCTATAAGATGCCCGTGCGGCTTTGCCCGGCGGGCCTTTGTCAGCCCCGACAATCCGACAGCGACAATGCACATAGTTGAGATTGAAGAAGATGCCCGCGCGCATTACCACAAAAAACTCACCGAAATCTATTTTATCCTCGAAGGAACCGGCCATATCGAAC
>Ga0315280_10005642_pt1 | contig 17715 bp, 15 predicted proteins | sample YL17G06_40_MG_FD_203697 | JGI IMG/M metagenome (GOLD analysis project Ga0315280, IMG submission 203697) | Sediment microbial communities from Yellowstone Lake, YNP, Wyoming, USA - YL17G06_40 | ecosystem: Environmental > Aquatic > Freshwater > Lake > Sediment | place: USA: Wyoming | collected... | reverse complement strand
CGCTCTTCGCTTTCGGCACTCAATTTTCCATTCCACACATTGAGCACACGACGCGCGCGATCGATCAGGAGGAGTGTCGGAGTCAGTCTCGGTCGGAACCCGGAATCGGGCTCGACGTGAGCAGTGTAGTCGACCTTCACGCCGTGGTGCAATAAGTGATCTGTCAGGTCTGTGCGTGAGTCACGTCCCACCGCGATGATCGCCGTCTTCGATCCGCTCTGGTCTCGACTAGTCACGAGGCGGCGGTAGAATTCCATGCTCTGCGTACAGACGGCGCACTTGACGCCCACAAACAGCAGCAGCGTGTGGTTCGACGCGTCGACGTCATCAGCTCGAAGCGGCTATGAACGCCGAGTTTCGAGTGAAGCCGCTTGAGGTACGTATGAACAGTGTTTTGGGAAATGGAGAGCCGGGAGGAAATCTCCTTCTCGGCGGCGCCCTGGAAGAGGGACTTGAGAACATCCAGCTGGCGCTTCGACAGCTGCAGGGACTCGGCGACCGATCGCCACTGCGCGTCGGTGAAGGGTGACCGAGGCGGCATCGGCCGCAATCCCTGTCTCGTCCCGCTACCTCGGCCCCGGCGGCCGAGTCGGGGTACTGACGGTTTTGAAATCGAGCGGACTTCAGCAGAACAACACTGCCGGATGTCCTATATAGACGTTGCACGAAGCAGAATGTGTCAGGAGAAGATCGCGCAGGCGAAAGAGTGTGCACACGGTCGGACGCGGTCGCACCGACGCGTGGCGAAAGGAGGAATCGTCCGAGAACGGCCCTATCGGCGCCCGCGGACGATGCCCGCGACCAGTGCAGCCAGTGTGACAAGGATGGCCAGATAAGCGACGAAGTCGCCGATGCGGGCGTAGAGCGTCAGGCCGGTCAGTGCCCGGACCTGGCCGACCAGGACGGCGGGTTCGAACAGGCGCGATTCCTGCAGCACGCGTCCGTACGGATCGACGATGCCGCTGATGCCGGTGTTGGCCGATCGTACGAGGTACCGGCCCTCCTCGATCGCGCGCACGCTCGCCTGCTCGAAGTGCTGGTACGGGGCCGACGACGTGCCGAACCACGCGTCGTTGGTGATGGTCGTCAGCAGCTCGCTGCCAGCCAGCACCGACCGGCGCACGAGTTCCGGGTAGACGACCTCGAAGCAAATCGCCGTGCTGATCGGGTGCCCGCCGAACGGCAGCAGCACCGCCTGCTCGCCCGGCGAGAAGTCGGAGACGGCCTGCACCAGGGGCGCGGCAAAGAACAGCAGGCGCTTCAGCGGCACGTATTCCCCGAACGGGACGAGATGGATCTTGCGGTACACCGCGAGCGTGCGGCCGTCGGGACCCACCATGAATGCGGCGTTGTAGTACCTGGGCGGCTGCGTTCGCTCGATCTGATCGCTGCCCACCAGGATGTACGCGTTCGTGTCGATCGCAATCCGGCGGATCGTGTCGTGCACGTACGGATCGTCCTCGAAGAGGAACGGCGTCGAGGATTCCGGCCAGATGATCAACCGTGCGCCGCGCGCGGCGGCGTCCCGCGTGAGCTGCAGATAGCGCTGGAAGATCTCGGACGCACGCGCGGCATCCCACTTCTCGTCCTGCGGGACGTTGCCCTGCACGAGGCCAACGCGCAGCAAAGCGCCTTCGCGCGTGAGGCGGCCGTCCCGGATGCGCAGAGTTCCCCACGCCGATGCGGCGACGACGCACGCGACCGCGACCGAGACCGCCGCCATGCGTGCGCGAAGCGAACGGGTGAAGAAGAGGTACGCGAGCACCGCGTTGACGATCGCCACGAGCGCCGACAGGCCGAAGATGCCGACCAGTGACGCGATCTGCGCGATCTGCAGCACGGGCGCCTGGCTGTAGCCGACGAGCACCCACGGAAACCCCGTGAACAGGTGCGCGCGGCCGAACTCGGTGGTCACCCAGACGGCGGGCGATATCAGGAGCGCGACCGGGCCGAGTACCGCGATCAGCCGGCCGCTGATGAGCGCAAACAGCGCCGGATAGAGCGCCAGGTAGGCCACCAGGGCGAGCGCGACGGCAACCGACACGACGCCGTTGAGGCCGCCGTAGATCCGCATCACCGAGGCGACCCAGTACAGCGTGCCGCCGAAATAGACGAGGCCGGTGAGGAAACCGAGCAGGAACGACCGCCCGGAAATACCGGAGTCCGGAGTCCGCAGTCCGGAGTCCGACGGTTGATGTCGAAGCGCGAGCGCGGCGAGCAGCGGGACCAGCGCAATCCACGCGAAGCCCGGTTGACCGAACCGTGGAAAGCTGAGCGCCAGCAGGACGCCGGAGAAGACGGCTAACAGGATGTCCGACCGAGGCGCAAGCGCGCCGGGCGAGCCGAAACCATTGGCGGGATCGTTGTGGATTTTCACGAGCACCCGCGCGAAGCGCGGCTGGTAGCAGGCGGTTCGCTCTCGATCATACCGCCTGCTACCGGGCTGGAGGAATGATCCAGGGCTCTAGCTGCTCTTCCTTCTTGAGACGACGCACAACCGCGTCGGCTTCGCGCCGCTCCTTGAACTTGCCGACCCGGACGCGAAACATGCCGCCGGTCGTCGGCGGCGCAACGATGTAGGCGGCATACCCCTTGTCGAGCAGGCGGCGGGCGATCGCCTCCGCCTGGTCTTTCTCGTTGAGCGCGGCGACCTGCAGCGCAAACCCGTTGCCGGCCGGCTCTGCCGGTATGCCGGACGCGGGCAAGGCCGCCGGCGCCGGCGCGGGTGTCGTCGTGGGCGGCGGCTGCGGCGTCCGTGCACCAGGCGCCGCGGCTTTCTGCGCCGCCGGTCCCGGCGTCGCTGTCGCGGCCGTCGTGGTCGCGACAGGCGGCGACGTCTTGCCGCCGTCCCCTCGCCCTTCAGCGCCGGCATCCTCGACCGGCGGCGGTGGCGTCGTCGAGGCCGGCGGCGCGGCGCCCCTGGCCCCCGCCTGCACGTCCGGCACGGCCGCGAGATCGCCGGTCGGTGCCGGCGCGGTGGCCGCGTCCGTGGCCACGGTCGCCGTGTTGTTGCGGACGCCGCGGCCGACCATCACGCCGCACAGGAAGATGACGACCGCGACGATCGTCGTCGCCATGAACAGGAAGACGAGCTGCTTGCCGTTCAACTGGATCTCGCGGAATCCGTCGTCTGATGCCATGAGGTAATCCGGTCCGGGCGGGCACGGGGGCCCGCCCCTACGCAGCCCACCTAGCTCTTCGCAAGCGGACTTCCCTCGCTGGCGTGGCCGCGCACCAGCAGGTTCAGCAGCTCGATGGGCAGCGGGAAGATGATCGTCGAGTTCTTCTCGGTGGCGATCTCGGTGAGCGTCTGCAGGTAGCGCAGGGTAATCGTCACCGGCTCGCTGGCAATGATTTTGGCCGCCTGCGCCAGGCGTTCTGACGCGGCCCATTCGCCTTCGGCGTGGATGATCTTAGCACGCTTCTCGCGCTCGGCTTCGGCCTGCTTCGCGATCGCGCGCTGCATGTCGGGCGGCAGATCGACGTGCTTCACTTCGACCGCCGACACCTTGATGCCCCACGGATCGGTGTGCAGATCGAGGATCTGCTGCAGCCGCTGGTTCAGCCGCTCGCGTTCCGACAGGAGGTCGTCCAGTTCGACCTGACCGAGCACGCTGCGCAGGGTCGTCTGCGCGAGCTGCGACGTCGCGTAGTGGAAGTTCTCCACCTCGACAATCGCCCGACGTGGATCGATCACGCGGAAGAAGACGACCGCGTTCACCTTCACCGAGACGTTGTCCTTCGTGATGACGTCCTGGGGCGGAACGTCCATGACGATGGTGCGCAGGCTCACGCGCACGATCCGGTCGATCGGCGCGAAGACCAGGATGACGCCGGGGCCTTTCGGCTGTGGCAGCAGCTTGCCGAGCCGGAAGATCACGCCGCGCTCGTACTCCGTCAGGATCTTGATGGAGCTGAGCACGTAGACGACGACGATGAAGAGGAAGATCAGGACCGGCATCGTTTGCTCCATTGTCAGACTCTCATTTGCGCGGCTGCTTGACCTCGGGGTCGTCGCCCGCAGCCGGCACCGTCCCCGCCGCCTCGCGCCGCACCGTCAACGTCAGGCCGTCCACCGCCGTCACGCGCACCGTCTCGCCCTCCGCGATCGGCTCCCCCGCCACCGCCCGCCAGATCTCGCCGTGCGCCACCACGCGGCCGGCGCCGCCCGGCTCGATGGCGGACATCGCGCGACCGAACTCGTCGATCATCCCCGCCGTTCCGGTCACCGAGCGCCGCCGCTGCGAGGCGATCGTCAGGCGCACCAGGAACGACAGGATCAGGCCGAGCGCGAGCACGACGGGCACGATGACGCTGAGGCTCACACGCAGTTCGGGCGAGGGCGAACTCATGAGAATCATCGATCCGAGGGCGAGGCTGACGAGGCCGCCGGCGCTCAACACGCCGTGGCTGACCACCTTCAACTCGAGGACGAACAGCATCACGCCGAACAGGATGAGGAGCACGCCGGCGTAGTTGACCGGCAGCACCTGGAAGGCGAAGAACGCCAGCAGCAGGCAGATGCCTCCCGCAACGCCGGGCAGCACCGCGCCCGGGTTCCACAGTTCGACGGTCAGCCCCAGCAGGCCGAGCGTGAAGAGGATGTAGGTGACGTTCGGATGCGCGATGGCGCTCAGGAGACGCTGGCGCCAGTTCATCTCGGACTCGACGATCGTCGCGTGCGCCGTGTGCATCACGACGGTGCTGCCGTCGAAGCGGCGCACGGTGCGGCCGTCGAGCTTGTTGAGAAGGTCCGGCACGCTGGTCGCCTCGAAATCGACCAGCGGCGGCAAGGCGGAAACCGCTTCCTGGTCGGTGAACGCCCGGCTCTCCTTGACCGCGGCATCGGCGAGCGTCACGTTGCGGCCGCGCTTTTCCGCCAGCGTGCGCGCGTAGGCCGCCACGTCCTCGGCCGCCTTCTTCGCCGTCGTCGCATCCATCGTCTCGCCCGCGCCCGCCACCGGGTGCGCGGCGCCGATGTGCGTGCCGGGCGCCATGACGGCGACGTCGGCGGCGATCGTGATGAGGAAGCCGGCCGACGCCGCCCGCGCGCCGGAGGGACCGACGAAGACGACCACCGGCGTTTTCGACGCGAGCATGTGCGAGATGATGTCGCGCGTGGCGTCGACCAGGCCGCCCGGGGTGGCGAGGGTGAAGACGACCGCCGCGGCGTGTTCCGCGTTCGCGCGGTCGATCGTCTCGATCATGTATTCAGCGGAGACCGGGTGGATGATGGCGTTGACGTCGGCCGAGAGGACGAGCGGGGCGGGTGAACGCGGCTCCGACAACCCGGCTGAAGCCGGATCCCACATCGCGAGGAGCGGAGAGCCGAGGAGCGGCGCGAGCAGGAACAGCGTCGAACAGCACCGCCCGACGAACTTCATAATCGGCCTCGTTGCGGGTGATTATACGCGCGAATGAGGTCCCTGGTCCTTGGTCCCTGGTCCTTGGCGCGAACCGGCGACCAGGGACTGGGGACCCGGGACGTTACCCGCCGATACGTTCGAGGAGTTTCTTCGCCTCGGCCGACTGCGGGTCGAGCGTGAGGGCGCGCTGCGCCTCGCCGCGCGCCGACGCGAGGTCCTTGCCCTGCAGGTACGCCTCACCGAGCACCAGGTGGGCGGCCACCGTGTCCTGGCTCCACAAGGAGATCTTCAGTTCGTCGATCGCCTCGCGCAGCCGGCCGTTGCGCAGGTAGATGCGACCGAGCAGCAGGTGGGCCTCGGCCTCGTAGGGCGAGAGGTACACGGCGCGTTTCAACTCGGCGATCGCGTCACGATCGCTCTCGCGCTCGAACGACCGCCTGCCCTGCTCCAGGTGGAACTTCGCGAGGTCCTGCTGGTCCTTCTGGCCGGCGGCCTGGAACGCGAGGTCGCCGCGCTCGAGCGGGCCGGTCTCCAGATCCTCTTTCAGGCGCTCGAGTCCCCGGGGGATCGGGTCGGTTGCCGGACGCTTGTCCCATTCCGCGTAGCGCGACGACAGGCGCCGGGCCAGGTCCTTTTCCCGTGCCCCTTCACTGTCGGAACCGGTGGCGACGAGGACACTGCCCAGCACGTAGTGGGCGTCGCCGTCGGCGGGGTTCCCGCGTACCGCTTCGCGAAGCCAGTAGACGGCCGCCTGCAGGTCGCGGTCGATCCAGCAGGCGTAGCCGAGATTGAACGTGTAGTCGAAGTCGCCGGGATCGAGTTTGCGCGCTTCGCTGAAGTAGTACCCGGGCGTGCCGCCCTGACCCGGCGCGCCGCGAGACAGCTGCACGATGCCGAGGTTGTTGAGAACGGTGGCCGCCGGCTTCTGATCGGCAAGCAGTTTCAGCGTGCTGAACGCCCGGTCGTACTGTTTCAGCTGCAGCTGCGACAGCGCCGCGAAGAACCGCGCGCGGCGGAACGACGGCGACTTGTCCGAGACCTCCAGGGCGGCGCCGAGCGCCTTCGCATGATCCCCTTGCGCGGTGTACACCTGCCACAGCGCGAGGCGCGCCGCGTCGTATTCGGGATAGCTCTTGAGCGCTGCCTCGAGGAACCTGACCTGCCCCGCGCTGGTTTCCGCGATCAGCCCCTTGATGAAGTTCTCGAACGCGGGCAGCGGCGCGTAATCCTTGTCGCTGTGCGTGGGCGGCAGGATCAGGATGGGGAACAGGCGCACGACCAGGCGATCGAACATCCGCACCAGGTCGGTCGGCGGCGCCTGTTCGCTGATCTCGCCCTGCATGCGGCCCGAGTCGAGCCGGATCGTGCGGGCGCGAACGGCGAGGTCGTCGCCCTGAAGGGCCACCGAGCCGATGACGATCGACGAGGCACCGAGCAACTGCCCCAGCCTGATGATGGTCGCCTCGGTGAGGTCCGCTCCGGCCGGCACGCCGAGGCGCTCGAAAGCCCTCACGCGTTGCTCGCGGCTGATCGTGTTTGCGCCGCACACGCGGAGGTCGTCGCCCAGCAGGACCGCGGCGCCCTCGCGCAGCCAGTAGAGGCGTCCCTCGCCGGACGGGTTCTCGAACGGCATCACGAGGATGCGATCGATGGCGGCCGTCTGTTGACCGGTCACCGCGGGATCGGGGATCGGGGATTGGGGGACGTCGGTCGCCTCGCTGACCCCTGATCCCTGATCCCTGATCCCCGACCCCTGATCCCTGCGTTGCGCCGCCAGCGCGCGGGACCACCCGATCGTGATCGCACCGATCATCAGCGCCAGCGCGATCGTGCGGCGCCGTCTCATTCCACCCCCAGCAGCTGATGGGAGGCGTCCCTGGCCGGCCGCGCGCCGTGGACGGCAATGGCCACCAGACAGGCCGCGTCGCCGACCGCGCGACACTCGGTCACACGGGCCTGCGCCTGCAGGTTGAACAGGAGGAAGACACGCGCGACGGCGGTCGCGTAGTAGCGGCACAGCGGTTCGACGGAGCGGTCGCGCACGCCGCAGAAGATCGAACCGCGCACCGTCACGCTGCCGGCGCCGCGCCGCAGCCGCATGTGTGCCCGGCTGCCCGCGTAGGCCCGCTGGACCAGCCGGCGGACCACCTTCAACGCGTACTGCGCCCGCATGCCCGACGGCATGCGGCGGATCAGCCAGCGCTTCACCGGCGACATCCCGGCGACCGTCCACTCGGCGGCGTACTCCCCCGCGCGTTGCGTGATCAGGTCGTAGGCGTCGCCTTCGCGGCGCAGGAAGCTGAGCACGGCGAGCAGCGGCGCCAGACCAATGGTCCCGTTGCGAAGCCCGGTTGGATTGAGCCAGTTCTCGTAGAACTCGAGCCGCGACGGCATGATGTCGGCGATTCCCTGGTGAAGACTGGCCACGAGGACGCGTCCGATACCGGCTTCCGCCATTTTTTGTTAAGGTAGCTGTCTGAATGCTGTGGACTGCCGCAATCCTCGCCGGCGGCGCTGCCAGCCGGCTCGCGGGCCGGGACAAGAGCAGCCTCCGCGTGGGCAAGCGCTCGATCCTCGATCGTCAGCTCGCGGCGCTTCGTCCCCTGACCGATCGAATCCTCGTCGTCGCCAACGACGCCGGGCGGTTCCGCCGCGTGGCGTTGAGGGTCGTCCCCGACCTCGTTTCCGGCGCGGCCGCGCTCGGCGGCATCTACACGGCGCTCAACAGCGCGACCACCGACTACGTGCTCGTCGTCGCGTGCGACATGCCGTTTCTGACCGCGCGCTTTCTCGCGCACCTCGCGGACAGCGCCCGGGGATTCGATCTGGCGATTCCGCGGTCCGGCGACGGCCTGCAGCCCATGTGCGCGATGTACTCGCGCGCGTGCCTCGAGCCCATCCGTGCCCGCGTCGCGGAAACCACGCTGCGGATCCAGGACCTGGCCACCGACGTGCGCACCCGTGAAATCGGACCGGACGAGATCGCCGCCTTCGATCCCGACGGCCTGCTGTTCTTCAACGTCAACACGCCGGCCGACTACCAGCGGGCCGTCGAGATTGCAGCACAATACGAGGATCGTATCACGCGCACCCCATCACCGTAGGTTCCGGCCGAGCGGGGTCCCCAACGCGGGCAGCCGCGCTGGGGTGCCGAGGCCGGGACAGCCCGACGACCGACGCCAATGATTCTGCCGATTCACGACCGCATCCGCGCCTCGATTCTCGACGCCGTCCAGCGCCTGTACGGACTGGACCGCGCCACGCTTCCCCCGGTGGCGGTGGACTATACCCCAAGCCGCGACCTTGGCGACCTGGCAGTGCCGCTCGCCTTCGATCTCGCCCGTCGCCTGCGCAAGGCGCCCCGGCTCATCGCGCAGGAGCTCTCGGCCGCGATCGGCCCGGTGCCCGGCGTCGCTCGCGTCGAAGCGACCTCGTCCGGCTATCTGAACTGGTTCCTCGACCGCCCGCGGTTCCTGCTGGAGCGGCTGCGATCGGAGTCGTCCGGAGTCCGAGGTCCGAAGTCCGGAGTCGACGTCGGACTCCGGACTCCGGACTCCGGACTTCAGAAGGTCATCGTCGAGCACACTGCGATCAACCCCAACAAGGCGGCGCACATCGGTCACCTGCGCAATGCCGCGCTCGGCGACACCCTCGGCCGCCTGCTTCGCTTCCGCGGCGTCCCCGTCGAGATCCAGAACTACATCGACGACACCGGCGTGCAGGTTGCCGACGTCGTCGTCGGCTTCCGGGAACTGGAGGGCAAGGACCTGGCGGCAATCCGCCAGGTGGCCGATACGACTCGTTTCGACTTCTACTGCTGGGATCTGTATGCCCGCGTGACGCAGTGGTACGAGGCGGACCGCGAGCGGCTGAAAATCCGGGCCACCACCCTCCACGAGATCGAACGCGGCGATGGCGCGGTGGCCGAGGCGGCCCGTTTCATCGCCGACCGCATCGTGCGCCGCCACCTGCAGACGATGGCGCGCATGAACGTGGACTACGACCTGCTGACGTGGGAGGGCGACATCCTGCGCCTGCATTTCTGGGCCCGGGCGTTCGAGATCCTCAAGGAGAAGGGGGCGGTTGCGCTGCAGACGCAGGGGCCGCTGGCCGGCTGCTGGGTGATGAAGATCGACGAACAGGTCGGTGAAGAGGAGACAGAGAAGGAGAGCGGGGAGCCCGAGAAGACGCCCCGCGAGGGCGACGAAGAGGCCGAGACGCGCGAGAAGGTCATCGTGCGGTCGAACGGGACCGTCACCTACGTCGGGAAGGACATCGCGTACCAGTTCTGGAAGTTCGGCGTCCTCGGACGCGACTTCCATTACCGCGTGTTCGAACGCCGGCCGGATGGCGGGCGCCTGTGGGCGACGACGCCGGAGCCGGCGCCGGACGAGTCCGCGCATCCGCCGTTCGGCGGCGCCGAAAGCGTCTACAACGTCATCGACGTCCGGCAGTCGTACTTGCAGAAGCTGCTGAAGCAGGCGCTTCTCGCGATCGGCCATCCGGAGCAGGCGGCCCGGTCGATCCATTTTTCCTACGAGATGGTGGCGCTCTCGCACGCCACGGCGCGACAGCTTGGATACGAGATCCCGGCCTCCGAAGCCGCCCGCCCGTTCGTGGAGGTGTCGGGGCGCAAGGGACTGGGCGTCAAGGCGGACGACCTGCTGGACGCGCTGGCCCGCAAGGCGGAAACCGAGGTGGCGAAGCGCAACCCCGAGCTGGCGGGCGATGGCGCCCGGCATGTCGGCGAGATGATTGCGCTGGCCGCTGTCCGCTACTTCATGGTGCGCTATTCGCGCGGCAAGGTGATTGCGTTCGACATCGACGAGGCCCTGAATTTCGAGGGTGAAACCGGGCCATATCTGCAGTATGCTGTGGTCCGCGCGAACAATATCTTCCAGAAACTGCGCGATCGGGAGGGCCTGGACGAGCCGGGGATGCTGGCGGGGCTCTCCAACACACCATCCGGAGAACTGAACGGGGAGGGGGGCAGCCAGGACCTGTGGACCCTGGTGCTGGACGCCGCCCGCCTCGATGAAATCGTGGACCAGGCGATTCGGACGCTCGAGCTGTCTGTCATTGCCAAGTACGCGTTCGGCGTGGCGCAGACGTTCAACGCGTTCTATCACCGGTACCCGATCCTCAACGAGGAACGGCAGGATCTGCGGCGCTGGCGCGCGGCCGGCGTCGCATATTTCCGGGCACAGATGACCCGCGCCCTCGATCTGATGGGCATCCCGGTGCCGCCACGGATGTAAACGTAGTGCTTGGTGCTTTGTGCTCAGTGCTGTGTGCGGTGCTTAGTGCTGTGTGCTTAGTGCTTCGCACGTCGCCTCGCCTGGCACGAAGCACTTGGCACGGCACTCAGCACGAAGCACCAGGCACCCAGCACCCCATAGGGACATCCCCATGGCGCCGATCATTGCGGTCGCCCCTTGCCGCTCGCTCGACGATTACCTGAAGTCGATCAGGCACGCCGGGGGCGAGCCGCGCGTGCTCGACCCCGCGGCCGACAATCCCGCGTCGATCGCAGGCACGGTGCACGGCCTGCTGTTGACGGGCGGCCCCGACGTCGATCCCGCCCGGTACGGCGAGCAGCCCCATGCGAGCGTGTCACCTCCCGACCCGCAACGGGACGGGTTCGAGATCGCGCTGATTCAGGATGCGGCCGCGAGGGGCGTGCCGGTGTTCGCGATCTGCCGGGGTTTGCAAATCCTGAACGTCGCGTTCGGCGGCACCCTCATCCAGGATCTGCCTTCGCACGGCCGGGGGACGATCGAGCATTCGAAGACGACGCCGCTCTGCGCGATCGCGCACGAAGTGTGGATAAACCGCAATAGCACGCTCGCCTCGTTGATGCCGGAGAAGCTGGCCGAAGCGGATTCGTGCGCGGTGAACAGCCGGCATCATCAGGCGGTCAACCGCCTTGCCGACGGCTTCGAGGTGACGGCGACGGCGCCCGACGGAATCATCGAGGCGATCGAGCACCGCACGCTGCCCTTCTGCGTGGCGGTGCAGTGGCACCCCGAGAACTTCTGGCGCACCGGCGAGTTCCGCGAGCTGTTCGAGGGGTTCGTCGAGGTGGCCCGCAAACGAGCGTAGACTGACAGCGCGCGCGTGTTCGGAAGACGCCCGGTCCAACACCCGGCCGCTACTTCGCGATCCACGCTCCGCGGTGTCCATCGGCTTCCAGCCGACGGACTGCTTCTTCGGCCAGGGCCCGCGATTCGAACGGACCCACCCGGATGCGGTACATCTCAGCCTGGCCGGCGGTCGTACGGGTGAGATAGGCAGAGTACCCGGCGGTCACGAGCCGCGCCAGCATTTCCCGTGCGCCCTGGAGAGTGGACACGGCGGCCACCTGCACTACATAGCCCTCCGGGTCGGTCGTCCTGACATCTTGGATGTCCACCACCGTCCCGCGGGCGCCGATTTCAACTCGCTGGTCATCGCGGCGTCCCTGCGAAGTGCTGGCGGCCGGCGCCGTCGCTCCCCGCGAGGCGTTCGCGGCTGGCAGCGTCGCTCCACGCCAGGCGTTGGCGGCCGGTGCGGCTCCCCGCGAAGTGGCGCCGGCCGGTGCCGTTGCCTGGGGCTTCCGTTCGAGAGCGGGCGACCCCGACGTTCTCACGGGCGCCGGCCGCGGTTGCGTCGAAGCCTTCGGCACACTCACCGGCGGTCGTTGCACGACGGGGATGCCGAAACGGACGACGGCCACGTACCCGATGGCGAGAACGACGGCAGCCAGGAGCGCAGCGCCGGCGTGCCGGTACCGGCGCTCGCGCAGCCGCCGGCGGCTCAGCTCGGGCAAGGTGATACCGCCGTATTTGACTTTCCACCGGTAGTACGTCTCCACCGGGATGTCGGCGGCGGCGCACAAGTCGCCGACCCTGACGCCGGACGCGCCGGCCTGAAGAGTCTGCAGGATGTCTTCGTCCGTGAATCGCGCGTCGCCTCCGCCGACGCGCGCCGAAATCCAGCGCGGCCACCTGGGCCTTTGTCCCTTCGACGACTTGTGAGGGCGCCAGCGCATCGGATGACTCTCGGGCTGCCGCGGTCGCGGCGTCAGTTCGCCAGGCGGTCCCAGTCGCTGTCCTGCGCGTCCTTCGCGAGGGCCAGGCCGCCGTCCGAGCCGACGAAAACGGGAGACTCGAGGACCGTGACTTTACCGCCGCCGACTTTTTCGAGCGCCTTCTCCAGCGTCGGACCGAGGTTGCGGACGAGCGCGCCGCCGCCCGCCAGGGTGATGTTCTTTCGGACGCGTTCCTGGAACTCCGGTTCGACGCCCGTGAGCAGATCGAGCATCGTTTCGACGATCGGCGGGAGGATCGATTCGCACGCCGTCCGCATGTCGGCCGTGATATCGATCCGCGTCGGAACGCCGTCCACCGGGACCGTGACGACCACCGGCCCCGGCGCGTCGCCGACGAAGCTGTGCTTCTCCTTCCAGTCGCGCACCATGAAGATGGTGAAGCTCGCGGTCGGATACCGCGCATGAACGAGCTTCTGCAGCTGCGCGTCGATCCAATCGCCGGCGACCGTCAGCGAGCGCTGATCGTCGTCGGTCGGGTAGCGTCCCTTCATGACGCAGAAGTCCGTGGTGCCGGCGCCGATGTCGATGATCATGGTGTGCAGCAGCGCGTTGAGGCCGTAGGCGACCGCGAACGGCTCGGACACGATCATCAGGTTGTCGACCACGCCCTTGAGCGCGTTGCGGAGGTACTGCTTGTTCGTGCGAAGGGCGGCGGCGGGCACGCCGACGACGGCCCGGACCGATTGACTCTTCCCGGCACCGTGGTTGGCCAGCGACAGCAGGTGGCGCAGCAGCTCCCGGGCGGCCTCGATGTCCTTGGTCGAACCTTCCTTGAGCAGGCCGCGTTCGAGGGGCCGGTGCAGGTCGAGCATCGTGCGGTTCTCGAGCGCTTCACGGCCGATCAGGAGGTCGCGTTGAAGCACTTTTCTGGCCACGACATCGGCGGGCCAGCCGACGAAGCTCTCGACGACGAAATGCTCGCCGTTGGACGAAGAGATTGCGCTGCGGGACGTGCCGAGATCGATTCCCACGCACAGCACGCCGCCGCTGGATTGTTTGTCACCTGCCATCGGATCCCGTCCTTTCTGATGCGGTCGCACGAGACTTGCGGGCGAAGGCCTGGATGCCGGACACCAGGGCTTCGGCAATCTTCTGCCGTTCGTCGGCCGTCTTCAGGCGTTCGGCCTGTTCCTCGTTGGAGAGGCAGGAAACCTCTGCGAGGATCGCCGGCATCTCCGTGGCGCTCAGCACCACGAAGGGCGCCATCTTGACTCCCCGGTCCCACGCGGCCGGCTCGCTCCCGGGGAGGGTGTCGACGAGCGACTGCTGTACCAGGGTGGCCAGCCGTCGCGACTCGTCGCGCCTGGCGTCCGTGTAGATTCTTTCGAGCAACGCCCGCATGTCCGACAGGGAATATCCCGGCTGCTGATTCTCCAGCGCCGCGATGGCGTCGAGATCGGCACCTCGGCTGGGGCCGAGATAATACGTCTCGATTCCGCCGCCGTCCGGCCGCTGCAGCCAGTTGAGGTGTATCGACACGAAGACGTCGCCTCGATGCCCGTTCGCCTTCGCCGCGCGCTGCTGCAGCGACAGCGTCTCGTCGCCGACGCGGGTCATGACCGTGTCGAACCCGCGCGCGGCGAGGAGCCGTTGCACCCGTGCCGCAATATCCAGCGTGACGTCCTTCTCCCTCACGCCGGTCGCGCTCGACGTCCCCGGATTGTCTCCGCCGTGCCCGGCATCGATCACCACCCGGCGGACCGTCAGATCGAGCACGTGGGGAGAGATCGGCTGCGAGACCACCGACATGTCCAGAACCGCATGCGGTACCGAGCGGGGAGACGGAGTGACGAATGGGGTCGTGGACGCCGGTGGCGACGGTGCCGCAGCCGGCCACCGCGCCGCACCTGCCGACGCCAGGACCGACGTGGCCGCGACGGCGACGGCCACCCGCCGGATCCACAGGGGCACATGTCTTCCCGCGCGCCGAAGCGGCCGCGGCACCCGGCCGTGGATCACGTCGAGGTTGTCCTCGAGCGCGCCGCTCAACATCCGCGCTTTGACACGCGCCGTCGACTTGGATGAAGTCACCTTCTGGTCCGCGTCCGTCCGTCCGTCATGGGCTACCAGGGCGAGACCGCTGAACGCGCGCACGGGCGCGAGTTCGAGGGCTTTTGCTTGTGTATCGGATCGAACGTTAATCGCCTTTATGAGCCCGTGTCATACCGATCGGGTGGCGCAGGCACGAGAATCGCCCGGCCGCGGTCAGGCGTCCGGCGCCCGGCTCGTTTGGAGCTTCACCAGCGTTTCCACGTGGGCGGTGTTCGGGAAGAGATCGAAGCTTTCGATGTGCTCCAGCACGTAGCCGGCGTCGACGAGGCGGCGCACGTCGCGTGCCAGCGTTGCGACGTCGCACGAGACGTAGACGATCGTGCGGGCGCCGGATGTCACGATTCCCCCCATGGCCTCGCGCGACATCCCCGTGCGGGGCGGATCGACGATGAGGGTCGTGTCCGGAGAAGGCACGCGTCGCGCGATGAAGGCTTCAACCGGCTGGTGAACGGCCGCCAGCGCGCCTTCGTAGGGCGCGGCATTCGCCTTCAGATCCTGCGCGCTCACCCGGTCGCCCTCAACGGCGACGATATCCCGTCGTCCGCACGCCGCCAGTCCCACGCCGAACAGGCCCACGCCCGCGTAGAGATCGATGACCGGGACTGCGGCGACGAGCGACACGACGCGCGCGGCGAGCGTCGGCAGCAGGTAACGGTTGCCCTGGAAGAACGCGCGCACGTTGCGCTGCAGCGTCATCGCGTGTTCGCCCTCGCCGGTGACGATGAGCACGCGATCGGTGACGACGGGATTGCCGAACACGGTCGACGCGACGCCGCTGAATGGCCCCGAGTAGCCGAGGCCGGTGAGTCCCGGGCCGGCGAGATCCGCAACGCGTCCGAGATCGACCGGCTGGTCCACATCGAAGTGCAGGGCGCGCTGATCGGCCGGCATGTTCTCCGACAGTTCGATGGAGCTCACGCCGCGCACGTCTTCGCGTCGCAGAGCGGCGCCCAGACGCGCGACCAAATCGAGCGTCTCGGGAAGCAGCTGACCGGTGGTGGCCGGATCGCACAGCTCGTGCGTCCCCTCGCGAAAGAAGCCGATGCGGCCGTTGCGAACGTGGAGCCGCGCCCGCATCCGGTACCCGTGCTCCTCGGACCCGGTCACCGGCGGAGGGTCGCCCAGCGGCAGGTGGGCGATGCGGGCGAAGGCGTCGGCGACGATCGCGGCCTTGATCTCGAGCTGGCGCGCGTAGGCGACGTGAGCGTAGACATTGCCGCCGCAGAGCCAGTCGTGTTCGACCGGTCGCCGGTCGCTCGAGGCCTGCAACACGTCCACGGTCGTCGCCCAGACGACTCCTTTCGACGTCCGCTCGACGCGGGCGCGCACGCGCTCGCCGGGAATCGCGCCCGAGACCAGGACGATCTGCCCCTCGTGCCGGGCGATCATCCGCCCGCCAGCGGCAGGTTTTTCGATGGAGAGATCGAGATGGGTGGAGATCAATCTTCGTATTCCACCACCGGCAGCCCGGTGCGTTCGCGGAGCAGGCGCGTGGCGCTTGCCTCAACCGCCCGCTGGTAGGCTTCCTCGGCCATGCCGCCCTTGAAGGGCGCCAGCTCGTCGCGCGCCTCGCGCTCGATCGCCTGCCACGCCTGCGCGCCGATCGATTCCCGGAGTGCCCCGAGAAGGCCCAGATCCAGCGTTCGAAGGCGGGCGACGAGCGCGTCGCGCGCGGAGCCCCGCAGATGTGCCGCGCCGGCGCGGGCGGCGTCCAGGTCGCGAACCGCGGCGGCGACCACCGAATCCGCCTCGGTCGTCAGCCGCCCGCCCGCGCGCAGCGTCGTCAAGCGCACGATGACGCGTTCCAGGTGGGCGGGCAGCGAGGGGCGCTGGCGGGACACTCGCCCGCCGGGCTCGGCTGCCACCCAGACGCCGACCGCGCGCCGCCACTCGTCGAAGACGTCGAGGACGTCGTTCTCGCAGAAGTCAATCTGCACCGGCCGGCGGCGCGGTCCGCGCGAGTAGTAGCGCTCGAAATAGCGATCGATGCCGCGGTACACGACCGCCAGCGGGATCCCCCGCGTCGCCCAGGCGCACACGCGCGTGAATGCGGGACCGGCGATGCGAATCAGGTGGCCGTCGTTCTTGCGGCACAGATACGCTTCGACATGGCGGCAGTAGTCGCCGGCCTCGTCCCTTGAAGCAGGGCCGTCGCCGCCATCGCGGTCGTTCACGCTCTCCACTGGTTTCTCTCCCACACGAGACGCAATCCCAGCAGCGTGAGGTCCGGTTCAACCGCTTCGATGAGCGAGGTCTCGGGCGCGATCATTTCCGCCAGCCCGCCGGTCGCGATGCAGGCAGCCCCTTCGCCGAGCTCGTGCCGCATGCGCCGCACGATCCCCTCCACGAGGCCCACGTACCCGTAGAAGAGTCCTGCCTGCATCGACGTCACCGTCGTCCGGCCGATGATGCTCGGCGGCCGCCGGACGTCGACGAGCGGCAGGCGCGCGGCGTGCTCGAAGAGTGCTTCGGCGGAAATACTGACGCCCGGACAGATGGCGCCCCCCAGGTACTCCCCTTTCTCCGAGATCGCGTCGAAGGTCGTCGCCGTTCCGAAATCGACGACGATGACGGGGCGCCCGGTGGGACGTCCGTACCGCTCGAATGCGGCGATGGCGTTGACCAGCCGGTCCGCGCCGACCTCGGCAGGCGCGTCGTATCGGATCGGCATCCCGATGTTGGCGACACCCTCGACGTTCACCGGCGTCCGGCCGAAGTACCGGATGGCCATGGCGATCATCGTGGTGGTCAGCGGCGGCACCACCGAGGCCATCACGATGCCATCGATGCCATTGGGGTCGATGCCGCGATGCCTGAGCAGCTCGGTGGTCAGGATGCCGAGTTCGTCCGACGTCCTCCCGTGGTCGGTCGCCAGCCGCCAGCTGGCGACCAGGTTCGAGCCCTCGAAGATGCCGAGAACAATGGTGGTGTTGCCGACGTCGATGGCAAGGAGCATTGGAGTAGTGCTTTGTGCTTGGTGCTTGGTGCTTGGTGCTGTGCTTCGTGCTGGGTGCCTGGTGCTGCGTCCTGAGCGGTGCAGCACCGAGCACAGCACGCAGCACTCAGCACCCAGCACGTAGCACGCGGTTTACAGCCATTTCACTTCCCCGGCGATAATCCGTTCGACAGCAGCGCCGGTCCGTACGAGCAGCGCGCCGCCGTCGTCGATCCCCTCGGTGACGCCTTCCCGCGGGCCGGTGGCGTCCG
>Ga0315280_10005641_pt1 | contig 17717 bp, 19 predicted proteins | sample YL17G06_40_MG_FD_203697 | JGI IMG/M metagenome (GOLD analysis project Ga0315280, IMG submission 203697) | Sediment microbial communities from Yellowstone Lake, YNP, Wyoming, USA - YL17G06_40 | ecosystem: Environmental > Aquatic > Freshwater > Lake > Sediment | place: USA: Wyoming | collected... | reverse complement strand
TATTTACAGCAATGTTGAATTTAAAGCACCCAAACTCTCTTCTGTTGGCGGAGACCTCTCTATTTACAGCAAAATATCTACTTCATTAGAAAAAAGATTATGGGGGAAAAACAAAAAGAACAAATGGTATATTACCAACCTTGCTTCCGATTGGCTTTTAAAAAGATTGGCAACTAAAAATAATACAGAATATAGAATAAACAATGTTTTATTTGACTTGAAATTGTTTAATGGGGTCAGAAAGGATAAATTAACTGCCGAAGAAATTTTTTCAATTTCTAATTCCGAACAAAGGAGGGTTGCCTATGAGAAAATGGATAAGATAAAAATTAAGGAATTAACCGATATCTTAATTGTTTTTGTTCAACCAGTGGAAGGGAATACTTTATAGAAACAAGAGAGAAAGCTTGCTGGAAGGCCAAAATGGGCTCTTTTGGATTGGACAAGTCGGAAAAATTCACAAAAGAATGGTAGAACTATATAAAAATAATTGAAGGATATGAAAACAATAACAAAAAGAGAATATTTCGCAATCGTTGGCCTTATGGAATTAGCTCGGCGTTTCTATAAGCAAATAAGAGAATGCGAGAAAGCTTATGGAGAAATTGTTGGAATGAAAGAAGACCTTGGAAGTTTTGGACATTTTTCCGATGAAATTTTTGAAGATGGAGATGTTGATAGTGTATTAGAAAAAGAGGAAATAAAAGTTAAGAAATAATCTAACTAACCTAAAATAATAAAAGTATGGAAAAAGAAAACTGGGAAAATAAGCTTAAAGAATTATTGCCCAAAATCTATAACGGAAAAGAATGGGGCGATTTTTCAAATCCCAATAAAAAAAGACAATAAACTAATTTAAAATATGCCAGAGACATCAATAGGACAACCAAATATCGATCCTCCGAAAATACCTCTTATGGAAAAATCGGAGAAGGAATTGAAGCTTTATCATTTTATTGCCAATATTCCGCCAAATATCGGCGTCAACACTCCGCCAGTCCAACAAGTAATAGCGGTGCTTAGTTATGATTTGGATCGCGCCTTCGCCAAAGCCATTACATTGGTCCCGCAAGGAACCAATCTCGCTTTTGCCGGCGCCAAGCCATTTTCGGAATTATTAAACCAATTGGACTTACCAGCCATCCAAATAATAGAGACGCCATCTCCGCCCTTTTCTTTGTCAGAAATGAATTTTGAAAATTTCAAATCCTCCTTAATGTTGACGGCTGATAAGTTAATAAAAGACGAAAGAGATAGGACAGAACTTAAAAAAATCATCAATAATTTAAAGTTCAAAAAGGTCGAGTTTAAAAATAAAAAACAAAATGAGAATCCTAAGAATTAATATAGATTATAAAGCCAAGCCAGACCCAGCCGCCGCAAAACAATTAACCCATCAGGAATTAACCGAGAACTATCTTAATTTCGGAATAAATGCGAAATACCCCGATGGCATAGACGGTCAACTGAAAAGGACGGTGGGAAGGCTCCAACGCAAAATTGAGGAGGCGGTTGAAAACAACAAAGATACTGTGGAATTGGAGGAGTCGGAATTTGACTTGATTACAAACGCAGTCGAAACCGCAAAATATCCTACTCACCTTTGCAGGTTTGTTATACTTTTGGAAGACGCCATCAGGGAGGCAAAAATAGTTAAATCTGCTCGAGAAGAAGAATTAGAGAGAGGGTATAAAAAAGCCGATAAAAAAGTCGATAACGCTGACAAGAAGGAAGAATAAACATGACAGAAGTTATCTTATTGGCAATTTTAGATGTATTTGTGATAGGTTCTTTGTTGGGTTATTTAGTCCGGGAAAGAGGCCTCTACAAAAAAAGAAATCTTTTGAGAAACGAAATCAGATTGACGCGGGGTTTGATTGTCCAGCAGGAGGTAGACATAGAGGTCAGTTGGGAGATTTTTAACACCATTCAGAAAGCAAAGGAAGAAATAATGAAGGAAATCGAAGAAAATAACCAGAAGATTGAAGAAATACGCAAGGGGGAACCGCTGAAAAAAGAATGGAGGGAAGAAATTAAGGAATTGATGGGCCGTAATTTAGTGTTAGGCGAGACCAATGAAAGGGCCAAAAACAACGATCGGATTTGGCGCGGCGAAGTGCTGAAAAAAGATGTGGAAATGGAGAGATATCACAGCGAGATTATCCAAGACGTGGGCAAACGAGAATATCTCAAGATAAAACTCAAAGCCCTACTTGAGATGCGTAAGAAGGGTTGCGTTAAGAATTTTGAAGATTTCCAGCTTTCGGAACTGGCGATATTAGAAAATGAGCAAATCAAAAAATAATCCAAATAAAGCTAATCAATATATACCGGATCCTCGGCAGGGTTTGTTTCTGGCCTATTATTTAAATCCAAAAAGCAAAACCTTCAGTAATGCTTATCAAAGTGCGGTAAGGGCAAGATATTCGAAAGAATATGCGGAAGTGCTTACGGGTCAAATGCCTACTTGGTTGTCAGAAATGCTCAGCCACAACAAAATGTTATCAAGGGCGGAGAGAAATCTGCTTAAATATTTGGAGATGCAGACAAAACAGCCAGTCATTACAATGATTGGTCCGTTGATAGACAAAAAAACCAAAAAACCAATTTTGAAAGAAAATACAAATTTGCTGAAAATTCAAGCTGACATTTCAAAATTCGTGGCAGAAAGATTGGGCAAAAAACATTATTCCATCAGAACTGAATTAACCGGAGAAGAAGGGGGCGAGTTGCCGTTTAAAATAATCATTAAAAAATCTAATGAAGCAAACAGAAACAATCAAGGAAATAAACCTGTTTCCCCAGCAGTATGATGCTTTTACTTTTATTACGCAGTTCGGGGCGGCGGTTGCTGGCGTCCAATCCGGGAAAACCTTTGTCGGTGCAATTTGGTCAGCCAAAAAGATAGAGGAATTTTCCAAAGAGAATGGTTTGATTTGCGCACCCACTTATAAAATACTTCAGCAAAGCACATTAGACAAATTTTTTAATCTATTTCCGAACTTAAGAAAATATTATAAAGAACAAAAAGGAATAATAGAGCTGCCAACTGGTGGGAAAGTATTTGTTCGCTCGGGAGATGAACCATTAGGACTTGAGGGAATGACACTTCATTGGGCTTGGCTCGATGAAGCCGGAATGATGAGAAGATTGGTTTGGACTGTTATCCGTAGCCGAGTTTCAATGACTGGCGGCCAAGTGTTCATGACGACCACGCCCTATGATATGGGCTGGCTCTATCAGGAATATTATCTCCCTTGGAAAGAAGGAACAGATAAATCGCTTTCATTTTTTACTTGGCGTTCAATAGACAATCCGTTCTTTCCAAAAGAATATTTTGACGCGGAAAGTTTAAGGTTGAGACCGGAAGAATTCAATCGGCGCTATTGCGGATTATTTACAAAGATGGAAGGATTGGTTTTTGATTTACCGCCGGAGCAGATTATAGAACCGCTTCCAGAAATAGAGAGAAGAGCGCAAATCGTAATCGCTGGGATTGATTGGGGCTTTAACAATCCGGCTGCAATTCCCTGCCTGGCGCTTTATGACAATAGTTGGTATGTGATTGATGAATGGTATGAGACCGGCCGGATAACTTCAGAAATAATCCAAGCCGCCAAGAATAAAGTTGCGGAGAAAAAAGTGCAAAGATTTTATCCAGACCCGAGCGAATCGGACAGAATTAAGGAATGCCGAGATGCAGGCTTAAATGTTTTTGAAGCGAACAACGATGTGATAGGCGGAATTTCCAAAATTCAGCAGTTAATAAGGGAAAAAAGATTTTTTGTTTTTAAGACCTGTAAAAACTGGATTGACGAATCTTCCAAATATCATTATCCGCCGGGCATAGAAGGAAAACCATTTGGGGAAGAGCCGGTTAAAATAGACGACCACCTGATGTCGGGAACGCGCTATGCCATTTATTCGTTTGACCCAACGGAGGCAAGTCAAAAAACCATCAATTATGTGCAAACAAAAGTGAAAGTTAGAAAATATTATCCTGAAATAGGGCATTAAACTATATGAAAAATAGTTTAAAAATCTTAATAGAGGTTTCGCCCCTGGAGGCGGCTTTGTTGTATAAGTTGCGGAAATATGCTTACGGCAAATTCACCGTCTATAAAATTAAAGACGAACCTAAAAGGGTGGAAATCGGAGGAAGTGAAATTTTAAATGAGAAAGATGGCTTGAAGTTATCCACTTCTTTACTCGACAAAGAAAAAATAATGCCCTAAGATAAGAGTGAAAATTGAATTGCCGGGTTTCGCACCCGGAATTGAGCTTTGACAGCAAAACTGACGGCTCAAGATCGAATCTAAATTTTAGGTTCGGCCTTGAGTCGTTTTTTTATTTATGGCGGAAATAACCACAACAACTATAAGTGCGGTAACAACTATAGCCGAGGATCCCCTTATTTTGAAATTCAAAACAGAAAAGGATGCCGCGGTTAATTTTCAGAAACGCCGGCACGAACAATGGCAAAGTACCTATGATTTATACCGGGACATAATTCACATCAACGCATTGACCCAGCGACAGTCCGTCAATATTCCGATAATGAAAGAAACAAAGCGAACCATCTTGTCGAGAATTGACGAATCGCCCAGCGTATTCTTTGATTGTCTGGAAAAAGGAGTTAAGGGCCGGGATAAAGAAATCAGAACTAACGAATTGTGGCAGGATGATTTCGATCGGTGCAATTTTGAGGCCATTGATATTTTGGAAAAAAACAATGTTTTGCTTGAGGGTCGGACATTCAAGGTTTTAAATTATAAAGGCGGGAGATTTGAGGTGGAAGTGCCGGACAACTTGGACATTGTCATTGACCCAAAAACCAGCGTAATCAACATAGAGACGGCTCGATATTTCACCCGCCTGCACATTTTCAAAACATTAAAAGAAGTTTTAAGTGATAAAAAATATTCAGATGAGGCGAAGCAGAAATTGAAAGAAAATCTGCAAGCCGATGCAGTTGGCGGATTTCTCACATTTTCCGGAGATGCAACCCAACAGGCGAAAGACAAGATTCTCCAGGATTTGAATATTACTAATTTTGATGAATTGAAGGCATTTGATGTCTTAATAGAACTCAATGAGCATTTCACCAACATCTGGGATGAGAAAGGAAAAAAATGGGTCAGATATGTGTTGGTGATAGCCAATGATAAAACAGTTCTTTACAAAGAGACACTAAAAAAGACTTTGGGAATTGAATTTTGGCCCATTGTGAGTTGGGCCGATGATTTGGACGGAAAGGATTTCTGGTCAGACGGCGTAGGCGATGTAATTCGGACGCCCAACAAAATAGCCAATATTTATTTTTCCTCGATGCTGGAAAACAGGGAATACAACAATTTGTCAATGTTCTGGTATTTGCCGGTTCCCGGCTATAACCCTCAAACATACGAGCCAGAACCTTTCGGCCAATATCCCGCGCCACTAATTAAGGATGCCCAAGGCAATTATATGCCGATTGAGCAGGTGATTAAGCAAGTTGCCATTCCGAAACTCGAAGATAGTTTGGTTTCCATTGACTTTCTTATTAAGTTAATTGAACGCGCCACCGCCGCCACCGCCATTGAAAAAGGCGTGGGAGAAAAGAAACAGATTACTTTAGGAGAAGTTCAGGAATTGGCAGCCAAATCAGCCGAAAGAATTGTCAGTATGGCTAAATTCTACAGACGAGCTTGGAAAGAGTTTGCTTGGAAGTGGCTGGAAATTACCAAGGCCAATGCCAACGAAAAAAATCCAATTACTTTATATAAAAAATCCTATGACGGCAGTTATTATAGCGAAGAAGTGAGGCCATCCGATTGGATTTCCGACAAGGGATATAGAATTCGGGTAATGTCCAGTTCGGAACAAGAAGGAGAAGCCCAGGCCTCCATTCAAAAACTGCTTGCAGTAAAGACCCAGATGCCCAATAATCCGGCCTTGACAAAAGTCATTAACAAAAGATTAGTCGATTTCTTGAAACTTACTGTTGAAGAGGTAAGGGAAATTGAGGGTGCGGAGAAACAAATGGAGATTCAACCTCCAACCAGTCAGTCGCAACCCCAGTTAGTTCAAGGTTACCAGTCGCAAAAACCGGTAGTTGCGCCCATTGCCCCTCCAAAAATATGATTGACCAGCAAACCATCTCAGAAATATTAAAGCACATAACGATACTGAATGATGACTACACAAAGTTAGCAATGGATGTCGCCGTCTTAAAATCCCAAGTAGCCGATTTAATTTGGTATTTTAGGGCAGTAATGGGAGGACTGATAGTTTTGGTGGTCACCCAATTTTGGCAGGTAATCATAATGAAAAAAAATAATAATAAAAAATCATGAACATACTTTCTCTTGTTTTGCAAAAATTAGGCAGAAAATACGAAGAACTTTCGCCCGAGGCAAAGGCAACTTACGATTCTTGGGAAAAAATTTTGTCGGCCGGGCCAATGACGCCGGAGAAGATGATAGAATTTCTTAATTCGGAAATAGCAAGGAACACTGAAATGCTGACTAATATGGAGGTGAAGTTGAAAGACAGAAAAGATTTGTGGTTAAAAATGGCAATTAGTAGAGATAAATTATTCTTGGAGTTTATTAAATCTCCAGAAAAGGCCGCGAAGAAATTGGAGGGGTATCTTAAAACTCTTCATAAAATCACATAAATCAAACTCTATATGCCATATGCCTTATCTACGAAAAAAGTGAAGGGAAAAAATAAATGGTGCATGACCAGTGAAGATACTGGAAAAACTTATTGTTATAAATCCAAGGCAGCCAGAGAAAGGGGGATGCAGATGCATGAGGCATTTAAACACGGTTGGAAGCCGACAGGCAAGGCCAAACAGAAAGCCTCAATTAAACAAAAAGTGAAAAGCGCAATGAGATTTTTGCGCAAAAAGGTCGCTTAAGAAATTACAAATTTATGTCAGAAAAATTTGTGGGGGAAGAATTAATGAGAAAAATTCTTGATAAAGACCCCCAATCAATTACTGAGGTAGAAAGAGATATTTTAAAAGCGCGGCGTTCCTACCTCACCGAGGAAGAGATAAAGAAATTCAAACTTGACGAAGAAGCAGCGCCCGTTGTTGCTCCGGAAGAACCTGCGTCGGCCCCTAAGCCAGAATCAAAGCCGGCGAAAAAAAGTAAAAAAAGTTAATAGCCAAACCCTATAATATGGCCGGCGATTTGCAAAGCCTGTCATACAATAGGACGGCACTAAGATGGAAAATAAACCCCAAACTCCGAGTGCGGACGGAGAAAACCTCCAAACCCCAGAAGGAACGGGTGGGAAGGAAAACTCTATAACCCCTCCTACCGGCAAAGTCCTGACGCCGGAAGAAGAGGAGGAGCTTCGCCAATTTCAGGAGATTAAAACCACCACTGGTTTTACCAAATTTTCCGAATCGGCGAAGGAGGCAATTCGTTTAAAAAGCGAAAATACCAAATTAAAGGATGCCCTGACTGAAAAGGAATTGAGTGAGATTAACCCTGATTATGAGTTGATGGATGAGGAGGAAAAGAAAAAGTTTCGGCTTCAGATCCAAAATCAAAAAGACATTTTGGAGCTTAAGGCCAAAGATAAATGGAGAGAAGATTTCCGCAAACTTCCTCCAGATATCAAAGCGCTGATTGAGAAGAAAGGCGGAGAGGATGCTTTCAAGGATTATGCCTGCGATTCATCCCGGGCCGGAGCTGACTTGCTCACCGTGGCACATTCATTTGTGTTCGATTTAGCAAAATCAGCTGTCCCCTCTAACGAGGAAAGACCCGGATTGGAAACGGCTGGTGCCGGAGGCCAAGGTCAATCTTCGGTCCCCGAGGAAGGTTATACCGCCGAAGAAGCAGCAAATCTTCGAAGGAACAACCCTCAGAAATACGCCCAACTCATTCGCGAGAAAAAACTCAAAATTAAGTAAATCAAAATCAATTCAAGTCGCAGCAGGGCCGAATAAAAAAATACTAAATTGGATACTTACGGAACGAATTTGGGCGAGAAATTCGCCGCTGCTGCTCTTGAAAAATTTTACGAAACCACTGTTTCAGATAAAATCACCAATTCAGATTATGTAATGGATTTGAAAGAAGGAGGTGCAGATCGAATGCGTGTTCTTACTTTCGGAAACATTACCATTAACGACTACACTGGTGCTGATATGAGTGTTGAAACCCCCACCGAAAGTGAAGGGGATATCACTTTGGGTTTCAAGAAAGATTATTACTTCAAAATCCCCTCACTTTCAAAGTTTGAAGCCTATATTAAAGATCCAGAAAGCGTCCTGCTTAAAAATACCGGGCAACTACTTCAGGAAAAAGCTGACAACTATGTTCTTAGCTTTTATGCCGATGCCGGTTCTGGAAACAGAGTCGGCACTGATTACAGCACAGGCACGGTAACTGTTACGGTTGACACTGGCGCTGTTGTTGGCGTGGGAACTTCTTGGACTTCTGGGATGAACGGGTTGGGCTTTAAAGCCACCGGACATACCAAATGGTACAGGTTCACTTATGCGAGTGGCACGACCGGAACAATCTCAAATGACAGCGATGATGACATCGCCTCTTATGATGGAGGTGCCATCTCTGGTGCGGCTTATGTTATTGAAGCTGCCAGTGTTTTGACTTTAACCGCGACCAATATCTATGGCTACATTACCGATGCTGCCGAGAAACTTGATGGGAATAAAATCCCCAAAACCGATCGCTGGATGGTGGTTAATGCTAAAATCGCTAACATTCTGAAAAATTCTGAGGAACTGACGCCTGCCGTTGCCACTGCCTACGAAGATGTTGTCAAAAAAGGCCTCATCGGAGAGGTCGCTGGTTTTCAGGTTTATCAGAATGAGCAGGTTTCCGGAAACAATACCACTGGCTACTACATAATGTTCGGACACAAATCCGCCATTACATGGGGCTTGGTATTCAAGGAAACCGGCATTGAGGATTTGGTTGGAAACTTCGGCAAGGCCTATAAGGGTCTTATCGTGGGTGGTTGCAAGGTTCTTGATGAGCGCAGAAAAGCACTTGGTTATATCTGGTGCAAAAAATAAAGTGTCTTGAGCACTCCTCTTGCCCCTTTTGGGGGCAAAGGACTGCTCACGAAGCAGTTTTCTTCAAGGGTAGAGATGCGAGACAACGAAAGTTAAACCTCGCATGGCATTCCAGCCAAGGTCGGTGAAGAAATAAAAATATTAACTTAAATGTTCAAGAAAAGATTAACAATGCTGTTAGAAGCAGCCGATAGGGTAGAACCAGCTGGCGGCAGGGTATTTTATGTGATTCAAGAAAGCGATCCGGGTTATGCGGATTTCTTAGAATCCCACCAACCCTATGTTGACGGCGTTTCCAAGGTTTATAAGCACTCTGCGACATCTTCCGTGGTTTCGACCGATGGCATCGCCAATGCGTTTAATGCCACCGTTGAGGGCAGAAACGATTATGTCATGGTGGTGCCAAGCAGCACCACTTATTATGTGGACTCTACCATAACAATGAACAAGATGAGAACTCATTTTATCTGTCCTGAAGGTATTAGCGCCAATGGCAACGGCATGGGTTGTCCTGGCAACTGGGCCAGAATCTCCGAAATCACGGCCTCTACCGTTCTTTTGACCATCAGTGCTGGAACTGTTGAAGTTGCCGGCTTAATGCTTAAGGGAAAACAGGGAGCTACCGTCATTGATGTGACTGGAAGCGTTGCTTGCGTCAGCATCCACGATGATTTTATTTCGCTTAATACAAGCGGAACCGTGGCTACGCAATATGGCATTAAAGTTTCGGGTGCTTCCACTCAGAACTTCAGCATCTTCAACAACTGGATTGGAGTTTATGAACCGTCAGCGGTCGCCCATATTCCTGCTTTGCTCGCCTTTACTGGCGGCGACAGCATGCGCCATGTTATCAGAAATAACAGTTTCCATTCAGGCGCACAGCAAACGAATACCCAAACCATTGATGTCGGGCTTGACCTTGGTGGAAGTTATGACTGTGAGGTTATCGGCAACCGTGTTTATGAGAACCGACTGGGAACGCAAGTAATCACACTACCAATGAAAGACAATGGTTATAATTTCTTTGTAGATAATAGGATTATTTACCAAGGTTCATTGGCAAATGCGATTAACGGCATGGATGACGATCAGGGTGGCGTTCAAAACTATATCGCAATCGACGGCAGTAAAGAAGCTACAGGTCTTATCGGTTACGCTTAAAGATTTCCTTGAGGTCTTACTCGGCTCTTTTAGGAGGGCCGAGATAAAATCTGAAGGATATGCAAGTTCAATCTGTCTATACAATTCAATCCTGGAGAGGAGGAATCTCGGATGAAAACGATAAAGGGCTTCGAGGCGCTTTTAAATTTGGCTATGGTCTGGATATTCACGGCCGGGATGATGTTTTGCAATGCGGTCAAGCGTTGGTAAAAGAAAGCGGAACAATAACTGATTTAATCAATTTTATCATTTCCTGCACTAACGGATATGTTTACGGATTTGGCAATTCCGGAAATATTTATGAGCGGGCAGGCACAACTTGGACATTAAGATATGCGGATGCCAACGGCGCAATAATCGGAGCCGACGAATGGAATGGTTATCTTTATTGGGCCTGCGACACGGAAATAAGCAGAATTCAGGTGTCGGCAATACCGCCGGGAACTTGGACGACAGAAGTTGAGCATAATTGGAAAACAACTTTGACTTCACTACCTTCCAATCTTGCCTGGCACACGATGTTAAAGGCTTGCGGAGATTTAATGATTTGCAATGGCCAATATTTGGCGATGATTGATTACGCTACGCCCGCGGTCTTTACTCCGGAAGCCCTTGATTTAATTCCCGGCAACATTGCCAAGTGTTTGGATGAAGACGGTGATTATATCCGGATAGGTTCTGTCCGACTTGACAGCAATGAACAGGGACATTTGTGGTCTTGGGAACCATCAGCTTTGAATTGGATCCAAAAAAAGAAACTACCAACAAAGGGAGTTAATGCTTTAATTACCACCGAAGTGATGTTGGCCCAGTGTGGAATAGATGGTGAAGTTTATTTTTCCGATATGACTTCAAAGTTGCCGGTCTTTAGTTTTCCTGACGGCGGCTTTGCCATTCCTGGAGGAGTTTGTGAGAAAAAAGGTTTGGCAATGTTTGGAATTTCAGGCAACAGTTCGGCCAAATGCGGAGTTTATTCTTACGGTCGGCAAAAAAAGAATTCGTTCTTTGTTCTTAATCTGGATTATGTTCCTTCTCCAGGCGTCTTAACTGGAATAGTGATAGGTGCGATTCAAGTGGTCAATGGAGTTTTGTTGGTGGCTTGGCAGAATGGCTTGAATTATGGAGTTGATGCTGTCAGCACCACTACTAAAGCAAACGGAGTTTATGAATCGCTTGAATGGGACGGCGATAAACCATACGCAAAAAAAACATTCTTGCAAACCAAAATTATAATGGATGTTTTGCCGGCAAGTTGTTCAATAGTTTTGAAATACAAAATTAACCGCGCTGCGGCTTGGACAACCGCCAAGACTGTAGATGGCAACAGTTCTTTTGCCACCGCGGGTGGGAAAACTGCGATTTTTAATATAAACGCTGCCGGAGAAACGATTGAATTACGGGTTGAACTGACATCCAGCGCGAACAATACGCCAGTTATCAGGTCAATCAACACATTTTTCAACTTCGACCAAAAAATTCTTATTTAACTATGCCAACAGAAGGAATAAAAATTTACGAAAATAAAGAGATAGAGGATGTGCCATTCCCGGAAGATCCAAATACTCATGACGGAGTAAATTCGCCATTGCTTGCTGATATTCCGCTTAGCAATGTAGCCATTGAAGGATCGAAATCAACGGTTGACGGAAGATTGGCCAGCATAATTTCCGCTGCCATAGACGAAAATGGCCATTTTATAGATGACCGACTGAACACTTCGGCAAAAACAATTTTGCAGGCCTTTGCTTTCAGTCCGGCTGATTATTCTGGCGCGTTTAAAACAGGAGACATTACTTGGAATACGACAACTGGAGCAATTACTGGCGGTTCCGGAGGAGTGTTCAATAAAAAGGGCTTGATATTCGCAACTGCGGGAGAGGCGACTATTACCTTGGACGGAACAACTGGCGCGGCGACTTTTGCCGGCGCCTTGTCTGCTCCGAGTGGGAATATAGGAGGATGGGTGATCGGGCCGACTGCCCTATATTATGATGGCGCAACTGATGCTTTATCTTCGGGTATGTCGTCACCCGATTACCCATTTTACGCTGGAAAAAAATACGCCAATAGAGCGACTGCCCCCTATAGGGTAACGCCAGCTGGAATATTATATGCCACTGGAGCAATTATATCTGGCACCTTAACCGTCACCGCTGGCGCAATTGGCGGTTGGACAGTAAATGCAACTTCAATTTATACTGGCACAGAAGACCATTCTGGATATACCGCTAATGCTGGAGATATAACAATTTATTCAAATGGCTCTGACGCTTCCATTCACGCCAAGAATTTTTATATTGATACAACTGGTGCTTTGTATTGCACATCAGCTACGGTTTCTGGGTCAATTACAACTGGTTCTGGTTCTTCTATAGATGGACAGTATCTCGTTGCGGCCAGTGTTGCTTCTGCCGCGGCCAATCTCGCCTTAAGGGGCTGGACTTTTACTGGGACATTTTCCGCTTCAAGTTATAGGACAGTAGCGTGGACTTTGGGGACTTTTACCGCTTCTGACGGAACTGCCTATAGCATAGTAGCCGGTAACACAGGCAATATGTCGGCCTTAACTTACATTTATTTAAATATAGCCGTTTCAACAACCGCTTTACAAACGACTACAACCGCCGCAACTGCCATCGGAAATGGAAAAGTTTTAATCGCTATTGCCCAAAATAATTCAGACACCACTTCTTTGGCGAAATTCCAAGTGTTCGGCGGCTCCGGCGGACTCTCGGTTTTGGTTGACAATATAGTGGCCAATTCAGCGGCAACAAATACGATTATTTCCAATTCAGCCCAGATAGCAAATCTAATGGTTACCAACGCAAAAATAAACGATTGCGCGATTGATAAATTGACAGCTGGGACGATTACATCAAAAGCGATTGTTTTGGCTGTTGGCGATGGGACTGGCGATGTCTATATTTCGGGAGGGAACAATATTGATTATGCCAACTGGAGGGGCGGAGACGCCAACGGCGGAGCATTTATTTTGGGATTAGACGATAGTGTTGCGAATAATCCAGCGAGACTCTTCATCGGAAATTACAGCACCAACGATTATTTAAGCTATGACCCGACTAATAAATTGAAGATTGTCGCTTCTGGTGCAGACGGAATCATAATAGGTTATGGTTCTAATATTTTACTTCAAGAGGGTGGTTCTCTTAAATTTACTTCTGTGACCGCACCCACTGCCTGCACCGCCACTTTGGTTCTTACCGGGACTGGAAATGTTGATAACGGGACTCATTCATATAAAGTCACCTATGTTAATGCCTTTGGAGAAACCCAGTTGGGTGCGGTTTCAAACACGGTTACCGTTGATGCTACCCATAAACAAGTCGCCCTGTCTGCAATTCCAGTAAGCACTTCTGGTTCGGTGACCGCCAGAAAAATTTACAGGACAAAAGCTGGCGGGACAAATTATTATCTTTTAACAACGATAAATAATAATTCAGGCACCACTTATACCGATAACACGGCAGATGCAAATTTAACTGGTGCCATTGCCAATAACAGGACTAATAATAGTTTTGGAAAAATTATTATAGATAATGTAAATTGTGCTCAGTTGAGTTCAAGCAATATCTTTATTGGCCCGGGTGCTGGAGGCTCAAGTTCTGATGTGATTTATTACAATGTGGCAATTGGTCAAAACGCCCTCGCCTCGCTTACTACTGGGTGTCAAAATATAGCCATTGGTCCTATTGCTCTTTTTGCTAATACTATAGGAACTAATAATGTTGCAATAGGAATGACTTCGTTGAATGCCAACACAGAAGGCATTAGCAATGTAGCAATTGGCTCATCTGCTCTTCACGCCAATACTACAGGAACTTGGAATACTGCCGTTGGAACGAATACTGGTTGGTCTATCGCTACAGGAAATTATAATACAGCAATTGGCGGAGGTGCTCTTTATAAGAGCACAGGAGATGTAGCCAATTACAATGTTGCGGTTGGATTTAATAGTGGATATTCCAGCATAGCGGGAATGAATAATGTTTTTGTTGGGGCAACTGCTGGTTATTCTAATGCCTCGGCAGGGGGATGCGTTTTTATCGGTTATGGAGCTGGCTATTATGAGACTCTGGCAAATAAACTTTTTATTGACAATGCCACTCGGGCCAACGAGGCAGATGCCAGAGCAAAAGCCCTTATCTATGGAGTGTTTGACGCACTTACGGCTAATCAATCCGTTGTAATAAATGGTGCCCTTACAGCCATATCTTTTTCTGGGCCACTAACGGGCAATGTTACGGGAAACTGCAGTGGCACTGCGGCGACTGTGACCGGAGCAACTCAGGCGGCCATAACAACCTGTGCTAATCTTGTGACCGTTGGAACTATTACTACTGGCGTTTGGAATGCGACAGACATAGCCGTAGCCGATGGAGGGACTGGTAAATCCAGTTGGGTTCAATACTCAATTCCTTATGCGAGTGCCGCCACAGTGATTTCGGAGATTTCACCCGTTGCCAATGCAATTCTTGTGACTGATGGAAGTAAAGTTCCCTCATTGGCAACCGATATTCCGACCGCAGTTACAATCGGTTCCAAATATATTTATCGTGCCGATGGAACAGATGTCTCTGTGGCTGACGGCGGGACTAATTTAAGTTCAATTGCCGCAGGTTCTATTCTGGCGGCAAATTCTGCTAATGTTTTAACTGCTGTCACTTCAATCAGCGGGACTAAATATCTTAAAAATGCCGATGGGACAATAAGTTGGGATACTATCGCGACTTTTTCTGCAAATTATACGCAAAGAGATGTGGGAGTTTATCGCTTTTCCTCCGCTACGGTCTTTGACCAACTGGCTTCTTTTACGAGTGCCTATAATTCTGGTTCTGTTTTTTATGCTGCGACCGGAAGATATGATGCCGACCAAACCGTCGCCCTTTATAGATTTACCCTTGACGCTACCACTAAAATTGCCTATCAAACTCAGGTGAGAGTAGTATCGGCACTCACAAATAGTGCGGGTGCTCAAACATTCATAGCCGTCTTGGGAAGTTATGTTTACGCTACCTATAGGAAAAGTAGCGATAACACATTCCATCTTTATCGTTATTCTGCTACCGATTTAAGCGGAGAAGCCGAGATGACTATTTCTGGAACTGCCCCCACCTCTGATGCTGCGGGGAACTCAATATTTTCCGATGGAACTTATCTTTATATTTGCACCTATACCAGTCCATATAATGTATTTTATAAATATTCTGTTTCTGGGACTACCGCTACTTATGTGACCTCAATTACTTATACAAATATATCGCATGGGAGTTCTTGTTGGTGCGACGGAACAAGCGTTTATGACGACCAAACAACTTCTGGCGTTGGTAAATGGGCACTTGCTGGAGGCGCAAGAACTTCTCTCACCGCTTTCTTGGAGCTGGAAGATATAGCTGGTTATTTCAACTCATCTGTTGGAAGTACTTGTCCTTTCGCTGGATTTATCTACATTGATTCCTCTGTAATCGGACTTATGCGATACGGAGAAACAAAACATGTTGGAGCTTTTATAAATACTTGGGCGGTTCTTGTCCCAATTACGAAACCTTAGTCGATTAAATAAATAAAAAAATATGTTATTCAGTGTAATGCAAACAGAAGTCAACGACAATTTATCACTCGTTTCAACCGATGTGATAATAACCTCGACCATGGTAAAAAGATGGTTAAATATGGCCAAAGATTTTGCTTTGGCTTACAAGAAGTGGCCGTTTCTCGAATACAAAGGGACTGATTTAATAGATTCCACCGCTAAATATCCTTATCCCACCCTGATGAAAACCAAAAGCGCCTATTTGGTCAGAGTGAACAGCAAAATTTACACCAAAATCAGATACGAGGATTACCTGCATTATTTGGAAGACGAACCAACCGGAGAAGACAGGGTCTGGGCGGAATTTGACCGCGATATTTACATTAACGCTAATGCCTGTTCGGTTGGGAATGCCGTTGAGATTTACGGAACTCAAGGCGTCGCTGATTTAAGCGCAGATGGCGAATCAACCCCATTTGCCGATGCCGAACCGTCGGGAGACGAGGCGATTATAAAAATCGCAATAGCTAAAGGTCTGAAAAAAATAGGGGGAAGCACAACTGAGGCGAATAATTTAATGATGGAAGCCAAAGATATTCTTGAAAGAATTTGGGACAGAATGACAGAAGCAATGCCGCGTGAACAACTAAAAACAACACCCTTATTTAAAAAGATAGATATTTTGGGAGGAACCACCGAACAAACGGATCCGAACAAAATAGGAAATTTCTAAAAATATGACACAAGTTTTTCCTACAACAAATTTAACTCCTGGGCAAGCTGGCGATGAAGTAAAAAAACTTCAGCAATATCTCGTAAGCCAGGGATATATGACTCAGGCGGAAATGGATACTGGTCCTGGGATTTATGGTCCTAAAACTACGGCAGCCGTAACGAATTGGCAGAAAGCGATGGGAGTTAAACCTGTTAACGAAGCTGATTATGGATATTGGGGTCCCTTATCAATTGCCAAGGCCACTACTATCGTCCCAACCCCAACTCCAACCCCAACCCCAACTCCAACCCCAACCCCAACTCCAACCCCTACACCTACACCTACACCTATTCCAACTTCAACAACCCCTACTGGCGGTGTTGCTGAGGCCGCGCAACAAGCTGCCCAAATTGCTACTAATATTTCTGGAAATTATACTCTCAATCCAGATATGAAGCAGTATATGGAACAAGGTTCGTGGGGAGTTCAACCGCCAACTGATTTAAAAAATCCTCAAGCCAATGGTCCAGTTGGAACAATTGGCTGGTGGAATGATAGCACTGGTTCGGGAAAACAATATTATGGAGCCAAAAGAAATAAAGGAGATTCTGTTTCTGACCTTACGGATTATTTCATTCCCACCTCCACTTCAACTCCTACACCTGTTACCCCAACCCCTACTGGCGGTGTTGCTGAGGCCGCGCAACAAGCTGCCCAACAAGCCGCAACCCAATCTCTTAAATCCGTAAATTATCCAACTACGAATTTAGAGCCAGGAATGACTGGAGATGCCGTAAAACAACTTCAGGATTATCTTGTGAGTAATGGATATATGACCCAAGCACAAGTTGATACTGGTTATGGAACTTATGGTCCACAGACAACCGCTGCTGTTTTAGCATTACAAAAAGCACTTGGAATTGATTATTCAAGTGGACCAGGTTATTTCGGACCGAAAACATTATCAGCGTTACAAGGACAAACATCTACCACCTCTACAACCACTCCAACTACAGACCAAACATCTCCACAATATACTCCCACAACAGGAGAAGGAACTATTTCTGGTAATTGGAAATATACTGGTGGGAAATGGGTTGCATATACTCCAACTACAGACCAAACATCTACCACCTCTACAACCACTCCAACTACAGACCAAACATCTCCACAATATACTCCCACAACAGGAGAAGGAACTATTTCTGGTAATTGGAAATATACTGGTGGGAAATGGGTTGCATATA
>Ga0315280_10005640_pt1 | contig 17718 bp, 13 predicted proteins | sample YL17G06_40_MG_FD_203697 | JGI IMG/M metagenome (GOLD analysis project Ga0315280, IMG submission 203697) | Sediment microbial communities from Yellowstone Lake, YNP, Wyoming, USA - YL17G06_40 | ecosystem: Environmental > Aquatic > Freshwater > Lake > Sediment | place: USA: Wyoming | collected... | reverse complement strand
CTGGGACTATCTAATGCGGCAGATCAGGATAATCCGACCCGAGGTGATCGTCACGCTCGGCAACCCCGCCAGCCACGCGCTGCTGAAGACCACCACGGGCATAACGCGACTTCGCGGCTCGTGGCAGGTAATGCCGCAGCTTGCAGAAGGCGTCGGCGGCATCGAGGTAATGCCCACCTTTCACCCCGCGTACGTCCTGCGGTACTACACCCCGGAAATCCGCGGACAGGTCTGGTCGGACCTCCAGGCCGTCATGGGGCGGCTGGGGCTCAAGCTGCCCGGGGAAACGTCCTGAGTTCGCGCAGGCACCGGGCAGCGAGCACGCGCCGGCCTTGGAGGCCGTACGATTTGTATGGCCCGAGCAGGCAGCAGAAAAACCCAAGGCGCGGCGTTGTGGTGGTCGATAAGATATACGGGTAGAATCTTGTGGAGGTCGATGCCGCAATGATTGAACATAAAGTCATAATGCACGGACCCGCGGTTCGGACGGCTGGGGTGACTCCCACCGTGATGGGGGCGGTATTGTCACGGCTTGGGGACAGCCTGCACGGGGCGGTCGATGTCGCGTTTCGCCTGTCCTCCGGCCCAGGCCGCAGGGAGCAATGGTTGCGCCGGGCCGGACAGGTGGAGTTGAAAGACGCAGAGAAGACCGGCGATCAGGAGATGACGATGTTCTTCGAGGCGCCGGCGTTTGGAGACGTCGCCGAGGATTACTACCGGCAGCCTTCCCTTTTCGGCGATGCCCCGAGCCGGGAGGAAACGGCTTTCGACGTCCTCGGCGACGCCGTCGACGATGTGCTGTCGGATAAGGCCGACAGCGATCGATTCGATGTCGGGCTGCTGAAGCGATTTCACCGGCTGGGCGCAGCCGTCTTCGAGAAGAAGCAAGTGAACGAACTACTGATTCTGGGGCATCGCATGCCGCTGGAGTCCCCTTGCCGGCTTTCCAGCAAGTTCGAGGACATGGCGCAGGATCTTTACATGAAAACGCCCCGGCCCACCAGGGCTCGCATCGCGGGTAAGCTGGACATGATCGAAGCCAGCACCTTGGCCTTCGCGTTGCTCATGCCTGGAGGGCAGCGGGTGCGAGGAGTGTGGCGGGGCAATGAGTTTGAAACTCTTCGCTCGCTGGTGAACTCGGACGTGGTGGCGGCGGGCATGGCCGTCTACCGACCATCGGGGAGACTACTGCGCATCGACGCCGATGTGCTCGCGCCTCAGCGCGAAGCGGACCGGTTCTTCGCCGTGGTCCCGACCCCGACAGGGAGCAAGATGGACCTGAAATCGCTATTGCGGGAACAGCACTCGCGCGGGGGCGTGGCGGCGGTCTGGGGCAAACTCCCGGCGGAGGAGACCGATGAGGAATTCCTGGCCGCCTTGGCGGAGATGGGTTGACGACCTATGGTTACGTCTTCCTCCACTCCGGGGCCGTCTGATGTGGTGCTGTTGGACACGAACATACTGCTGATCTACGCGCGAGCCGGGGAACCTTCGCGGCAACTGGAAGCGCAGTTAGGGCTTCAGAGCGGACGCGTCCAGGGAGTCATCTCCATCATCTGCATTGGTGAGGTGCTGGCTTTCGCTCAGAAGAACAACTGGGGGCAGGCTCGCAGGGAGGCGCTAATGGAATTGCTCAGGGCGAAACTGGTCCCGGTCGACATCAACCGCCCGGAGATCTTCGCGGCCTATGCGGATATTGACCATTACTGCGAGAAAGTGATGAAACCGGCGCGGCGCATTGGGCAGAACGACCTCTGGATCGCGGCCACCGCTCATGTGTTGCAGTGCGAGTTGGTAACCACCGACACGGATTTCGACCACCTGCACGGGGTCAAGATGCGCCGTCGCTGGATCGACCCTTCATCCCTGGACCCGCGAAAATCATGACCCAGACTGCTTTGTAAGTCCTGGGCTTGCTATTGCCTTTCCGCTCCTATTCGCCGCACTTCCTCCACCACGGCCTGGACCATTTCTTCCAGCCCAACCGTCCGCAGGCGTTTCCCGCGGGCATACAGCACGGCCTTGCCCTTGCCGGCGCAGATTGCCACGTCGGCGCCCTCGGCCTCTCCGGGCCCGTTGACCGCGCAGCCCATCACCGCGACGCTTACCGGGAAATCCACTCCCGCCAGCGCCTGTCGGATCTGCTCGACGATCGGTTCCATGTCCATCAGCGCCCGCCCGCAGGTTGGGCAGGCGATAAGCTCCAGGCCCTTTCGCGGTCGCAGGCGCAGGCAGTAGAGCAGTTCCAGCGCCGCGTCGACCTCCGCCGCGGGGTCGCCGGCGTAGGAGATTCTTATCGTGTCGCCTATTCCCTCGCAGAGCAGGGCGCCAAGGGCGGCCGCTGAGCGAATGGCGCCCGTGGCGGCGGTGCCCGCGTGCGTCACGCCGAGGTGAAGCGGGTAGTCCCACCTCATGGCCATGCGCCGGCTGGCGGCGACGGTCGTGGTCGCGTCGTGGCTCTTGGCGGACAGCACGAGGTTCTGGAAGTCAGCCTCCTGGAACGCCTCCAGGTACTCGGCCATCTTCTCGACCATCAGTTCGTCCAGCGGCCTGGCAAGGTCGGCGGCGTGGCGGGCCTCGTCGGTGCGGTCGACGATTGAGCCTTCGTTCACGCCCACCCGGATGGCGGCGCCGGCGTCGGCCGCGGCGGCAATGACGCGCCGGACCTGCCCGCGGTCGCGGATGTTGCCGGGGTTGAGGCGTATCTTGGCGACGCCCGCGTCGATGGCCTCCAGGGCGCGGTCGAAGTGGAAGTGCACGTCGGCGACGATGGGCACGGGCGAGGCCGCGACGATCTTCCTCAGGGCCGCGGTGTCCGCCTTTGTCGGCACGGCCAGGCGAACAAGCTCGGCCCCGGCCTCGGCCAGGCGGCAGACCTGCCGGATCGTCGCGTCGGCGTCGGCGGTGGAGGTGTTGGTCATGCTCTGCACGACCACCGGCGCGCCGCCGCCAAGACCCACGCCGCCGACCACCACCGCCCGCGAGGGCCGCCGCTTAATCTCCGGATAAATCATGAGTTACCGTCCATCGCCGCTTGACACGCCTCGACGAGTTTTGCCGCGAGGGCGTCGATGTCCCCCTCGGCGCGGAGGCCGGCGGCCTGGACGTGCCCGCCCCCGCCGAACGGGCGGGCGATGGCCGCGACGTCGACGCCGCCCCGGCTGCGAAGGCTCACTCGGACGCGCCGCCCGCCTTCGGCGTCGGGCGTCTGCACGAGCAGCATCGAGACCTCGACGCGGCCCATTCGCATCGGATCGTTGACGATGTTCTCCGTCTCGTCCTGGCGGGCCGCCGTCTCGGCGAAGTCGGCCAGGCGGAGCTTCATCGTCGCGATCCGCCCGTCGGCGGGCAGCTCCAGGCTCGAAAGGGCACGGCTCAGCAGCATCACCCGCTCGGGCCGGTCGGCCTGGAAGAGCCGCCGGTAGAGCTTGTCGCCCTCGGCCCCGGCGTCCAAGAGCCTGGCCGCGGCGCGAAGGCAGCGCCCGTCGGTGTTGGCGAAGCAGAACCACCCGGTGTCGGCGGTGATGGCCGCCAGAAGCGCCTCGGCCTCTTGGAGACCCACCGCCCAGCCGAGCGCGTCGAGCAGTTCGCCGACCATAACCCCGGCCGCGGCGGCCGAGGTGTCCAGCCAGCGCACGGCGCCAATGTCGTCGGTCGTGGCGTGGTGGTCTATGACCACGATCTTCTCGCGGGCGGCGGCGAGCCGGTCGTCCAGGTCGTCGAGTTGGGCGAAGGAGCACGTGTCCACGATGATGACGGCGTCGGCCCAGCCCGCCAGTTCCGCGAACTTCCCGGCCGGGGCGGGCCGGCAGTCGGCCAGGAGAAAATCGTACCTTGGGGGCACGTCGCTGGGCACGAGCGTGGCGGTCTGTTTGCCGGCAGCGCGGGCGGCGCACGAAATTGCTGCCAGCGAGCCCAGCGCGTCGCCGTCCGGGCGCGCGTGCGTCACCACCAGCAGCCTTTCCGCCGCCGAGATCCGCCGCACGATTTCAAGCATCTCGTCACTCATGCAAAACGGTTCTTCGTCGCATAGGACCTATAGGACTTATGGGACCTATAAGACGTATGGGTCGCAGAGATAAGAAGAAGAAACAGAAGAAGCTTTTGATGAGGATTACATGGATTAGAGGATTACATGGATCAAAGCACATATAAGTTTCTTAATCCATGTAATCAACATCTGATGTTTCTTTTTCTTTTCTCTGCGTCTCTGTGCCTCTGTGGTAATCCGTTCTTCTTTCGCCGTTCACTGGCAAAGTTGCCGCACCTGCCGGACGTCTTTGGCCATTTGGGCCTTGAGGGCGTCTGGGCTGTCGTATCGCCGCTGCTCGCGGAGGCGCTGAGTGAACGACAGCACGATGTCCTGATCATACAGATCGCCGGCGCCGTTGAGAAGGTGCGCCTCGACGGTTCTTTGGCCGCCGGCCTCGGGGCAGAACGTCGGGGCCGAGCCGACGCTGATGGCCGCGGCGCCGCGCCTGCCGGCCACGTCGGCGTAGCCGGCGTAGACGCCGTCGGCGGGTACGACCTGGTCGGCGAGCCGGAGGTTGGCCGTCGGGTACTCCAGCAGCCTGCCGACGCCCCGCCCGCGGACCACGCGCCCGTAAAGCGCGAACGCCCGGCCAAGGCACAGCGCGGCGTCTGCGACGCGCCCCTCAGCCACCAGGCCGCGGATGAGCGTGCTGGACACCAGGTGCGCGCCGTCGGAGAGTTCCAGGTGGACCGGCTTGGCCGCGTGAACCTCGAAGCCCTCGCGCCGGCCTATCTCAGCCAGTGTGGCGATGTTGCCGGCCCGCTTCTGCCCGAAGAAGAAGTTCGGCCCCTCGACCACGTGCCGCGGCGCCAGCGCGCCGACGATGATCCGCCGTGCGAACTCATCCGGCGTCATCGAGAGCATCTGTGCGCTGGGCGCCGCCGTGACCACGTAATCGCAGCCGGCCTCCAGCAGCAGGCGGCACTTGACGGCCTGGGGAACCACCCGAAGCGGGGCGTCGGCCGGGCGAAGGACCAGGTCCGGCGGCGGGTCGAACGTCATCGCCACCACCGCCGACTGCCCGGCGGCCAGGCTGGCGGCCATGTCGATTATCCGCCGGTGCCCGATGTGCACGCCGTCGAAGTTGCCGATCGTCAGCACGCACCCGCCAATTGCCGGGGGCAGAGAGTCGAGACCTTTTATGCAGCGGTTGTCCATCAGGCGTTATCCGTTACATTTCACTATAGCCGCAACCATATCGCGGATTGCGGGCATGTCCGCCGCGGCGGGCTGCGGCAGGCGGGTTGCGGACCTGCGCGTTCACGCGATCGCGGCAACCACGATTCAATCGTCCGCCATGGCCGGAGTCTAACGTCCCGGCTCCTCGCCAACAACCGCCGGCCGTGCGACACCGGCCAAGCGCCGCCGGCCGTCCCCCAACAATCGTCCCGCCGTCCCGCAATGTAAACGGCCGCGGGCCGGCGTTCTTAGCGGGATTCCGAGGAATTGCGGCGGCGGCACGCCGGAAGAAACGGCTTGTTTGCCGCAGACCAACGGTCCCTGCGGGAGGCGCAGAGGCGCAGAGGCAAAAAGAAGAAGCTGTTGCGGTTAACGCCTCCGCCTTTTCTGCCTTGCTTCTTCTAACCTCTGCGTCTCTGTGTCTCTGTGGTTAATCCTCTTGAGGCTTGCCCGCGATCCAAAATCCGCAATCACTTGGCCCTTACCATCGGCACGCCGCCGTCGGGCGTGGCTATCAGGTCCACCTGCACGTCGTAGGTTTGGCTGAGCAGGTCCTGGCGGATTGTCTCATCCGGCGTGCCGGAGGCGACGACCAGTCCGCCGCGCATCAGGACCAGTTCGTCGGCAAGGCGGGCCGCGACGTTCACGTCGTGGCTGACGCAGACCACCGCCATCGGCCAGTCGTGGGCCAGGCGGCGCATCATGCGGTAGATGTTGAGTTGGTGGCGGATGTCGAGGTGGCTGGTCGGCTCGTCGAGCAGGATCACCGACGGCTGCTGGGCCAGGGCGCGGGCGATCATCACCCGCTGGGCCTCGCCGCCGGAAAGCTCATCGAGCGTGCGGGCGGCGAAGCCGAGCGTGTCGGTCATCTTCATCGCCTCGCGCGCCACGGTCAGGTCGCCTGGCCCGGCCAGGCCCAGCGGGCCGCCGTGCGCGTAGCGGCCCATGAGGACTATCTCGCCGGCGCTGAAGGCAAGGCTCGACGCCGGCTGCTGCGGCACGTACGCCAGCACGCGGGCAAGCTCGCGCGGGCGGTAGTCTCTCAGCGCCCGCCCGCCAAGCGCGATGGCGCCGCAAGACGGCGCCAGTTGGCCCATCAGGCAGCGGAGAAGCGTGGTCTTGCCGGACCCGTTAGGCCCCAGCAGGCAGGTGAAGCGCCCCGCCGCGGCTGAGATGCTCACGCCGCGAAGGACCGGCTCGCCCGGCCGGTAGGCGAAGGTGACGTCGGCGGCCTGGAGTATGTCGGTCTGTGCGTTCATGCGGAGGCGCCTCTGAATCTCGTGCGGAGCAGGAAGATGAAGAACGGCCCGCCGGCAAGGGCGGTCAGGATGCCCACCGGCACGCGGCCCAGCCGCAAGGCCGGCCCGAGGCTTCGGCAGAGCGTCTCGGCTATCATGAGGAATATTGCCCCGGCCAGCGGCGTGACGACCAGGCCCAGGCGGTGGTCTGGCCCGAAGGCCATCCGGCAGATGTGCGGCACGATGAGGCCGAGAAAGCCGATAGGCCCGGCCAGCGCCACGGCCGCCGCCGTCATCACGCCCACCGCGCCGAAGGTGACAAGCCGCAGGCGGTTCACGCGTACGCCGCTGGAGCCGGCCACGTCGTCGCCGAGACCAAGCACGTTGAAGGCGGCCGAGTTGGCCAGCAGCGCGGCCCAGCCGGCGACGATGCACGCCCCGCACACGCCCAGCAGCGACCTGGGCGTCGCGTCGGAAAGTTGGCCCGTGGCCCAGTAGGTCATGTCGGCGATTCGGTTGGGGTCGATGTACAGGTTGCCGGCCAGCATTATCGCCCCGTTGAAGATGTTGACGATCACGCCGGAAAGGATCAGCGAGTACGGGTCCAGCCGGCCGCGGCGCTGGGCGACAAGGTACACCGCCATGCAGCTCGCCATCGCGCCGAGAAACGCCAGCACTGGCGTCGAGGCCCAGGCGGGCAGGGACAGTTTTGCGGTCGCGGCAAGGCCCATCATCACGCCGACGCCGGCGCCGCTTGATATGCCCAGTATGTAGGGTTCCGCCAGGGGGTTTCGCATGAGGCCCTGGAGCGCGAGTCCCCCGGCGGCCAGGCTTGCCCCGACGAGCCCCGCCGTCAGCATAAGCAGCGCCCGCGATTCCCACATTTGCCTCGTGAGGTCCGACAGGCTGATGACTCCCACCAGTGTGCACGCCCCGCCGACCGCCAAGGCCGCGGCCAGCATGGCGGCGGACCACCCTATGAGCCGCGGCAGCGAGAGCGTCGCGGGCGCGGCTTGGTCGCGCACGGGTGTCTGGTCAGGCGCGGCGGGCGCGGCAGGCGCGGAAGGTTTTGGCGCCGCGGCGCCGTCAGTGTGGCTTGGTCTCTCGCCGGCGTCGATCAAGAGTCATGCCCTTCCCGCGCTGGCTTGGATTGTAGCATGGGCGTCCCGCCCATGAGTTCCACGGGCGTCTCGCCCGTGGTTCTTTCTGCTTCTTCTTTCTTGCTTGTTCTTTGTACGGGCGAGACGCCCGTGCTGCTGGCCGGCTCGCCGTGGATCATCGCCGCGAGCTTCGGCAGCAGTTTGGCCAGGTTCGGCCCGGGGATCGACCAGTCCGGATCGCTGACAACGTACACCTGCCCAGCCCTCGCGGCCGGGATGTCCTTCCACTGCATCCAGTATGCCTTTGCCTCCGCCTCCTTCTCCGGTGAGACCTGGCAGATGAGCACCTCGGGGCGAACTGCGATTACCGCCTCGATCTGCGCCGGCCGCCATATCGTCTGCCCGGAGACGGCCGCGCCGACGTTCACTCCCCCGGCCGCGGCAATCATGTCCGCCACGAACGTGCCCTCGCCCGCCGCCGTCGGGCGGTCCGTGCCCATCACAAATATCGTGCGCTTTCGAGGCAGAAGCCTGACGTGCTGCTCGACGGCCTCGACGGCCTGGTTGAACGCGTCGGCCTTCTGGCTGGCGGTCCTCTCGCAGCCGAGCTCCTGCCCGATTTTCAGCATGGCCGCGGGTATGTCACCCAGCGACTCGATGGCCAAGGGAACCACCTTGACGTGGCTGTCAACGTCCAGCACGCCCTGGAACTTGGCGGGCGCGGTCTGGGTGAAGATCACGTCCGGGTGGACCGCCAGGATCGCCTCGCTGGTGGGCCAAAGCGCGTCGCCGACCCTCGGCCGTTTTGCCCCGGCCGGCAACTCGCAGAAGCTGGTGACGCCTACAACCTGCTCGCCGAGGCCCATGTCGAACATCATCTGCGTTATGGCGGGCGAGAAGCTCACCACTCGCTTTGGGCCGCCGGCCGAGGCGCCGCCGGATCGGCCGCAGGATGCGAGCAGACCCGCCGCCGCAAGCAGGCAAATCGCCACAAGGCGTCGCAGCGCCGTGCTCGTGTGGCGTCTCCTTATTGATGAGCATTCATGTTGTTTTGGAGAGACTATGCTAGAGCACCTCCCGCAGCGCCTTGGGGACTCGTTCGAGCAGGTCGGTGGCGATCATGGCGGGCTCTGACAGGTCGGCGGCGGCGAGGTCCCCGGCCCGGCCATGAACGTGGGCCGCCAGCGCGGCGGCGTCGAAGGGTTCCATTGCCTGTGCCATCATGGCGGCGACCAGGCCGGTCAGCACGTCGCCTGTGCCGCCGGTGGCCATGCCGGGGTTGCCGGTGGCGTTGATCCGCACGCGCCGGCCGTCGGTTGTTACGGTGCCGGCGCCCTTGAGCAGCAGCACCAGCGGCCCGGCGCCGGCGGGCGCGGAAGCCGACCACTGGCGGGCGGCTGCGACGGCGGTTGCCTCGCGGGCGGACTGGATTTCGGGGATCGGCTTGGCGGTCAGCCGGGCAAACTCGCCCGGGTGCGGCGTGAGCACCAGCGGGCAGCGGCGGCGCAGAGGCCAGGCGTCGATCTTTGAGAGGTTGTTAAGCCCGTCGGCGTCGAGCACGAGCGGCTTGTCCTGCTCGATTGCCGCCAGGACGAGGTCCTGCTGGCGGCGCCCGGCGCCCATTCCCGGCCCGACGGCCAGGACGGTGGCGGCCTTGGCGGCCTCGGCAAACTCACGGACGGCGGCCTTGGCCAGTTGCCCATCGGACCCGCATGAAAGCGGCACGGACGTTGCGCACGGGCAGAGGCTGGCTGAGAAAAGCTGGACGACCTCCGGCGCGGCGATCGTGGCCAGTCCCGCCCCGCCCCGCAGGGCAGCGGCGGCAGCCAGCGCCGGCGCGCCGATCATCCCTCGCGACCCGCCGACGACCAGCACGTGCCCGTAGCTGCCCTTGTGCCCGTCGATTCGCCGCGGCGGCAGCTTCGCCAGATGCTCGATGCGCTCAATACCGTCGCCGTCGCTCATGTCGCTCAGTTCCCTGATAACTCCGCCTCTTACCTTGTGCCTTATACCTGCTCGCTGAAGCGAGCAGGCCTCAACTGCCGAATTAAGGTCTCATGCTCCGCTTCTCCGGACTCCCTTATACCGATTCCGGGTTCCGTTCTTTGTCTTTCCCAATCCCGCCTTTTTGCTTCTTCGGGTTCCGGGTTCCCGGTTCCTAATCCCTGGTTCCGCCGTTCTGCTTCTCCCGATTCCCAACCCGCCGGTTTATCAGCGAGGCGATGTACCCGGCGGCGAAGCCGTTGTCTATGTTGACCACGCTGACGTTGGAGGCGCAACTGTTGAGCATTGCCAGCAGGGCGGCCAGGCCGCCGAAACTGGCGCCGTAGCCGACGGAGGTCGGCACGGCCAGGACGGGCACAGCCACCAGCCCGCCGACCACGCTGGCAAGGGCGCCCTCCATGCCCGCCACGACGACGATCGCGTTGGCGGCCTGGAGCTTCTCGCCGTGCGCCAGCAGCCTGTGAATGCCCGCCACGCCGACGTCGTAGTGGCACGTGACGTTTTGTCCGAGTATTTCGGCCGTCACGCGGGCCTCCTCGGCGACGGGCATGTCGCTCGTTCCGGCCGAGACAATCGCGATGTGCCCGACGCCGGCGGCGCGCTGGCCCTGGCGGAGCGTGATCGCGCGTGCGAGTTCGTGGTACTCGGCCGAGGGCAGTTCGGACGCGACGGCGCGGTAGATCTCGGCGCTTGCCCGCGTGGCCAGGACGTTTGAGCCGGCCGCGGCCAGGCGGAGGAATATCTCGCGCACCTGCTGGCCGGTCTTGCCGGGGCAGAATATCACTTCCGGGAACCCGCAGCGCAGCGCGCGGTGGTGGTCCACGGTGGCGAACCCGACGGACTCGAAGGGCATGTGGCGCATCCGCCGCACGGCCTCGTCGGTGTCGCAGCGGCCCTGGCGGACGTCTTCGAGCAGCTCTCGCAAGGTCTTTTCGTTCATGGTGAAGGATTATACCCTTTCTCAGCGCCTGACCGTAGCGTGCGCCGTCAGCGTCAAATCGTCCAGCTTGCCTGCCTTGAGGTAGTGATAGCCCAGGCCGGCGATCATGGCGGCGTTGTCCAGGCAGAAACGCGGTTCCGGCATTCGCAGCGTCATGCCGAGTTGGCCGGCGAGTTTTTCAAGGGCGGCGCGGAGCGCCGAGTTTGCCGCAACGCCGCCGCCGAGAATCAGCGTCTTGGCGCCTATGGCCCTGGCGGCCCGGCGGAGCTTGATCTTCAGCACGTCCACCACGGCGGCCTGGAACGAGGCCGCCACGTCGGCCAGCTCCGCCGGACTGAACTGCTCGATGCCCCGCCCGGCGTTGGGCTGGCTGCTTAAGCGCTGCCGGGCGGGCCCGGGGCCCCGCCGGCTGTGCCGCGAGCCGCTCGCTTCGCCCTGGCCGTCCGGCCTGGCGCCGCGGGCGCCGGGCACGCCGTTGACGTGGTACAGCACGGCCGTCTTTATCCCGCTGAATGAGAAGTCCAGCGAATCGCCCGCCAGCAGCGACCGGGGAAAGCGCACGGCCTCGGGGCTGCCGCCTCGGGCGGCCTTGTCGATGGCCGGGCCGCCGGGATAGCCCAGGTGCAGGATGCTCGCGACCTTGTCGAACGCCTCGCCGGCGGCGTCGTCGATCGTGGTGCCCAGCAGTTCCATGTCCATTGGCGATAGGCAGCGGTACAGGGCCGTGTGCCCGCCGGAGCAGATAAGTGCGGCGGCGGGGTAGTCGATGGGTTCGGCGTTAAGGGCGGCCGCGTACGCGTGGGCGTAAACGTGATTGACGCCTATGAGCGGTGAGTCCCAGACCCACGCGACGGTCTTGGCGGCCATGAGGCCCACCAGCAGCGAGCCGATGAGCCCGGGTTGGCACGTCACGGCCACGGCGGCTATGTCGGACGGGGCGACGGACGCCTCGGCCAGCGCCTGGGCGAAGACGGTGTTGACGGCCTCGATGTGCGCCCGCGAGGCTATTTCCGGCACGACCCCGCCGAAACGGGCGTGCAGGTCGATCTGGCTGGCGACGGCGCTGCTCAGCACGCCCCGGCCGTCGGCGACAACGGCACAGGCGGTCTCGTCGCAACTCGACTCGATTCCAAGGACCAGCGTCCGTTCACTCATCGCGCTTGTCTTCCTTGGCGTCGGCGGGCGCCGTTGCGGGCCTGCTGGCCGGGCGGGAAAGTATCTCCGTCATCCGCTCGGGCGATTCCAGCAGCCCGACCGCGGCGGCGAACTGGGCGTCGGCCGACATCGCCGGCGAGACCGGCCTGGCCGGGCAAGTCGCTGTCGCCGTCGCCGTCGTCGTCGTCGCGGGCGCGGGCGGCCGGGCATCGTTGCCGGCCTGGGCGGCGCCAGGGCGCACGACATCCACGCCGAGCCAGTACCTCCGCCTGGCCCGCTCGTCGGCGGCGCTTGGGGCCAGCGGCACGTCCGGCTCGATGCCCCAGTTGGCCGCACCGACTCGGCGCTGCACGGGCAGGCGCCTGCCGATGAAGAACTCGCCCGTCGTCACGTTGGCCAGGCCCATGTTGTCCGGCAGGTCGATCATGCTCTGGACCAGGCCCTTGCCGCGAGTCCGCGTGCCGACCAGGACCGCCCGGCGATGCAGTTGAAGCGCCCCGGCCACGATCTCGGCCGCCGAGGCCGTGCGATTGTTGACCAGAACCACGATCGGCACGTCCGGCCAGGTGCCCTCGGCGCGGGCGCTGTGGACCTGCCGCTCGCCATGGGCGCCAACCTGCGTGAAGATCGCCCCGCTGCGCAGGAAGATATCGGCCACCGCGAAGGCGGACTCGAGCTGCCCGCCTGGATTGTCCCGCAGGTCCAGCACGAGCCCCTCAAGCCCCGGCAGCTCGCGAAGGGCCTGCTGGATTTGCCCGGCCGCGGCCGGCAGAAACTCGCGGACGCGTATGCACGCCAGGTCGCGCCGGGCGTCGATGAAGTATTCCCACCGCCCCTCGGCCGAGCGGCGAAGGCCCGCGACGCTCTCGACCGCCAGCGGCCTGCGGGTCAGCTTGTAGCTGAGCACCTGGGCGTTCGGGTCGGCAATGGCCACCTCGACGGCGTTTCGATCGGGGGCCTCCAGCAGCCCACGGATCTCGGCGGTCCCCGCGCCGGAAACGTCGTTGCCGTCGATTGCCACGACCCGCCCGCCGGGCGCGATGCCCGCCTCGTGGGCCGGCGAGCCGGGCAGCGAGCCGACGACCTCGCCCGGACCGTCGTCATCGCCGGCCAGGACAAGACCCGTGCAGATCATCTGCCCGTTGAGCCGGGCGCGGAAACTCTTGACCCGCTCCGGCGGGATGTAGCTGGAGTACTCGTCGAGCGTCTCGACCATGCCCCGCGCGGCCCCCAGTTGCAGCCGGGCCTCCGGCGGGGCCTGGTAAGAGTATTGGCGCAGCACTCGCTGAACCCGCGCCACGGGGCCAAGCGGCTCCATGTTCGGGTCGTCGCCCTGCGGGGCCGGGCGCGTCAGCAACACCGTCGCCACGCCGGCTCCGACGATCACCGCTATCCAGATGAAGTTCCTCTTAGGCATTCCGCCCAACCGCAAGGCCACTGCCGGCCGAACGTAAGTCTATCACCCTCCCGCCCGGGATGGAAGCAATTGGCCTTGGCACCAGACTTGGCGCTTCCAGCCCGCCCTCGTGGCAGGCAATACATTCCGGCAGCCCCCAATGATGTTCCACTTGACCATCTTACGATCGCGATGTCGACGCTCCAGTTCCTTAGCCGCGTCGACCGAAAGCCGGTTATCGTATGGCCAGAAGAAGCAAGTGTCCCCTCGCTCTCGGATAACTCGTTCCCAGTTGCTGTTGCCCAAGTCGTCTCGGGCCTCCTCTATGGTCGTGGGCGGACTCCAGACACCCATGCCGCAGGCACAAGCCTCAAACCCCATCTCCAGTTTGTTTTGTTGCGATGTAGGATTATTGAGGATGTCCCGCCGGTATTCCTTGGAGACTGGAGGGCCGAAGCTCCAAGGTGGGCGCGCATACTTGTACCAGGAAATGGCAGTTGAGGCAGCACATATCCGGAATGTTGAATGTATTTTCTTCCACGGCACCATAGTACTTCTCTGTGCCTTGTACGTCCAGCGGCCACATATCGGCGCCCGGGCAAAGCAGGCCGTCATTCCACCGGCACCCCAGCCAGGCCGTCGGGTGTCAGCCCGCTGATGGCCAGGCGGATGACCCGGCCGGCAAGGCCGCGATCGCCAGGCGGCGGCATGAAGCTCACGGACAGGTGGCGGTCGGTCATGGCCTGGCGGCAGGCGGCGCCGCGCGAGGGGAAATGGTCGGCGTCCCTATTTGATAATGCCGCGGCCCGCGAGGGGAGCTCGACGAGAGCCTCGACGGTCTGCCCGACGAATTGCAGGCGGTAGGCCCGTGCCGTCAGGCCGGCGACCTCGGCAAGCGCGGCCAGGCGGGCTCTTACCTTATCTAAGGGTGGCGCCTGGTCGCGCTGGCGCCACGCGGCCGTGGGCTCGATAGGGCTGAAGGGGAAGGCATGGATTTCGGCGAAGCCCGCCTCGCGGACCACGTCGAGGGTCCGCGCGAAGTCGGCGTCGGTCTCGCCGGGCAGGCCGACGATGATGTCGGTGGTCAGCGCGGGCCGGTCCAGCGCCTGTCGGACGCGCCCGACGCACTGGAGGTACTGGTCGGCCGTGTACTGACGGTTGATGCGCCGCAAGATTTCCGGCGAGCCGGACTGAAGCGGCAGGTGCAGGTGAGCCGCCGCCTTGGGGCAGCCGGCCAGCACGTCCAACAACTCGTCGGTGACGTCGAGCGGTTCGAGGCTCGACAGCCTGACGCGCCACAGGCCGGGGACGTCGCAGACGCGGCGCATCAGTTCGGCCAGGGCGTTTTTTTTCGTCGGCTCAGCCGGCCAATTTCGCCGGACGGCCGTGCCGAGGCTAAAGGCGCCCAGGAAGACGCCGCACAGGACGATCTCGCGATGTCCGGCGTCGGCGAGGCGCCGGCACTCTTGGAGGATTGTCTCGGGCGGGCGGGACCAGAGCATCGGGCGGGTGTACGGCACGATGCAATAGGAGCAGAAGGCGTCGCAGCCGTCCTGGATCTTGACCAGCGCCCTCTGTCGGCCGGGGAACCGCCCGATTGGAGGAAGATTTTGCGTTGCGGGCACATTGCCCTTGACCGCGGCGAGCCGGCGTGCTTTTATTGTGCCCGGCCCGCGGAGTTGAACGGGCCGCTGGTCGCCAGTCGCCCCGGCGTCGGCGTCATTTGGTAGTCCTGCCGGTGACGGCGGCGGTTCGAGGCGGCGGGCGAAATCGCCGAGGACCGCGGCGACGTCGTGATGGTGTCCGGCCAGAAGCGTGCGATGGCTGGGCACGCCGAGGCCATCGAGAGTTTTTCGCAGTTGCATCTGGTCGTAATCGCTGTAACATCCGGCGATGAACACCGCGGCGCCGGGTCGTTTTCGCACGGCCAGGCGGATGGCGTATCGGCTCTTGGCCATGGCTGAGGCGGTTACGCAGCAGGTGTTGACGACCAGCAGGTCGGCCGGCGCGCCGGCGGCCGACCGGACCCATCCGGCGGCTTCAAGGGCGCTTGACAGGGCCTGTCCGTCGTACTGGTTGACCTTGCAGCCGAGCGTTGTGACGGTAAATCGGAGCATTCGGAAACACCACAGGCATCAGAAACATTTCCCGGCGGCGGATAATCGCTTGACGCGGTGTTGCCCGTCGGGGACAAAGTGTATATCATACCGCCAGCCCGCGGCGGTGCGCGGCAAACCCGAAGGTTGAGCCGCCGCCCCGAGAGCGGGTTTGACCGGCGGGCGTTGTGTCGAGGCGATGGGCCGACGTCGCGGCCCGGGCGTCGCGAGCCGAGGAGTGAGCATGGCCAGAACAAGAACCGTCTGGGGCATCGACATAGGGCAGTGTGCCCTCAAGGCCCTCAAGCTGCGCGATGCCGGGGGGCAGCTTGAGGTCGCGGAGTTCGAGGTCCTCCCGCACAGCCACATCCTCTCGGAACCTGAAGTCGACAAGGACCAGCTTATCCGGGACGCCCTCCAGAAATTCCTGGCCGGCCACAACACCGTCGGCAGCAGGGTGGTCATCTCCGTGCCGGGCCAGGCGAGCTTCAGCCGGTTCGTCAAGCTGCCTCCCGTCGAGTCCAAGCGGATTCCCGACATCGTCCGTTTCGAGGCCGAGCAGCAGATACCGTTCCCGATCAACGAGGTCATCTGGCGATACCAGACCTTCCGCGACCCCGACAGCCCCGACGTGGAAGTCGGCATATTCGCGATGAAGCGGTCCGACGTGGCCGAGATGCTCCACCACTTCAACGAGGCGGCCCTGCCCGTCGACATCGTACAGGTGGCGCCGCTGTCGCTCTACAACTTCATGACGTACGACGAGCAATTCGACGCCGAAGGCGCGACGATCCTCGCCGACGTCGGCGCCGACAAGACGGACCTCGTCATCGCCGACAAGGGCCGGCTCTGGACCCGCACCATCCAGATCGGCGGGAACAACTTCACCGAGGCCCTTGTCCGGACCTTCAAGCTTTCCTTCGACAAGGCCGAGGAGCTCAAGCTCTCAGCGGCGTCGAGCAAGTACGCCCGCCAGATATTCCAGGCGATGCGGCCGGTCTTCGCCGACCTGGTCCAGGAAATCCAGCGGTCCGTCGGATTCTACACCTCGCTGCACCGCGAGACCCGCTTGAAGAAGCTCGTGGGCCTGGGCAACGGCTTCCGCCTGCCGGGCCTTCAGAAGTTTATCGAGCAGAACATCAACGTCAACGTCACCCGCGTCGACGCCTTCAACAAGCTGGCGCTCTCGACGTCCGTCAACGCGCCGGTTTTCCATGAGAACGTGCCCGCGCTGGCCGTCGCTTACGGCCTGGCGATCCAGGGCCTGGAAAAGCAGCAGGTCAGCACCAACCTCCTGCCGGAGGAGATCGTCCGGTTCAGGCTCTGGAAGAAGAAACGCCCGTATTTCGTGGGCGCGGCGGTGCTGCTGCTGGCGGCGATGTTCTGCCCCGGCTACCGCGCCAACACCGACAGCGCCGCCCTGCGGGACCAGAGCAAGCTCGTCGCCGCCAAGAAGATCATCGGAGATCCGAAAGACCCGAATTCGGGAATCCAAGGCGTCATGAACACGTGGCAGAGGCTGGCCGGCGAGGACATCAAGCAAGATCAGGCCATGAAGCAGCGTGCGGCCTTGCTGGGCTACCGCAACTTCTGGCCGTCGATGATGGCGGTCATCGAGGAGTCAGTGTCGGCAAGGTCCGTCACGCCCGACCAGCCCATGATGATGAACTACGCCAGGCTGCTTGAGTACCGGGAGTACATCAACCCGGTCGTGCAGGATCAGATCCTCACCGGGCGGGGCCTGTCCGACCTCAACGCCCTGAGCAAGGCGGCCTCGATACTGATGGACCCGCGGGAGTTTCGCGACCTCCGCAACCGGTTCCAGACTGCCGGCCCCGCCGGGCTCAAGGCGCTCGGCAAGGAGAAGCTGGGGCAGGTCAAGCTGGACGCCAACAGCGTCGCTCTGGACGTCAAAAGCCTTCAGGCGATGGAGGGCGAGGCGCTGAAGCTCCAGGTGATGCGGCTGACGCTGCTTCAGCGCATCCAGCAGGCCGAGGCATTCAAGGCCAAGCCGCGCAAGGACCGCAAGGTGATCATCGTCGAGGCGATGGAGGCGACGTACCATTCGGACCTCGACGCGGTCATGGCTGCCGGCGGAGGGCCCGGCGGGGCCGGCAAGGCCAGAGGCAAGCCCGGCCTGAGGGTGAGCCTTGGCGGCCGAACCCCGTGCGAACTGGCCGTCGCCAACAAGATGGTGTCCGACCTCCGCCTGTACAGCAAGGAATACGCCCGGTGGTTCAGCGCCCTGGCTGTGGTGGACCATCGCGTGGAGTGGGTGCCCATCGCCGCCGGTGCAACCAGGTTCCCCGGCAGGGTCCCGGCCGTCGCGGGCAAGCCGACGGGCCCGGTCATACCCGACCAGCTCATGCCCGACGAGGAATCCGCCAACGACACCCAGTTCAGGATAATCTGGTTCGTCGAGATCCTCAATGACGGCGTAGTCCTTGATGACGTCAAGACCGAGGCGGGCATGAACCAGTACGTGCTGCTCAGGGAAGCGGAGATGTTCCCGGCCTTCGACACGTCCGATGCCATGGCCGACAAGAAGAAGATTGCCAAGCTGCCCGCCGGGACGAA
>Ga0315280_10005639_pt1 | contig 17719 bp, 16 predicted proteins | sample YL17G06_40_MG_FD_203697 | JGI IMG/M metagenome (GOLD analysis project Ga0315280, IMG submission 203697) | Sediment microbial communities from Yellowstone Lake, YNP, Wyoming, USA - YL17G06_40 | ecosystem: Environmental > Aquatic > Freshwater > Lake > Sediment | place: USA: Wyoming | collected... | reverse complement strand
AAGCTCATACTGACGTGAGGCCATTCACGAATTGCCCATCTCTGTGAGGCTTACGATCTTGTCGTTTCCGGATCGTTTACGCGTCACATACCTATGGAGCTCAAGCTTTGCTAGTAGCGGCCGGCCGCCGTAGAACCGAAATGGGAAAGTTGAAAACCTGTAAAAGCAAACATTGTCTAATGCGCAAGAACAGCGGCGTGATCGATAGGATGGTATCTGTGTCTGTTGTGTGACGTGAAGGCGCCTAGAGTCGCCATAATGGTCATCAACTTCAATGGCCGGAGATGGCTTGACAATTGCCTCACTAGTGTTCTTAGGACCGACTATCCTTCGCTCGACATCTACCTGGTCGATAATGCGAGTACGGATGGCTCCATGAATCATGTCCGAGAGAAATACCCTCAAGTCAGAATCATTCGACATCCGAGCAATCTTGGGCTCAGCGAAGGATATAATCAAGCCATAGGCAAAGTTGACGCTGAATACGTTGTCCTACTCAACAATGATACCGAGGTACTTGACCCGAGTTGGATTAGGGAATTAGTGAATGTAGCCACGAGTGATTCGAAGATAGCCGCTGTTTCTTGCAAGATGGTTTCCATGGAAGATCATTCGCGTCTAGATTCAGTTGGCGGAATGGGCATAGCTTTCTGGAGAGGCTTAGATATTGGCCGCGAAGAGCATGATCATGGACAGTATGACGTTACAAGGTTCGAGCCTTTCGCCTTTTGCGGTGGTGCAGCATTGGTCAAACGAGAGGCGTTCCTAAAACTGGGAGGTTTTGATGGAAGCTTCTTCTTGTATGTTGAGGATGCGGATTTGTCTTGGCGGCTAAGATTGCTAGGTTATCGCGTTGCCTTTGCGCCGAAAGCGAAGGTTGCCCACTATTTCTCTGGTTCAGCCAGAAGTAGAGAGGTGGACGCCCGGAAGCTCTACTATTGCCACAGGAACTTCTTGAGAACGATCCTCAAGAACTGCGGGTCGTCACTCACTTGGGCCCTCACCGACTTCTTTCTCTTCACCCTAATGATGATTGGAGGCTTCTCTATCTTCGAGCCGAAGAAGGCAGTTGCCACCGTACGAGCAATATTGTGGAATCTTTTGAATTTCAGAGACACCTATGCTCGGCGGTTGAAGATCCAAACAAGTAGAATTGAGAGCGAAGCAACAATAGTGGCTAAGATGTATCCAAGGTTGATTAGGCATCAGCCAAGTCAACACGCTATGCTACGGCATGTACTCAATGTCCTATTTGAGTACAGTCAGCTTCGTAAACGAGTCAACTGAACAGAAGCAACTGAAGGACAGAGGGATCTTGCGTCGCATAGGACGGGAGAGTTGTTAGGGACTCATACACTCACGTATGTGAGATCTCCAAGAATCAGTTTCATGCCCCTCGGCAGATTCTTCTCAGAGCTGGTGATATTTGCCTTCGATCCTATCAGACTGTCGACAATTCGTTTGCCGCAGTCTATGTGGGCTCCATCCATTACTATTGAGTTTTCAACCTCACTATTTCTGATAATCACGTCGTTGCCTATTGACGTGTGAGGTCCAATGTAGCTGTTCGGACCTATCTCACATCGTTGGCCAATTGCCACCGGTCCTCTTATCTCCGTTCGGCTGCGGACTATGGTATCTCTGCCTATTCTCACAGCTCCGGTTGTTGATGCATTTTCTTCCAAAAGCCCTTCGTTTAGTGGTTGGAGTTCCTGAAGCACAAGTTGATTCGCCTCCAAGAGGTCTTCTGGTCTGCCTGTGTCTTTCCACCATCCCTGAACCGTTTGGACTTCAACCTTGGCACCGTTCTCGAGAAGAACTTGAACCGCATCGGTTATCTCAAGCTCTCCCCTCCATGAGGGCTTGATCCTCTTGACCGCATCGAATACTCTATTATTGAAGACGTAGACGCCAATCAGCGCTAAATCGCTCACAGGTTGTTTCGGTTTTTCCATGAAACGTTTGATTTTGCCCTTTTCGTCAAATATGGCGATGCCGTATCTACTGGGTTCCTTAACCTTAGCCACGGCAACAACACAGTCATCCTGATTCTTTTCGAATAGGTCGATCAGGGGTTTAGCTCCTTGCTTGAGAAGGTTGTCGCCGAGATACATCGTGAAAGGTTCATCGTTGAGGAAATCTTGGGATATGACTATTGCGTGGGCCAGTCCTTTCGGGTCGGGCCGGCCGGCCATGATGTATCCAAATCTGAGTAGACTTCAACCAAGCGAACATACAACGCTACGGCGTGTGCTCAACATTCTTTTTGAGTACAGCCAACAGCGCGCTAACCGCTCCTGTTTTCGTCGTTTCTGCCAGCGGCTATCATGAACCCTAATAATTGGCCAATCGGCCCTGTCATAGATAGAGAGTTGACCTTATGTATAAACGACGATCATCTCCCGTAGACCCGGAGTTTATGAACAGCGCGCGCCGGATATTCATGTCGAGCGGAAAGGTATTGTAGGAAGCATGCGCACTGCTAGTTGGCACCTATGATCCGCTGGATCCCATCCTTTCAAAGGCACAGCATTGGATAACCAAATAAGGAAGTGGGGCTAGAAAACAAGAAAGGTGTGCTCATTGGAGCGTGACGTCTTATCCAGCGGTAGAGTGCTCGTTACTGGGGGAGCAGGCTTCATAGGTTCGACCTTGATTAGGCGCCTTGTACCCCTTTGCGAAAAAGTGATTGTCTTCGACAACTTCGTTTCAGGAAGCAGGAAGAATCTTGAGGGATTTGAGCAGAAGGTCGATATAGTAGAAGGAGACATCTGTGATCAATCTTTTCATGAAATCCTAGACCAACAGAGAGTAGCTTTCCTATTTCACTTGGCCGCTCATCCGTTCATTCCAAGTTGCTATGACGAACCGCTTAAGTTCTTTAACGTTAACTCCCTTGGAACGATGAATGTGCTGTTGGCAGCAAAGCGAGCACGCGTAAAACGCATTGTTCTCTTTTCGACATCTGAAGTCTATGGTACTGCACAGTATGTTCCTATGGACGAGAACCATCCTCTCGATCCTTCCTCGACCTACGCCGTGAGCAAATGTGCGGCCGATCGTTTGGCACAGACTTTTTTCTATGAGCACAATCTTCCATTGACCATCGTGCGACAGTTCAACTGCTACGGGCCGCGCGAAACTCATCCTTACATAATTCCTGAGATCATCTCTCAGCTGAGCAAGTCAAGGGTCATCGAGCTTGGAAACACTGCTGCCAGACGCGACTTCACATACGTGGACGATGCAGCTGATGCGGCTATCTCAATTGCTGCGTGTAAAGAAGCAATTGGAGAAGTATTCAACGTAGGATCTGGAAACGATATTTCGATCATGGAATTGGCCCATCTTATTGGAGAACTAATGGGAGTGGATGACGTCGAAATTCAGAGAGATCCAATCAGGCTACGTCCAAAGGATGTGGAGCGGCTCTATTGCGACGCAAGCAAAGTCTCTAGGTTGACCGGATGGATGCCCAAGATGAGGCTGAGAGAAGGACTCGAGCATACTATAGATTGGTATAAGAAGAACTCTTTTGAATGGCCCTATCACAGCAATCCATCATACGCGAAATGTAGCTGAGACGGGAATGAGTAGGCTACTGGCAGTTTGCACAACCTACAATTCAGGCAGACATATAACCCAATGTGTCAAGAGCCTCGTATCTCAGAGAGTGCCGATAGATGAGATTTTGATAGTTGACGGAGGTTCAAGCGATAATACCATTTCTGTGGTCCATGAGCTGAGTTCCAAGTATCCGAATCTTCGTCTCATAGAATCACGCGCTTGCATAGGCTTGGCGCAAGCCCGAAATGTTGCCTTGCGAGAATCTGATAGTGAACTTGTACTATTTGTAGATCCAGACATCTGTCTAGATCCCACTTGGCTGGAGAGAGTACTCCCCCATCTTGAGGACAAGAGAGTGGCTGGAGCCATGGGCAGGCAACGTGAAAAGCACGCTATTCTGCTCCCAGACCTATGGAGATACGCGCACATGTCCCAAGGGCCACAGGACAACCAGAGTCATGACGTTGAATTCCTTTTGGGAGGAGAGATGCTTTACAGGAGAAAAGTGGTTCTTGAGGCAGGGGGGTTCGACGAATCGTTTCCCACCTCCACTGACGATCTACTTATGGGTAGAGCAGTTACTAAGATGGGTTACAAGCTTGTGTACGAACCCGCAGTGGTTGCTTGGCACGAGCGACGGGATTCTCTTCGTTCTTTGCTGGATAACTTTTGGCGGTGGGTTAGTAATGAATGGGTTGCTTTCAATCCTTACAGATATCCCGCTCCATACGGATCAATCCCAGCACTGCAGAAGAAGGTTGCTCACACTTGGTTGTCGATTCCTCCCCCCCGCCATATGTATGAGCATTCTGCCGAGGCATTAGTGCGTACTGATGTCTCCAGAAATTGGTATCACCTGCTCTATATAGATGTTCTAGCCGCCATTCGTCAGACTATCCTTGACTGGAAACGCTTCGCAGATACGACTGGACTCGCTGAAAAGGATTTGACAACAGGTCATGTGGTAATTGCATCAGCCCTGGTCAGCAGTTTGATTTTCTTGCCAGACGCGCCAAGTCGTCTATTTGATTACGTCCTTGAAGATATCGCTGATCTTCATCCCAAAGGTATAACACTGAATAGGGACGATATTGAGCGCATATGTAAGATCGGGAATCTTGGCCGAACGATAGAGATACTTGTTACGTCCTCCCTAGAAAATGTGAGTAACGGCATACTGACAATTGCCAGAGAGATCACAAACTATTGCTATCAACTCTATACTGCGAAATGGTTGCCTCCAAATCTTGGAATGATGATTACTGTTGCAGCTGAGCGTCATCGCTATGAAGAGAGCAGTCGATCTCTTCTCACGGACTCTCCTTTCAAGGTTCTATTGCTTAATCCTCCTTGGGAACTTGAAGGGGCAAGTCGCGCATCCGCATCGAGATACAACTGGGAGGTCATGAGACGAGAAGGCATCGAAGAGGTCATCGGTTTATCAAATCGCACCCAAGGAGTAAGAGCAGGCTCTCGATGGTCACAGAGCACAAATGAAGCATTTCACTGGCATTACATGCCTTTTCCCTTCTTCTTGGCCTACGCGACAGGGTGGTTGAAGAGAGAAGGAATTGCAGCTTGGTTGATAGATGCTCCGGGTGAAGATGTTTCGGAGGAAGATGTCGTCCCTCGAATCCTCGGCTATGATCCACAGATTATAGTAATCGAAACGTCAACTCCTAGTATCAATCGAGATCTTCTATTCGCTAGCAAAGCGAAGTCCTTGTGCCCCCGAGCTAAGCTTGTTCTCGTTGGTCCTCACGCCTCAGTATTTCCTGAACAGTTACTAGACAAATCTTATGTGGACTATGTCATCAAGGGAGAGTATGAGTCTACCCTAACTAGACTTGTTCTGGCACTGAGAGACAGAGTTAGCCTAGTCGGGATCAAAGGCGTCTACTGGCGCGACAAAAGTGGGAAAATCATGGGGGAAGGAAGCACTGAGATTGTTGACTTCAACCAATTCCCGTGGCCCGAACGGGAGACTCTCTCCATGTATAACTATGAAGACAGGCCTCATGGAATCCCGTGGCCAAGCTTTCAGCTCGTAAGCACAAGAGGATGCCCGTTTCGCTGCACCTTCTGCCTATGGCCTCAGGTTCTATTTGGTGGACGAACTTATCGTACAAGAAATCCAGAAGATGTTGCCGAGGAGATCCTCCACATGGTCAAGAAGTATGGATTTCGATCTTGGTTCATAGATGATGACACTTTCAACATCGGCAAAGAACGACTTCTAAAGCTTGCCGAAGCTCTCAAGATTAGAAGACTGCACTTCCTTCCATGGGCTACTATGATCAGAGCCGATTGCGCTAATGACCGCGAAACCTTCAGTGCTTTGAGATCAGCAGGCCTTGTGGCGCTTAAGGTGGGAGTGGAGTCTGGTGCTCAGAAACTCATTGACAACGTAGACAAACAACTAGACCTGAAGGTAGTTCGCCAGACGACGAAACTGTGCAAGGAATTGGGCATCGGTATTCATTTCACTATGTCGATCGGGATGCCAGGCGAGACTCTTGAAACAATCAAGCGATCCATAGCATTCTTGAAAGAGATGAACCCTACCAGCATTCAGCTTTCATATATGACACCGTTTCCTGGAACGAAAATGTACGATATGTACAGAGCGAGCGGGGTACAGATTAGTTCTCGATGGGAAGATTTCGATGGTCTCTCCGGTACGCCTGTCTCCGCTCCTCCCAACTCAAGCTTCAGTAGAGAAGACCTAGAGCAATTGTACAGGCATTACATGAAAGAGTGGGCAGACCACATTGCAATAAGACAGAACGATCGGCTGCCAGGTTTTGCACATGGTATGGAGATCATTCCTGAAGAGAAGGCGGAACGGAAATCTCTTGAAAGAATACACACACTAGAACGGGAAATAGAATCGATTCATAAATCTGTTAGTTGGAGAATGACTGGGCCTGTGAGATGGATCGGCCGCCCAGTGATCCTTCTCAGGAGAGCGATTGAGTCCAACAGAGAACGCGGTGCACGCATGCCAATTGTCAAGAGAGTGTTTGAGTCATCGATCACAGGGCCGATCGCAAGGAGAATCGTTCAATCCTCAGTCATGAAAGCAATCTTGTGGAAGGATCACGAAGACCGAAATCGGTGAGCCTACGTTCAGCCTGAGTGCAGTCGAAGAACCTTGCAACGCTGTGCACACCTGCGGTTCGTGATTTGACCAGTCGTGAGCGATGAATGCGTGCTGCTCGTCAGTAGATATTGTCTGAATTGAAAAACCACAATATGGATTTGGAGCATTGAGAAAATGGAGCAAACGGTCTCTGATTGGATCGAAGCGACGTATCCAGGTCGTCTGGCAAAGATTCGCGAGCAGCAGGTACGTAGAGTTCTTTCACTCTGCGTGGCAGAGATAGAAAGCATCATCAAGAACCCAGAGCAAACCGACCTTGGAAACGAGAGTTTCTTTCGTCATCGTGACGATTTTCAAGATCTTATCTTCGCACATAACGGTGCGGAGGATCAGTTCTGGGAGGGGCTTCGATGCAATGGAGCATATCTCACCCCTGAAGAGTACCAGTTTATCGTTCACTGTCGAGAACGTTACCAATTTAACGCGGTTGTGGAAAGCGGCGCTGGCGAAACATCAATATTCTTCTCTCGGCTAGGATGTAGCGTGCTCTCAATAGAGTACCAAGAAGGGCCTTGGGTGAAACGAGCTCTTGAAGGTGGCGCACAAGTCAAGATTGTCTCATTCGACCAGCAATTGGCTGAATTCAACGCTGATGAACTTCAATCAGCGTTGAGAGGACAACGTTGCGAGCTACTCTTCATTGACTCACCCATAGGAACTCGCAACCGATCGAAGGTTCTGGAGAAGTTCTGTATCTACCTACACCCGCATCTAGTCCTAATTCATGACGCTCACAGAGATGCCCCCAACATCTACAATTGGATGCGCAGATTTGACCTCAGGATTCTGGAATACTTACCATCACGACGCGGGTTACTGCTACTGCGACGAGACAACTAGTAACGCTTCAAGCCCATGCCGTGAGAGAGCAATCTTGAAACACCGAAGATACGTGTGTATGTTCCACTAGTGCGATCCCAAAACCTCTGAGGGATTCATAATGCATCTAACCAGATATCGCATGTATAATCTGATTCAGAAATGCTTTCCGTCACTAATGCGAGGCAGAATTCTGGGAGTGAGCGGCATAGAGAACTTCCACCCGGTAATAGATAGACATGCCGCTGAAGTCGCTGAAGTCTACTACCCGGATGTCGACGCGCGCTAACTTAGTTTCAACTACGTAGCGTGGAAAAACCACTTCACACGGGCCAGAATGGACGGCAATCTTTCGGATAATGACTACTTCCGGTCACGCCTCATAAGCGTCGGTAGGACTGCTCATGCCTGTAAGCGCGATATCTTGATGTATTAGCGCGCGCACACCGAGTAGCTATTGTAATCATAGGTTAGAGGTAAATGGCCAGAGCACTAGTGGTTTCTGCGGCAGATAGTAATTTCTTTCCTTTTGCGAGAGGACTTTATCTCTCGCTCTTAGCCTGCGGTTTTCCGGACAGAGAGATTGACTTGGGATTTATTGACATTGACGACGACGAGTGTGTTAAGAACTGGATGTATCATAAGGGGATTATCGTTCGCAGTCCAGAAAAGAGCATGTTGGCTGCTTCTAAGCCTGACATGGGCTACGTCCATGGCCAGTCTATTAGGGCATTCTTGCCCGAACTATTTCATGAACATGAATTCTTTGTATGGATAGACAGTGACGCTTGGGTGCAAAGACGCAGCTCAGTAGAGATTTTGATCAAGTCGTCTCAACATAATCCAGACAAGATATCTATCTCCCCTACCATTGATGTGGCATATGCCAAGTTTTACATGAATTATGAGAGTTACCTTCAGATGTATTTTGATGTTTACAAAACCTGTTACAATGAGGAGGTGGCAAAGCAGATGTATGGGCGAGCAGTTTTCAGCAGCGGAGTTTTCAGCATGTCTGCAAGATGCAATATCTGGCAGGCCTGGAAAGAGCAGCTTAGAGTAGTCTATTCGAAGGATTACACGCAGAATGTTTCGGCGCTGCATGTTGCTGAACAGCTTGCGCTAAATGTTGCTATATATGGTTCAAGGCTTTTTGTTCCTCTCGAAGCAACGCATAATTTCCATTGTCACGCAGGAGCTTTGGTTGAGCGGGATGAAGCCACAGGCAAAGTGGTAGTTCAATCGCAGCCGTTCAGAGAACTTGGAATCATACACCTTTCGGATGTTCCCAATCATCTGTCAGAGTATTTGGAAAAAGGATTGTTCTGGGATTGTGGCAAGTATTTGACGAAGATTGAAAGAGAGTGGCTGCGAGCGTACAAGAGGAAGTAGCGCACACTAAAGATACTAGACTCTGGATGCTTGTGTTTTCAAATGTGATTCGCTTAAATCGACAGCGCGCGCTTGCGCGTCATCAAACACGGCAGGTTCTTTGAAGGAAGAGCCAAAAGCCGCTTTGCAATTGCAGACTTCTTGTTTTTCGAGGAAATCAATTATGGGAATGACTACACTTCGGTTCTCCGCACATATATTTGGGGGACTAACAGATCCAGGCACGCAACACCCAAGATGTCTTCGTGAGCCCAACCATTATTGCGACTTTCCAAATACATTTCCACGACCATTGAACAGATCTTCCGTTATGGATGACGCAGCCTGTCTTCACCGGACGTGGTCAATGAACTTTTCACAGGAAGTCTTTCAGATCTTTTTGTTTGACAAAGGCATCTTGGAAAATAGCGTTGAATTTCCTTCGCGTGTTTCAGAACAGCTTCGGAAGCGTCTAGAAGAGACCGGTGATCTAGCGTTCAACTATGTGGAATTCTCTTCGCTTGATCTTCTCCCAAGAATACTTGCACAAATTGCGTACTCCTTCCTTCATAGCTATTTGCAGACTCTTCACTACTATCTTTCGAAAAACGCCTCGTCTAGTGCCGTCTGGGAGCATCCTAAATATGAGCGATCCGAAGTAACACGCAACGGAATAGCCAATACTTTCCTGAATCGCGATAAGCTCTCTTTTAGCGTCAACGAGTTCATCCTTGGTTTCACTCAGTTCCTCGGCTAGACTTTTCTTCTCGGCGTTCCTTTCCTTGAGAGTTGTCGTTATGTTTGTTATTTCAGAGTCTTTGGCTTGCAGGGTGCTGGAGAGTTGGTCAATCTGAGCGGTCTTTTCCTTGAGAGTTGTCGTTATGTTTGTTATTTCAGAGTCTTTGGCTTGCAGGGTGCTGGAGAGTTGGTCAATCTGAGCGGTCTTTTCCTTGAGAGTTGTCGTTATGTTTGTTATTTCAGAGTCTTTGGCTTGCAGGGTGCTGGAGAGTTGGTCGGTTCGGATTTTCATTTCCTCAAGATCAGATAAAGCATCTGATAGGAGCCCTGTCACAAAACGAGAGTGGGGAGATGATATCGGATTGGCTTTTTTCTTCAGACCCTTAAGTAGTTGATATACTCTTCCTCCATATCGCTTCCTTGTAAAGAGCTTTGTTGCAAACTTGTAGCCGTTTTCTCCAAACTCCTTGATTTTCCCTCTGTGCGTTATGAAATACTCGATCCTATCTGCAAGCTCAGTGTAATCTCCCGGCCTGTATAGTAGACCATTGAATCCCTTTCTGATCAGTTCGGGCGTGCCACCTGTATTGGTGCCTATCACAGGCTTCTTCAGGAGCATCGCCTCCAGTGTAACTCGTCCGAAAGCTTCATTTCGGGAACACATAAGAACAATGTCAGCCTGGCCAACAACCGGATAAGGGTTCTCCTTGAAATCAAGGAACTTCACATATGACTGCAGATTCTCTTTGTCAACGATTCTTCTCAATCGTTCGATGTAGTCAGGAAAGCTACGCCCCATTACTATTAGTTCAACATCTCTTTTTCTTCGGATAAGCTCTCTCACTGCCAGAAGAGCATCCAGTTGGCCTTTTGATTCCACTATATTTCCGGTTATAACTAGCTTGATTGACTCCGCTCTCTGGAAATAGCGATTCTCATCTTGCGAAAAAGCGTCCGGTGGAATATCTATATGGCTGTAAAGAGTCAAGATGTTTCCCTTGCGAATATTGCCAAAAAGTGCTTTTCTTGTGGCATCAGAGTTTGTCAGGACAATATTTGAGGAAGTTCTAACAAATTCTAAGATCTCATCAAATGGCAGAAAAAACCGAAATCCGTGGTCTAGGATGCCAAATTCACGGACAAACCAGACGTGAGGTTTATCGAGTAGTTGGGCTGCTACTGCTCCCCACGGCAAAGTATTGGTGTTGGTGAGAATAACATCTGGGTTCAACTTGATTATTCTTTTGTTCACCATATTGAAGACATTTCTAAAGCCGCTATTGAGCCTACTTCTCATATCTTCCTCAGATAATGAAGCGTGATCACACCACATAGAATAATCAGCGATGAGTACCGATGCTCCCACTTCCTCAAGCTTCTGCCTTAATGGGCCGTCAAACGGAAGAACTACGGAGCAAGCCACGTCATAGTCTTCTATGAGCTCGGTTACCAGTTCCAGACTGCTTCTCTCGCCACCCTCAAGCTGGGCAGAATTGGAGAAAAAGCAGACGCTAAGAGGCTGGCCGCTTCTCAAACCTTTCATGTCGCCACCCAATCATTACCTCGTCTCATCACTCCGACAATAGATGCGAATTTAATCCTTTATGGAAACTTGTGGCCTCCGTTTTGACAGTGGTGTGCCTTGAAGTAGACATCTGTCTGCTGTAGTGGACGCGTGAATGCTGCCCGAAGCGCGCGCAAACAGCTACGCGGCTAAGCCTTTAGGGTTTGTCTGCCGGGGTTTTTTCATCATGCGGTCGTCTGGCCCAAGGCTTACACCAAGCAAATTCAAAGATTTCGTTATGAGAGAAGTCCCACTTTTAGGCATCCCCAACACGCAAACGATCATTTTGCTCGACATATTTGTGGATCTGAGGCGAAATCCATAACTCTCACTCATATGCTTTTCTCGTTTCTTCTTGTTACAGCGAGTTCGCCTTTCTCTCATCTACGCAAAAGGCATTCAAGAATTAGTGTGATGACAAACCTTGACAAAAGTAGCATGTGGTGGCGCGCGACTTGAATTTGGCTTGTCTGTATCCATTCACATGTAAAAGAGCGAATGTTTGCTTAGCACTTTTGTCTATAATTGTTTTGTTCAATATGGCTAGGGTTGACTTGTTGTTTAGTGAGGCTGTGAGGCTTCAAAGGTGTTTTTCGAGAAAGAAGCGAAAAGGCTGTGCGCGTCCGCTAGGAGAGCAAGCAAACCTATTCTGTTGATGGTGCTAATCGCTTTTGTCAGCTTCTCCATGCTGGTGCCGGTAGCCAAGGCATTGCTACCCAGAATTTACAGCGACTTAAGCGACGGAATGGTCACTCAATCCTATGGTGCTAACCCATCCGCGAATTATATGATTGTGGGAGATGATCCTCAGAACCGTCCTACTCGCTCTTTTGTGAAGTTCAGTCTGTCGGGCATTTCTGGACCTATCTCTTTTGCAAGATTGTGGGTGTGGGTAGGCAGTAGTTTTCATAATGGTGTCTCTTGGTCTGGTATTGGTCCGTTGACTAATCCGGGTCTTGGAGATTGTCGGGTCATCCACATCGACGATTATGATGTTCTTGCTTTTTCCAGTTTTAGTTTACCATCTATTGGGAACGATCCTGGCGTATTGCTCAGCAGTAGCGCAACTCCTGCTGACCAAGGATATGTATACATAGATGTTACAGCTGCGATGCAAGACGACTTAATCAATGGAAGATCGTGGAGCACATTCAGGATCCAGCTAGACACAAGCACAGATAATGATAACCTGGAGGATTCCTGGTACTTCTACACATCTAACAATGGTACGAATATGCCGTATATTGAATATAATTTGTCTTGGACGCGGGAGGACTCGCGGCTTCCACCATACGGCAACATCATCTGGAACGGACAATATGATGGTGCAGTGTTCGCAGATCTGAACCATGACAGTTATGCGGACTACGTCTTCATGAACTCCGGCCCAACATGGAGCAACCGCCGCGCATACCGAGACACCTGGCTCGTCGACTAAGATTAATGGTTGGAACCGCGACGAAAACTGTACAGTTGGCAATGTAGCGCGCTTAGCCGACGTGAGTGAGACTCAATTTCGCGTTAGGAAGGCTTGCATCTACTCCCTGTAGCGCGTGCGTGAATCAACATTCCACAGCGGCAAAATCCTTATCTCCTCATCGCCATCAATCGAATGAACGGATGAAAGAAGAAAGTGAATAGCGCGGAATCCAACTTGCAGTGTTGCTGTGGGTCAAGTGACGTTGAGGAATATAATGCCTACTTCTACCGATGCAAGACATGCGGCACACTCCTGGTCCACTATTTGATTTCAGAAAAAGTAGATGATATGACAGTTCGCTTTTCGAAATACGACAAGTTCCTAAAAAACGTCTTCTATGCAAATCCTGATCCAAGCTTTCCCCCTCCGAGCAGTGTAGTAGATCAACACAAAGCCATCTGGAGAGATCGCTTGAATGCACTAGGTGTTCAAGAGTCTGGAAAGACAGGAGTATTCAAGAAGGTTCTTGAAATAGGCTGCGGCCTGGGTCATCTCATGGATGTCTTTTATCAGATGGGGTACCAGCCGACAGGAGTCGACATAAATGCGAACACAGTTGCGTGGGCGAAGGCAAACTATCCGCAGCTGCAGTTTATTTGTGCACCTTTCGAGAAGGTTAAATTCGACGCAAACTCCTACGATGTGATTGTTGCCGCACATATTTTGCAGCATGTCCTCTCACCATTCAAATTGCTCAATAAGACAAACCAATTGCTTGCGCCGGGAGGTAGGTTGATAATCGCCACGCTCGTGATGACAGGGGATGTGAACAAAGTCGCGAGCATAGCCGATGTAGGTGGCGAGTGGGGTGAACAGACAACGACACACTACTTTACAGAAGAAGGACTAATGCGACTGTTAAGCAGATTCGGCTTCATAGTCTCAGGCAAGATACTGGGCAGTACTGGTGATCTCGTGGAAAGCTGCTCGGAGATAGTGATTAGCGCTGAGAAGTCTCTTGAAAGCGCGCACGCGCGCTCGCTTGAAAGAATACGCACGCTGGAACAAGAAAAAGAATCCCTCCTCAAAGACGTTGCTAACGCACGATCAGCAGAACAGAAATCACTAGAAAGAATACACACACTAGAACAAGACGTAGTCAACGCACGATCAGCGGAACAAAAGTCCCTCGAAAGAATACAGGCAGTAGAACAAGACGTAGCCAACGTACGATCAGCAGAACAGAAATCCCTTGAAAGAATACGCACGCTGGAACAAGAAAGAGAATCCATTCTCAAATCTGTTAGTTGGCGGATGACTGGGCCTGTCAGATGGATCGGCGGCCGCGTAATTGCTCTTAAGAGAGCAGTGGAGTGCAAAAGAGCAAAAGAAGAGCGAGAAAGCTGAATATTCTCTACACCTAATGTATCCTGTCAATGACAGCTAAATGTGAAAATACATGTTTTTTCATGTCATGTGGCTCAATTATCTTCTTGAAGAACTTGAATTTCGTGAAGCGCTACTTTCACATAATTGATGGATACGCTACTATTCCTTTCGCTGAAAACTTCTGATTCAACCAGCCAGAATCAGTCTTGGAAAAGCCTGTTCTCCGTGGATTTCCACGTCCCCAAAACCATGTCCACGTGGCCATCAAAAAACAAACCCTTATGCCACTGCCCCCGTACCATCCTATGCACACAGTTTTCACCGCTTTCTATGTTGGGAGAAGAATCTCCGAAACCCACTCTTTCTTCTACTCTACGCTGGCTTTGCTCGCACGTTTTGAAAAAAGTTAAGTCGTTTCTCAGATTAGTCGTAGTGACATCATTTGAGCAGTTTTATGATTCGCAGAGAGAGGCATAAGGCGAGACTTTCATCATTTCTGAACAGGTACGAAGTCTGGGCTGGGTATGCAATCTGCGACTTGGAAGAAGATATGTTTTCGAAATGCGAGTGGTATGTTGCTGAACAAAATGGAGAGATAGTTTCGCTCTGTCTGTACTTTAAGGGGTTTGATCCTGCCACTCAGATAAGTTTCGGTGATAGTTCAGGCGTAGAAGAAATCGTTAAACTGGTGAGCAACGAGAGGCTACGTTTTCAAATTCCGCTTGAACATCGCGACGTGATGGAAAAACACTATGATCTTCAGGATTTGAAGCTGATGAGTAGAATGGTGGCTACTAAGGAAACGTTCAAACCAGTAGAGGGTTCCGCCATCAGAATGCATGAAAGAGATCTTCCACAATTGGAAAAATTCTACTTATCAAGGCAGGAGAGTTACTTCAAACCTTACATGCTATCATCCAGAGTCTAATACGGAATAGCTCAGGACGGATATCTTGTTTCTGCTGCCGGAACACATGTAGTATCTCCAACGTATGGTGTCGCATGTATAGGAAACGTCTTCACAAGCCCACCTCACCGAAGAAGAGGTTACGCATCCACATGCACCAGCAAACTTGTAGAAGAACTGCTGAAAATCTGCAAAGGCGTGATACTGAATGTTGACAGCAACAATCTATCCGCGATCAAGTTGTACAGAAAACTAGGGTTCACAGAACACTGTCGATACGTAGAAGGCTCAGCCTGCCGGTATGTGGCTCACGCCTAGTGCGGCTCCAAGTTGATTATCCAACATTTTCGTGGTGGTTTACGGGCGATCTGGCCTCTGGGTCTGTCAGGATCGTTGCTGGAAGGCCTTTGGCTTCTCTAGTGGCTATTTGGCGGCATGTGCCTCTATGCTAGGCCTCTGTCTGAGGCTGAGGGCAGGCTTGTTCAATGCGAGGTCCGCCATGGCAGGGATGCTGTCTATGTGAAACGTTGCCAAGTCATTCTTGCCTCAGCGCAGAGGATGCGTGTCAAAGAGATCGCCAAGCTAACTCTCCTCAGCGAGTATCACATCCGCGAGCTGATCCGGAGCTTCAATCGAGGCGGGTTGCCGGCCATCAAGCCCAGGAAGCCCAAAGGTCGAGACCCAACCTTCACCGATGAGGAACGCGCCACCATAGCCGAGTTTGCGAGGATACCGCCCAAGGTCTTAGGCTACCCCTTCAATGCTTGGAGCCTCTCCAAACTGAAGATGGCGGTGGAGGAGCGGAGGCTTCTGGGCCGGAAACCTATCAGTGATGAGAGTACACGGCAGATCCTGGAGGAGTATGGAGTCTCCTACCAGCGGACCAAGACCTGGAAGGAGTCGCACGATCCGGCGTTTGGCCTCAAAAAAAGCGAATTGTAGCCTTGAAGAGGCGGGTTGAAGGTGATCGCCAAGCTGGGAAGGCTACGCCGCTGGAGAGGGGATACGCGGTTCTCTCCTATGATGAGTTCGGACCTTTGGAGGTGAAGCCCGAGAAGGGCGCCAACTGGGCTCCGCAGGGTAAGCCTGACCTGGTGCCTGCCACATACCACAGGACTGAAGGGGTCAGGTACCTCCATGCCGCTTACGATCTTTCCGAGGATAAGATGTATGGGCATGTGAAGCCCCGGAAGACCCATGTGGAGTTCCTCGGCTTCCTCAGGTATCTGCGATCCCTCTACCCCATTCTCGTTATCCTCTACGTGATTCTTGATAACGCTTCAGCTCACATGGTTACCCGCGTCCTTGAATACGCGAGAAAGCATCGTATCAGACTGGTTTTCACCCCAACCAACGCCTCATGGCTCAACCCCATCGAGTCACACTTCGCCTCTTTGAGGAGGTTCGCGATAAGCAACTCGAACCCCAAAAGCCATGAGGAGATAGCCAGGAACATACGCAGGTTCATAGCGTGGAGGAATAGACATCATCCAGAACAGTCTCCTCCTCGGAAACGCAGGACGACGAAGAAACCACGCTTATGCGGAAAATGTGGGATAATCATCTTGGAGGAGCACTAGCCACCTCTTGGGGCGTACGCAAACCAAATTACCATTTTGAATGTTCAAATCCCATCGGCCGCACCAATGTATAGGGGATATAGCATAAGGGCTGGTTTTCGGTGTCCACGTGGATATGGGAGATGGGACGTGGAAGTCCACGTGGCAATGGCTTGGTTCAGTTGGCGCGCGCCGAGAAGCCCCGTAGACGAATCATTTGGTGAGAGAGGCCATATTACACTCTTAAGAGTCATCACCTAGACAGAACTTAGGAAATACGTCGGCCTTGCCAAGAAACGATCCGAAAATGCCAAAGACCATGACTTTGCGAGACATCCACAAAGTCACGCAAGGCTTTGAGGGCTGGGTGTCTTGCCCTGAAGGAATCCTGCTCTGGTATTTTGCGAGATCAGGGAGCGGCGAAGGTGATATTGTCGAAATCGGCAGCTGGAAAGGAAAATCGACGATTTGGCTTGCCTGCGGGTCAAAATCTGTACGACGAGAGAGAATTGTCTCAGTAGACCCTCACACAGCGGGGACTTATGGTGAGTTCTTGCGGAATCTGAAGGAAGTTGGGATCAACGATTGGGTAATTCCCGTTATCGGGATTTCACAGGAGCTTGCGCAACGTTGGGCCAGAGACGTGCGTCTCGTCTATGTTGACGGATCTCACGAATACGAAGATGTAAAGGAAGATTTTCGTCTCTGTTTTGAACTCCTTGGAGACGATGGGATAATCGCCCTCCACGACTCTCTCTTTGAGCATGAAGGACCAACAAAGGTTGTAGAATTACTCCTCAGGAATGCTTTCGCAATCCATGTAGGATTCGTAGGGTCGATTACGTTCTGTCAAAAAGGCAAACAATCCACCTTCCAACAAGTACGCAATACCCTTCTGCTCCTGGCTTTCCGGCTTCTGAGGAGGTCAGGGATAGCAGATCTCGGAAGGCCAAGGTTTTCTTTTTGGCTGAGCTTTCTCCTTAATGCAACGGACACCAAATCTATCCGTACCGCGTTCTGGACATACTGGCAAGCGATCAAACTAGGTGCGCGCTTCAACAGACCAGATTTGTGAAGCATCTCGTGGATCTTGACCGCGCGCCAGTTCCTTGCAATATTACAACTTCCCTGTCAATTTCATGAAGGCGACGGGTGATCGCATTAGGTCTGTGTGTCCGTGTAGGATTGAGGATAGAGCGGTGATTAGCATCGCGAGGACGCA
>Ga0315280_10005637_pt1 | contig 17724 bp, 12 predicted proteins | sample YL17G06_40_MG_FD_203697 | JGI IMG/M metagenome (GOLD analysis project Ga0315280, IMG submission 203697) | Sediment microbial communities from Yellowstone Lake, YNP, Wyoming, USA - YL17G06_40 | ecosystem: Environmental > Aquatic > Freshwater > Lake > Sediment | place: USA: Wyoming | collected... | reverse complement strand
TGATCCAGGTGGTCTCCTTTGAGTCTGTGATGGGGGGCTTGGCCGGCTTGCTCGTCTGGCACGGCACGGCGGCGGGCAGCCCAACGAGAACCAACAGGGTAGCAACCGACAGGATTCTTCCAATCACGCGCATCGAGTTCCCCTTTCGCTCTGTTCTTGTTGATCGCAGCCCTGCTCGCTGAAGCGAGCGGACCTCAACAGCATTCCGGCTTGCGAGTTTCTGATTCGTGTCAGTCCTGGCTGCCGGTTCACGGTCCCGCCGCTGCCTTCACCGGCTGCCGGCGACGGGCTGCCGGCTACCGCTCTTTCTCACCGCACCTCGACGACCAGGTCGAGTTCGACCGGCGCGTCCAGGGGCAACTCGGCCGCGCCGATGGCGCAGCGGGTGTGGCGCCCGGCCTCGCCGAAAGCGGCAAGCAGAAGCTCGCTTGCGGCGTTGGCGACCTTCGCCTGGCCGCTAAAGCCCGGCGCGGAGTTGACGAATACGTTCATGCGGACCACGCGAGTCACGCGGGCCAGGTCGCCCGGCTTGTCGCCGTCGGCCAGGGCCAGCTTGACCGCGGCCAGGGCGTTGAGCGCGGCCTGTATCGTGGCCGCCTCGGCGATGTCAAGGCGGACGTCGGTCGGCACCTTGCCCGTGACCAGCAACTCGCCATTTCGCATGGGGATCTGCCCGGAGGTGAAGATGAGGTTGCCCGTCCGCACGGCCGGGACGTAAGCGCCCACGGGCCTGGCGGCGTCCGGCAGGTCGAGGCCGAGTTCAGCTAACCGCTGTTCCGGAGTCATGTGGCTTTTTCCTGGCGTTTTGCCGTTCAGCCGGCCGCGGCGGCGGAGTCATCGTCTCCCGGGAGCTTGGCGGGCCTTTCGGCGACGTATTGTCCCGCGTCGGCCTGCCCGGTGGAGGAGGCGGCGTCGGCGGAGTCCTCGGGCAGGTCTTCCCACTCCTCGTCGTCGTCGTCGAGGTCGTCGTCGAGATCCTCGTCCTCGTCGTCGAGTTCCTCGTCGAGTTCCTCGTCGTCGAGGTCGTCGTCGCCGGCCTCTTGGTCCACCACGGCGGTGCGGCGGGCGCGGGTTTCGTTGCCGGGCGCGACGGCGGCTTGGTCTTCCAGGATATCCTTCGTCAGCATGGGCGGTTCCTCTCGACTGCGGGATTCGATATCCAGGTTTGCGGGCGTCAGGGCGTGGCCTTCCTGACTGTCAGCAGGGGCGTCGGGGTTAAGCTGCACGTGGATCTCGCCGAAGTTCCGCTCCTGCCGGGCGAGGATCTTCTTGAGCCGGACCAGCTCGAGGATCGCCAGGAACAGGCCCAGCAACTGGTCCCGCTCGGTGCGGCCCTCGAAGATTCTGCGGAAAGTCAGCGGCCCTTCCCGTGCGAGGCGGTCGAGGATGTCCTCGGCGTGCAGTTCTATCGGCGTGTCGTCGTATATGACCTGGTGCGTGGCCTTGCCGGCGCCGATGGCCTCCAGGATGCCGTTGAAGGCGTCCAGCAGGTCCCATATCTGCACGTCTTCGAGGTCCACCTCGCCCCGGGCGGCATCCGGCTGAACTGGCCGGCGGGGGAATTTCTGGGCCTGGGTTTCGGCGGCGTCGCGGAGGTCGCCAGCGGCGTCCTTGAAGGCCTTGTACTCCAGGAGTTGGCGGACGAGTTCGGCCCGGGGGTCGATCTCCAGGTCGCTGGCCTCGCCCTGCTCGGCCGGCGCCGTCGGCAGAAGCATCCGCGTCTTGATCTCCATGAGTGTGGCCGCCATCACCAGAAAGTCCCCGGCCAGGTTCGGGTCCATCTGAGTGAGGATTTCCACGTAACCCACGTACTGCTGGGTGATCCGGGCGATGGGAATATCGTAGATGTCCACCTCGTCCCGGCGGATGAGGTAGAGCAGCAGGTCCAGCGGCCCGTTATAGACGTCGAGGTTGACGCGATAATCGCTCATGCGCTTGTGTTCTGCGGATGCACCACGATTCCGGCGGCGTCGCGGACGCGCTGCATGGTTGCCTCGGCGACGTGTCGCGCCTTTCGCCCGCCTTCGCGCAGGACGTCCCGGAGGTAGTCAGGGTCGGCCATGAGCTTGTCGTATCGCCCGCGGGCCTCGGCGAAGGCCTCGTTGATCAGTTCGCCCAGCCGGGCCTTGGCATGGCCGTAGCCGTAGCCGCCGGCGCGGTATTGGCCGGAGATCGCGGCCTGTTCGTCCGGCGTGGCGAAGAGCCTCAGCAGCGAAAAGACGTTGCAGAGGCCGGGATCCTTGGGCTCTTGAAGCGGGGTCGAGTCGGTGACGATCTGGGCGCAGCGCCTGCTCGTCTGCTTGGGCGTCAGGAAGATCTCGATGGTGTTGTCGTAGCTCTTGGACATCTTCTGCCCGTCGATGCCCGGCACGACGGCGACCTCGTCCAGGATGTACGCCTCGGGCAGCACGAGCACCTCTTTGTCGAAGGCGAGGTTGAACTTGGCCGCCAGGTCGCGGGTGATCTCGACGTGCTGGCGCTGGTCCTGCCCGACCGGCACGAGGTTGGAATCGTAAATGACGATGTCCGCCGCCTGGAGAACGGGGTAGTCCAGGAGCCCCATGTTCGGCGCCAGGCCGCGGGCCGTCTTGTCCTTGTAGCTGTGGGCCTTTTCCATCATGCTGACCGGACAGACGCAGTTCAGCAGCCAGCACAGCTCTGTCACCTGCGGCACGTCGGACTGGGCGAAGAAGACGCTCTTGTCCGGGTCGATGCCCAGAGCGAGATACCCGGCCGCGAGGTGGGTCGTCAGGTCGCGCAGGCGCTGCGGATCGCGCAGGCTCGTCAGGGCGTGGTAGTTGGCGATGAAGTAGAAGCACTCGTGCCCCTCGGCCTGGAGCTTGAGGAACTGCCGCACCGCGCCGAAGTAGTTGCCGACGTGCAACATGCCCGATGGTTGTATGCCTGATAGCACTCTCATGATGGGGCGAATCGTAAGGCCCTGGCACGCACCCTGTCAAGAGCCGGCCCGCCGGGAGGCGGCGGGAGGCTGGCCGGCGGGCAAGAGGAAAAAACGGAAACAACGCCCGCATCGCCAAGAACTTCGGGGCAGGCGTTGTTTCCTGCCGAATTCGCCTCGCCGCGCTCCAAGTCCCCGTAACTGCATTAAACGATTCCCGGCCCTTGTGGCCTTGTGTTTGCTTCTGACTTTGTGCTTGCGTGTTTGCGAATCGCGCGGTAATCTGTTGGCTGTAGTTTGGCACATCGTATCGGTGTATGCACATCGCTTGGCCGGCTCTGCATGGATGCCGACTTGGGCGGGCGTGTGTCCAAGGTGTTTGAAGTTGAGCAACGCAAGGTCAGATCGTGCATCTCTCGACGGGGCCGCCGGGCAGTCGACTGTCGTCCGGACAATCCCGCCGCCAACTTCCATTTCCGTTTCGTGTCCGTTCCGTGTGTTTTTTGCACTGGGAGGTACGTGAATATGCCCAAAGGCACGGTCAAGTGGTTCAATGATGCAAAGGGCTATGGATTCCTCCGGATCGACGGCCAAGAAGACGATATTTTCGTCCACTACTCGGCCGTCAAGGCCGAAGGGTTTCGCTCTCTGAGCGAGGGCGAACCGGTGGAGTTTGACGTTGTCCAGGGGCCCAAGGGCATGAAGGCCGAGAACGTCATCCGCGCGCAGGCGTGACCGGACCGGCGCGCATGCGGGCTGGACCTGTCGCGGGCACCCGGTTTAGTTTCCGCGTTGACGCCGCCGCCAAGGGCGCGGCTCGCGGCGAGCCGGCCACGGCGGCGCCAGCGGCGTCACTGGGCTTGGTCCGATTGCTTCCCGCGGATCATGCGGTTGAGCCCGGCGATGATCGCGCGCACGGCCGCCTGAGTGATGTTCGTGTCTTTCCCGACCCCAAAGAGCACCCCGTCGTCGGGAAGTTTCAGTGGAACGTACGCCACCGCGCAGGCGTCGGCGCCTTTGCCTATGGCCTGTTCATGGTAGTCGTCCACCTCGAAGCCGGTCGCGCCGAGCTTGGCAAGCCCGTGCATGAAAGCCGAGATGGGGCCGTTGCCGTCGGCGGTCACCGTCTTCTGCACGCCGTCGACCAGCAGGCGGATCTCGCCGTGAACCAGCGTGGGGTTGGTCTCGCCCGGGCGCGGCCAGTAGCCCACCAGCGAGTAGGGGCCCTCGGGCTCGACGAACTCCTTCTGGAATATGTCGAAGACCTCCCGGCTTGACACCTCTCGCCCGACCTGGTCGGAGTATTTCTGCACGGCCGTGCCGAGCTCGACGTGCATGGCCTTTGGCACCTCCATGCCGTAGTCCTGCTCGAGCACCCAGGCCACGCCGCCCTTGCCGGACTGGCTGTTGATGCGGATCAGCCGCTCGAACTTTCGCCCGAGGTCGCTCGGGTCCACGTGCAGGTAGGGCACCTTCCAGAGGGCGCCGAACTTGCCCGGCGCCTCGCCGAGCCGGCGCATGCCCTTGCGGATGGCGTCCTGGTGAGAGCCGCTGAAGGCCGTGAAAACGTACTGCCCGCTGTAGGGCTGGCGGTAGTAAATCGGCATGCCCGTGAGCCTCTCGACCGCAGCGGCGATGCCGCCAAGCCGGCTGAAGTCCAGGCCGGTGGCGATGCCGCGAGAGTGGAGGTTGTTGGCCAACGTCACGATGTCCACGTTGCCCGTCCGCTCGCCGTGCCCGAAAAGCGTGCCCTCGACCCGGTCGCCCCCGGCCTGGAGGGCCAGTTCCGTCGCCGCCACAGCCATGCCCTGGTCGTTGTGGGCGTGAAGGCTTATCAGCACCTTCTGGCGGTTGGGGAACTTGCTGATGAACAGCTCGATCATGTCCGCGTAGTGATTGGGCGGCCTGCGCTCGACCGTGGCCGGGAGGTTCAGGATCATCGGTTTCTCGGCCGTCGCCTTGCCCCACTCGTCAAAGGCCGCCCGGCAAATCTCCAGCGCGAAGTCGGAGTCGGTGTCGGTGAACTCCTCGGGCGAGAACTCGAAGCGAATGTCTGATGAGCTCATGGAATCGGCCAGGCGGCGGATCTGCCGCACGGCTGAGATCACCATGTCGATGGTCTGCTTTCGCGAGAGGTCGAACACCTGCTGCATGTGCAGGTCGCTGGTGGCGCAGTAGGCGTGGATTATGCCGCGCGGGATTCCGGCTAATGACTCGAAGGTCTTGTCGATCAGGTGCTTGCGGCACTGGGTCAGGCCCATGATGAACACGTCCTCGGGGATGCGGCCTTCCTCGATGAGCCGGCGCGTGAAGTCGAAGTCGTCCCGCCCGGCCGAGGGGAAGGCCACCTCGATGTGCTTGAAGCCTATGTCGCACAAGAGCTTGAAGTACTCGAGCTTCTGGTCGGGGTTCAGCGGGTTTGGCAGGGCCTGGTTGCCGTCCCGCAGGTCAACAGAGCACCAGACGGGGCTCTTGGTGATCATTCGATCCGGCCACTGCCGGTTGGACAGGCTAATCGGCGCCGGAGCGGCGTACTTGGGCACGCTTGTGGACACGGTTGTCTCCTTCACTGGATGCCGGCCCGATGTGCCGGGGCCGGCCGGTGCAAAGACTCTCAAGCTGTCAAAAGGGCCAACAAAAAAGGCCCCACGATCCTTCGTCGAATCACGGAGCCGTCATTTCGTCCAGGTCGGAAAGAGGTCCGCGATCCGTCAGCGCAACAGCAGCCCGGTAAGCAATGCTAGAGCCAGGCTATCTCGCCGACGGACCATACTTGAACCTCTACATTATCTTATCGGCCAACCCGGCCTTGACGCAAGCTGTTTTCCGGCCTTGTCCGGCTGTTTTTTCCCCGCCGCCACCGTCGCCCCGCCGCCCAGTTGAAACGAACATGAAAGAAGAAGAAGCATTTGAGGGGGATTACATGGATTATAAGATTACATGGACTATAAGATTACATGGATATAAGCACATATAAGCTCCTTAATCCATGTAATCCTGCAATCCATGTAATCCCCTTCTAATGCCTCTTCTTTTTCTTCTTCCCTTATATCCCTGCTTGAATGGTTATCGGACAGCCGCCGGTGCGGAAACGAAAACCGGGTGGCCGGCAGTTATGCTCGACCACCCGATATCGTGCCGCGGCCCGGAATACCCGGGCCGCGGTCGTCCGCTGCACTCCGCAGTGCAAGGATGCACGAGCCGCCCAAGCCGTAAGGCCCTCCGGGGCAGGCCCGCGCGAGGGTAATCCCGTCAGGTCATGAAGTTCGTGGCCTCTTCAACGGCGGCCAGCAGGCTGCCGGCGGAGATGGGCCTGGTCAGGAATCCGTCGCACGCCCGCGGCGAGATTCCATGCCGCCCGGCGCCCGTGCCGGTCACGGCCAGCACCTTGGCGGCCTCCAGGCCGTCGGCGTTTTTGATCATCCGGCAGACGGCCTGGGCTTCCTGGCGGTCGTCAGGCAGGTCCACAACCACCACGTGGGGGCGGAACTGCTGGGCCATCATGCCGGCCTCGAACTCGTTGTGTACAACGCGAAGGTCGTACCTTCCGGCCGAGTTGACCTGCCCGGCCAGTTCGCCCGGCGTGTCCGTCGAAAGCAGGATGATCCGGCAGACGCCCTGGTCGAGGCCGTCCAGCGGGATGTCGTGTGCCCGCATGAACGCGATCAGTTGCGGCATGGGAATGCGCCTGTCCCGGCTGCCGGGGATGCGGTAGCCGCGAAGCTTGCCGGTATCGACCCACTTGCTCACCGTGCGCGGCGCGACGCGGCATATACGCGCCACTTCGCCGGTGGTCAGGACTTCTTTTCGTCCGGTAGCACGCATGGCTTTCAGGCCTCCCAATCTTCATCGGCCCGCGGCCAGGCGGCTTTAATAGCGCCCGGCGAAAATGCTCGATGCCCAATGCGCGTGGCATCCGGCACCGGCTTGTGCGGACCCTTGGAAGCCGCCGGCGGGGCTGGTATAGTGCGGACTTTGCAGGAGAGCCGAAGTTGCCGGACTTGCTTGCCGAACTCAACGAACCGCAGCGCCAGGCCGTCATGCACGTCGACGGCCCGCTGCTCGTCCTGGCCGGGGCAGGGTCGGGCAAGACCCGCGTCATCACCCGGCGCGTGGCTTATCTCGTCCGGCAGGGCGTGGCGCCGTGGAACATCCTGGCGATAACCTTCACCAACAAGGCCGCCGGCGAGATGCGGCAGCGCGTCGACGCCCTGAACGTCCCCCGAGGGGCCCTGCTGTGCACCTTTCACGCCCTGTGCGCCAGGCTGCTCAGAGAGTTTGCCGCCGAGGCCGACCTCGCCCGCAACTACTCCATCTACGACCGCGACGACCAGCTCCGCGTCGTGAAGGACGCCGTCAAGAGGCTCGATCTGCCGGCCGACATATTCAGGCCCGCACGCGTCCTGGCGCTGATATCCAACGCCAAGAACGAGATGAAGTCGCCCGACCAGTACGCCCTGGAAATGGCGGAGGACCGCTTCGGCCGGCGGGCGGCGGAGGTCTACCGCGCCTACCAGAAGGCGCTCGACGACAGCAATGCCCTGGATTTCGACGACCTCCTGGTGCGGGTGGCGTTTCTGCTTCGCGACCGGCCGGACATTCGGCAACTTCTCGGCCGGCGGTACAAGTACATCCTCATCGACGAATATCAGGACACGAACCACGCCCAGTACATCCTCGCCCACGGCATGGCGATGGAGCACGAGAACATCTGCGTCACGGGCGACCCGGACCAGAGCATCTACGCCTGGCGCGGGGCGGACATACGCAACATCCTCGAGTTCGAGGCCGATTACCCCAACGCCACGGTCGTCCGCCTGGAAGAGAACTACCGTTCGAGCAGGCCGATCCTGACGGCCGCGTCCAGGCTCATCGCCCACAACTCGCAGCGCAAGGACAAGACGCTCTGGACCCGCCGCGAGGGCGGGCGGGACGTTCACGTGGTCTACTGCGACGACGAGCACGCCGAGGCCCGCGAGATTGCCCGGCTCATCGCCCAGCGCCGCCAGGCGGGCGGGCGATACGACGACGCGGCCGTGTTCTACCGAGTCAACTCCCTCTCACGCGTGCTGGAGGACGTCTTCCGCAGGGACGGCATCCCGTACCGCGTCGCGCGCGGCGTGGAGTTCTACAACCGCAAGGAGGTCAAGGACGTCCTGGCGTACCTGCGGCTGATGGTCAACGCGTCGGACGATCTTAGCTGCGTGCGGATCATCAACACGCCGGCTCGCGGGATCGGCGCGGCCACCGCAAGCAGGCTTGTCGACGCGGCCGAGAAGCGGGGGCTGCCGCTGCTGGAGCTTTGCAGAGAGCCAGAGGCGGCGGGCATCAAGGCCGGCGCGGCCCAGAAGGTCCGGCAGTTCGCCGGGCTTATCGGCACGCTCGCGGCGCGCCTTGATCGGCCTGCCGGCGAGGTCGTCGAGAGCGTGATAATCGGCAGCGGCCTGAGGGCCTCGTTTTCCGGCCAGGGCGAGGAAGACAAGCAGATCCTGGCGAACATCGACGAGATCGTCTCGACCGCGGCGGAGTTCGACCAGGAGAACCCCGACGCCCGCCTGCCGGATTTCCTCCACCAGGTAGCGCTCGTGTCGGACACCGACCACTTCGAGGGATCCGGTGGCGCCGTCACGTTCATGACGCTCCACGCCGCCAAGGGCCTGGAGTTCCCGGCCGTGTTCATCGCCGGCTGCGAAACGGGCCTTCTGCCGATGGTCCGCCTGGACGAGGACAACCGCTTCGGCATGGATGATACCCTGCGGTCGCGCCGGGCCGATCAGGCCATGCAGGAGGAGCGCCGGCTTGCTTTCGTGGGCATGACCCGCGCGATGAACGAGTTGACGCTCACGTGCGCCCGCCGGCGGCGAGTCCGGGGCAAGCAGACCTCGCAGACGGCCTCGCCGTTTCTCCATGAGATCGGCGGCGAGTTCGTCCGCGTCGAGGACGCCACCACGGCCGCAGCCGAAGAACCCGTCGCCCGCCGCCACCACCGCGGCGGGTTCTACGACGACGTCGACGAGCGAGCCGCCATCGAGCGCGCCATGGACTCCGCCGGTGCCGCCGGGCGCGCCGCGCGCGACACGGCCCACGGCAACACGGCCCGCGGCGACATGGCCCGCGGCGAGACGGCCCGCGGCGAGACGGCCCGCGGCGAGTTCGACGTGCCGGATGACCCGCCTCCGCCGCCCGAGTACGAGCACCTCGTCGTCAACAGCCGGGTGCGGCATCCGAAGTTCGGCCTCGGAAAGGTCATCGGCCTTCGCAACTCATGGCCCCAGACGCGGGCGGAAATAATCTTCGACAGCTTCGGCCACAAGACCATCGTCCTGTCCCACACTAGCCTGGAGGTGCTGGGCAGCGACGAGTGGAACTGACTGATAGGACATTACTGATAGGGAATTTGATTTTGCGAAGCCCCATCGGGCCGGCTTGCGGCCCTGCCGGGGGGCGGGGGGTTTCCAACAGGCGGTGCACTGAGGCTTCGTTCGGGATGATCATCTGATCGAGGCACTGCCCCCGAATCGAGCCGATGCGGCTTGCCCGGTCAGTGGCCTGCCTTCGCCTTCCACGGTGGGCCCGGCTTTTCAGGCAGAGTGGGACTCGGCGGAATCTCGCCATGGAACATCCGCGTAATCTCGCCCGCGAGGCGCAAGTACCAGTCGCTGGGCAGAGCCGCTCCGTCGGCGTCGAGCGTCAGCCAGTAGCCCTGGTCGGGTGCGTCCTGCCGCCGGGCAGCGACCTTGAAAATCGCCGTGCTCTCGTTCACTTCATCGAACATGGCGATTTTCAGGACGGTGGCGCCCGCCACTTTGGCGTTGTAAGCCTGCCGCCACAGGAACTCCCCCCGATTCCGGGGGATCCGGTTCTTCTCCGTTTCTTTCTTCAGGTTGTGCCACGAGAAGCCGGGGAAGACGACCGGCATGTAGAGCTGCTTGTTGCGGGCCGCCAGGGCCAGATCGGGGACGATCATCTCTTCCTTCCACTTGTCGACTCCCGCGTTGTTCCGATAGCGCCCGACGGTCCAGGGTTGGACGACGTCCATGCTCTGGTAGACCTCGGACCAACCGGGTTCCGGCCGGGCGTCTTTGGTGAGCGTTCTCCAGCGCGCAGGCGTGCCACCCATGTAGGTCACCTGGTACTTGGCCGGCGCTTGGGAACGGAACCACTCGATCAACTGTTTGGCAACCGCCGGATCGTGCGGGACGTGGCGGTCTTCCGTGAGCCCCATGCCCCAAATCGCCAGCACCGGCTTGCCATTGTGACGCTGGTAGTTCGGATGCGAAGTGACCTTCAGTTCGTCCACCAGGTACTGCCAGTCTTTACGCAGCGTAGACCCAAAGGTTGCGAGGTTGCCGCCCGTGATGTCGTACTCGATGGCAAAGGTGCGTCCCGATTGCTCAGCGCCGGCGATGATGTTCTCCAGCAGGACATCTCCGCCGGAACGTTTGCCGGCAATGCTTCCCACGAACCGTTGCACCAGCACGCCGTCCAGGCCGTAGTCCTTCATCCAGCGGATATGCCTGACGACGGTCTTTCGGTTAAACGCCGAGTAGTTGAACCAGCCCTGGTATCCGAGCAGAACTTTGCCCTTCAGCGTGGATGCGTCCACAACGTCGGCCGCCCCAGCGCCGCCGCAAACCGGCAGCATGCAGCAAGTCACGATCACAGAAAGCAAAGTGCTCGACCTTGTCATGTTATTCAACTGATACTGACTGATAGGAAAATTGATTTTGAGTTGGCCCTCGAGCTGGCTGGCGGCTCTGCCGGGGGGAGGGGACTGGCTCCGAAGTCCCGATCCCGATGGACATCGGGATTGGGAAGAAGGTGCCTGTCCCCGCAGTTCGACCATTGTGCGTGGGGCAACAGCGGGGATCCCGGCGCGCCGGCATTCGTTGATAGTGCCCCCGCAAGCGGTCCGCCTGGGGCGCATTGTAGTATGTGACCACAATGGTCTCGTCGCACACTCGGACATCGCCTTCCATTCCGGCCAGCAGGTTGTCGGCCAAGTGCTTGGCATCCCACGCGGCAGTGGTTTCATCCAGGTGCTGGCGGAGTTGGCAGGTTGCGGCCTGGGCGATCAGGGCCAGGCTCATGCGTCCGTAGCGGATGTGCAGGTTCTGCGTTCCGGCCCGCCGCCAGCCCATCGCCTGGTAGGCGGTGAAGTGTTCGCAGTCGGCCAGAACCAGCGGCGGGCGTGGAGGGTTCAGGATGTCCGCGGCCATCTCCAGCAAGGGCAAAGTGGCTGCTGCCGCCGTCTGGGCGGGGCTGGACAGCAGCAGGCAGAGCGGTTGGCAGGTGTCGGCATCCAGGAAGAAGAAGGTTTGGGCCATCTTGGCCGACGGGGCGGAGGGGTTGGGACTACGGCGCCAGTCCCCTGCGTCGCCGCCGTTCTATGGCCCGAGAACTAATCGGGATGCGTCTCAGGTCGTAGCTCTCAGGTCTCAGGCTGGCAGAGCCCTGGCCACAACTGGGAGCGGATACCGGCGTTGGGGCAGCTTCTCCAACAACTTTCCTGACGGCCCAGTGCGCCCTATGAGCTAAGACCTATGACCTTCTTTTCATGCTGTTTCCTTGGCCCGTCAGTTCGGGCCTGGGGCGGCCTCCGGCGGCGCGGCTGGGGCAGGCGCCGGTGCGGATGCTGCCGGGGCGGCCGCTGCCGGTGCGGATGCTGCCGGGGCGGCCGCTGCCGGCGCGGATGCCTTTTCGGCGGACTTGGCCTTGTTGGTTGCCGCGGCCGACGCGGGCTTCTTGCCGGTCGAGGCCAGGGTCATCGTCAGGCGCCGGCCCTCGAAGCGGAAGGGCTGGTCCACCTTGCTGAGGTCCGCAAGGGCCTCGGTGATGTGCTCGAAGACCTTCCGGCCCTCCTCGGTGTGGGCCAGTTCGCGCCCGCGGAAGCGCAGCGTGAACTGCACCCGATCGCCCCTGGCCAAAAAGCCGCGGGCGTGGTTGATCTTGATCTCCAGGTCATGGTCGCCGATCTTGGGGGTCCGGATGCGGATCTCCTTGAGCTCGGTCTCATGCCGGTGGGCCTTGGCCTTCTGCTCCTTCTTGCGCTGCATGTACATCCACTTGCCGTAGTCCATTATCCGGCAAACGGGCGGCTGCGACTGCGGGGCAACCTCGACGAGGTCCATCCCGGCGTCGCGGGCGCGCTGGAGGGCGTCCCGAATGTCCACGACCCCAAGCTGCTCCTCGGTCTCGCTGATCAGGCGAACCGACGTGACTCGGATCTGCAAGTTGCGACGGAGATTCTTGCTGATGGTATCTGCTCCTTACAATGACCAATGGTTAACGTCTACTGTCCGATTCTCAATGCCAAATCCTCAATGCCACCGGTTCGGGGTTCCCGGTTCAGCAGTTCTCTTTCCCGGCTCCGGATTCCGCTCTTGCACTTCCGGGTTCCGGGTTCCTGATAACGGGTTCCGTTTTATTCTTCCGGGCTACTGGCTGCTGCCGCGCCGGCCACGAGGGGCTGGGCGCCTTTCGTTCGGATTTCCTCTCGCAGGCCCTCGATCAGGGCGGGCGGGGTCATTGCGCCGTGGTCGCCGGCGGTGCGGTGGCGAAGGGCGACTGTGCCGGCCTGGGCCTCTCTTTGCCCGACGACGGCCATGTAAGGCACCTTGGCCACGGTCGCCCGGCGGATTTTCGAGCCGATCTTTTCCGGCGAATCGTCCAGTTCGGCCCGTATTCCGGCGTCCCGCAGTTGGCGGCAGACGTCGGCGGCGTAGTCGCTGAGCTTCTCGCTGACCGGCAGGACGGCGACCTGCACCGGCGAGAGCCACAGGGGGAATGCGCCGGCGAAGTGCTCGATCAGTATGCCGATGAACCGTTCGGGCGAGCCCAGCGGGGCGCGGTGGACCATCACGGGCCGGTGGGGGGCGTTGTCCGAGCCGGTGTACTCCAGGTCGAACCGCTCCGGCAGGTTGTAGTCGACCTGGATGGTCCCGAGTTGCCACTCCCGGCCGATGCAGTCCTTGACGACGAAGTCGATCTTCGGCCCGTAGAACGCGGCCTCGCCCTGTTCTTCCGTGGCGGACATGCCCAGTTTGCGGACCACGTTGCGGATGTTCTGCTCGGCTCGGTCCCAGCGCTCGGGCGAGCCGGTGTACTTGGTGGAGTCCGGGTCGCGCAGGCCGACGCGGACGCGGTAGTCGTTCAGGCCGAGCGTATGGAGGCAGCACTTGGTCAGGTCCACGCACGACTCGATCTCCGCCTCGAGCTGCTCGCTCGTGCAGAAGATGTGCGCGTCGTCCTGTGTGAAGCCCCGCACGCGGGTAAGCCCGTTGAGCTCGCCGGACTGCTCGAAGCGGTAGACCGTGCCGAACTCGCTCAGGCGGATCGGCAGGTCGCGGTAGCTGTGCTGGACGGCCTTGTATATCTGGATGTGGTGCGGGCAGTTCATGGGCTTGAGCAGGTAGCCGTCGTCCTCGCCCATCGACATGGTGGGGAACAGGCCGTGCTCGTAGTAGGGGTAGTGCCCGCTGGTGCGGTAGAGGTCCAGCCTGCCGATGTGCGGCGTGATGACCGGCTGGTAGCCGCGCTTGAGCAACTCGCCGCGCAGCCAGCCCTCCAGTTCCATGCGGATGATCGTGCCCTTGGGCATCCAAAGCGGCAGGCCGGGCCCGACGGCGTCGGATATGAGGAACAGCCCCAGTTGCCGGCCGAGGACGCGGTGGTCGCGCTTGCGGGCCTCGGCCACGCGGGTCAGGTGCTCGTCGAGCCCCTTGCGGTCGAGGAACGCCGTGCCGTACACGCGGGTGAGCATCTTGTTCTTCTCGTCGCCTCTCCAGTACGCCCCGGCCGTCGAAAGCAGCTTGAACGCCTTGATCCGCCCGGTGTCGGGCAGGTGCGGGCCGCGGCACATGTCGACGAAATCGCCCTGGCGGTACAGGCTGATGGTCTGGACGTGCTCGTTGCGGACGAGGTCGTCGATCATCTCGACCTTGTACACCTGGCCCCGCTCAGCCATGAGGGCCCGCGCCTTCTCGGCCGGCATCTCCTCGCGGGTGAGGCGAATCTTTGCGTCGACGAGGCGTTTCATCTCCTTCTCGATCGTGGGCAGGTCGGCATCGCCGATGGGCTCGGGCAGGTCGAAGTCGTAGTAGAATCCGTACTGGAAGTCGTTCATCAGGGCCGGGCCGATGGTGTACTGGACCTTCGGCCCGTAAAGGAGGCAGACCGCCTGGGCCAGCACGTGTGCGGCGGTATGGCGCAGCAGTTCCAGGGCTGCCGGGTCGCGGTCGGTGATGATCTTCAGTTCGTGCTCGCCCTCGGGCAGCATGGCGAAGGCGTCGATGATCTTTGCGTCGAGTTGGGCGGCCAGAGCGGCCGACGCCAGGCGCGGGGAGATTTCCATCGCCACGTCCAGCGCGGTTACCGGCTTGTCGTACTGTCTGGTGCTGCCGTCGGGCAGCGTGATCGTCGCGCTCATCTGCGTGCTCCTGTCGGCGGCGCGGCGGGATTCCGGGGCTGGTTTGCGTGGGGGAAGCGTACCGGTGCGGTGCGGGCAGCCGACAGACAGACCCACAATGACCGGGCCGCCCGGAATGTGCCGCGGCGGGCGGTCAGCATATCGTCGCTATTGTCCTGGCTGTCTGCATTTTTTGCTCGCACCGGCCCGGGCCGGCCTTGAGGCCCGGGTTCACGATGAAGCCTAACGCGCCCACGGCCGATTTCAAAATCAATTCCTCTTCTCACACCCATCGGACCAGACCCATGTCCTTCGGGTCGGCCATGTCGGGGTGATGGGGCATGACTCGGACGGTGTATCCCGTCATGCCGCTTCGCGTGCAGGGCATGGCGACGACGTACTTGACCTTGCGGTTGTCCATCGAGGCGGTGAGTTGCATCTCAATGGCCTGGCCGGTGTGGAGTTGGCCGTCCTCGTCGAGCGGCCCGTGGTAGAGTTCCACGAGGATGTCCTTGGGATCGAGGACGCCCGGGTCTATGATGGCCTCGACGCGTATATTCCGGCCGACCTGAGCGCCCCGTCCGGCCATGTCGTCGGTGACGCTCTCGACCCGCACGGAAGAGAAGTTTTGGCGGAACCGTGTCTTCCACGCGGCCAGGATGCGGGTTTCCGCCATGTCGTTGGCGGTGAGTTTTTCCCACCTGACGGCGGCGTTAGCATAGAACCTTTCGGCGTACTGGCGGACCATTCGGTTGGTGTTGTACATGGGGGCGAGCTTGCTCATCGTCCGCTTCATCTTCTTGATCCACCCGTGGGGGAGCTTGTCGGGCCCGCGATCGTAGAACAGCGGGACGACTTCCTTCTCCAGCAGGTCGTAGAGGGCCTGGCTTTCGACCTTGTTCTGGTATTCGAGGTCGTCGTAGCTCTCCCCGGAGCCGATGGCCCATCCGACGTCCGGGTCATAGCCTTCGGCCCACCAGCCGTCGGGGATCGACAGGTTCAGCGCGCCGTTGGCGGCGGCCTTCATCCCGCTGGTGCCGGAGGCCTCCATCGGCCGAAGGGGCGTGTTGAGCCAGACGTCCACCCCCTGCACGAGGTAGCGGGCGACGTTTATGTCGTAGTCTTCCAGGAAGACCAGCGACCTGCGGAACGGTTCCTTGCGGGCGGCGTGGATGATCTGGCGGATGAGGTCCTTGCCGGGGTTGTCGCGGGGGTGGGCCTTTCCGGCGAAGACGACCTGCACGGGCTTGCTGGGTTTGTTCAGCAGTTTTGCCAGGCGGTCCGGGTCGGCCAGGATGAGGTTCGCTCGCTTGTATGTGGCGAACCTGCGGGCGAAACCGATCGTCAGGGCCTCGGGGTCGAGTATCTCGTCGGCGGCCGCCAGTTCGCTCGCCCCGGCGCCGCGCTTGAGCAGTTGCTGGCGGAAGTGCCGCCTGGCGAACACCACCAGCCGCTCGCGGCGCTGTTCGTGCGTGCGCCACAGTTCGGTGTCGGGGATGGTGTCCACGGCCTTCCAGACGGTCATGTCGGCGGGCTTCTCCTGCCAGCCCGGGCCGAGGTATCTATCGTACACGGCCGCCATGTCGTGGCTGAGGAACGTCCGCGTGTGGATGCCGTTGGTGATGTGCGAGATGGGCACCTCGTCGACCGGCAGTCCCGGCCAGACGTTCGCCCACAGCTTGCGGCTGACGGCCCCGTGCAGTTCGCTGACGCCGTTGCGATAGGCGCTCATCCGCAGGGCCAGCACGGTGAGGTTGAGCGGTTCTTCCTTGTTGTTGGGCTCCTGCCGGCCGAGGGCAAAGAAGTCCTCGCGGCTGATGCCAAGCTGCGGCCAGTAGTTGGAAAAGTACTTCTCGATGAGCCAGGGTTCGAAGGCGTCGTTTCCGGCCGGCACCGGGGTGTGCGTGGTGAAGATGTTCGACGCCCGGACGGCCTCGCATGCCTCGGTGAAGCCTATTCCCTGCTCGGCCATCAGAAGCCGGCAGCGGTCGAGGCTCAGGAAGGCCGAGTGCCCCTCGTTCATGTGATAGGCCTTGGGATTGATCCCCAGGGCCTTTAGCATCCTGACGCCGCCGATGCCCAGGAGGATTTCCTGGCGGATCCTCATTTCCTGGTCGCCGCCGTAGAGCTGCGCGGTGATGTGGCGGTCCTCGGGGGAGTTTTCCGGGACGTTGGTGTCCATCAGGTAGAGTGGGATTCGTCCGATGTGAGCGACCCAGACCTGCGCCCTGACGGCCCGGTTGACCATCTCGACCTCGATGAACAGCGGCGAGCCGTCCTGGTTGCGGCAGAGCGTGACCGGCATGTTGTGGAAGTCGTTGCGCGGGAACAGTTCGAGTTGCCATCCGTCGGCGTTGAGGCGCTGGCGGAAGTAGCCCTGCTGGTAGAGCAGCCCCACGGCCACCAGGGGCAGATCGAGCTCGCTGGCGCTCTTGAGGTGGTCGCCGGCCAGGACGCCCAGGCCGCCGGAGTAGATCGGCAGGCACTCGCTTATGCCGAACTCGGCGCAGAAGTACGCCACCTGGGGCGTGCGGTCGCCGCCGTAGGTCTTGCGCCACCAGCCGACGGCGGAAAGATAGTCTCTCAGGCTTCGGTGGGCGCGCTGGAGGTGGGAGAGGAAGCCGTCATCGGCGGCCAGTTCGACCAGACGCTCCTGGGGGATCCGCCCCAGCAGGGCAACGGGGTTGTGATAGCAGGCCTCCCAGCCCTGGCTGTCCATCCGGCGGAACAACTCGAGCGCGTCGCCCTGCCAACTCCACCAGAGGTTGTGGGCCAACTCTGTCAGGGCGGAAAGCTGTTCGGGCAGCGACGGCTCGATTGTGAACATCCTAAGTGGTCGCATAGTCAGCCACTGCTTCTCCGTGTGGTCACGGTTCGACCCTGGCAGGCGCCTGGGCACAAGCGCCCACCCTGTTTCCGCGGCGCGCGTCGCGCGTCGGCCTTGTCTTACATCGGCAATGGGCCATTTCCAGATTATAGGAACGACGCCATTTTATTGTCGCCCCGCATCGTCTTGGCCCAGGCCGGAGGCGTACAATGAATCAGGCCCGCTCACGAGGCCGTCCGGATGGGCCGATGATAATTAAGAGTCTCATTCGGAGGAGAAGCGACATGCGAGGAAACAGACGAATCAAAGGCGCCAGGATAGCCAGCCGCCTGGTAAAGGCGCGGGCTAAGCCGCGGCGCAGCGGCAGCCCCAGAAGAGGAAACTGGCGAGCGGAAGCCCTGTGCGATACACTCGATGGCCGGTTGCGGCTTTTTGACGACGACGCTGTCGCCGGGAATTCTTCGGAATCCCGGGAACCTGGCGGCACCTGAGGTGTCAAATACATTGAGGGCATGACATGAAAGACGCCGGTCTGACAATCCGCGCGGCTCTGGCGGCGGGGCTGTACTTTATCGTCGCTTCCGCCAACGG
>Ga0315280_10005635_pt1 | contig 17725 bp, 18 predicted proteins | sample YL17G06_40_MG_FD_203697 | JGI IMG/M metagenome (GOLD analysis project Ga0315280, IMG submission 203697) | Sediment microbial communities from Yellowstone Lake, YNP, Wyoming, USA - YL17G06_40 | ecosystem: Environmental > Aquatic > Freshwater > Lake > Sediment | place: USA: Wyoming | collected... | reverse complement strand
ACATAATCAAAGCAATAGAAGCCTGAGCATTTGCAAAAGATGCTTTTTCAGAGATGCATTACCGACCACGTTGTCTTCTGAAAGCCCAAAAAACATCGGCTATGCGGGTTCGGGGATTGATCCAATAGTTGGATGAAACGAAGGCAATTCATAAGGTACACAGACACTCCGTTCTTATTGCCGAATTAATAGTAGCAGTTTCCATCGTTTCATTTTTTTCTGGACTAGCGCTATACAACAGTTCTTTCTCCGCTTATGAAGTAGACTCGCGATCGGTCACTGGAGTCATTTTCGGACAATGTTATCTCGCCTCCAGTGAAAGTCACTATGTTATAAGGCTCGCATTCCTCCATTCTTCTCAATACCTCAGAAGCAGAAACAAGACTATATTTTCTATTCACGAAAGCTTTACGGTGACAGTAATAGCAACTGTAGTTACAGAATGAACAAAGAACCTTAAATCCAACTAACTTCTTCTCTCCGAAAAAATGCTGAACGTCCAAGAAATATCCTTTTTCTATTCCGGCAAACGGAAACGGCGCTTGCTCTTCAGTGATGGACATAATCTAAATTGTGACCTCCTAATCCGACACTTATTGGGTATTTGCTGGTGCCATATTACTTTAGTCTTTCGCGCAAGTATGAGCTTAGTAGAGTAAGTCGCAAAACTTGTGTAACATAGAGAGGGAGAAGAACGCAGAGGTTGAGGAGGACTTTGCACGCACAGATGACATCTTCTCACTTTCTAATGACAATATTAAACGCAAGCAAACATGTCCTTCTCGATCCACTGACTACGTCTAGTGCAACGTGCAAAGGAGGCGGCTTTAACGTCGACTGGAGACATTTGTGAATTCATGATCCTCTCCAGCCGCTCTATTCCAATGCGGTTTCTGAACCGCGTCAGCTGTGAGGGATGATACGGTTTCTGCTCTGCTTCGATGTCGCAGACCTCTCGCATTTCAGGATCATTCCAAAACGTCGATACAGCTCTCGGTCGCTGGGAACCTGTTGCACCCTCTTTATGATCAGCGCTTTGAATATGCCCATGGGATTTCTCGGAGGCCTGCCCGCGCCTTCCTGGTGATAAGCCTCCGATACGACCTCTTCGGCATCTTCCAAGTTCAACCTGCGCAAAATGGAGCAAGAACTCTCAATCTTCTCCATAATAGATCATATACGCGCCTAAACGCAACGCGACTAATATGTAAATGTCAATTTCCAGAATTTAGCAACAAGCTGGCGCGCGTTCTAACCATGTCCTCGATGATGTAGTTGCCGACGCCGGTGACATCGGCGTTAATGGCTCTTACAGTCTGCCAGTGGTCATGCAGGCTTTTCACGTAGCCTATTACGCTTGGGTATTCAGTCTTCAAGGGGAAACGGTGAACATGCACCAGACGCAGAAGGTTTGCTGTTTTTTCGACGGTTAAGACGACACTGTAATCCCGTTGTTTGCCGAAGTCCACGCCCGCGTAGAATTCGCCTTTAGGCTGATCCTGGAAGTCATAAGGCTCTAGTTGGCTATCTATGCAGCTCACGATTAGACTTTGCGTCAGCCAAGCGTCAACGTCTTCAACGAATTCCGCGTTGAACTCACGCTGGAAACGTTCATCAGGCAACTGCGCCCGTATTTCTTCGATGAAACTCTGCTTGATTAGGCGCGCGCGCTATGGCAGGTTGGGTGTCTTTAGATTTCTTAGGTGTGACAGCAGAGACGTCAACCACGACCTCAGGTCCTGAGAAAGTAATATTGTAAGGGCTAGCGTCCAAAACAAAGTTATGATTGCTACGTTCAACTGGACTGTTGTTCTAGCTCCTTCGATAACTTGGGTTACGTCCTTGACCCATTCTGAGAGGGTTTTCAGAAAACCTTTGAAATCATGTTCAAATTGTTTGTAGATTTCAGCTGCAAACCCCGCCTTCTTCTTCGCGTCTTTGAATATTGTGTTTTCAGGAAGATGGACTAGAAATGTGTCAATCAGATTCCAAACCTCAACAAGGCCAACAAAATGTGGCTCACTCTCTTTCCTCCAGATTATCTTGGAATCTTCTGTATTGTAGCTTTGAAAATAATTGACATCTTCTGCCAGCAGTAGACGAAATAGCTTATCATATTTTCTGAAGTCATTCAGTCCGTAAAGGCCTACAAGATCCCTCAATGGATTTATCCTCAGCACGCCGATCTTCTCATACAATTTGGTTGGAACGCTGGATCGAGAGATAGCACATAACTCGTGAACATCGCTCATTAACGCTAAAATGTTATGGAATTCTCCGATAGCGGCTGTTAAGTACCACATCGATCCAAAGGAATCTTTCATCTTATAATCACCCGCATTCTGAAGATTGATCAGCACTGGGTTAATGTTGATGTTAAAGAAAGGTTCATGAATGAAGTTTGTTGCGGGATATGAACCGATTGCGACGGAATCCGGGAGTATGACGTTGAGCACGACTTCTCGTTTTTTGAGTTCGTTGACAGATTTCCGAAACTCCTCTGTGCTTTCCGTGACTAGAACCGCAAGATAGACTGTAAGATAGGGAGGCATAAAAAACTCATTCTTGGCAGGTGAGGCCAGAATCTCGTGTCCAAGATACATTTCATACATTTTTCGACTTACGGGTGAGTTGAATAGTTGCTTAAGCATAACATCGAAATTGCTTGTTCTTCTCACGAAGTCTTCAATTGATATTTCCTTGAACACAAATTCAAGAATATTGCCATAGGCAAAGACACTTATCAAATTTCCAGCTGAAAAAGGTTCTTCAAGCTGATGTTCTTGCTTTCTGAAAAACGAGGTCAGATCATAAGTAGTTGAGGTTGAATGGTAGTGCCGAAGATATGGTTGCAGCGCAGACCGGAGATAGCTCCTAGAGTCTTGGACTTCCCTTACTCCGTCGTTCTCGGGGCATATGAGATTCGGTTCCAGTCCAAACTGCAGGATGTGATTCAGTCTCTTCAAAAGATCCATGAACGCTTCGAAATCATCCCTGATATTGCTCGTTATTAATGACGGATATGGCTGCACGACGAAAACAACTTTCGCCATTTCATTCTAACCTCCGATTTCCTCTATCTCAAGCTTTAACGCGCATAAATTCAAGACTATTCTACTTCTAGTTGAGGTTATAGAAGCTTTAAGTTTCTTCCGATTCTTTCAATTGCTGTTTTGGTCGTAAATTCGGTGTTAGCGCGCGCTAGTTCTGAGCGGTTCTCTGAGGATGGTTTTCATCAACTTCACTCTTATAACGGTTTATTTAAGAAAAGGAGAAGATGATTTTACGGGCTAGCTGTCCATTCTGGCGTTATTGTCCAGCTAGTAAGAGCACTTCCGCTATAATAAACGCTTGAATCAACACTCGTCCAAGACTCACCAGCTATTGTGCCCAGAGTTATGTAAGTGTCAATAGCTACAACTCCACCACTCTGATAAGCAACAACATGAAGTTTACAATTGTATGCCCAATTTGTTCCGACATTGCAGATTTGCCCATAGACGTGAAGATAAGGTGTTCCTAACCACGGTCTATTGTCATCTGCTCTCAAGTTTACTTTGATAAGTTTTGGTGCTTTCAATGTGTCTATATGGTTCTGTAAATCTGTGACTTGATTCTGTAAATCTATGATTTGGTTTTGCAGAGTGACAATCTGGTTTTCGATGCTTGTAATTTGAGCATTTAATGAAGAGATTTGAGAGTTCAAATCGGATATTTGGTCTTGCAGATTTGTTATTTGTGCATTGAGCGTGTTGATTAGCGTCAGATTCCCATTTAGCCATGTTTGCGTCTGACTCAATAGAGTTATGTTTCCATCAAGCCATATTTGTGTCTGATTAAGTAAAGTCTCATTCCCATTAAGCCATGCGTCTAGCTGATCTCTCTCGACAATTATTGCTTGAAGTAATGTTTTGTTACCATTTAGCCATTCTCCTAGCAGAGTCTTGTTTCCGTCAAGCCATGCTTGAAGTTGGTTTTTTGGTTTGTAAGTGTCTGTATTTGGGATTCTTTAGTCTGAATTGTGGTGTCTTTGTTGTTTATTATTGATGTGTAGTTGACCATCGCTCCTACTAGACCGACTAGAACAATGATGATTATTATTCCGAGGGCAATGGCAACATTTCTGCTTACGACTTTCTTTTCACTCATATCTTTAACCTCTGGTTTATCTATCAAACTATGTGAATATAAGATTTAGCGCGCACTCATCGTGCCTAATTCAAGGCTCTAGGCTTGATCATTAAGCAAATAGGAAAACGCAAAAATTAATCAATTTGATTAACAATATTGTTAATGGATTTGTGAGAGGCGACCAAGTGATGGAGAAAAAATGGACTGAAAAATATGTGAAAGGAATTAGCTCTGAAGAGTATGTGGAGAACGTGATAAATGCCTATCTGTACAAAGGGCGAAGCTTAAAATGGGTCGGCAGCATGTTAGAGTTTTGGTCTTCTTCTGAGGAACTTCTCAAAGACCCTGAAAAAAGAAAAAAAGAGATTTTGAGAGCCATCAATAGATACGGAATGGACCATAAGGAAGAGTTAATCAGAGAAATGATGAGGAGAAAATTAAATCAAAGACAGAACAAGTATAGAATATATGGAGAATCATAAAGATTATGAACATCTTTCGAGGCAAGCACGCGCGGGCGGGTTAAATAATTGGTGTAAAATGGTTATAATTCTTATTGTTGGGTTTGGGGACAGTTTTGAGGTGAGTATCTGTTTTCAGCCCTGTTGCTTGCCTTGACGTTCCGAACGGGCTAGATGCAGCCTCAACGGTTTATGGAAAAACTCTACTTCCTTTCAGATTCGTTGGAATCATGAGTTGCCATCTTTGAACACGGCCAAGAGTTGCTCACCAAACAAGCCCAAATCAAACGCCAATAGACAAAAGAAAGAATAAAAACCATTTTACACCAATTTCGGAACAAGCATGCGCGCGTGTGTGTTCATTGAGGTAGAATTTCACGAATTTCTGCTGTGGTAAGTCAACGACGAGTTTCATGTGCTTCCCGTCTAAGGTATCGGAATGAGCGACACTAGACCTACTATTAGTACAGGGATTCCCACTTTCCACAGTGTTTGACCAATGTTGAACCATTTCTTGTAGGGCTTAACGTGATGGCACTCTGTCAGAGTGAGTTCTGCTCTGGTGTTTGCTGACTTGCAGAAAAAGAATGCCCAATAGTTGCCTGGAGGCATCTCCAGTTCAAAAGGTTTCAGGTCTTCACTTTTTGCTTCATAATAGATCTTTGGCTTGGATAGAGCAATTGGCGTTATGTGAAAGTCAAAGTATTCGCAGATATAGAATTTGAAAGGACCCGTTGTTTCGGTAATCGCTCCTTTAATCAATGAAGGATGCTGCAGTGAAAAGAGATAGCTCGGGTGTTGAAAGTCAGGTTCTTGGCTCCCTGTTGTCCTGATGTAACTTGGGGGACACACTCTTTCATTCTTCCAAAGCGTAGTGCACACCGTCTTCTTCTTACCTGCAATTATCATCATGATTGCGCCAATGACAAAAACGGCAGAACCAATAATCGTTAATGACAGACCTTCGAGGTTCATGGTTTTGATTTTCTCTTATCACTATAAATTGGTTTTGGCCTTTTGGCGCTCTGATTCTTGATAAAAAGCCAGTTAGCGCTAAGATATGTAACTAGGCAGTTTTTCAGTTCCGTATTGTTCGAGACTCAACCATAGTACACGGACTTCGCGCGCGTGCCAAAGGGATGGAGGGCTTAGAAAACCCAACTTAGTGACCAACGATCGATCGATACTAACAGTCATGGTAGATTGTGACTAATTTTCCTAGCATCCAGATGGAACTTATCAGTTTATAGAGGTCGTCAATCTTCAGATAATATTCGCCAAACTCCTCTATCTCAAGATCTATAGATGTCACTTTGCCTTTGTATTCATCCTTGAAATTCATCTTTTGGGTCGTCTCATCAAACTTGAAATTTGCGTGCGCAATCGCATTTCGAAGATGATTATCATAACCGTCAGTAAGGACTGCAATATCCGCCTTTGACTTTAGTCCATTCACGACTAGTTCAAAGAGAGGAAGACTCTCGATTTCGGAAAAACTCCTCGAGCGTCCCATTCTGATGTCGTCGAGCATAAGGAGGTATTCACAAAGTTCCCGGAACACTCCCTCGACTACCAGCAGATATCCAAAGCATTCAGCATAATAATGTTGCTTGATTGTCATCTTCTTACTTTCGATCAAGCTTTTAACAACATCACCAATCACACCATAGCTGTTGTTGATCCTCTGCATACTAGTGTCGAAATCTTTGACTTGCTTTTTCACTAAGGCGGAATTGGCTTTAGTCGCTGAATTCACTAGCCGAATTAGAGCTGAATGCAGGTTCTTTCTAAAAGAAGGATCAGTACTGCCACTAGAAATGAAGTCTCTTTCTAAGACGCCTTGTAGTTGTTCAAAAGCCTTATCGAAATCCACCTTCTTGCAAACTCCATACAAATCGTTTGAAAGACCACGAATTGCCTTTGCAGTTTCCTGAAGTTCATAAAGATCAAAAACTCCGGCTACCCTATCCATTTCGCCTTTCTCGTCCATCTAATTCACCAATCCACCTTTTCCCGCGTTTCTCAATATAAGCGCAACCGCGGCGCTAATGAAGGTTTAAACTGAGTGGCAAACAGGATTTCGTGCTTGACCCCTTTCAACATTCTTAAAAGGACTGCTGTCATCACGTTTCTATCCTTGAAGAAGAAATGAGTTCTTTTTTCTGCATTTCTCACCTTTCGTGAGTTCTTATATTTTTCATATGTCTTCTCGATGGCTTTAGCTGTCATATCTGACAGGATACCTACAATGTATCCTTCCCAAAACGACATGAGTAACACCTTCTCAATCAATTAGAGATGCTGTAAGTATATCTCTATTTTGTGCAAGAAAAAGTCACTTAGGCATTTGTTTGGCCTTCTTTTGATGGTTTTGGAATATTGTGTTTGTACTTCTCCTTAAAATCATAGATATTCGCTTGGTAACTTTTGGTCTTTAGTTTGGCAAGTCTCTCGGACAATCCTTCAGTTCTCAAGTCAATAAACTTGTCTGTCACACTATAGCCTAACCCTGCAAGAAATCCTCCAGCAGCTCCGATTGGTCCAGCGGCTACACTGCCTATTGCTGCCATTGAAAGAGGTATCCCAATCTGCAAACCTTTCACTCGATGTGGCATTGTCTTATCATTCCAAACATTGTCGAGGATTTCAGAAAGTTCTTCTGCACTTTTGTCAATGATTTCTGGATGATTTGTTACTATCCCTTCGTTCAATGCTTCTTGAACTTTCCGCAAATCATACGCATCATAATGATACATTAACTCCTTGCACGCATCCAATCCAAGAGGAGCATAAGTCAATTTGGTCACCAGAAACTTGCCAATTTCGCATGGAAGCTGAAGTTTGGGTTGATAGACAAGCGGGAGTTTCGAGCTATGTTTAATTCCTTCTAGGGAAAAGTTTCTTAAGTCAGAGCGCAGGTCAACAAGTTGGTCAGTAACGAAAATTCCGCTGATGGTAAGCAACCAGTGAGCTTCTTCAGGGTCATCAACCATGAGATTCTCAATGTTTTCAATAATTTCGTAATGCCCCAATTTGAGAATTGTATAGACATCCAATTTTCTCCGTAAAGCAGATAAAAATACTTGCGATGATAAACCCAAAGAGTTGTACCTGTCCTTCAGCCAGTCCACGTATTTTATCTTGCTGATGGTATAGAATGTGGTTGCGGCTTTCTGAATGGCTTTTTTGTCGCCAAAAACATCCATTGAAATTCCAACCAAGGTTGGCGGTTTTAATTGGAAAAATGGGTCTAAGAAATCAAGTCCTTCATAAGCACGGAAGTTTGACACGGTGAACACCACCTGAAGTTTTCCTGTTTCTTGGATAAATTCAACGATTTTTGGAATCTCGGATATTTTGAAATAGAACTTCTCAAATTCCTCTTGCCTAACCGGAGGAAGATAGCGAATTAAGGAACCACAGAATGGTACCATAGCCCAAATATCTTTTGCATTAGCGAGTCCAATAGTCGATAAAACAGCTACGGGTTTCTGGAGATTTACAAAACGTTCATCTTGTGGATACCTGTCTTTCTTAAAGGAAAAGCTCCCTTCTTGCATTCTTCTCAAAAGCTTATTCCATTCAGCTTTCTCTCTTTGTTCATAGTCTTCTAGATACTCTCTGTTCACATGTCTCTCCAATTTAGTTCATCCAGATTTGACCTATTTGGTTTTCGCTACGCCTAAAAACCGCAAACCCTATTATGCTGCAAAAGCGTTGGTGTAGGAAAAGCTTCTTTAACTGAAAAGACCTGTCTTCTACATCATTAGACCATAAACACGATAATCGTGTCAGAGTTCCGTACTCAGAAAATCCTTGAAATTGACCAGAGTAATTGCTTAGGCATACCTATACAAACGCCAAAGACAAATAGTTCTGGACTCAATCTACCAATTCTCTAAGATTGGATAACTAGTCCATGGTGGCGTGACAGTTTTAAACGACAGTATAAACCTACCCCCGGCACTATCTTCGATAGGACAAATTCGCCTAAATTTCGATCGTTTCGAGCGCAGAAGGACAGAAAATCGACTTCGGTTTACCTCTTTTGTCGCCAAGGTGATATTTCTGTCTTTTGCACCATATTTATTTACCAGCAACACTGTTACCGGGCATACCCGAATCTCACAAAGGTCCAAGTCCATGCGATGACACAAACGTGTTTACTCACATATCAAAGAAGAAATGAAGTTCACCATTGTTTTCCCCCAACAATTCAATTCCTTTCCTGACTCACCCACTACCCTACGCCATGTCTGCATCTCAAAAATAGGACAGTCAATGTCGACGTATGTGTCCTTTCGTGGAACGCCACTTGTTATGACAAATTCCTTCTTATCATGATCACAACAATGTGAAAGCCTGTATCCATCCCTTCTGAATGTTATTTTTCGATTATCTAGTGAATACACCCCTGGTTCTAATTTTCTTCGTATTTTTTGTCTTCTCGGGATTAGATTGTGAGGAACAAGCAAAGCGCCAGGAATTGGAAGAAACGATTGCGCTCTGATTTTGTTTACAAGATCGCTTGGAACAGGACATCTCAGGAACTGCAGAATGTGTAGCACCGTAAGAGGGACTAAGCCTGAATGGAGGCACGCCTCAGTTAGAACCTGCGTGCTGCCCTGAAATCGAGCGTTTATATCCAAGGGAAAGATCTTGTGGGATGAATCTCTTACGAAATCGACGCCAAAAATTCCTCTCCATCCCATCGATCCCATCCACTTGCCTATTTTTTCCATTTCTTCTATCATTTTTTCTACGGATGCTCTATCGAGTATTTCATGCGCACTCGCAAAATCATTCCCAGCCCATATTGTCTCTCTTCGGACTAGTCCTTTCGTGCCCACGAGTTGTACACTCGGTTGCGAAGCGACCACTTCCAGCCTATTATGAAAATCGATAACTACAGCATGCATATTGAGACTTAAGCCCTCCAGAAAAGAAGAGATCAAAGCCTTGGCTTTTGGGAAGCGCTCCTTGAGCATTTCAAGATCTTGGCACTTGTAGCAAACAAAAGTGCCTGAGCCGGAGTCACTATGACTCAGATGGACAACAAATCTGTTGCCGAATTTGCTTGATAAATTTGTATATGTCTCATTTCTCAATCGGACAGAGTCTGTCAGGGGGACTGGCAAACCCAATTTGCGAAAAGAAGCGTATTGGAGCACCTTGTTGCTAAAAACTTTTCTCAGTTCGGCAGGTGGTGAAAGAATCTCAACCTTTCTTCCAAGTTGAGCTTGGACTCTCTCCAAGACTCTAGGGCTTCCAAAGCAGAAAAAACAAATTCGATCGTAGTTGCCAAGTCTCTGTAACAGGCATTGCACAAATTCCTCATGTAAGCGACCTGAAAGGTTCGTATCGTAGCTTTCGATAGTCCAGTCTTTGCGGGCAAAAGGAGTTTTTTGTTTTTCCAAAGAGAATACCTTTCTGTGTCTCCTGAATAGTCGAATTTCCTTACCGTAGTCTCCAGTCAATATGAACTCAACCGGAATGAGAAAAGATATGTCTATGAAGTCTATTGTGCGAACACCGAGAAAAGCCCAGCAAATCTTGTCATTGAACTTCAGCAAGCGTTTTAGTACTTTTCCAGTGGGTGATCGGTCAAAACCCATTTTCATCAATTCCAGCTTGCGTTGTGCCCTTGCCGATTGACTTTGAGAAAATGGAGATTAGGGCTTTGCATCCAGGAGACCGAGCTTTCATAGATGCAATTCCTCTTGGATAGTTTTATATTGGTTCTTGACCGACTTTTGGAAGGAACAATGTTTTGCTTTCATAACCATCGTCCATTTTGTTTTGCATTCGCAGTCGATCTCTGACATCTCTTCTAATAGTTTCAGGTCTCGAGACAACCGCCATGTTTGTAGATACCAGTTCACGCGCTCTGAGCATTTTGGGCAATTGTATGGAAGATTTTCTGAGTATGGAGGGATACCCCACGTAGATATCGAGACTTTCTTGGCAATATTTGCAGGTAGCCGTCTCAGTAACTCAACGGCTGACCAGAGCCAAGGTGCCCGGTACATCTTTCTTCTGAAAAGCCAATCACATAATGTGTAGGGGTAGATTCTGCAGAGGAAAACATCTATCATGTCAGCCCCATTTTTACTCGCAAAGTAAACAGAATCAACACAATCCTGCAAAGCCTCTGATTCTGACAAAAATGGAGGTTTGAAGAGCAGATATGCTTTCACGAGGATTTTGTGCTCGTCGAGAACTTTGCAGGCCTCAACGAAATCCTGGGTTTTGAAACCTTTGTTTACACTAAATTTTCTCACGAAGTCGCTAGCAGTTTCCAAGCCTATGCCAACAATGAGCTTCTTTTTACCAAAAGATTGCTGTATGAGCTCAAGATCTTTTTGACTTTCACGATGTATGATATATTCTGGTCTGCTCTCCACTTGGACTGCTCTAACATACTCCAGAACTTCAAGTTTCTCTATTAGATTTCTCCTTACAGAAGGAGGGAATTCTGTATCATCAAAAAACGATCCAACAGGAGTAATCGCAAGTATTTCCGGCCTCAGTGCATCAATGAACCGCAAGCTCACAGCAATCTGTAAAGATAGAGATTTCTCACTCACATACCTACCCCTTGTTGAGTCTCTGTCATACCCGCACATTGTGCAACCTCCTGAGTTGAGTTTCCAGCTGCATCCTCTTGTGCGGATAACGAAGAAAGGCTTTAGCAATGGTCGACCTTTCCAATTGTCCCATTCGGAGAAAAACGATGGAACCGATAAATCCAACGTTGGTGTTTCGCGCTTCTCGGAGATTTTTACCATAGCTCTGGATAGAAAGCTTTCATTATTCAAGTCATCGTCACCTTTTTGTGCGTATTGCTTTTTGCGCGATTGTTCTTTATGTCAAGCTTCTCGAAAACTCTAGTCCTGTGTCTACAGGCACCACATACGCCGCAAGGTTTACTAGTACCTTTGTAGCATGACCAAGTAAGATCAAGGGGCACTCCCAATCTAAGTCCAAGCTCGGCGACCTGAAGTTTGCTCATTTGAATTAATGGAGTTACGACAGTTACCCATTTTTTGTATTGAACGCCGAGTTTTGTGGAGGTCTTCACTATCTCATTGATTTGTTTGTATGTATCTGGCTTACAATCTGGGTAGGTTCGGCTGTCGTCTCTATTAGTTCCCATTAATACTTCTATTTGGTTTGTCATTTTGAGGTTTTGAAGCCAGATGCTTTCTGCCCACGCGATTCCCAACCACATCAACAAGAGGTCTCTACCTGGAGGGTGAATTGATGGAATTTCACCGTTCGTGTTTTGCTCTACGTGGTTAGGGATGCGCCCATGGCCCGTAAGTGGAGATAGACTCAAAGAAGCGAAATCAGCCACGTTTAGTGTCTTCTGCTCTTTTGTGCCGAGCAAGTGTGCGATCTTTTTCACTCGATCAAGTTCTTGTTTGGCAGATAGCTGCCCATAATTCACCCAGAGCGTATACACGTCATACCCCAGTGATCTTGCATAGTATGCCGCGACTGTAGAATCGATACCACCACTAAGAAGGCAGACAGCAATCTTCCTACCTCTAGGACCAACGTTTGCTCGCACATTCGCTCTCATAATCTCTATCTTCTCCTTGAATGTTTTTCAAAAATCTTCGCCATGTGCTCGATTGCATGTACAGGCGCACAACCTTTGCAGTGAACAAGCTCGGCGTTTTCAGCGAGGGCCGATCCTGCTCTTTCAAGTGTGCTTGACTTGCTCTCAGTTGGTCGCAAAGTCGCACAGTCGCCCACTACATACACGAGACCACGCAGCGAACTTGGGATGTACACGTCGACACCTGTGATTATGTGAACTTCGCCCAAATCCTCGAAAGAGAATTCGTGTTTCTTTTGTTTATCTAGTAGGTAGTCCAACCCAACTCTTATGTTAGCCATGCAACCTATGCATGTTCCACCCACATGAACATGTACACTTGGAATCACGCCCACAGGGCTCCAACAAGGCCTGCTGAACCACTTCCTAACTCTCTCTATAGCCTTTTTCCCGTGGTAGACTTGTTCAGAGTTCTTGTCAATGTCGAGAAGAGTAACGTCAATATCCTCTTCTTTCACGCGACCCATTTCAAGAGATTTGATTTTCTTGTCCATGCTAGCAATCCGAATCGTGCTGACTTCAGATGGTTCAATACCCATACATCTACACGCTGTTGCGTCTACAGCAACAGTGTCGTCACCCGCCAAGATCAGGCCCATTTTGACCTTCCCGCCTGACCATGGACCTTGACCTTCCATCGCCCACAGTCCGTCAATCAGGGTAAGGTCTTCTGTCCTTGCCTTGTGCAAGTCCACGATTTTCTGTGGATGATCAGTCCTATGGAAGGCTTGTTGCTGTCCTACGAGCTCATCCTGTCTTCCAATTGATGACATTTCGGGCCATTGCCTGCTGTAAGGAGTGATGCCTTGCCAATTCTTAAGACCAAGTGTGACTAGTTCGTCAACAATCGTTTTCATCTTTGCCAAGTTTATCAGGAGATCTGCATCATAGATAATCTTGTAGATATCGACCCTTTCTAGTACCAAAGGATCTTCAACGTAGACTGGAACCGTCTTGTAGTCTTTGCACTCGGGATCATCAATCTCGATTGAACACCCCGTAGCTCCGGCACTCATGGCAGCCTCTTCGACACCTGTTGTCTCGAACACTGATTTGGAAAATCCTTTTTCTGCCAAGGATGGATTGTCCACTACGTATATCTTTGCATTTTGGTAGTTCTTTCGAAGATACTGAACAAGGGCTTGAACGACTCTTGGGTCAGTAGTAACAACGTCCTCAGGTTTTGCTTGCGTTGTAAGGTTGGGCTTCACAACTATCAATGGCTGAGAAGTCGAAAATGTTGGTAAGGTCTTAATGGAGTATGAAATTGCTCTGCTAACCATCGCTTCTATGCAATCAATCTCTTTTTTGTCTGCTTTCTTTCCATACCTCCCTATGGCATCGATTCCATTAGGAAGCGTCTTGTTTCGAATAATGGCTACCGAACCGTTTCTCGGGCGATGAGTTATTGAACTCCCTCCTAACGTTTTCTATGATATATCCATCTGACTATCAGAAATATAATCGGTGCCAGCAAGACAGGTGGCAACATGGCGTACCAGCCAAAAGGCATCAAAGCGATGAGTCCTGCAATGGCTGCCATAAGGAACAGAATATTGAGCAGCGTTGTCTCTCTCTGGATGCCAACAGCGGTTCTTGCCGACACATAATCCAGAATTTCTTGAAGCTGGGTACGTAAGTCCTTGACCAAGTCCCAAATCGTGTCGAACCTGACTCTGACTTTTTCGAGAAAGCTTGTATCGTAGAGCGGTTCAATTGTCTTGACGAACTCCTCCCCATAATTGTATGCTTCTCTGAATTTTTCAAGATCTCGCTTCATAGCAGTAATTCCATCCTCAAGAGCTTGCAATTCATGGTCCAAACGGTTCCTGAGAGTCGACAGATTTGTCTGCAGGATGATTATACTTTCCCACAAGGAAGCAAGACGAGTAAAGCCTATTTCTCGGAGCTTGACTGTCTGTATAGCAGTTTCGATTGGTGCTAGCTCTTGTTGGCAGAATTGATCAAGCGTCTTGTTTATTTCTTCAGACGATTGAAAAGCCAATGTTAAGGTCTTGAGTATGGACTCAGTCCTGCTGTGACAACTCTTGTTTCTCACAAATTCTGTTATGAGCTCTGTTGAATAGTCTCTCTTGTAGTGGCTTCTCTGTAATACACTCAAGATCTTCTCGCAGAGAACCCGATTGCTGCCGGGGTAACTTTGAATGAGAAGCTCTAAGATCGTTTCCCGCCGTTGAGTCACGTAATGGTCTGCAAATTGAGTGTTCTCAAGGGCTGGATTCTCTTTGAATGACTCATCGATATTTCTCAATCTACTGACGAGCTCTCTCTCTGCTTTATGCGAAGTGCTCATTGGTTTTAACCCTCAGTGGGCTCGAGCAATTGACTGGGGAAGTCAGCTACTCGTAACGTCCATTATTACTGTCTTAAGCTGGGTCATAGCTAGTAAAGAGTAAATTCCGCCTTGTCTACCAATCCCGCTTTTGTTCATTCCTCCCCACGGAAGGCGACCTTCCCAATAAATGCTTGGTGTGTTTATTGCTACTGTTCCCGTCTTGATACGTTCGGCAACATAGAAGGCGTCTCTCATGTTTGAGCAATAGACACTGCTCATTAGGCCATATTCTGTCGAATTAGCAATCTTCAACATCTCATCGACAGAGCAGCATTTGAGAATGGGGCAGACAGGTCCGAAGGTTTCTTCTCTGCTTATCAGCATCCTTGGAGTCACGTTGCTCAATATCGTCGGCATGTAATAAAGATCCGTGGGAAAACCCTTCGCTCTTTTTCCACCGAATTCAACCTTTGCGCCTAACCGCTTGGCATCAGATATGTGTTTGTCAACTTTCTGGGCAAGCGACTCATCGATCAAAGGACCCATATTGGTGTCTTCCTGTAGAGGATTTCCCAGTTTCAACTTTGAGGCGGATTCGGTGACTCCTTTCACGAGTCTGTCATGGATAGACTCGGCTACAAGAATTCGCTCACCTGAATTACAGACTTGTCCCGAATTCATAAAGCAGCTAATTGATACGCCCTCAATGGCTTTTGCTAGGTTTGCGTCATCCAAAATCATAATAGGACCGTTGCCACCAAGTTCAAAAAGCAAGGTTTTTATCGTACTGCCAGCATTTGCTGCGATCTTTCTCCCCGTTTCAATTGATCCAGTAAAAGCTATAGCATCAATGTCTTCACTGGAACTCATCGCTTCGCCTGTTGTTTCGCCAGGTCCTTGAACCAAGTTTACCACGCCAGGAGGAAAACCTGCCTGATCTAAACATTCCACAATCTTTGCACCACATAGCGGAGTTTGCTCTGCTGGTTTGAAAACAACGGAGTTTCCTGCTGCCAATGCTGAAGACAATATGAAACAGGGTATGTCAAACGGGAAGTTCCAAGGAGTTATGACTCCAAACACGCCGAGCGGTTCTCTCATGGTGAAGACTCGCTTGTTCGGATCAACTGATGGGATCACGGCAGTCTCCAAACGTTTAATGTCCTCTGCGGTCCCCTTGAAATAGTCCACACATCCTTGGATTTCTATGCGGGCATCAGATATCGGTTTTCCTTGCTCCAGACATACATGACGTGCAAATTCCTCGAGTCTATCTTCCATAATCTTTGCGACCTTGTAGAGTAATTTGGATCTTTCCGTGTGGTGGGAAAACCTCCATTTCTCCTCGGCCATTTTGGCTGCTTCTACGGCTTTTTTAACATCAGCAGCTGCAGCTTTAGAGACTTTTCCAAGAGATTTACCACTGACCGGACTTATAACGTTCATATACTCTTTATGTTGAGCTTCAACCCATTTTCCATTAATGAAGAGCTTTGAATTCTGCATGCTTATTCCCCATTTACACTTGTTAGTTCCTTTCATCAAATAAACCTTAGCATCACAACCTAGCGTCTGTGGGATAGAATGAAGGCCGCAAGCACACTTTGCGAGTGAACTAGTGCGTAGAAGGGTTTAGGCTTCTATGTACTTAAGCCCAAATAGATTCAAGGTAGTAGCCCGGGATAGCTTCAAACTCTCGGTTCAAACTTTTCAGAATACCATCATTTTGCTTGTGAAGCCTAGCCTTAATGCGATTAAAATGACTAGTTTTACTAGCCTTTTCGCTATGCAGACGAGAGCTCGAGATCTTTAGCCAGAAAAATCCGAACAGCAATTCGAGTTTTCTATATACTCCCTTACCTCAAATTCAGCCCACAATGGATAATGGTCAGAGATGCGGTAAGACAATTGTTGCTTTGTGAGGTTTAGCGATTTCAACGCTATTTTTGTAAAGTCGAAATTGCCTCCTCGCGCAAATTTCAGTGATAACGCTGGGGTATTATCGCTTCCAGTGAACCACGCGATCTGGTCGTAGAATTTGTTCTTGTCTGGCTTGTTTGGATCGCTAAAGATTGTCCGTGGAAGTTTTTGTAGATCTTCAGGGATGTATAGCCCGGTTGATGTGAAGGCGTCATACAGTCTATCTCCTTTTCGGTCTATGTTGAAGTCGCCGAGTGCAATTAGATTATGATCCCAACTATTAATGTCTCTGGCCCATTCAGCAAGCCACTCCGCAATTGCCTTGAGTTCAGGAACACGCTCCTCAGCGTCTTTTCCATAAATAACATGTAACGTAACGAGAATGAAGGTTTTCCCTGCTGACCGGAAACTGACCGCATAAGGCGTGCGTGCAAATTGTTTGTTGAGGGCATCTGGACCAATTTTGTCTAGTTGTTCTTTGGGGACGACGAGCTCACACGCCAAGCCAGAAATTCGTACCTTGCGAGTGTCAAATACGAATGCCATACGCTCGCTATTGCCTGGTTCGCCTTTGGTCACATCTGTCAAAATCAGTCCCCAATCAGACCCGAGCACTTTGAGCATGTGGCGCAGGCATTTGAGGTTACTTTTCACCTCTTGAAGGGCGATCACGTCGAAGCGGGAGACAATCTCGGCGATGCAACGCAGGGCATGCAGGTCTCGTTTTGGGCAGTCATTCTCCTGACATTTCCAACTCTCTGTAAGGTCACCGAAGCCTCGTAAATTCCAAGTAGCGATGAGCAAGTTTCGGTCAGGAATCTTGGCAGGAACATCTGCGTCAAGTGTGGCGCACAATAAGGCTAATTCTTCTTTAATCTCCTTGGGCGGTACATCAGTAATTTCTGGAATTGAACACTCCTCCTCACCATAAGATAACCATACTATTACGTATAAAAAATATACGCAAAGTTGTATCAACGACAATCCTTTTGGGTATAAATCCTTTAGAGGTCTAAACCATTTCAGGTGTTAGTCCCGAAAGATAGAAAAGGATTGATTGCCGAGTGTATAGGCGGTGTGATTTAACTTGGACTTGCCCACTCATGCCATCTTTGGTTTTGCAATAGGGCTAGTTTTCTTTGGTCGCCCCGAAATAGCGCTGCTGGTAAGCCTGGGTACGCTCATACCTGATCTAGACAGAGAATATTGGTTTATCCCAATGAAACTGTATCGAGATGAACAATATCACCGAGCATTATTTCATAATGTGTTTATGATTGCATTGGCCTATCT
>Ga0315280_10005634_pt1 | contig 17725 bp, 13 predicted proteins | sample YL17G06_40_MG_FD_203697 | JGI IMG/M metagenome (GOLD analysis project Ga0315280, IMG submission 203697) | Sediment microbial communities from Yellowstone Lake, YNP, Wyoming, USA - YL17G06_40 | ecosystem: Environmental > Aquatic > Freshwater > Lake > Sediment | place: USA: Wyoming | collected... | reverse complement strand
GCAGTATGGCTAAGGTAGTTAGTGAAGACATAGGGTCATTTTATCACCATTACCCGAGGGTAGCGGCTATAGTTACGGCTCACTCTCAGGGCAAGGAGAATGCCATGGCGGTAGCCTGGCATACCCCAATATCCTTTGTCCCGCCCCTCTACGGGATAGCCCTCTCGGCTAAGAGGTTTACCTATAAGCTTATTATTGAGAGCAAGGAGTTTGGGGTTAATTTCATGCCCTTTGAGGAGGCAGGGCTGGTTGCCGCCGTCGGTGGTAGCAGCGGCGAGAAAGTAGACAAGTTTCGCCAGTTCAATATTGCCCTGGAAAAGCCGGTAAAGACACAGGTGCCGATTCTACAGGCTGCCTATGCCGCCTACGAGTGCAAGGTGGTTGATGACCGGCTCTACAGCGACCACAGGCTGGTGGTGGGGGAAATTGTGGCGGTTCATTTACTGAAGGAAGCCTTTAGCCCCGAGGAAACGCTTGACCTGTCTAGGGTTAGCCCTACCCTCTATTTAGGCAGTGAGCGCTATCTTACCGCCTCCAGCGAGGCGATAAAGTATCTGGACCGCGAGGTCTATGGCAAGGGTTAAAGGAGGGCTAGAGTGATTGATGAAAGCGGGATTGAGACGGCGGTAGCTTCTATCATTAAGGCGATTGGGGAAAACCCGGCGAGGGAGGGGTTGAAGGGCACTCCCAGCCGCGTGGCCGAGATGTATGCTGAGCTCTTTGCTGGACTTAGTATGGAGCCGAAGGAAGAGTTGACCGTGGGCTTTGAGGAAGGGCACCGGGAGATGGTAATCTTAAGGGATATCCCCTTTTATTCCATGTGTGAGCATCACCTTTTGCCATTCTATGGCATGGTTCATATAGGCTATGTTCCCAATGTTGAGGGGAGGGTTGTTGGCGCGAGCAAGCTGGCTCGGGTGGTGGAGATCTTTGCCAAGCGCCCTCAGATTCAGGAGAGGATGACTACCCAGATTGCCGATGCTGTCGTTGATGGGCTTAAGCCCGATGGGGTGGGGGTAATTGTCCAGGCGGAGCACCTGTGTATGATTATGCGGGGCATTAAAAAGCCGGGAAGCACTGTTGTTACCTCAGCCCTCAGGGGTACCTTCCGGCACAAAACGGCGACCAGGGCTGAATTTTTCTCTCTGCTTCAGGGTAAATAGCCGTTAGTCTGAAGATGGGATTGGTCTTGGTTCCTGGAGTTGCATTTCCTCGCCGCAGCAGGTTGGTACACCCTCCCCGGCTTTAGTGCACAGTATTTCAGTGCCGCACTTGGCACAGCGATATCTTTTACCTAATTGGCTTGGCATCTATTTCTTTATCTCCATGGGTTGACCGCAGCAGTGGATTGTGCCTTCGCCTCCGCGGGTAACGATAAACTCGGCGCCACACTTGGCACAGCAGTACCTTTTGCCTATCTGGTTTGCCATCTCATGCTACCTTTCTACGGTTTAGTTTACTGCCATTTAGTGCTGCTGTCAAAGCCCTCTACTCACCCATAATCTGGACGACGATTTGCCTTGACCTTGGCCTATTGTCAAAGTCCACCAGCACTATTTGCTGCCAGGTGCCCAGAGCCAGCTTCTTATCGCTGAAGGGGACTGTCAGCGACGCCCCCAGAAGCGAGGCCCGGACATGGGAGTGCCCGTTGCCATCGCCCCAGGCGCGGTCGTGCTTATAGGGGATGTCTCTGGGGATATTTCGCTCCCACATAGCCTTGAAGTCGGAGAGCAAGCCCGATTCAAATTCAATGGTTGAAATCCCGGCGGTGGAGCCGGGGACAAAGAGGGTAACTATTCCGTTTTTTATATCCGTCTCAGCTAGCTGCTCTTGTACCTCCGGGGTAATATCAATAATATCGCAGTTGCCCTTGGTCTGGAGCCCGATTTTTTTAGTAACTACCATACTCTACCTCCTCTAACTCAAATACTGGCCCGTCCTTACATACCTGTTTTAGCCCGCTCTTTGTCTTTATGGTGCACCCGTAGCAGACGCCGAGTCCACATCCCATCCTTACTTCCAGTGAAATATGGACTGGCTTTTGTCTTAATTGCGGCATCTGCACCATAGCTTGGTACATCGGGAGTGGTCCGCAGGCAAAGACCTGGTCTGCCCAATTGATATAGTCGGGCAGAAGGTCAGTGACCAAGCCCTTTTTGCCGGCAGTCCCATCCTCGGTGGCGGTGATAAGCTTGACCTCAGGAGGTAGAAGGTTTTGGGGGTAAAGCTGGCTCTTGGTTTGCGCTCCCAGGAGCAGCGTTACCGAGCCCCCCGCTTTTGAGGCTTTTTGGGCCAGGAAGACCAGCGGGGCAACACCAATGCCGCCGGCTACTAGAAGTAGATTTTTAGAATCAGGATGAATTGAAAATCCGTTGCCCAGCGGGCCAAGCAGGTCAAGATTGCCACCGGCTTGATTTTGCGAGAGCCAGCGCGTGCCCTTACCAACTATGGTGAGTAACAGAGCCATTTTCCCCCCGTCTGCTTGGTGGACGCTGAAGGGTCGGCGCAGCAGGGTATCTTCCCCGCAGTGAACCATGACAAATTGCCCCGGCTGGGCTTGGGAGGCTATGTGGGGAGATTCCAGCCACATAAGATGAACTTGCGGCATAAGCTCATTATTTGCCGTAATGGAAGCAATCTCCTGCCTCAATCTGTTTTCTGCCTCCGGTACTCCGGCAGTGGCTTAACGCTATAAATATGGCTCCCGCTAAGAAGTACCTTCAGAGCCGCCTGTATGGTATCAAGGGAGGTAAAACACGGGATGCGCCTCTCAGCGGCGGCACGGCGGATGCGGAAGCCGTCTTTTAGCGGAATGCGACCGCCGGTGATGGTGTTGACAATGCCGCTCACGGTATTATCGGTGATAACGTCAATGACGTTGGGGTGTCCTTCACTCAGCTTCTTGGTAATTATGGTTACCGGCAGTCCGGCGGACTCAATCGCCTTGGCCGTGCCTTCTGTGGCGTAGAGCTTGCAGCCTATCTCGGAAAACTTCTTGATTATGGGTAGTGCCTCAGACTTATCCCTGTCGGCGATGCTGAAGAGTATTGCTCCCTGGGGCAGAAGCATCAGCCCTGCGGCTTGGAGCGCCTTGGCTAAGGCGGCATCATAGTTATGGTCAATCCCCATTACCTCCCCGGTGGACTTCATCTCCGGTCCAAGGTAGGTGTCAACGCCAGCCAGCTTTGACATGGAGAAGACGGGGGCTTTAATTCCGACCAGTTTCTGCTCTTCCCATAGCCCGGTACTATAGCCCTGCTCGTGGAGGGTCTTGCCTAGCATGACCTTGGTCGCTACTTTAACCATGGGCACGCCGGTAACCTTGGAGATAAAGGGGATGGTGCGGCTAGCACGGGGGTTTAGCTCCAATACATAAACTGACGAGCCCTTACCATCGCCGGCCATAATAACGAACTGGATGTTCATTAAGCCCTTAATCTTGAGCTCCAGTCCTATCCTGACGGTATACTCAACGAGGGTTTTAATCTCACTTTCACTCAGGTTTATGGGGGGATAGACTGCCATTGAGTCTCCGCTATGGACTCCCGCCCGTTCAATATGCTCCATTACTCCCGGGATAAGGACATCCTTGCCATCGGCGATGGCGTCAACCTCCACCTCTTTACCCTCCAGGTACTTATCGATGAGGATGGGGTGCTTGGTATCCAGCTCCATAGCCGCTTTCACCAGGCGCTTCAACTCGCTTCGGTTGTGGACTATTTCCATAGCCCTGCCGCCGAGGACATAGCTGGGGCGGACCAGCACTGGATAGCCAATAAGCTCAGCCACATTGATGGCTTCAGCTACGGAAGTTACTCCGGCCCCCGGCGGCTGGGGGATGCCTAACTCGCTGAGGAATTGCTCAAATCGGCGCCTGTCCTCAGCCAGGTCAATGGCTTCGGCGCTGGAGCCGAGAAGAGACATCCCGCTGCGGGACAAGGGTTCGGCCAAGTTTATCGCCGTCTGGCCGCCGAACTGGACTATTGAGGGTGGGGCAGCGCCGTTTCCGTACTCGTTTTCCAGAATATCGCGCAGGCTCTCCTCATCCAGGGCTTCAAAGTAAAGGCGGTCGCTGGTGTCAAAATCGGTGGACACTGTTTCCGGGTTTGAGTTTGCCATAATGGCTTTATAGCCGGATTCCTGCAGCGCCCAGGCGGAGTGAACACTGCAGTAGTCAAATTCAATCCCCTGCCCGATGCGTATGGGACCACTGCCGATAACTACTGCCTTATTCCCCTCAAGGGGCTTAGCCTCATTCTCCTGCTCGTATGTGCTGTAGAAATAGGGGGTGGCGGCATCAAACTCGGCGGCACAGGTGTCTACCATCTTATAGACGGGGCGGATATTCCAGTCATGGCGCAGTTGCCTTACCTGCTCGGGGAGGCGGTCAGCCAGAGTCCCAATCTGCTCGTCGGAAAATCCGAGTCGCTTTGCCTGCCACATAAGCTCTGGTGTCAGCGGCTCGGAAAGTAGTTGCTTTTCCATATTCACGATATTTTGAAGCTTGGTGGTAAACCAGAGGTCAATCCTGGTGCGCTCGGATAAGGCTTCCGGGGTTATCCCCCGCCTTAGTGCCGCCATCAATGCCCATAACCTCAGGTCGCTGGGATGTAGGGGGTAGGAATCGATATTTTTCCCCGGCTTCCAGCTCGGGTCCTCCCAGAGCAGAGACCTTCGGCCGAACTCAAGGGAGCGGATTGCCTTCTGCAGGGCGGCTTCAAAGCACCGGTCAATGGCCATTACCTCGCCGGTGGCTTTCATCTGGGTCCCGATAACCCGGTCGCCGGAGGCGAACTTATCAAATGGCCAGCGGGGAATCTTGACCACTAAATAATCCAGCGCCGGCTCGAAAGAGGCCATCGTCTTTCCCGTTATCTGGTTGGGGATTTCATCCAGCCTCTTGCCGACAGCTATCTTGGCCGCCACCCGGGCAATGGGATAGCCGGTAGCCTTACTGGCCAGGGCGGAGCTCCGGCTGACCCGCGGGTTGACCTCAATTACATAGTAATCATCGCTTTCGGGGTCGAGGGCAAACTGGATATTACAGCCGCCTTCAATACCCAGGGCGCGGATAATCTTGAGGCTGGCTGTCCTCAGCATCTGGTACTCTTTGTTGGTCAGCGTCTGGCTGGGGGCAACGACGATGCTATCGCCGGTGTGTATTCCCATCGGGTCAACGTTTTCCATATTGCAGACGGTGATACAATTATCGGCGGCGTCTCGCATTACCTCGTACTCTATTTCCTTCCACCCCGCCACCGATTTTTCGATAAGCACCTGGTGGATGGGGCTGGTCGCCAGCCCCCCCGTTGCCACACTTTCCAGCTCTTTCCAGGTATTTGCCATTCCACCCCCGCTCCCGCCAAGAGTGTAGGCGGGGCGGATTATCACCGGCAAGCCTATCTCTTTAGCCGCCTTTCTTGCTTCTTTGAGGCTGGTTACAGTGGCGCTGGCTGGCACCGGCTCGCCAATGCCGATTATCAGCCGCTTGAATAGCTCGCGGTCTTCGGCGTTTCTTATTGTCTGGATGGGAGTGCCGAGGCTTCTCACATTGTATTTATCCAAGACGCCGGCGTCAGCCAGGTCAACGGCTAGATTAAGTCCGGTCTGACCGCCGAGGGTGGGAAGCAGCCCATCGGGGCGCTCCCGCTCAATAATGCGCTCTACCATCTCCACCGTCAGCGGCTCAATATAGATAATATCGGCGATGCCTTCATCGGTCATAATGGTGGCCGGGTTGGAGTTGACCAGCACCGAGGTAACCCCCTCCTCCCGCATCGCCTTGCACGCCTGAGTGCCGGCGTAGTCAAACTCCGCCGCCTGCCCGATAATTATGGGTCCCGAGCCGATGATTAGGACTTTAGAGGGTTTCAAACTTTAACTCCCTTATTCAAATATGAGTTTGCAGGTCGGACATTTCCTTTTACGTTTGAGTGTCTTTCCAAATTCTGAGTATTGGCGGTTAATTGTATTTAATTGTCGGGCTATGTTTTGTGCTTTAGCTTTTAACTTAGTAGCTTCACGGAAAAATTTGCGCATTTGTACTGAGAGTTCTTCCGAGTTTAGTATCTCTGACAGTACTCGCCCGAAGTTTGTTGCGTTTGCTTTACTCGTTGTCTCAATCCAAGATTTGTCCGGAGTAGTAACCACAAACCCTCCCTTTGTATCGATTATCTTGATTATTCCCCAGTCGGCAGGTCGGTCTAGAAAAGAGCTTCTCTTGCCCTTTTCTTTTATTGACTTTCTTTCTTTAACTATTTCGCATAATTCCTCACGTAGGAATTGAGGTATTCTGGAGTTAAAACGCTTAGCTATAGATTGCAAATTAATTTTTTTATTGAGCAGGGTTGATAGCTCTTCTTCGAATTCTTTCAATTTTTCATTATGTGATATGACTTCATTTATACATTTGTCGCACTCTTCCGCCTGTTTTGCAAAATGGCTCGTGAATTCTGGAGCGTTTCCTCCCTTAAAATATGGCCACGAAACATTGGTATTATCACTTGCACTTGAGTAAAGGGGTTCTCCTTTCTCATCTCTAATCAGGGTAGTGATTCTCCCCAAATCGTTATATGTTCCCCTGAATTGTTCTGCTAGTGATTTAACGAACTTGTTAAGATCATTATAATAGTGCTTCTTTAGACCTTTTATTTGTCGTTGTCTATTTTCTTGGTAGCGGGCATACCATATGTTTCCAAATAAACCTAAAATGAATGATATAATGGCCACTATGCTTCCAGTTATAAATTCATTCATTTTCTACCTCACCCCCTGTATCCCCCTCTCCTTCAAAGGAGAGGGGGAAGAGTCTTTTAGAGAAGGGGCGAAGCCCCCTCTTTCTACTATTTCTTCCCCTTCCCCTTAACCAAGGGGAAGGGGATAGGGTCACTTCTTATTTCCCTTCACCATCTCCACAAAATCCTTAAACAGATAGGTGCTGTCCCAGGGTCCGGGGGAGGCTTCGGAGTGGTACTGGATGCAGAAGATGGGCAGTTCCTTGTGGCGCAAGCCCTCCACCGTGCCATCGTTCAGGTTGATATGGGTAACCTCAAGCCCATCTTTTAGACTATCAGGGTCAACGGCATAGCCGTGATTCTGGGCGGTGATGTAGACCTTGCCGGTGGCGAGGTCGCGGACGGGGTGGTTAGCCCCGCGGTGCCCGAACTTCAGCTTAAAAGTTTTGGCGCCAAAGGCCCTGGCGATAAGCTGATTGCCCAGGCAGATGCCCATAATCGGCTTATTATCAATGAGCTTCTTGACTGTGTCCACGATGTAGTCAAGTAGCTCGGGGTTGCCGGGGCCGGGGGAGAGGAGAATGCCGTCAGGTTTCAATTTCAGGATTTCATCGGCGGGGGTGGTGCAGGGGACTACCGTCACCGCACAGCCCAGGCCCCTCAGCATGCGCAGTATGCTGTATTTCAAGCCGCAGTCCAGGACTATTACATGGTGTGTTGGGGCAGAGCCAGTCGGTTCCCACTGGTAGGGGACATGTGTCGTTACCTGCTTGACATAATCTATTGAGCCATAATCGGGCGAATTCTTTATCTGTTCCAGAGCCTGCTGGGGGGTCTTAGTGCTGGTGAGCATGCCCATCATTACCCCGGCGGAGCGGAGTCGGCGGGTAATAGCGCGGGTATCAACCCCGCTTATCCCCGGGACGGCAGATTCGGCCAGATATTGATGAAGGGTCTTTTTGCTCAGGTAGTGGTTGGGCTCAAGGCACTCCTCCCTGACGACGAAGCCGCTTACCTGAATTTTATTTGATTCAAAGTCCTGCTCATTAATGCCGTAGTTGCCGATGAGGGGGTAGGTGAGGACGACAATCTGCCCGGCATAGGAGGGGTCGGTGAGCATCTCCTGGTAGCCCGCCATGCTGGTGTTGAAAACTACCTCGCCACAGGCATCAGCCTCGGCGCCGAAGGAGTAGCCTTCATAGACCGAGCCGTCTTCTAAGACCAGGATTGCCCTTTTATTATTTATCTAACTCTCCTTTACCTTAATGGAGTCGTCTTTATAGACTAGCTTCCCCTGATATATGGTTGCCATTACCCTGCCCCTAAACCTCTCGCCGGTAAGGGGGGTATTCCTGCCCTTTGAGGCGAAAGCCTTGGGCTCTACCACCCACTCCAGATTGGGGTCAAGGATAGTGACATCGGCGGGGGCGCCAGTAACCAGAGTCCCCAGACTGCCATATCTATTGCCAATAATCTTAGCCGGCTCGTGGGTGAGCTTATTGATAAGGGTAACCAGGCTGAGCTCCCCACCGTGCACCAGGCTCATCAGGCTGCCCAGCGCAGTCTCGAAGCCGCTGATGCCGAATGGGGCAAGGTCAAACTCGCAGAGCTTATCGGCTTCGGTGTGGGGGGCGTGGTCGGTGGCGATAATATCAATAGTGTTATCTTTAAGCCCCTGAATCAGGGCTTTAATGTCTCTTTTGGTTCTCAGCGGTGGGTTTACCTTGGCGTTGGTGTCATAGCCGAGGATCTTCTCCTCGGTCAGGGTGAGGTGGTGGGGGGTAACCTCGGCAGTAACCTTGATGCCCTTTTCCTTGGCACGGCGAATGAGTTCAACCGAGCCCTCGGTGCTGACATGGGCGATGTGCAGCCGACCCCCCGTCAGTTGCGCCAGAGCCAGGTCGCGAGCCACCATAATCTCCTCAGCGGCATTTGGTATCCCGCGCAGACCGAGCCTGGTTGATATTACGCCCTCATTCATCTGCCCGCCCTCGGTGAGGGTTTTATCCTCGCAGTGGTCAATAATTGGCAAATCAAAGGCATGGCTGTAGTCCAGCGCCTGCCGCATAAGGTATGAGCTCAGCACTGGCTCGCCGTCATCGCTGAAGGCAATCACCCCCGCCGAAGCCAGCTCGCCCATCTCAGCTAATTCTTTACCCTTTCTCCCCTTGGAGATACAGCCGATGGGCAGGACGCGGACTACCCCCTCTGAGGCTGACTTTGATTTTATAAACTCAACGGCCGTCTGATTGTCCAGTGGGGGGTTGGTGTTGGGCATGCAGCAGATGGTGGTAAAGCCGCCTCTGGCGGCGGCGCTGGTCCCGCTGGCAATGGTTTCCTTCTCCTCGTCGCCGGGCTGCCTCAGGTGGCAGTGGAGGTCAATAATTCCGGGGCAGACGACCAGCCCCTTGGCATTAAGGGTGTCGTAATCGGCGTGGGGTGGGGTTTCCTCTCCCTTGCCCCGCCATGAGACTTTGCCTTCGCTGATAAGCAGATTGCCGATTGCCTCTATCCCCTGGCTGGGGTCGATTATCTTTCCGCCTTGAATAAGCAGTGATTTTTTCATTGTTTCTGACTCCCGCTGAGCAGGTAGAGTAAAGCCATGCGCACCGCGACGCCGTTGGCTACCTGCTCGTTGATGACTGATTGCTTGCCGTGAGCCACCGCCGGGGAAATCTCAACCCCTTCATTTACCGGGCCGGGGTGGAAGACCAGGGCGTCTGGCTTAGCTTGGGCCAGCCTTGCCTCGGTAAGCTGGTACAAGTTGATATACTCCCTGATGCTGGGCAGCAGTCCGCTCTTTTGCCTTTCTCGCTGCAGGCGCAGGGTCATCACCATATCGGCTCCATCCAGGGCAAGCTCAATGTTGGGCTCAATCTTGACCGGAGGTAGCTCTTTATTATCCAGTCCGATGGGGCCCAGCCCGAGGGGTAGAAGGGTAGGGGGGCAACAGAGGGTAACCTCTACCCCCATGGTGGTCAGACCCCACATGTTGGAGCGAGCCACCCGGCTGTGCATAATATCACCGATAATGACCGCCTTGAGTCCCTTCAGGTTCTGCTTGTGCTCGTAGATGGTGTAGAGGTCAAGGAGTGCCTGGGTTGGGTGGGCATGCCAGCCGTCTCCGGCATTAACGATGCTTGCCTCTATATGTCTGGCGGCGATATAGGGGGCGCCGGAGTGGGGGTGGCGCATGACGACGATATCAGCCCCCAGCGCCTGCAGTGTGCCCAGGGTATCAACCAGAGATTCCCCCTTGGCGACACTGCTGACTGAGGCATTGAGGTTAGCGACATCGGCGCTCAGGTACTTGGCGGCAAGCTCAAAGGAGAGGCGGGTGCGGGTGCTTGGCTCATAGAACAGGTTTATAAGGGTCTTGCCCCTTAGTGTCGGCACCCGTTTAATCGGGCGGGATAGGACCTCCTTCATCGCCTTGGTGGTGTGGAAGACAAGCTCTATCTCCTCGCGGGTGAAGTCATCAATGTCAAGGATGTGGTGGTGCTGCCAGACTGTCGTCTCGGGCACCTTGGGCTTTACCTGCGTTGTCCTCATCGCCCCTCCTTAGCTACCGGCGTGGAGACAATGGCTACCTCGTCTACGCCGTCGGTTTCTTTTAGTTGGACCTTTATCTCCTCATGCCTGGAGCTGGGGATGTTCTTGCCGACATAGTCAGCCCGGATTGGTAGCTCGCGGTGGCCGCGGTCAACAAGCACGGCGAGCTGGATTAAGCGAGGTCGCCCCAGGTCAGTGAGGGCGTCCATGGCGGCGCGGATACTGCGCCCGGTATATAGAACATCGTCAACTAAGACTATGGATTTGCCGTCAATGGTGGCAGTAATATCGGTAAGCTTGACTACGGGCTTTAGCTCCAGCGAAGAAAGGTCGTCGCGATAAAGGCTGATGTCCAGGGTGTCAACCGGTATCTTGACCTTGGCAAAGCCCTCTATGTTGGCGGCGAGACGCTTTGCCAGGGGCACACCGCGGGTGTGCACTCCAACCAGTATCAGCTCTTTGAGTAGCTCATTCTGCTCAATAATCTCGTGGGCGATTCGAGCCAGGGTCCGCTTGATGTCCTCTTCAGTCATTATGACTTTTTTTGACATAAAATAACCTCCTGCCTTAGCTGGCAAGAGGTCTTGCACCCTGACTTCAGGTATTCCCTTGCCAGCCTCGCCGGACCGGCTTAAAGGTTTTATATTCTATTAACTTAATATTATACCACGTTTCTCCGGAGATTGCAAGGTTTTGTAGCTGGGGGTCCACTGCAACGTGGTTGGCAGGCAATAACCAGTGTTTTTTTATTAGGGTTAAGAAGCACAAGTCACCAATGCGACAATAAGGGTAGCTATAGCAACGATAAGCGTAGCTATTATACCCCAAAACGCCCATTTAGTCCATTTAGACGATTCTCTTTGCTCAGTGGCTATTGGCGAAATGCCGTTAGTAAACTGAGTCCATTGTTTGCAAGTGTTTGTGCTAATAACGATATTGCGAATTTCCTCGGCTGTTTTGCCCGATATATAGAAGCTGGTAAGATTTTCTTCATAACAAACAAGGTAAATATAGTCAGCCCCGACCACAAGCTCGTTTCCCTTTTCCAGAATCATACTACGAGGCGATATCCCATAAGGCTCATCTGCTTTCTGGCAAAGATAGGCGCAACTTATACAGGTATGCTTGGGAAGTTCCATATTCGTATTATACCACAATGGGTTTTAACCTCACCCCCTTAATCCCCCTCTCCTTGCCAAGGAGAGGGGGAGGAATAGAAAAGAGGGGGCGAAGCCCCCTCTTTAAATCTCTCTCTGAAAGAGATTACTTTAACGCTTCTAATACTAACCTAGCTATATTTACGAGTAAATTAAGTATAGCTACGATTGAGCACCAATTGCTGTAGTGTGAGAAGCGTTTAAGGGTTTTAGATATCGACACTTCATATCATCACCCAACCCTTTCGGCGCTGACGGCGCCCAAAAGCGGCTATTCCCATAGCTAAAGCGATGGACTTTTGAACTTTCGCCCAGAGCTTGTAGCCCCAAGCTCAAACCTTACTAATATTATACCACAAAATAGAAGGGTCTTAAATGAGGAAGAGGTTTTAGGGAGGGGGCGAAGCCCCCTCCCTTACTCACACCCCCCTTCCCTTCAATAAAATAGTAAGGGAAGGGGGTCAGGGGGATAGGTTCCTAAACAACTGATTCTTTACCAATGGAAGGCAAGCGGTTATAATAGGCTGGTATTTCCAAGATTTAGCCGGAGGTGCAGCTTGGTTGCTTTATATGTTACCTCTCCCTACGCCGGTGCCGGTAAGACGGCGGTCTGTGCCGGGCTGGGGAGGCACCTGAAGGGGGAGGGCAAAAAGGTCGGCTTTTTTAAGCCGATTATCTCTGAGATTAAAAGCCCGGAGGCTGTTGACAGTGATGCCGAGTTTATGAAGCAGGTTCTGGCTTTAAAGGAGCCGGTAAACTCTCTTTGCCCGGTTATCGGCAGGGAGGGGGATATAACCAGTAAAATCAAGGAAGCCTATGCCAGGGTTTCTAAGGGCAAGAAGGTAGTTATTGTTGAGGGGGTGTGGCGGCAGAGGCCGGGGGGCAAGCCAATTGAAGCTTCTCGCCAGGTGGTTGAGGCACTGGAGGCCAGGGTGATTGTTGTTGAGCCTTATTCTGAGGAGTTATCTACAGCAGTGGCTATTTACAAGGATTTCGGGGAGTACTTGCTGGGGGTGGTGGTGAATAAGACGCCGAGAAGCCGACTGAAGCATTTGTATAATCAATTATCCGGGGTGGATATTTTAGGGGTGCTTCCCGAGGATAGAGTCCTGGCCAGTTTAACGGTAGGGGAGCTGGCGGAGCATCTTGGGGGGGAGATATTAAACAATGCTGAGAAATCAGCAGAGCTGGTTGAGAGCTTTATGCTCGGGGCAATGAGTGTTGACTCAGGGCTGGACTATTTCGGTCGTAAGGACAATAAGGCGGTGGTGGTCAGAGGGGAGCGCCCCGATATGCAACTGGCAGCCCTGGAGACTTCAACCAGATGCCTTGTTGTCAGCGGAGGGGCATCGCCAATCCATGCTGTGCTCCGAAGCGCCGATGATAAAGGGATTCCCATTATTTTGACCAAGGGTGATATTAATTCTACGGTGAATAGCATTGAGCTGGCTCTGGGCAAGGGCAGATTTAACCAGGAAAAGAAGCTGCCAAGGCTTGGTGAAATTATGGAGCAGCAGTTCAACTTCCAGGCTTTATATAAAGGGCTAAACTTATAGCTTTATTTTATATAGTGACCCCCTCTTTATCTATCAGGGCTGAAAGTACTTACGCCGGAAGTAGAGAGAAACGTTTACCAGACTGATAAGCACCGGCACCTCAATCAGGGGGCCGATTACCGCGGCGAAGGCCTGCCCCGAACTAATGCCAAACACCGCCACGGCTACGGCGATGGCAAGCTCAAAGTTGTTGCTGGCGGCGGTGAAGGCGATGGCGGCGGTCTTGGGATAGTCGGCACCTATTTTCCTGGCCATGAAGAACGAAACTAAAAACATGACCACGAAGTAGATGAGCAGGGGAACGGCAATGCGAACCACATCCAGCGGTATCTGCACGATAAGCTCGCCCTTAAGCGAGAACATTACAATGATAGTGAAAAGTAAAGCTGCCAGCGTGATTGGGCTTATCCTGGGGATGAACCTGTTCTCGTACCACTCGCGTCCTTTGGCTTTAATGAGCACGAAGCGGGTAATCATGCCCCCGAAGAAGGGGATACCGAGGTAGATAAAAACGCTCTGGGCTATCTGACCGATGGTCACCTGCACCACCGAGCCCTCCAGCCCGAACCACCGGGGCAGTATGGTGATAAAGATATAGGCATAGACTGAGTAGAAGACTATCTGGAAGATGGAGTTTAGTGCCACCAGACCGGCGGCGTATTCCCGGTCTCCCTTTGCCAGCTCATTCCAGACGATGACCATGGCGATACAGCGTGCCAGCCCGATTAAAATCAGCCCCACCATGTAGTCAGGGTAGGGCCATATAAAACCGAGGAAGAGGATGGCCAGAAGAAACATGAGCACCGGGCCGATAACGTAGTTTTGTACCAGAGATAGGGCAAGCACCCGCCAGTTGCGGAATACTGGCCCCATCTCCTCGTACCTGACCTTGGCCAGAGGGGGGTACATCATCAGGATGAGCCCGATAGCAATAGGGATTGAGGTGGTATCAACCTGGAAGAGGCCGATGAAGCTGGCGACCTGAGGGATAAAATACCCCAGCCCCACCCCGAATCCCATTGCCAGGAAAATCCAGAGGGTCAAGAAACGGTCAAGCAGGGAAAGTTTGACGGCTAAACTTCTTGGTTCGGCGTTATTCACGTGTTTTCGCAACTATTCTATAATTTTCACCCATCTGCTGGCAATGTTATAATGAGCTAGATGGATATTCTGGCTGAGCTTAACCCGGCGCAGAGGGAAGCGGTAGAGCTGGTCAATGGTCCGGTGCTGATTCTGGCCGGTCCCGGCAGCGGCAAGACCAGGGTCATTGCCCACCGGGTGGCTTATCTTATCAAGGTCTGCCGCATTAGCCCCCACCGCATTATGGCGGTTACCTTCACCAATAAAGCCGCTAGGGAGATGGAGGAGAGGCTCCACCGCCTTATCGGCAGTCTGGTGGGTGACTTGACCATCGGCACCTTTCATGCCATCTGCGCCCGGATACTGCGCCGGGACGGCAAGGCTATCGGCGTTGACCCGAGGTTCGTCATCTATGATGAGGAAGACCAGACAAGTTTGATAAAGCAGGCAATCCAGGATATCGGGCTTGACCCCAAGCAATATATCCCCCGGGCTATCGCCTCCGCCATTACTGCGGCTAAAAGTCGCATGCTAACCCCGCAGGACTATATTCAGCGTACCCGTAGCTATTTTGAGGAGGTGGTGGGGCGGGTCTATGAGCGCTACCAAAAGCTGCTGGAGGAGAGTAGCGCCCTGGACTTTGATGACCTGCTGATGAAAGCGGTGCAGTTGTTCCGCAACGACGCCAAGACCCTGGCTAAGTATCAGTCCCGCTATTTGCATATTCTGGTGGACGAGTTTCAGGACACCAATTTAGTCCAGTATGAGCTGATAAGGCAGCTGGGCGGGGAGAGGCGCAATATATGTGTCGTTGGTGACCCTGACCAGTCTATTTACTCATGGCGGTCTGCCGACCTGCGCAATATCCTTAGCTTTGAGAAGGACTTTCCTGAGGCGAAACTGGTATTACTGGAGCAGAACTACCGCTCAACCAAGAAGATCCTGGAGACAGCTTCTTGTGTCATCTCAGCCAATCGGCAGCGCAAGCCCAAGACGCTGTGGACGAATAACGAGCTTGGTGAGCTGATTAACGTGGTTGAGACCTATACCGAGCAGGACGAAGCCCAGTTTGTCGTCAGTGAGATTGAGCGTCTGGTGGGGGAGGGGAGGGCGAAGCTCGGGGACTTTGCCGTAATGTATCGCACCAATGCCCAGTCAAGAGCCCTTGAGGAGGCTTTTATGCGCTATGGTACTCCCTATAAGCTGGTGGCGGCCACTCGCTTTTACCAGCGGCGGGAGATAAAGGATATTATCGCCTACTTGCGGGTTATCCAGAACCCTCATGATAACGTCAGCCTGCAGAGAATCATAAACATTCCAGGGCGGGGTATCGGGCAGACCAGCCTGAGCCACCTTTCGAGCTGGGCGAAGTCTCAAAATGTCTCTCTATATGATGCCTTAAAGCTCATGACTAAAGAGAGTGAAGCGCATCAGTCTCCATTCAGCCCTCGTATCAGAAAATCGCTGGCTGCTTTTCTGAGCCTGGTGCAGGAGTTGACTAGCCGCAGCCGTGAGCTGAACCTGCTTGATTTATTTAACCTGGTGGTGAAAAAGAGCGGCTATAAGGAATATATATTGAGCGGTGAGAATGGAGAGGAGCGCTGGAATAACATCCTTGAGCTTCGCACTGTAGCCGGGGACTACCGGGAACTGAAACCGGGGGAGGGGTTGACCTCCTTTCTTGAGGGGGTGACCCTGGTCTCTGATGTTGACGGGCTTGATGAGACGGTGGAGGTAGTAACCCTGGTCACTCTACACCAGGCTAAGGGGCTGGAATTCCCGATTGTGTTTATTATTGGCGTGGAGGACGGTATTTTGCCCCACTTTAAGTCCCTTGACGAGCCGGAACAACTGGAGGAGGAGAGGCGGCTATGCTATGTGGGCATAACCAGGGCTAAGCAAAGGGTGTATCTGGTCTATGCCTTCCGCCGCAATCTCATGGGCTCAAGCACGGTAAGTAAACCATCTCGCTTCTTAAATGATATACCCCAGCACCTCATCGCTCCTAATTACCTGTGGCAGGGGGAAGAGAGACAGGTAATGCCGGCGGTGTATTCCTGGAATAGGACGCCAGTTCCCAGCCTAGATACTCCCGAATTTAAGGCTGGCGACCATGTCCACCATGCCCAGTTTGGCGATGGGGTGGTGGTGAGCTGCCAGTCGGTGAAGGACGATAAAGAAGTTATAGTTGCTTTTAGTAGCGGGGTCGGCGTGAAGAAGCTGCTACTTAGCTTCGCCAGGCTGGAGAAGAAAGAGTAACTATGCCAATCAAAATCTTAGACCCCCAAGTCGTCGCCCAGATTGCCGCCGGTGAGGTGGTGGAGAGGCCAGCCGCGGTGGTGAAAGAACTGGTGGAAAATTCCCTTGACGCTGGCTCATCCCAGATTTCGGTTGAAATTGTGGGTGGTGGGGTGAGCCTGATTCGGGTAACTGATAACGGGGTGGGGATTCCATCGGGGGAGGTGGAGCTTGCCTTTGACCGCTATGCCACCAGCAAGTTAGCCAGCCTTGAGGATTTGGAATCTATTCAAAGCCTTGGCTTTCGCGGGGAGGCACTGCCCAGCATCGCCGCCGTCGCCCAGATAGATATGGTTACCTGCGCCGCCGGCGATAGAGCTGGCACCTTCCTTAGCTTGAAAGACGGCGTTATTGCCACTCGCCGGAGCCAGGGGCGGTCTCAGGGGACGACGGTGAGTGTACACAGTCTGTTCCGCAAAATCCCGGCAAGATTAAAATTTCTCAAGTCGGTGGCTACGGAAAATTCCCATATTGCGAATGTGGTCAGCCAGTACGCCCTCGCCTTCCCCGAGGCAAAGTTTTCTTTGTCTATTGATGGCAGGGTGGCACTGAGGACAGCAGGGAGCGGGCGGCTGATAGATAGCATAGCTCAGGTCTATGGGGCTGAGGTTGCGGAGAATATGCTTGAGATAAAAGACATCTCTGTCTTGGCGCCCAAAGTTATGGGCATGGTCGGTTTGCCCTCAGTAAGTCGCTCGGGGCGGGGCTATCTCAGCTTCTTTGTCAACCGCCGCTGGGTAAGTAGCCGGATGCTGGCCCGGGCGGTGGAGGAGGCCTATCACGGGCTTTTAACGGTGGGGAAGCACCCGGCGGCGGTCATCAATATCTTGCTACCGCCTGAGGAGGTGGATGTCAATATTCACCCCACCAAGAGCGAGGTTAGGTTCCGCAGCGAGCATGCCGTCTTTAGCGCCGTCCATCGGGCAGTCCGTCAGGCTTTAGAAGAGCAGATTACTGTACCTGAAGTAAAAGCGGCGGCTAAAGAAACCGTCTTTTCCTCACCACCGAGGCAGGCGATATTGACCCCACTTGTTGATGCTGGCTATAGCCCACCTTCTCCACCGACCCCGGCGATATCCCTGCCGGTGCTGCGGGTAATAGGTCAGCTTGATAATACTTATATCATCACTGAGGGTCCTGATGGGCTATATCTTATTGACCAGCATGCCGCTCATGAGCGAGTCCTTTTTGAAAGGATTGAGCGCCAGAGGTTGCAAAGAGAGATAGAAACCCAGGGGCTTCTTGAGCCGATGACGCTTGAGGTCAGCCCCAGGCAGGAAGCGGTTTTGCGGGCGCACTATCAAGACCTGGCTGAGTTTGGCTTCTCCATTGAGCCTTTTGGTGATAG
>Ga0315280_10005631_pt1 | contig 17730 bp, 13 predicted proteins | sample YL17G06_40_MG_FD_203697 | JGI IMG/M metagenome (GOLD analysis project Ga0315280, IMG submission 203697) | Sediment microbial communities from Yellowstone Lake, YNP, Wyoming, USA - YL17G06_40 | ecosystem: Environmental > Aquatic > Freshwater > Lake > Sediment | place: USA: Wyoming | collected... | reverse complement strand
GTTGTACTGAGCATGCTCTCTTGGGCATGCTTCCTCAAGCAGATGTACAAGGAGGGCGTGGCTGCGGAGAGGGCGCTGTTCAGCGGCGACCGTGAAATCGAGGAAGCCATCGACCGCGGCTATGCGGAAGAGGGATACGCGGGCGCGCTGAGGCGGGAGGCGCAGGTTTTGGGGGCGCGCTCCCGTAACACCTATGTCAGCCCATGGTTGATTGCGTGCGCGTATTTCCAGGCAGGAGATAAGGCCCTCGCGCTCGACTGGTTCGAGAGGGCCCTCGAGGAGCGCGATCCCAACATGCCCTGCATTGGTTCGCCGTTTTTTGATGGGTTGCGGGGAGAACCCCGATACCAGGCGATACTGCGTCGGATGAATCTGCCGCAATAACGCCATGATCAGCCAGACCATCTCGCATTACGAAATCACCGACAAACTCGGCGAGGGCGGGATGGGCCGAGCCTGATGCTGGCGGAGCCCCGGCGGGGTCGAAATAGCTTCCCAAAGCGCCCGTAGTCTTCTTCGATCCGGTCATCCGCCCGGTGCTACCGAACGCATTCTGGACGAGTGGTCGGTGATCCGGAAGTTGGCCCGAAACGGCGTTGTGAAAAGGCACCCGCGATGGGTACGGGATAGCTGTCGAATCGCCATCTTGCCGAGAATCAGGCAAACGACTCTTAAGTTAACGGCCTTGGGGCGCTGTAGCCTGCCCCCGGTTTTCGAGAGAGTGTCTGAATCGCAGGGAGCTGTCATCTGCGATAATCGTGGCTATGAAAATCGGTGTCCTCGGGCTTGGCTTCATGGGCAGCACGCATCTAAAGGCCTGGAAGAGAATCCCCCAGGCCGAACTGATCGTGGTGGCCAGCGACGTTCCGGAGCAGTTGACCGGCGACTTGAGCGGCATTCAAGGCAACATCGGCGGGCCGGGCGAGAAGCTGGATTTCTCGGCGGTCCGCAAGTATGCCAACGCCTTCGAGGCGGCGGCAGACCCGGAGGTCGAAGCGGTGGATATTTGCCTGCCCACCCATCTGCACGCGCCGGTCACGATCGCGGCCTTGCGTGCCGGCAAACACGTGTTGGTGGAGAAGCCTATGGCGCTGGAGGGCGACTCCGCCGACCGGATGATCGCGGAAGCGGAGGCGGCCGGGCGCCTTCTGATGGTGGCGCAGGTGCTGCGTTTCATCCCGGGCTACCGGGCCACCGCCGAGATGGTGAGGTCTGGCCGGCTGGGCGCGATTCGCTCGGCCCTGTTCCGCCGGCGGTGCGCCGCGCCGGGTTGGAGCCAGTGGCTGTCCGACGAAACCCGCAGCGGCGGCGGCGTCTTTGATCTGCTGATCCATGATGTGGATTTCTGCCTGCACGCCTTCGGCAAACCTGAGGCGGTCTCGGCGGTAGGCTATGAAGACCTGGGGCGCGGAGTGGATTGGATCGAAGCCCGATTTCAGTATCCGGGCATTGCTGCGGTGGTGGTAACCGGCGGATGGCATCATCCCAAGGCCTATCCGTTCTCGATGGAGTACACGGTAGTGGGCGACCAGGGCACCCTCGAGTACAGCTCGGCGGGCGTGCCGCCCACGCTGTATCGCGCGGATGGGGTAGCGCAGCCCCTCCAGTTGCCGGAGGTGGATTGCTATCAGGCCGAGATCGAGTACTTCATGGACTGCTGCATTCAGGGGCGGAAGCCGGAGTTCTGCCCGCCCGAGGAATCGGCGGCCGCGGTGAAGCTGGCCAACCTGATGCTGGAATCCAGGCGCCGCGACGGCGAGGCGCTCGACGCCGGGTGGTAGTTTGTGGATACGCTTGCACTGCTGGGTTCCACGCTGGGCCTGGGCCTGGTGGCCGGCTTCCGTCTGTACGCGGCTGTACTGGCGGTGGGGCTGGGGATCCGCTTCGACCTGATCACGCTTCCTCCCAGCCTGTCGCACTGGCGCGTGCTGGCCAACGAGTACATTTTGGCGGTGGCGGCGGCGGCGTACTTTTTGGAGTTCCTGGCCGACAAGATTCCGTGGGTGGACAGCGTATGGGACTCGGTCCATACGCTGATCCGGCCGCTGGGCGCGGCCTTTCTGGGCGCCATTGCGGTGGGCTCGGCGGACCCGGTCACGCAATGGATTGTGGCCCTGCTGTGCGGCGGGGTGGCACTGACCGGACATTCCACCAAGGCCGGTGTGCGGCTGGCGGTCAACCACAGTCCGGAACCCTTTTCCAACCTGGCCCTGAGCGTGTTCGAGGATGTGATGGCGGTGCTGGGCGCCTGGCTCTCGCTGGCGCACCCGGTGTTCATGCTGGGAGTGGTGCTGGTATTTGTGGCGGTGTTTCTGTGGCTCTCCCCGAAGATCTTCCGGCTGATGAGAGTGGAGGCCATGGCTTTTTTGGCCCTGGTTCGAAGGGGCCTGAGGGGCCCGCACCGCGGCTGGGCGCTCCCGGCGAAATACGCCGGCTACCTGGAGCGGCGAGGTTACAGGATTGACCTGGGGGTGCGCTGTGTGGCGGGGAAAGGGGTGCGAGGCTTGCGCAATTCTGCCGGCTACTTCTGTTTTGCCGGCCGCGAGGCGCTGTTCGTCACGCGCAGGCTGTTGCGCTTTCGGCAGCACGCCATTGACCTGACGGGCCTTCGCGATTCTCGATACAGCAGGAGGCTCCTGGTGGACCGGCTGGTTCTGAAGATCGGGCCCCGGGAAGAGAACTTCTACTTCTTCAAGGACGCTTCCGGCGAGCCGGTTCTCAAGCGGTTGGCTTCTGAGCCGGCGCCTGAAAGCTGCGCAGCGCAGTCTTCTCGTCAGTAAAGCTCTCGAAGACGGTGTAGAGCTTGGTGATTTGCACCAGGTCGCGCACTCGCTTCTGCAAGTTCAACAGCTTCAATCGCCCGCCCCCGTTAGTTACGGTGGCGAAGGCGCCGACCAGTTCGCCCAGCCCGGAGCTGTCGATGTGGCTGACCTCAGCGAGGTTCAGCAGAATGTTCTTCTGGTCGTTGGCGAGCAAGTCCCTGATCTCGTCACGCAGGGTCCCGACCGCTTCGCCCAGCGTGAGGCGGCCACTCAAGTCCAGGACCACGACGTCGCCGGCCTGGCGAACACCCCATTTCAGACTCATCTTCCTCCTCCTTGTCGCCTGTTCAATGCCTGCATGTTTACAATGGCACGCGGGAGGGGGAAAGTCAAACTGCTGCGGGCCTGTCACTCGAAGGGCAGGCGGACGGATTGCTCGAGGAATTCCGCCGGCGTCACGATCCGCAATCCAGTGCGGACGGAGACTTCCGTGTCGAAGTGAGCACGATTGCCGGTCAGCAACCAGTCTGGCCTGGCCTTGAGGGCCGCCGCAAGAACCGGCGCGTCGTTGAGATGCCGGATCCAGCGTCGCGCCAGTTCGAACTCCCGCTCGGAGACGTGCGGCGCCCGTTCGACGGTCAACCGCCGGAGCAAGAGTCTGAAATCATGCCGGAGGTGCTGTCCACCGCCATAGCCGGCTCCCAGCTTGGCAACCAGGGCGCGTTCGGTCTCTTCGATCACGATCTCAGCCAGCACAAAAGTGAACAGGGCCGCACGGCCCAGAATCAGCACGCCGCGAGAAGCGCTCCATGGCGCTACGAGGCCTTCGATCAGCACACAACTGTCAAGAAAAACTCGAGGTCGATTCACTTGCGGTAACGCTTGCGCACGATCGCCGCACGCTCTGCCAGCGCTTGCGCTTGGAGCGTCTCCGGCCGATACCCGGCGCCCTTCATGGCCTCTTCCAGCCGCATGCAGATGGATTCAAGTACGGCGTCATGGGGCGCCATGACGAGGGCATCGCCCAAGCGCACGGCGACGACTTTGCCGCCCCGACCCAGCCCGTGCTCTTTGCGAAACTCAGCCGGGATGGTGATCTGGCCGTTTTGACCCACGCTCAGGACGGCCACCGCGGATTTCTGGGGCATCGTAGTCTCCGTATCTCATAGTATACGAAATCCATAGCCTGCGTGAGTTGTGCTTCGCAGCGTAGTGCCTCAGCTTCCTAAGACCTCTTGTCGGATAAGCTTCAGCTTGCCTGGCGCGGTAGTCGAGAATGGGCCAGACAAGCTGAAGCTCATCCGGCAACGCGTGGGGTACCCCCTGGAGACTGAGGCATCACTTCGCAGTTGCGACCGTGAGGGGCTGGACCCGGCCTTTGCTATGATAAAAAGTCCTGATCTGCGATGATTGTCGAAACCCAGTCGGTCCGCATCCCCTCGCTCCCGCTGGAGTGCGGCGCCAGCCTGTCGCCGGTGGAGGTGGCCTACGAGACCTACGGCGCGCTGAACGCCACGAAATCCAACGCCATCCTGATTCTGCACGCCCTGTCCGGCGACGCGCACGCGGCCGGCATCTCGCATGACGGGGGCAAGCCGGGCTGGTGGGACAACATGATCGGTCCCGGCAAGGCCTTCGACACGGAGAAGTACTTCGTCATCTGCTCGAACGTGCTGGGCGGCTGCCAGGGAACCACCGGCCCGTCCTCGATCAATCCGGCCACTGGTTCTCCCTACGCCATGTCGTTTCCGGTGATCACCATCCGGGACATGGTGCGGTTGCAGAAAATGCTCATCGATCATCTGGGCATCGAGCGGCTGCTGACGGTCACCGGGGGCTCGATGGGCGGCATGCAAGCGCTAGAGTGGGCGGCTTCCTACCCGGAGCGGGTGGTTTCGGCGATCCCCATCGCCACCACCGCGCGGCACAGCGCGCAGCAGATCGCCTTCGACGAGGTCGGGCGCCAGGCCATCATGGCGGACCCTGACTGGAACGGGGGCGACTACTACGGGAAGAACCCGCCGGCCCGCGGGCTGGCGGTGGCGCGCATGGTGGGCCACATCACCTACATGAGCGATGAGTCCATGCGCGAGAAGTTCGGGCGCCGGCTGCGCGAGAAGGAGAAGGTCGGTTTCGACTTCTCGGTGGACTTCGAGGTGGAGAGTTACCTGCGCTACCGCGGCAGCCAGTTCGTCTACCGCTTTGACGCCAACTCGTACCTCTACATCACCAAGGCCATGGACTACTTCGATCTGACCAACGGGGGCGGGTCGCTGGCGGACGCTTTTCGCCATGGCAACAGCCGCTTCCTGGCCATCAGCTTCACCTCCGACTGGCTGTACCCCAGCTACCAGTCGCTGGAGACCGTCAAGGCTCTGCGCAGCCAGAACCGCGACGTGGCCTACTGCGAACTGCCCTCCAACTACGGCCACGACGCCTTCCTGGTGGACGTGGGCGAACAGACCGAGGTGGTGCGCGGGTTCCTGGCCAGCACCTTCAAGGCCAACGCGTAGATGAGCCCCCACACCCAAACCCGCCGCCGCCCCTTCGTCCGGGACCTGCTGGGCCGCAGCGACTACGCCATCATCAGTGAACTAGTCGAACCCAACGCCCGGGTGCTGGACCTGGGCTGCGGGGACGGCGAGCTGCTCGGGTGGCTGGCCGAGAACAAAGCCGTCGAGGCCCGCGGCATCGAGATCGACGGGCACCGCGTGCAACAGGCCATCGCGCGCGGGATCTCGGTTTACCAGAGCGATATCGACCAGGGCCTGGCCGACTACCCGGACCAGTCCTTCGACTACGTGATCCTGAGCCAGACCCTGCAAGAGACCCGCCGCCCGCTGGCGGTGCTGCGGGAGATGCTGCGCGTAGGCCGCCACGCCATCGTGGCCTTTCCCAATTACGGCCACTGGTCGGTGCGGCTCTCACTGCTGGCGACCGGCCGCGCCCCGCGCACCAAGTGCTTCCCCTATGACTGGCACGCCTCGCCCAACATTCACTTCCTGACCATCCGCGACTTCGAGAGCCTGACGCGCGAGCAAGGCTGGACAGTCGAGCGCAAGATCTGCCTGTCGGGCCGCCGCACCCGCGCGATTTTGGCCAACCTGATGGCCGAGGTGGCGGTGTTTCTGGTGAGGAAGTAGGGGGCGTTATGGGTCGGGGAACTCAGTCTGCGCTTGGATAATTACCTCCGCCTACCTGACAGCAGCTTCCGCGATCCGAATGGAATCGGCGTACTGCTGTTCAGTGACCTCGGGACGAACGCTCGGGTAGCGGGCCTCGAACGCGAAGCGGGTCAGGTCCTCGGTCTGCCGGACCTCTGGGGGAACTTCGATCCCACCCTCAGCCGGCAGATCGAGCAGCCGGGCCACGTTATGGGTGTAGGGGAAGGTCCTGCCGAGTTTCACGAAAACGGCTTTGACGGCCTTCTCTGCGGCCTGCTGAGCGTTGTAGCAAAGCTCCTCAAGGTGAATCGCCGGGTCCTGGACTGAGGCCAGCCGGAGGTTGCCCTTCGCCCGGCTGAGCCATTCCCTGGGGTCGTCAGGCTCGTGGCGCGGCCCGCTCACAGATTACCTTGCCCTCTTTGAGGGCGGGATGGATGACCAAGCAGTGGCTGTTGCGGTAGCGTTGAGCCTGCTCCGGCGTGATCAGGACAACGTTCACCTCCGGTTCTACGCTGGCCAGGGCACGATAGAGGGCGCTGACGAGTCTGTGGTAGTCGTAATCGCCACCCTTGATCACGAGCAGATCCAGGTCGCTGTGGGGATGCATTTCACCGCGAGCACCGGACCCGAACAAGATGATTCGTTCCGGGTCGGCCACAGCCACGATGCGGCGCACGGCTTCCTCCAGGACGCCCGTCTGGACGTAGACGTTAGCGTGCTGGATCTGTTCCAGAACGGTCATACTTGTATCCTACACCGAGATGGGAGATGGCATGGTTAGCAACCCTTCCAAATTGAGCAAATGCGAGGCGCCATGCAGTACAATTGAGGAAAGAGCAGGGCCACCCTAGCTCAGTTGGCAGAGCGGCTGATTCGTAATCAGCAGGTCGCCGGTTCGATCCCGGCGGGTGGCTCCATAACCTCTCATCTCAGCCATGCGGCGGGCCGGTCTGGGTCAATCTGCGCCGACTGCCAGTCTCCTGTCCCACCTAAGGACAACAGCCGGGTGGGATCCCGTGGGGCGGGCGCCCGCGCCCGCAGCCCGACCCCCTGGTCGGGCTTGGCCTGGTTCCGAACCCACGCCGGACGGGGGCGTCCGGCGCGGTCCAGGGGGACCGCCCCACAGGAATTGTCAAGGTTCGGGCAGGAGAGAACGCTACCGAAACGGATCCACCCGCATCACGTCGCTGTTGGAGGGGTCCAGGCGGACGCAGAGCAGGTGGCGTGCATCGGGCGAGAGCGAGAACGGCCCGCTTCCGAGCGGGGGGAGCAGCTCCGGGTACTCGGTGACCTCCTGATCGTGCCCGGTCCTGAAATCATGAAAGAAAATCATCTGCTTGTCCAACGACCGCTTGTCGCTGCCCAGGTAGTAGATGCCGGTTGGGGCCAGAGCCCAGCAACTGGTGCAGCTTGGGATCAGGCCGTCCAGCGCCTTGGTCAAGGCCCCCGAGCTGGTGGACACCCTCCAGAGGCTGCTGCCGTGGGGCTCCCGCATGAAGTACAGGAATTTTCCGTCTGGTGAGAGGGCAAAGGAGAGTCCTCTTACTTTCACCAGTTCGGAAGCCGGTCCACCCTGCACGGGAATCCGCAGAATGCTGCCGGATATGCCCGCGTAGACCCACTGGGCATCCAACGAGAATACGGGATGATACCCTTGCGTCCCCACACTCCTGACTGTCCAGGCGCCCGCATTTGCCAGGCTGGCGAGAAAGATCTCACCGGTCCTGGCGTTGTTGAACACGATGCTGCGGCCGTCCGGGGACCAATGTCCGACCGAGGGCCACAAGGGACCGCGAGTGACCTGCACCGGATTCGAGCCGTCGGCATTGCTGACCCAGAGTTGATCTTCGCCGGAGCGGTCCGAGCGAAAGCAGATCCGGTCGCCCGCCGAAGAGTACTGGGGAGAGGCGTCCTGACCGGAAGAGGCGATGATGCGGGCCCACTTCTTGTCTTGGAGGTCCAGGCGCCAGATGTTGCGGTCCTGTTGCAGGACCAAATACGCCAGGCAAGGCGCTTTCCGGGCCAGCGACAACTGGATCGGGAACTCGCCGTAGATGCCGATGGACTGGAGGCTTTTCGCGGGATTGGCGCTCGAAGGCTGGATGCGCCAGAGGCGGAATTCTCCTCCGCGGTCCGAGGAGAAGATGATTGATTTCCCGTCGGGCGTCCAGTCGTGGCCAGCCACCTGCTTGCCGTCCTTGGTCAATTGCCTGGGCGCGCCTCCTTCAAAAGGCATCACAAACAATTCCTGGTTGGAGCGATGAATCAAGCGCACAAAAGAGACCGATCGGCCGTTGGGGGAGAACCGGGGATCGAGATCTCCGCCGACGACATCCTCGGGTTGCGTCAGGCGCCGTCTTTCGCCGGTGGTGACGTGGACCAGAAACAGCCCCAGGGGCTTGTCCAGCGCCTCGGAATGGGCCACGGCGAGCCACGCCCCGTCCGGGGACCAGTCCAAGAAGCGGTAATCGTAACTGTAGTCGGGTGGAACCAGGGCGGCGATCAGCCGCTCCTCGCCGGTTTCAGGGACCGAAATCAGAACGTCGGTTGAAGATTTCCCGGTCCGGAGATAGGCCAGGGACCGCCCGTCCGGGCCCCAGGCCGGGCTACTATAGCGACCTGGCAGCCTGGTGACTGCCTGGGGACTGGCCTGGCCGGAGCTCTGGATCCAGATGCCCGCGGTGGTGGACCCTTCCTGGGTCCACAGGAAGGCCACCTTCTGGCCATCCGCCGAGATGGCCGGCTGGAATTCCTTCCCTGCAAAGCGGGTGACCGGCACGATGTGGAATTGGTCCGGAGAAGGCGGCTGTTTTCGCAGCACAATCCATGCCCAGACGCCCATGACCACGACTGCCAAGGCAATCACCGGAAAGCGAAACCTGAGATACCACGGGGCAGCTTCGGACAGGCTTCTGCCCGACGCTGAGGTGACGGCCGGGGCTTCCCCTTCAACCAACTCGACGGGGCCTACCATGCGATAACCGCGCCCGGCATAGGTCTCGATGTGGCCCGGACTCCCGGGTTCAATCGCCAGAGCGCGCCGGATCACGGCAATGTTCTGCTTCAGGTTGGCTTCGTCGACGATCCGGTCGGGCCACACCGCGGCCATGACCTCTTCCTTGGCCACGACCTGCCCGCAGTTCTCAACCAGGACCAGCAGCGTCTCGACGACTTTGCGAGTCAGGTGCAGGGGTTGTCCCTCACGGAGAACCACCTTGGCGGTGGGATCCACCGAGAATGGACCGAATTTATAGAAGCGCTTATCTTTCAACGGCTTGCCGGGTCCGACTTACAGGTTTTTTACAAACTTCTTACCCGCCTCCCATTGCAAGCGGCGCGCCCGGCGCGCATGCTGGCTCCAGATACCATCTTAACGCGCAGGTGGGCTGCTGGAAGCAGCCAGGTTAGTCCGGTCCGGCCCTTAGCGATAGGCATGACAGCTCGGCAAAGGCAATTCTGGATTTTGGTGATGGCGGCCACTTTGCTGGTGGCGAGCGGGTCGCCATCCGCCGACATAGAAGAGCTTCAGCGCGCGTTTCAGAAGCCGCCGGACGACGCCCGGATCATGATGCGCTGGTGGTGGTTCGGCCCGGCAGTGACCAAGGCGGAACTGGAGCGAGAGATGCGACTGATGAGAGCAGGGGGCATCGGCGGCTTCGAGGTGCAGCCGGTGTACCCGGTCGCGCTGGATGACGCCAAGACTGGCATCCGGAATCTCCCGTTCCTCTCGGACGAATTCATCGAGGCGGTCCGATTCACTTCCGAGAAGGCGCGGGAACTGGGGCTCCGCATGGACCTCACTCTAGGCAGCGGATGGCCTTACGGCGGGCCAACGGTCCCGGTCAGCGAGGCCGCCGGCAGGCTGCGCTGCGACCGCGTCCGTGTGGATGGAAAGTCCCGCCGGGTCCCCCTCCCGGACCTGGCCGCGGGCGAGAAGCTGCTGGCGGTGTTCCTGGGCGGCGCGAAAACCGCAGAGATCAAGGATATCCACGACGGGGCGGTGTGGCTGCCGGGGGACTTTCAGGGTGCGGGCGAAGTGCAGTTTTTCATCGCCAGCCGGACCGGGATGATGGTGAAGCGTGCGGCGGTCGGAGCGGAAGGTTTCGTGCTGGATCATTATGACCGCGGCGCGGTTGAGAACTACCTGAAGAGCGTCGGCGAGAGGCTGATGCAGGCTTTCGGAACCCGCCCGCCGCACGCCGTTTTCTGCGACAGCCTGGAAGTCTACGGCTCGGACTGGACCGGCGATTTTCCGGAAGAATTCCAAAAACGGCGGGGTTACGACCTGAGGCACCATCTGCCGGCGCTGTTCAACGAGGGTGGAGAACAGAGCGCGAATATCCGTCATGACTGGGGCAAGACCCTCACGGAACTCGTCACCGAGCGGTTTCTGATGCGCGTGCAGGAATGGTCTGGACGGAACCGCACGCTGTTCCGGGTGCAGGGTTACGGAATGCCGCCAGCGGCCCTGTCGAGCTACGCCTTCGCGGACCTGCCGGAGGGAGAGGGTGTGCAGTGGAAGGCCCTGAGCGCGTCCCGGTGGGCCTCTTCCGCCAGCCACTTGTACGGGCGCGCGGTGACCTCCTCGGAAACCTGGACCTGGCTCCACTCGCCCGCCTTCCGCGCCACGCCTTTGGACGTGAAGGCCGAGGCGGACGTGCACTTCTTGCAGGGGATCAACCAGTTGATCGGGCACGGCTGGCCGTACACGGCAGAGGGGGTGGAGTATCCCGGCTGGAGGCTCTATGCCGCGGCGGTCTTCAACGAGAAGAACCCGTGGTGGCTGGTGATGCCGGACCTGACGCTGTATTTGCAGCGGATCAGTTTCCTGATGCGGCAGGGAAAGCCGGTTAACGACGTGGCGTTCTACTTGCCGAACAGCGACGCCTGGTCGCGGTTCTCGCCCGGGCGGGTGGATCTGTACCGCACTTTGGCCGAGAGGCTCGGGCCGGACGTTGTGGCGCGGGTGCTGGAAGCCGGGTACAACCTGGACTTCTTCGATGACGGCGCGCTGGAGCGATTGGGGCGGATCGAAGGCCAGAGCCTGGTGATGGGCCCCAACCGCTACCGCATTGTGGTCCTGCCGGGAGTCGAGCGCATCCCCGTGCGGACGCTGCGCCGGCTGGAGGAATTCGCAGGCGCAGGTGGGATATTGGTGGCCACGCGCCGGCTGCCAGCGCTGGCGCCCGGGCTGGCGGCCAGCGAGGCGGAGCACCGCGAGGTGCGCGAGACCGCCCGACGGCTGTTCGAGGGCGCAGCCGCGCCCGCACGGTGGGTCGAGGACGAGAACCGCGGCTTGGCCGCGGCGCTGGCCTCGCGCCTGCCCCCCGACGTGGCTCTTTCGCCGGCCGCGCCGGAAATCGGGTTCGTGCACCGCAGTGCGGGCTTGGCCGAGATCTTCTTTATCGCCAACAGCAGCAACGCGCCGAGCAGTGTGAAAGCGACGTTCCGGGTGGAGGGTCTGCGACCGGAATGGTGGGACCCTTTCACCGGGCGCGCCTGGGCGGCGGAAGTGCTGGCCCGGCCGGGCGGCGGCACGACGGTGGGGCTGGAACTGGAGCCTTACGGCTCCCGGGTGCTGGTTTTCTCGAACCGCAGGTTGCCGCCTCCGGCTTCTCGAAGCGCGCGCGCCGTGCCAGCGCCGCTCGATTTGAGCGCCAACTGGAGAGTGACGTTCCGAGCCAACACCAAGCCGGTGATGATGGAGCGCCTGCGCTCCTGGACCGAGAACGAGGAGACGCGCTTCTACTCCGGCCTGGGCGCCTACGAGAAAGAGGTGAATGTGCCGGAGGCTTTCCTGGAGAGCGGGCTGAAAGTCCGGCTGGATTTTGGAGAAGGCAAGCCCCTTTCCGCAACCGCCAGCAGGGCGGGGATGCAGGCCTGGCTGGAAGCTCCGGTTCGCGAGGCCGCGGTGGTGTACGTGAACGATGAGCGGGCCGGATTTCTGTGGCATCCGCCGTATTCAGTGGATGTGACCGGCCTGCTGCGGCGCGGTGGAAACCGCATCCGGATCGTGGTGGGAAATCTGGCGATCAACTACATGGCCGGGCGGCGGCCACCCGACTACCGGCTTCTCAACTTGCGTTATGGGGTGCGTTTCGAGCCCCAGGACATGGACAAACTGCAACCTGTGCCGGCGGGCCTCTTGGGTCCCGTCCGGCTGATTGCGATTGGGAATTCTCAAACTTGAGAGGAGGAATGGCAATGCGATTGCGAACGAGCTGGACCCTGCTGTTCGTGCTGCTAACCTGCGCGGCGCTGGTAGCGCCGTGGCAGGAGCGGCTGTGTGCTCAGGAAGCCCGCGGCGCGATTGTGGGCCGGGTCACCGACCCCCAGAACGCGGTGATTCCGAGAGCCACGGTGGTGATCACCAACACGGCCATGGGAACGAAGTTCCCGCTGGCGACCAATGACGTGGGCTTCTACCAGGCGTCCTACCTGATTCCCGGCCTCTATCAGATTACGGTGGAAGCGCCGGGCTTCAAGAAGTTCCTGCGCGACGGCATCGAGGTGCGGGTCAGCGACCGCCTGGAAGTCAACATCATGCTGCAAGTCGGCGCGCCAACCGAGAGCATCACCGTCACGGAGGAGACGCCGCTGCTGAGCACGGCCTCGGCCTCGGTGGGCACGGTGGTGGATGCCAGACGGATTGCCGACATGCCGCTGTCTTACGGCAACCCCTTCCTGTTGATCGGAGCCACCGGCGGGGTCACCTTCACGGGCGATGCGCGGTTGGACCGGCCCTTCGAGCCAACCCATATCGTCGGTTACGCCATGGCCGGATCGCGCAGCAACGTGAGCGAGGTCACGCTCGATGGTGCACCCACCTCGGCCACCGCCAACGCCAATCAGGTAACTGCCGCTTACGTTCCGCCCACCGACATTGTGCAGGAATTCAAGGTGCAGACTGCCACCTTCGATGCGCAATTCGGGCAGACCATGGGCGGCGTCACCAACATCAGCCTGAAATCGGGCACCAACAGCTTCCACGGCACGGGGTTTTACTCGTTCCAGCGGAAGAACTTTTGGGCCAATGACTTCTTCAACAACGCCCAAGGCAAGCCCCGGCCCGACTACAGCTTCAACCGCTGGGGCGGATCCTTCGGCGGCCCAGCCTACATCCCGAAAGTCTACAACGGCAAGGACAAGACCTTCTTCATGTGGGGCTACGAGGGGATCCACGACGCCCGGCCGCGGCACGACGACACCACCAACACCGTTCCAACCCCGGCGATGAAGACCGGCGACTTCTCGGCGCTCCTGGCGGTAGGCTCCAGCTACCAGATCTACAATCCGTTCACGCGCACCGGACCGGTCAACGGGCGTTATACGGCGCAGCCGTTCCCGAACAACATCATTCCGGCCTCGCTGATCAATCCGATCGCCAAGAACATACTGAGTTACTTCCCGCAGCCCTCCAGCGCCGCCACCGCCTCGCCGAACGGCACCAACAACATGGTGGACGCCAGCGTGGCGGAGAACGCCCAGTATTATAACCATAGCTGGCGCGTGGACCACAACGTGAGCGACAAGCAGCGGATTTTCGCCCGCGTCAGCATCTACCGCCGGGACAGCACCTACAACAACTACTTCAGAAATCTCACGACCGGCATCACCTTCCAGTTCCTGGCCCGTACCGCCGTGTTCGATGACGTGTATATGCTCTCGCCGACCACCGTGCTGAATACCCGTTACAGCTACAACCGTTTCATCCGCGTCCAGGACAACAATCTCGCCTCGCAAGGCTTCGACATCACTACGCTGGGCTTCCCGGCATCGTATGCGAGTCTGATCCCCAAGGACATCGTCCGCTTCCCGGCCATCAACATGACCGGTTACATTCCCACTTCCCCGTCAACGGGTGAGTACAGGCCTGTGAATAATCACACGGTTAGCGCTACCCTCACGAAAGCCCAAGGCACCCATTCCATCCGCACAGGCTTTGAATTCCGCGCCTACCAGGAGACCGACCACTTCTTCGCAGCCAACCGAACCGGCCAATTCAACTTCGATTCCACCTGGACGCGCGGCCCGCTGGACAACTCGGCCACTGCTCCCGGCAGCATCGGCCAATCGGTTGCGGCGCTGCTGCTGGGGCTGCCTTCCGCATCGAGCTTGGTTGCCCGGCCGGCGGACTACGCCGAACAGTCGAATTCGTGGGGCTTCTTTGTGCAGGACGACTGGAAGGTTTCCAGCCGCCTGACCTTGAATCTGGGATTGCGCTATGAGTTCGAGCAGCCGCTCCACGAGCGCTACAACCGGAGCGTCGTGAGCTTCGATCCCACTTACGTGCAGCCGTTCTCCGCGGCGGCCCAGGCGGTGTATGCCAGAAGCCCGTTAACGGAACGTCCGGCCAGCCAGTTCCAGGCTTTGGGCGGGCTGACCTTCGCCGGCGTGGACGGCAATCCCAGCGGTCTGTACCATACCCCGAAAAAGAACTTCATGCCGCGCTTCGGCCTGGCGTACCTGGTCGAACGAAACACCGTGCTGCGCGCCGGCTTTGGGGTCTTCTATGGCTTTCTGGGCGCCCGCCGCAACGACGTCATCCAGAGCGGCTTCAGCCAGAACACCAACATGGTCCCGACCATCAACAACATCGACTTCATCGCCACCCTCTCCAACCCCTTCCCCAACGGCATTCAAAACCCGGTGGGAGCGGCAGCGGGGAAGCAAACCTTCCTGGGGCAGAATATCTCGTTCTTCAACCAATACCCCAGCGTTCCGCGCGTATCGCGCTGGGAGCTGGGACTTCAGCACGTGTTCAAAGGCGGCCTCTTGCTGGAGGCGAACTACACCGGCAACAAGACCATCCACCTCGAGATTCCTCCCACGGGCAACCCCCCCGTCGTCAACCTGAACGCGCTGTCGAATCAGTATTTGAGCAAAAGCCCGACCCGCGACAACACCACCAACAATTACCTGACCGGCAGCGTTACCAACCCGTTCTACGGCCTGGGCCCGGCGGGGAATACGCAGTCCGTTTTCACCAACACCACCATCGCGCGGTCTACCCTGCTGCTGGCCTATCCCGAGTTTGGCACGGTGAGCACCAGCGTAAACTCGGGCTACTCCTGGTATCACGGCCTGGCGGTGCTGGTGGAGAAGAGGTTCTCCAAGGGCTACTCCCTGGCCGGCAACTACACCTTCTCGAAGTTCATGCAGGCCAACGAGCTCCTCAACCCGGCTGATGCGATGCCACTCCGCGTGATCTCCGATCAGGACACGCCCCACCGCCTGGCGCTAACCGGGGTCATGGAGTTTCCGTTTGGCAGAGGCAAGCCGTTCTTGAACACCCCCAACCCGGTCGTCTCGCGGCTGGTGGGCGGGTGGCAGATTTCGGGAAGCTGGGGCTACCAGGTGGGCTTCCCGCTGGCCTGGGGCAACGTGCTTTACTACGCCGACCCGAAGAACATCCTGTTGCCCGCCGACCAGCGCACGGTCGGCCACTGGTTCAACAAGGCCAGCTTCGAGACGGCCTCCGCAAGCCAGTTGGTGAACAACCTGCGGACCTGGCCGCTGCGTTACTCCCAGATTCGCGGCCGGAACGGAAACAACGCGGACCTGGCGCTGTTCAAGAACACGCGCGTCACGGAAGGGAAGAACATTCAATTCCGGGCTGAGTTCCTGAACGCCTTCAACCATCCCGGGTTCCCCGCTCCGGTTCTGACTCCCACATCCGCCACCTTCGGCCAGATCGTGGCCTCCAATCAGGCGGGTTATCCGCGCCGTCTGCAACTGACACTGAAGTACCTCTTCTAACGGCCGGCTGGGTTCCTGTGGGGCGGGCGCCCCCGCCCGCAGCCCGACCCCCTGGTCGGGCTTGGCCTGGTTCCGAACCCAAGCCGGACGGGGGCGTCCAGCGCGGTCCAGGGGGACCGCCCCACCGGAGTTGTCAATGATCGACGGGACACAGGAACACTACTTCAGCGGCTTGAGAATCTTCATCTCAGCCGGCAGCAGGAACTGGTTGTCGGCCAGGTTCTGGTTGATGGTCACGCTGTCGGAATACAGTTCGAAGATCTTCTCACCGGCGCGGGTGCGCTGGATGGCAAAGGGCCACTGGACTCCCCCGCCCACGTCCCGGTACTTCGAGAAAATGGCCACCTCCTCGATGCGCTCGCGGGTCTGCGGGTCGCGCCGGTAGAAGACCTGGCGCATGGGCAGTTTGGTGGAGCGCTGGAAGAACACCGTCACCTTACGGTTGTCACCATCCGTGATCGCGACCACCTCAACAGGCTGGTTTTCGAACACCTCGGTGCTCTGGAAGTCAAAGATGAATCCCGGCTCGGCCAGCCGCTGGCGCAAGATGTAGAAGATGTTGTGGAGGGTGCTCTCCTGGTAGCGCTCGACGGTCTGCGAGGGGAGCGGGCGCGCACCGCGAAACGTGATCTCATAGCCGTTTCCATCCATGAACAGGACCGCGCCCGAGCGTTCGTCCTTCCCGAAGGACTGGCGCTCGCGCACCAGCAAGGCGCCGGGAACGATGGGATTCGGGCGGGGCAGGTAGCGCGTCGAGATGGTGGCGCGGGACAGGCCCGAAAGCTGCTCGCGATAGAAGGAGTAGGCGCGACCGGATTCCACTCGGTCCTGCATGACCAGGAACCGCTCGCCGCCCAGAGCCGCCAGCGCCTCGTCGATGATGCGCTTGCCGCGGTCCTGCGCGGTCTGAGCATCCGCCGTGCACAGAGAAAGACAGATCAGAAGAACGATTTTCATGGCCGCTTGCTCAGATCCTCCACTTTCAATCCCGAGTTCAGTTTAAGGTCTTGAATCCTGGTCTCCCCGAACGGGGCGCCTCCCCGATTGATGCGGATTCGCTTGGGCGCCCGGATTCCATTCACCTCCATCCATTCATCGTAGACGTCTTCGACCTGGGAAGGCGGCTCGCCCGGTGACTGGTAGGTTTGTTTGAGGGGCAGGCCGGTCTGCGGATGGAGCCACAGGCGGACAGCGTGGGCGCGCTGGTCCGAGATTTCGAGGGCGTTTTCCGCGAAGGCCTGCAGGGTGCGGGCCGGGTCGCGGTCGCTGAGCAGCAAGGGGAACAAGAGCCGGAACATTTCCAGCCCGGCCTGTTGCAGCACCGCCCCGGTCATCGGCCCGGCCCCTTGCGGCCCGCTGATCCAGCCCTGGCTTCCGTCGAAGTAGGTGGCCAGCTTCCCGAAGGGCAGTTCGGTATCCTGGCGGAAATGCGCGGGCGCGATCCAGCGGTTGGTTTGCCTGGCCTTCATGGCGCCGCCGGGCGACTGGATGTGGACTTCGGCGAGAGCGGTGAAATCCTTGATGGCGGCCAGTTTCCCGGCCCCACCTACGGCCTGTTGGGCCCGCTCGAGCAGGCGGCGCCCCTGGGCGGGCTCTGATCCCGGCGCAGGAATGGTCAGGTCGATCGGCTGCACACGCAATCCCAGCGCGCTGAGCGGGGTCTTGAAATCCTTCGGGTTGCCCACCGCCACGATGGTGAAATCCTGCGGCTGGAGGTACTGTTTGGCCACCCGCAGCACGTCGGCCCTGGTCACCCGAGCGATGGCCTTCTGATACTGGAAGATGAAGTCTTTGGGGTAGCCGTGATACTCGTAGCGCACCAGGCGGCTGAGGGTTTTGCTGGGCGAATCGAAATTGAAGATGAAGCCGTTGAGCACCGTGTCCTTGGCGGTTTTGAGTTCCTGCTCGGAGACTTCGGTCGAGCGGATCTTGTCGATCTCCTCGCGCACCACTCGGATGGTTTCGGCAGTAGACTCCGATTTGGTGCTGCCGGAAATCTGGAACAGGCCGGGCTGGTTGTACCCGGCGCCCCAGGAGGCGCCGAT
>Ga0315280_10005630_pt1 | contig 17733 bp, 15 predicted proteins | sample YL17G06_40_MG_FD_203697 | JGI IMG/M metagenome (GOLD analysis project Ga0315280, IMG submission 203697) | Sediment microbial communities from Yellowstone Lake, YNP, Wyoming, USA - YL17G06_40 | ecosystem: Environmental > Aquatic > Freshwater > Lake > Sediment | place: USA: Wyoming | collected... | reverse complement strand
CTGGCTCACCAACAGGATTCCCCCTCAAGAAGAAGGCGGCAAGGAAATTCTCGAAAGAATAGGGTCAATGTCTGATCTTATGGACGAAACGATTCAAACGGTGCAGAAGATATCAGCCGAATTGAGGCCGGTGTTGCTGGATGATCTGGGGCTTGTGCCGGCCATCGAATGGCTGGCCCAGGATTTCGAAAATCGCACGAAAATCAAATGCCGGCTCCAGCTCTGCTGTGACAATGTTGCCCTGACCCCGGACTGCTCTACGGCAATCTTCCGGATCTCGCAAGAGGCCCTGACTAATGTGGCTCGCCATGCCAGGGCAACGCGAGTTGATATAAATCTCAGAGAACAGAACGGAGCCTTAGTTCTAAAAATCAGCGATAACGGCAAAGGAATCATGGAGGACAAAATCTATGCGCCATCTTCCCTGGGCCTGATGGGCATGCGAGAGCGCATCCGGCCGTTTGGCGGTGAACTCCAGATAACGGGTATACCCAGGAAAGGGACGACGCTGAGTGTCACTCTCCCGCTGGAAACAAAGCAAAAATGATAAGAGTTTTGATCGCTGATGATCACACCCTGGTGAGAAAAGGCCTGCGGCAAATTCTTCTCGAAACGAAGAAGGTTGAAGTTGTCGATGAGGCCAAAGATGGCAAAGAGACAATCTCGAAAGTCTGCGCTAATAAATATGATGTGGTTCTATTGGACATCTCTTTTCCTGGTCGGAGCGGGATTGATGTGTTAAAACAGCTAAAATCTTATAGACCCAAACTTCCGGTTCTCATCCTCAGCATGCATCCCGAGGAGCAATATGCGGTTCGAGCCCTCAGGGCCGGTGCTTCAGGGTATTTAACTAAGGAAAGCGCTCCCAGTGAGTTGATCGAGGCCATCCAGAAAGTGGCCAAAGGAGGGAAGTACATAACGGCTTCTTTGGCGGATAAATTGGCCTCTGAAATCGGGAAGCCATCCGAGAAATTGCCCCATGAGGTCTTGTCTGATCGCGAGTATCAGGTCATGTGCATGATTGCCTCGGGAAAAACAGTAAAAGAGATTGCGGAAGATCTAAACTTGAGCGCAAAGACTATCAGCACTCACCGAGCTCGCATCTTGAGAAAAATGAACATGAAAAACAGCGCTCAACTAACCCACTACGCTATTATATGTGGATTGGTGGATTAGGTTGATATTTTACGTCTCAGCTCTGAGGATCAAACCCAGTTGCTTTCTTGTCTTTCTTGAGAACTTGATAAATTCCATGCCCACATCATAAACTCCCTTTGATCCGGGCGGGAGCTCCTTTACCCATATCACCCTGGCCTTTGCTTCGAGAACAGAGCCATCGAGAAGAAAAAATTCCAGCTCAAGTTCCTGGCCAATTTCCAGGCGCTCGTCGCTATAAACTCTCACTCCTCCCAGGCTCAGGTTTGAAACACGCTGCTTTTTTGCGGGCTTTTTAGGGAGGCGGTATAAAACCGGCGCCATCACTCTGGGAAACCGCCGCCTCTCGGTTTTATATTTAATTTGCTTATTCACTGTTTTTCTTTAAATCTTTCCAGCCAGGCCTCTTTCCAGAAAACGAAACATGTTCGATCCTATCCCGCCGATTTTTCCCCGCTATCAAGAGGTTTTTCACAATATACTCCATCTAATATGATCACATTCCTGAGTTTCTGGAGTTTTCCGCTGCGTTCATCAAAAAAAAGGTTAATCCTTTTTTTCACACTATAAATACCGCCGCAATGCTTTCCCATGGCCGTGCGCATAAAATAGAGTCTATCAAATTTCCCCTTTTCATCCAATGTTTGTTCAATCTCCACAAGTGATTTAACTCTGACTTTTTCGCCGGGTTCTAACCGTAGAGCTTGATTTAAAGAAGATGACAGCCGCCGGAGGGGAAAACCATGTGATTTATTTTTTGTATGCTGGTGGCGCAACCTCAAGCCTGATTTTAGCTTCCTGATTACAAACAGCGGATTATAAAGGGCTTTTTTGAGATTTCTCCCTAAATAATTTGGCTTCAAATAGAGCACAATATTTTCAATGAGAGATATCTCAGTCAAAACACTCAGTTGGTACCTCATTTAATTGCTTCTTTTAAGCCGCATGGCAAATTTATAATCTGAATTTATCGCTAAATAAGAAGGCTTCTTAAGAAGCAGATATTTTTCTTAAAATATCCATATTGCTTGATAAGTGTTTGCCTGGCCTGAAATAATAAAAAATAAGCTACCAAGGAACGCAACGATTTCCTATAAAAAATTAACTGGTAAGATTCTCGCTTTTCAGAGGTCCACCGGCTTTTGAATTCTTCATCTCCCCTCATAAAGTCAAATTCTTTTTTCCCTCTCCTGAAGGCATCCTCCAAAGCATATTTTATCAGAATGGTACCGGGACTATAGTGACTGAAATTCTCATCATAGGCAATGTTATAAACCCATATTTTTTGGTTATAATCAAAATTAATCAAATAAGCTACAGGTTTTTCATTAAAATAGCAGAGCCAAAGATTTAGCCATTCTTTTTTGGCAAATTCACTTAAAAAGCTAAAATAAAAATATTTTTGATCCTCTTTTTGAATTTTGGCCGCCCCGGCCTTTATTTTCCAGCTATTTTTTTCTATCTTGATAATATCTTCAAATATTTCATAAGTAAACGCATCGGGACTTAGACACTTTATTTGATATTTTATCCCGTCTTTGATGATTCGGGTTTCTTTCTGCTTTAAGATTCGCCTCCAGTGAGAACTTCGCAAAGACAGGTATGAATTCCAGCTTCCGATTAATGGAATAAAAGGGTAAACGCCAGATCTGGATAGGACGATTTTAAATCCAAACCCCTTCGCAAGATCATCAAGAAAGTTGATGTAGTTACCTTTCGATGGAATGTCCCTCAAAACAATCAGATCCCAATCTTGCTTGTGCTCATTAAGGAAAAATAGGAAACTCTTGATGACTTCCTCATGATTTTTATCACAGATGAAATCCGGATAATCTGAAATCCCGTGAGCAATAAATTTTAGGACTCTTAGATTTTTATTTTTAGTCTGCATTAGCGGAGCGACACCCACGGGGATCTCGTCTTCATTTTGATAGGCAACGAGGACATAGAGCCTTTTGCCGGCTCCGAAACTCTTCCACCAGGATGTTAACCACTCAAAGGTCTGAAAGGGGGAATTGTCAAGACTCCAGCCTAATAAATTATTCCAAAAATCTTTGGTCTGCAGGAGATCACTAAAATCTTCCGTTAGTTTAACCCGAAAATTCTCTACCTGGAAACCTTTTCTGGTGGGTTTAACGATATGCTCTAAACTCATCTAAGAAAAATCGCAATGTTTGCAGAGGGGAAGCATATGAAATTGTTTTTCTTTTTGCCTTTTTTTGATAGCGAGCAACATCGGAGAGTTCCAGATTTCTTCTAAAGATTGATTTCTTAGGTTTCCTATTATATAGTCGCCATCCACATCCATGCAGCAAAGAGGCACTCTTCCATCCCAGAATACCGTCATTCGATTCCAGAGGTTATGACAATATTTTTCACGGCGCAATGTTTTAACTTCATGCCTTTTGTATTCCCAGAAAAATTTTGATGGAAACCGGACGTTTATCTGGTTGACTTTGTTACACCAAAAATTTATGAAAGCACTTTTCTCGTTTTTATTTTCCTCCATTACATAGAAAAAAGTTGAAACGCACGGGCCTTTTGGCTTATAGCGATTTTTCATTTTTAAGAAATCCTGAACATTTTGAACTACCGTGTTATGATCAATTTCTTACTGAACTCGCTCATGCACTTCTTTTGAATATCCGAGAATGGAGAACCCTAGGATGTCTTTTCTTTCGAGACCAGAGCGAAGCAGTCCTTCCGCTTTTTTTTGTTTAGGAGCATTCCATTCGTCGCAATCTGAATTTTGATTCCCAACCTTTTAATCAGGCGAATCATATCTATCAGCCCGGAGTGGAGCAGGGGCTCTCCGTGAAGATAAAGATCAATTCTTTTTGTTCCTATTTGAGATGCTTCATCGACTATTTTTTTAAAAAACTTGAAGTCCATATAGCCTTTATTTCTTGAACTTCGAGGTGCAGAGCAGGAGATGCATTTTGCATTGCAAAAATTTGTTGGTTCTATCTGAATTGCAGGCGGAGCCTTATAATACCGGGGATAATATCCTATAAAATCTAAAATTCTGGAGATGAGCCTTCTAGGTAAACTTTTTGAGAAAAAATAAAAGCGGCGCTCGTAAAAATTTGAAAAAATATTCGCTAACATTTGCATTATTAATTTCATTAACATAATGAAAAATAAAGGTCAAATTAGCTCCTTCGGAGATTTCGCGATTTTTGGTCATTTTTTCGGAAAACCACGGATTTTCTGCAGATATTTACAGAATAATAATCTTCGTTTATTATAAATTCCTTAGAGATCTCTTATTATGGCTGCCGATTCCGGTTACTTCTTGTTTTTTTGCCCCTATGACCGCACATTCAGTGCTTTTTCATTCCGATTAATCGGGCTGACCAGTCAACCCCATGAATATTGAGTTTAAAAAGTATTCAGAGAATTATCCGAATGATATTCTTCGCTCTATATGGGAAGAGAGTTTTCACAATATTGATTGCCTGAGAAGAATTGAGTGGGCTTATAAAGGAAATGTCTGCGGAATGGCACGGCTTTGGGTCATAAAGGATGGAACTTCCGGTGATGAGATTGGGTGCAGTGCACTGTTACCAAGATTCTTTTGCATAAAAGGAGAAAAAAGAAATGGAGCCCTTATTGCAGATACCGCGATCAAAAAAAGCTTTAGAGCCTTGGGACCGGCTTTGCTGCTGCATGAGGAGATTGTCAGAAATTTGAATGCTTTTGTATTAATTTTGGCCTTCCCAAATAAAATAGCCGAGGCACTTATAAAAAGAGTCGGCTTCAGAAAAGCCAAGAATTTTGTCCATTATATTAAGATAATAAAAAGTAAAATTGTCATCGAAAAGAAAATCAAAAGTCCGTTTCTGGCTAAGCTCCTATTGCTTTTTACGCCAATGATTGATTTAGGTTTAAGAATAACTGATCGTCGAGTTGGATTAAACAAGACTTATTCTTTTGATCATGTTGAAGAATTTTCTGATAAATTTGATGAGATTTGCGACAAGTTTAAGAATAGATTTGATTTTACAGTCGATAGAAATTCATATTATTTAAATTGGCGGTATAGAAAATGTCCATTTAAAAATTATAAGATTTATACTGTCATTGATAAACATAAATTAAACCCCTTAGCCTATGTGATTTACTACGAAAAAGAGAGTAGAATATTCGTTGATGATTTTTTATGGTTAGAGGAATCTTTAAAATTAGAACATTTGTTATATCTATTCACAAGAGCAATGCACAAAAGGGGAGTGCAAAGCATCTCCTTCAGGCTAATGGAAAATTTGTCCATCCAAAAATCGTTTAGCAAAATGAGATTCTTTAAAATAAATTCTGGTTCTTCGATATATTACTTCACGCCAAACTTACTATTAAAAGAGAGTATACCTAAATCGCTTGAAAATGCATTTGTCACTTCAGGCGACCGAGATTAAAAATGAGATAAGAATAAATAAAGATAGAAATCTTAATATGGATTACAATGAGAGGATAAAAAATTTTATCTTAAGAGAACTCTGCGCCGATAGTGGCCTTGATTCCTTGGCTGAAGATGAGAAGCTTCTTGAGAAGGGAATTATTGATTCAATGGGTATCCTCAATTTGCTGGCCTTTCTTGAGGAGAATTTTGACATTTTATTATCAACAGAAGAATTAGATCCCCGGAATTTTTCGACCTTAAAAAATATCTATGATCTTGTTGCAAAAAAATTGAATAAAAATTAGTAAATGAAAAAAAAGACAATCGAAGATTTCATCATCAAAAGTTTAGGGGAATTAGAAGAAATTTTACCAGGGAAGAAAATAAATTCATTGAATTCAAGCACTATCTTATTTGGGCCCAAGGGAGTTCTTGACTCTATGGGTTTAGTATCATTGATTGCTGAACTCGAGCAAAAAATCGAAGACGAACTAAGTATATCGATCCTATTGGCAGATGAGCGTGCCATGTCTCAACGGAATAGCCCTTTTCGCACGGTTTCATCCTTAGCAGAATACATTCTGGAGCTCATCAAAGAGGAAAAATTAAATGAATGAACCTCTGATCGTTTTAATAACAGGAACCAGCAGAGGAATCGGGCGAAATCTCGCAAAGCATTTTGTCAATAAAGGGGCTCTGGTCAATGGATGCAGTAGGAAGATGTCTGATCTGAGTCTTCCGGGATATACTCATCATATCGTGGATATCACTAACGAACGGCAGGTGAGGGCTATGTTTTCAGCTATCAGAAAAAAATACGGGCGACTTGATGCCACTATCAATAATGCAGGAATTGCTTCCATGAACCATGTTTTACTTATGCCTAATGCGACAGCAAAAAGGATTGTGGAAACCAACCTGGGAGGAACGTTCCTTGTATGCCGGGAAAGCGCGAAGCTTATGAGAAAGCATCATTTTGGAAGAATCATGAATTTCAGCACAATTGCCGTTCCCATGCATCTTGAAGGGGAGGCCATTTATGCTGCCTCAAAAAGTGCTATCGTGACCTTTACCAAAATTATTGCTCGAGAGCTTGCCGAATTTGGGATAACCTGCAATGTGGTCGGGCCAACTCCTATTGAGACAGATCTTATTAAGGGTGTACCCCATGAAAAAATTGATCGAATTGTTAAAAGCTTAGTAATTAAGAGGATGGGACGTTTTGAAGATATCGCCAACGTGATAGATTTTTTTGTTAAGCCAGAAAGCGATTATATTACAGGCCAGGTCATCTACCTGGGAGGAATGTGATGCCGGCGACTTGGCTAATAGAGAGATTAAAGCAGTGGGAGGAAGAAAGAGCTATCGTCTGGCGAGACAAAACATTTATTTATAGAGACCTTCTCGAAGCCATTGCTTATTGGGTACAAGAACTCAATGTCCACCACATTTTGTCCGGAGATGTCGTGGTTATTGAAGGTGATTATTCCCTGAATTCGTGCGGTCTTCTTCTTGCCTTGATCCAACGGAAATCGATCATAGTCCCCATGACAAAAGTTTCAGGACCCCGGAGAGAAGAATTTCTGAAAATTACCGAGGCGCAGTATGTATTCTCTTTTAATGAGCAGGATAAATGGAAAATTGAAAGGCGAAATTCAACCGCAACTCATGCTCTAATAAAAAAACTCACTGAAATGAATGAGCCTGGCCTGGTGTTGTTTTCATCAGGGTCAACGGGCAAAAATAAGGCGGCACTTCATAATTTTTCTAAGCTCATCGAAAAATTCAAAAGGCCTGGACATTGCTTTTGCACGATCAGTTTTCTCTTATTTGATCATATTGGAGGGCTTAACACTCTTTTTTATACTCTCTCTAATGGAGGCACGGTGGTCACAACCGAAGAAAGAAGCGCCGAAGCTGTCTGCAAAGTGATTGAAAAATTTGGAGTTGAGTTGCTGCCAACAACACCGACTTTTCTTAATCTTTTGCTTATTTCAGAGGCCTACCTCAATTATGATTTATCTTCACTAAAGTTAATCACCTACGGAACTGAAGCAATGCCAGAAAGCTTATTAAAACGCGTTCAAAGAGTTTTTCCCAAAGTCCGGATGCTCCAAACCTATGGACTTTCGGAGGTAGGAATTCTCAGCTCAAAATCAAAAGACTCCTCCTCCACGTGGGTAAAGGTCGGGGGAGAAGGATTTGAAACCAAGGTAATCGATAGAATTCTTTGGATAAAAACAGAATCGGCAATGATCGGCTACCTCAATGCGCCAAATCCATTTGATCAAGATGGGTGGATAAATACGGGAGATATTGTCGAAGTCGACGGCGACTATATCAGAATTCTGGGAAGACAATCAGAGGTCATTAATGTCGGCGGGCTAAAGGTTTATCTGGCCGAAGTTGAAGCTGTTCTGATGGAGATGGAAAATGTTAGAAGTGCCAGTGTGAGAGGCGAGAAGAACCCGATAACTGGCAACATAGTGGTGGCCAAATTATTTTTAGGAAAACCTGAAGAGCTCTCGAATCTAAAAAAAAGAGTAAGAGAATTTTGTAAGGATAGACTTGAGACTTATAAAATTCCCGTCAGAATCGAACTGGGTGATGAGCTCTTACGTACAGATCGCTTTAAAAAAATGAGGAAATAGGAATTCAGCCCGGAGAAAAAATGGCTATAGGTCGTATTGGAGGGATTAAGATAACTGGTATATCCACAGCCGTACCTTCAGGGATAAGGTTCACAGAGGAAGATGGACAGCTCTTTGGTTTTGATTCTTCTCGGGTAGAGCGTTTCAAAAGAGATATCGGCATAAAAAAAAGACATATCGCGATGCAGGATGAATGCGCCTCCGACTTATGTGAACATGCGGCAAGAATTTTGCTCAAATCTCTGGGATATGATCTTCAGACGATAGATGCTTTACTTATGGTCACGCAGACACCGGACTATTTCCAGCCTGCGACGAGTTGTGTCCTCCACGGCAAGCTTGGGCTTTCAAAAAATTGTGCCTCGTTTGATGTCAATCTGGGATGTTCTGGTTATATTTATGGATTATGGTTATCCTCCCTGATGATTTCTTCTGGCACTTGTCAGAGAGTCCTGATGCTCGCCGGGGATACCCTTAGTCGCTGCGTTTCTCCTTATGATCGCTCAGTAGCCCCTTTATTCGGAGACGCAGGCTCTGCCACTATGATTGAGAAAGAAGAGAGTTGTTCAGAAATTACTTTTGCCCTCCATTCTGATGGAAAAGGTTATAAACATTTAATTATTCCTGCTGGTGCTTTCAGAAAACAACATTCCCCTGAAACTTCGCGACTCGTTAATCAACAAGATGGAAATGCCAGAAGTGAAGAGCATTTATACATGAACGGCGCGGAAATATTCACTTTTTCTATAAGGGAAATCCCCCGACTCATTGAAGACGTATTGAGAGCCGCTGGATTAGAAAAGGACGAAGTGGATTATTTTATTTTTCATCAGGCGAACAAATTTATAAACCAGAGCATTGCGAAAAAACTTAGCTTGCCGGCAGAAAAAGTGCCCATCGACGTCCTTGAAAAATATGGAAATCAAAGCAGTGCTTCTATTCCTGCTGTTATTTGTGAGAGTCTGTCCCTAGTAATCCGAAATAAGACGGTCAAAATTGTCATGGTTGGCTTTGGCGCAGGGCTTTCATGGGCAGCCTGCGTATTAGATATAGGACCTTTCAATTGCCACCCAGTGATAGTGCGCGGAGAACAAGATTAGGATTTAAAAGTGTGCTCGGTTTGTCCATTCTATTCGTCATATAAAATCGGACATGCAGAACAAGGTTTTCGAGAAAATTTGGGGGAATTCCAGGCATAGGCGCCTTATTAAATATTGCCAATAATTCCTTTAACAGCGGGGCCAAAATGGGGATGATATTTTAAAGCATAATGTTTCAATTCTTTATATATAAGATATCTTTGGTGGAGAATTATGTGCCTGGCAATTGTGCCAAAGGGAAGCTGAAATATAAATGAATTGAATCTCAGATTTAAATTGAATGCCTTTCTGTTCAGACCCACTAGAGCCCTGGGCATTGTATATCCTGAAAATTCATAGTCAATATATTCGCCATATTTTAGAGTTATATTTTCTGCAAGTTTGATTATCTTCCCTTCCGGAACATAAAATTCTTTCTCAGCGAGCTGACATCCTATAAAATTTTTAAGCTCTACATAGAATCTGTCAATCCACAAAGAAAGCTCATGAATCTTGGGAGCATTTTCAAACCAATGGTTGAGCCAGTATCTTAAGTGTTCAATCATTTCATATAAATCGCCGGAGGTAACATTTAAAAATTCAAGATCATATTTTATTGCCTTCAAATGCTGGAGAAAGCCCCTTAATTTAATGACATGATATTTCATTTGGATGGTAAGGTCTATGTAATTTTCAATCAGGTATTCGAGTGCGGACTGAGTTTTAAGCTTTTCTAATTCAGAGCTATCAATACCTTGCTTATTGGATAATAATGATTCTCCATATAGTAGTCTTAAGTTATGCCACAGAATATATTTTTTATATTTACTGCAAGCAGATTCGGGGATTCCTATAAAATTGTGAGTGAAAATGTATCTGTATTTACTTTTAAGATAATTTATGTGCTTAAAATTAACATGCGAGTTATCTTTAAAAATTACTAAAAAATCAATATCCGAAATGCCTGGGTGATTAAAGCTGCCAACTTGATAAATAGATATCACCTCATTTTGGGTCCGAAGGTTTTCTTTAATTTCTTCTATGGCCCGATAATAATAACTTTTCTCAAGAGGTCTGGGGATATCAATAAAATTATATAAAGAATAGGCTGATCTTCGCTTGAGCAATTTGGAAATTTTTAGAGTAGTGAAAATGTTTTTTTTGCCATCAATCACAATAATGTTATCGGCTGCGTTGATCGTATGAATTCCTTTATTAAAGTGTTCATTTCTCTTTGGTCTTATAAAGAAAAGCGGTTCTTCTTTGAACTCATAAGGATTCAGTGCGATTACCTTGTTTAAGGCGATTCTTCCTCCATAGGTTTCACTACAATCTTGTGCAGGTCTTATTAAATTTCCGTTATAGTAGAATAAGTTGCCTGCAGGGCGCGAAGAGCGAACATCGGTCTTGACTGGATTTCTTTTGTGCGGCTTCCACGGACCAAATAAATTTTCAGAATAATAAATATATAATCGATAATTAGGGTCACTATCTCGCCGGGTGAAAAATAGCCACCAAAAATTATCCTGCTGAAATATAACAGGATCTATCGCAGCCACATCGGTTAATAATATAGACAGTTTTTCCCAAATATTAGGAAATTTTTTTGCCTTATATAAAGAAAGCTGGTTAGTTCTCCATTCTTCCAAAAGCAAATAGATTTCATTCTTATATTCAAAGATAAAAGGGAAAGAAATGTGATGTGCCTTTTCTATGATATTTTTTCTTATTAATCTCAAAGAACCGTTATCTATTATGGCAGCAGAAACATTAGCTTTATTTTTTGGTAAGTAAAGGTCCTCATATAAAATATAAGTCTTGTCTTTTAGCTTAATAATAAATGGGTCAGCAAAAGATTCTTTTTTTGCAGGGGATGAGAGCCAATTGACGGAGCATTCCTGGTTCTTCTCTAAAAATTCATCAATAGAGCTATTAATTAGTCCTATATTCCATTTTTCTGAAAAAAACACATTGTGAAAAAGCTCTATTAATCTATGTGTTATCATTTTAAGAAAAAATTTAATCCATTTTAAATTATCAGGATATTCAAATACTGGGCTTTCGATTTTGAGGGGAGCATTGAATATTTGCTCAGCTTTATCAGTCTCTATTCTTTGGTATGCCTCATTCACAAATCCCGCACTTTCTGAAAAGACATGGTTTATATTCTTGGAGTAAGAAATTTTTTTTGTCTTAAAGAACCCCTCATTTAGAATAATAATTTCATCCGAATTGTCTGTTAATCTATAAAGAACGCTTCCGGTAACATTCTCATTAAAGTAGATTTCCCAAAAGCAGTTGGGCGTGCCTCTCATTTTTTTTATATCGCCATGATAATATGACCATAATCCAAATCGCGGGGCCTCTAATATTTCTCCCTTTATATTTTCAAACCCGGAAAATAGAAGGATGAAATCCAGATTTGCGTCTTTAATTTTTTCTATATCCTCTTTTTGAAAATATTCGTAACATTTATTATCTTTGTTCGTCTGACAATAGATAGAAGGTATGTCTTTAAGCTTATTTGCATAGTCAATTTTGGAAAGACATTTAGGTTTTAAAAAAAATCTTTCATAAAGAAAAAACAAAATTTTTGAATATCCTCCGTAATCATTTAATTGACGGAAAAAGGAGCTTTTCTCGGTCAACAATTTTTGTTTAGGTCTAATGATAAGAGCAAGTTTTGTCTTTTGGGTATTAAGCGTTTTCTCAATACAATCAGCTTCCCAGGCTTTGAGTTTAAGGGATTCGCACATTATCCCGAAACGGATTGCATTGCTCATTTTGTCGCTACATATAAGTTATTTTCAAAGCACACAAATTTTATCCTGATGATATCTTTAATAAATTTTATCACATAATTCAATTCCTCCCAAATTTAATGGATTTATTCCCATTTACCGTATGCCCAATATTTTGCCCTATGTATGAGCTTTGTTATCGTTTATCAGCAATTAACTCGGGATTATCCAAGACAGTTTAATGGAGTGGTTTTGTATCCTATCGAAAATCAGAAAAACTGCCAGATTATAGAGAAAATACCTACAAGTCGTATCTTTTTCCTTTGATCCTGCTTACAGTTGGTTTTTCTCTTTCCAAGATGGTTTTGTTTTGACGGATTCTATTCTCAATTAATGCGTTCTGAATATCATCATAAGTCTCGATGATGGAAAGTTTAGCTGGTTCTGATTTTTCTCCTATGACCTTGAATATAAGAACGACCAAAACTCCGTTGCTTCTTTCTTCAGGTATCGCCTCCGTTCTGAAGCCTCCGACGCGAAGCAAGTTGTTTGAAACCACATTGGCTCCAATTGTGTCAAAATCGTGGGTTAGCTCTGCAGTTTCTAGTCTCAAGAATGCCAATCTTTCTGACGGAAAGAGCATGTCGAACCCAAATGCATCGATGTCAGATAGCGAATCAACAATTATTGGGACTGTCAAAATATCTACGGCGGCCATATTTATATCGCCTATGATTATATGATCATCTGCTCTAGTCTCCTGCGGAAGAATGAGACCTGCGGATCTGGAATTTCCGGAGCAATCAGCAGGCAATTCGTCTTTTTTAAGGTATTTTTTAAAAATAGCCTGAGCATCAGCCGGCGTTATCTTAGGTTCATTTTTTGTTCCGCTGCAGTTCACATCGGCATTCTCCTTCTCGCAATCGGTGGGATTTGGTATCTTGCCGAGATAAATGTCAAAGGCTTTCTGAGCATCAGCAGGCGTAATAGAGAGATCCCCGTTGATATCTCCACATCTTATGCAGAAATTTGCCGTTATGGATTTATTATTATCCATTGCAATGGTTATATCTGTATTGAAAATTCCTGAGCTGCTGACGTCGCCAGTCCACCTAGAAAATCTATAATTTGAATTGGGGACAGATGTTAGTTGAATAGAACTTCCTTTAGAATAAGAATAGTTACCCGGCGAAGGATTTGTCGTTCCCCCTTGCCCGGGTGCAGGAGCTCCTGTGGCTGAAAAAAGCGAGAGAGAATATGTCAAGATGCCTCCGGAAGTCACGTTGATGATGACCGAGGCATTAGCAGTCTGGGCCTGGCTGTCGGTTACATTTAAAATGGCCGCAAAGGTTCCGGCTGTCGTATAAATATGAGAGGGATTTTGTGAGGTAGAGGATTGCCCATCGCCGAAGATCCAATTAAAAGCATAAGGTGCAGTTCCACCCATGGCACTCCCTGCGAAATTTACCGTAAGAGGGGGAGCGCCTGAAGTAGGAAAAGCAGAAGCTGAGGTGGTGAGTGCGTTGGGCGCAGCACTTACACTAATTGTTAGAGATTTGCTACTCTGTGCATTCTTGCTATCGGTTACAGTCAAGGTCGCTGTGTAATTCCCGGCCGAAAAATATGTATGCGAAGGATTTTGCGATGTTGATGACTGCCCGTCGCCGAAGCTCCAGTTATAGGTGTAGGGATTACTGCCCCCTGATGCGCTCCCAGTAAAGTTCACAGTGAGTGGAGCCTGACCAGAAGTGGGCGAAGTAGAAGCAGAAACTGTGAGCGGAGAAGGTGCTGTGGTTACGTTAATGGTGATAGACTTAGAATCATTTGCTCCTTTGCTATCTGATACTATAAGTGTGGCAGTATAATTGCCAGCCGTTGTATAAGTGTGGGCCGGATTTTGAGAAGTGGATGATTGCCCATCACCGAAAGTCCAATTATAAGTATATGGAGGAGAGCCCCCATTTGCGCTTTCAGTGAAGGAGACGTTTAAAGGAGCATACCCAGAGATGGGAGAAGCGCTCAGGTTGGCGACGAGAGGACTTGAACTAAAGACGTATTCGTAAGCGCCGATATCTGCAGCGAATCCTTGGGGGATGGGCATGCCGTCGCGGTCTTGGGTGAGGCCGACATCCGTGCCACCATCGATAGCTGGTGAGGAGAATTGGAGCTTAAAATCAGTGGGAAAAGCGTAATTGCCACTCATATTTTCCAATTTAGGGTCTTGGGCAAGGGATTGGGGGTCGAAGGCGCAACCTGCTCTGGAGAGGGCCTTCCAGCCTGTAAGATTGGTTTGTGCCTGACCAATTTTATCTACGTAGACAAATTGATTTCCGGAGATAGGAAAAAAGATGTTATTATCTGAGATAAGCCTGCAATTCGTGTCACTATTTCCTGCTTCATGGCTTGCATCACTGAATACAATGTGGTAAGTGCTTGGTTTTGGGTTTAAGGAGATATTATTTTTAAACTCTATTTTTAAGCCATAGGTCGTGCCACTTTGGCGGTGAAAATAGAACGATGTGCCACAATCGTAAGCTACATTGTTATAGAATTTGGTTAGATGATGAAATCTGCATCTATACCCCACATCAGGACATCTGGCCACAATATTGCCATAGATTTTATAATTGCTTAAATCCAGCTCACTGTCCACAGTGTTAAGTTCTATTCCTCTTCCATTAGCCACAATGCTGTGCATATCATGGACATAATTCCATCTAATCGTAATGTTATAGCTATTTTGGAACCAATAGTGATAAAAAGTGATTGCCGAACCACAGTTATAAAATTCATTGTTTTCGATCAGCCCATTATGAGTGGCATTTCCTCCTATACCATGAGCATCTGAATCAGATTCAATAATCCCTATGTCATGGATGTAATTATTGCTTATGATATAATCGTGGACATCATCGCCGGGGGCTGATGTTGTGAATCCTATACCATTTCTTGCATAGGCTATATCACAATTATTTATAGTAAAATGATGATTACTTCCTTCAACACGACCAATATTAAACAAAAAAGCTCCACCATACCAACACCGACAACCATCTATAGTTACATAAGCAATTTTTACAGTCCTGTCCGCCCCAAATGTGTAACTCCAATAAAATTTTAAATTTTTGAAAGTAATATATTGTTTATTGTATAAATTAAAACCATATCCATAATTATTGCCTACTATCCGGTTTGTCGGGTCTCCGTTGTCAGTGCAATGAACATACAATGTGCCTCCATGATTAAGGTTGGTTGAATACGAAGAACCAGGGGTATCTTTACATTGTTGTAAACTCGTTGTCTTTTTTAATAACGTCCAAGAGTCGGCAGTAACATCTTGCCAGAAATAGCCTTCTGGATAATTCGGCCAAACAGTGATTTTCCAGACATAGTCTCCCTCATAAATCCATGTCTCATACTTGATTTTATGCCCACCCCAGATAATTCCGAGGTCTCCCGGATAATCACCCCTTACGGTTATTCGATTAGATTCGCTTGTTCCGGAAATGATGGGTATTTCCCCGGCGTCAGATCGTCCTTCGGGGGGATAATCTCTTAGATGAAAGCCGCAGACATACAGTGTATCGCCAGGCTGAACGCCACCCGCCCCCCAAACAACCTTTTCCAGCCCATCCCAGGCGTTTGCATAGCTTGTTCCGTTCTCTAAACCATAATTCCCCCCAGCAGGCCGTACATACCAGTTGGCACCAAAAACGGGTGATAGAAAAATTATAAAGAAAAAAATTGAAAAATTTAAGATCTTTTTCATGGTAGCCCCTGATGAGAAATGCGGTAAAAAAGTAAAAGATGCACCGCTTTCATTTTTCTTCTAAATTTACATAATTTAGTCGCTTATAACGGGGACGAAGAGATGACCTTTAGGGGTGAGTTGAGGGGTGATTTTTCTTTTTGTTCATCACCCCCTCTAATCTTGATAAAGGGGGAAAATGATACTCTTTTGAAAGGAATAGAGGGGGTCAAAAGCTAGCTAAAAGGATGTTTTCAAGTAACGTTCATAATATGATATGAAGGTGTCCATTACGGTAGTGTAAACTTTTATGTGTGAAATTGGAGAGAGGTAGAAAAAAAGGCTCTTTTCCTTTATAAGGATTTAAACCGAAACTCTTATGAAAGGAGAAAGAGCCCATGAAAATCTCTCTTAGCGTAACAGAGCTCAAGAATGTTTTCAAGGAGATTCAGCGACAGCCGGAACGGATCTTCGAGATGATGCGCGTGGAAATGAACCAGAGCGTCGGCGAGTATCTTGCGGAGCTGATGCGGGCCGAGTTGACCCATTTTTTGGGTCGGGAGCCCTATGAGCGCAAGGCGGGCGAAACGAACCATCGCAATGGATCCTATGAACGGCAGTTTGCCATGAAAAGATTCGGCGAGGTGACGGTGGAAGTCCCGCGGGACCGGAAGGGGGAATTTCGCAGCGAAGTCCTTCCCCGGAGCAAACGGTACGAGGATGAGCTGCGCAAAGATGTCTGTCTGATGTACCTGACGGGCATCAGCACGCGGTCGTTATCGATGCTCTCGAAGCAGTTATTAGGGCGGAAGATCTCGGCGGGGGAAGTGAGCCGGGCGAGCGGGGAGTTGGTGGAGGCGGTGGAGCGGTGGCGGACGCGGGATTTATCCCAGGAGAAGATCAAGTACTTGCTGGTGGACGGGGTGAATTTTTCGATGCGGGTCGGTAAGAGCGTGGAGATAGTGCTGGTGCTGGTGGCGGTCGGGGTGAGAGAGGACGGCACGCGGCTGGTCCTGGGCCTGCAGGCTGGGGACAAGGAGTCGGCCGCCTGTTGGCGGGAGTTCTTCAAAGATCTCAAAAGTCGGAGCCTTCGCGCGGAGAACGTGACGCTGGGCGTCATGGACGGCTTGGCGGGGCTGGAAATGGTCTTCAAAGAGGAATTCTCGCACGCTGAGGTGCAGCGCTTCGAGGTGCACGTGGCGCGCAACGTTCTGGCCAAGGTGCCGAAAAAACTCAAGCAAGGAGTGGCGGATGACATGCGGTCGATCTTCTATGCCTCGTCCAAAGAAAAGGCTAAAGAGTTTTTTGTGCAGTTCAAGGAACACTGGGAGAAGGAGGTCCCTTCTGCGGTGAAATGCCTGGAGAACTCGCTGGAGGCATGTTTGACCTTCTTCAAGTTTCCCCCGGAGGAATGGCAGGCGCTGCGGACAACAAACATCATTGAACGGCTCAATAAGGAGTTCAAGCGCCGGACCAAGAGCATGGAGATTGTGGCCGGAGAGAATGCCTGTTATCGCCTTTTGGCATTCATCAGTTTAAAGATGGAGGTGCATTGGAAAAGAAATCCTATAGGAAAAGTAGCCTATAATCTACCGATCTTCCAGAGAGTGCCTTTGCTGGATTTCACACAAAATGCTGTTCCGCAACAATCAAAAGTAGACGGTTTGTAAAAATCAAAAGTGGACTAAAGGCAGACGAAAAGTAGACAAGGAGGGAGAGCGGTTGTGGTAGAACCTTCCAAGAGAAGGAGGTTCTACCATGAGTCCACAACTTCATAAGCGTCTGTCCAAGAGTTTCGTGGAAGAGATTCTAGAAGCCTTTAATGATCATCGAATCAGCGAGGAGAAGGCCTGTGAGATGCTGGGTCTCCGGCGGGCCCGGCCCTATGAACTTCGGGAGCCCTGGCTCCAGTGCGTCATAGGCAAGAGGCCGTTTGATCTCTATGTTCGTCGGGAGAACG
>Ga0315280_10005629_pt1 | contig 17734 bp, 14 predicted proteins | sample YL17G06_40_MG_FD_203697 | JGI IMG/M metagenome (GOLD analysis project Ga0315280, IMG submission 203697) | Sediment microbial communities from Yellowstone Lake, YNP, Wyoming, USA - YL17G06_40 | ecosystem: Environmental > Aquatic > Freshwater > Lake > Sediment | place: USA: Wyoming | collected... | reverse complement strand
TGGACAGTTGCTACAGGTTGTTCTCTCTTTTATTGGTTCCATATATTCTCGGAATCTCACGCGCGACGCAGCCTATTTATCTTCCGAATTTACTGCCACGCGATGGCGGCGTAGCACTTCCAGGAGGATTACCCGCGCCATAAACGGCGGAGATTAGATTATTTTTTTCTGGATTCTGTTATCGCTTTAGAGAGCCAAGTTGGTTCAAACTCGCCTGTAATCTTTATATCGTCGAAACGGATCTCGGAATTTGCTACTCTGAGCGAAACCGCTCCTTTTGTGAAGTCGCTGTCTTTTGCGTCCGCGACCGGGGAATCGTTGGCGAACGAGCGGAGGCGGTCGCCCTCCCGCAGAACGCGGATTTTGTAGGTCTCTCCAGCGCGGATTGTTGGCTGAGGGATTTTCGCCGCCAGATATGTAGCCTGTCCGTCCTTCAGTTTCATAATGAGGTTTTCCTGCGGCTCGTAGCCGACAATTTCAGGAGTCGGAGGACTCGGAGCCATTCTCCTGCCCCTGCCGGGGGGCTGACGCCCATAAATCGGCTGTTTGAATCCGAAGCCGAAAGAGTAACTTCTGCCCTCAGCGGCTTTCCCATCATCGCAGATGCGCAGATAGAAGCAGGCTTCCTGAGGTGATGTGGGCTTTGCGGTCAGTTCCAGAGTTATATCGCCTTTGATGACGCCTTTCCAGAGCATGCCTTCTGCGCCGCGGCCGATGAGCGCTGCATCACTGACAGTCCACTGGTTCTCCCTTTTGCCCATCTTTTCCGACCAGATGTAGTCGGTAAAATCCTCTAATTGTTTTGCGTCTGAAAAGTCATAGGAGACGGTGAACTTACCCGCGGCGACCCAGACACTTCCCTTGAAGACTGACAGAATACCACTTTCTGAGAGAGCGAGTTTGGTCTTCTGTTCTATCTGTTCTTTGAACTCTTTCAGGCACTTGGATTGACTGAACTCCGAGAGGATAAGGCTGAACGCTTTCGCAGCCTCAAAGTATTTTTTGTCGCCAAGAAGTCTGCTCGCCTTTTCAAACTTCTCTTTCAGCAGTGCTAACTGGACCTTTTGCTCTAATTGCGAGAGGTCTGCCTGCGTGCCTTCCAGCGTGGTGCTTCCTTTCGCCTTCTCAAGCATCTTCTGCGCAGAGGCAAAGTCATTGTATGCCAGAAGGAAAAAAGTGCCCAGCGCAATATATGTGTCTTGCCTCTTTGACCCTGTCTGTTCTACGAGGCGAATATACTCTTCCTGGGCGAACTCTGAGAAAGGGATGGCGCGCGTTGCGGACTTGTCTTCCAGTGTAATGCCGGTCGCTGTTACCTCTTTCAACTCGCCCTGTGCAGGCATGCCTTTCCTGACTTTGAGGAAGATTCGCGAACCGACCTGCTTGGAGAGACTCTCTTTCGCTTTATCAATGACAGAGGCGGCAGTCTGGAGGTCGCGCTTGAGGGCTGAGATTTTTGACCGCGGCTTACTTCTCTCCTGTTCAACCTGGAGCCTCGCCTTGCACAGTGACACAGCGCTGCTGAACTGAAAGAGAGAAGTAAGTTTTCCCACTTCGGCAAAAAAGGCGTCGCGGGTGCTCTCTGCTGCAGCGATCTTCTCTTTCTGCGCCGATTCCATCCTCGTCTTGAGTTCGCCTCTAAATTTCTGGAGTTCATCTTGTTCTTTTTCGGTAGGAGGAACAAGCGCTGGAATGGCGGCGAGTGACTTTTCAAACTCGCCTTTTTCCATCAACTGTCTGGCTTCCTTCAGTCCACCTGCAAATACAGCCTGCAGACTTTCTGTGAGAGAGTTTTTCAGTTCGGCAGCGCTCTGAGCAGACTGGGTCTTCTCAAACATCTTTTCAAACTCTTCAACTTTACCGATTGCGCCGCGATAGTCGCCACTGACTGACAGCGCCGCAACTTCGCTCTGGAGCGAGATAAAGGTTTTGGCGGCAAGCGATTCAAGAATGCCTCGCGCCTTCTTGAGCGCGTCCGGGTCAGTCTCAGTTCCAATAAACTCCCTGTATTTTTCCACTATTCTGGCGACTTCTTGCGGATTCTCTTTCGCAAATTCAGTGATTTCGCGCAAGCGTTCCTCAGAGTCTGAGAACCGAACTGGTCGCACCTCTTCGCTGCCAGTGGACAGTTTGACGCTTACCACTGCGCTTTCCGGAGTGGCGCTTCCTGAACCGGTTGCCCGCGGACTGAAGTCCGCAGCTTCATGCGCAACGGTTGCCGGCGTTGCGGCACCGGTCTGCGGACCACGACTTGAAAGCGATACGATAATTAGAAGAATGGTCACGGCAGCGACTGCGAGCGTTGCGAGCGGAAGCGCTTTTTTAGCTGCGGAACGCGGCGCAGGCACTTCCCTGTGCGTAGCACGTCTTGGAGCGACGATTTTTCGCGGCGCAACACTCACAGGGACGCCAGAGAGGATTCCGTTTATCTCTTCTATCAGTTCTGTCGGATTCTGGTATCTGCGCGCGGGATTTTTCTCCATCATCTTTCTTATGAGGCGCGAAGTGGCGGGCGAGACCTGCGCATTGACACCAGAGGCGAAAGGCGGCTCCTCTGTTATCTGCCTGGCAAGTATTGTCGCAACAGTAGTGCCTGTGAACGGGACCCGCCCAGTCACCATATGGAAAAGGGTGGCTCCGAGCGAATAGATGTCGGAGCGGATGTCAGGGTTCTTCTCGCCCCGCGCCTGCTCCGGAGAGATATAATAGGGAGTTCCGACAACAGTACCGAACTGGGTGAGGGAGGAGTCTTCGCTCACCTCGCGCGCCAGACCCAGGTCGCAGAGTTTGGCAGTGCCGTCAGGGGTGAGCATAATATTTTCAGGCTTTATGTCGCGGTGAATCATTGAGAGAGAGTGCGCGTGCTCAAGAGCGCTGGCTATCTGGAGGACGATTGTGAGCGCCTCGTATTCTTCAATCCTGCCTTCCTCTTCAAGTATTTTTCTGACATTGACGCCGTCAACGAACTCCATAGCGTAGTAGTGGAGTCCTTCGGACTCACCAAAGTCCAGCGCACTCACAATATTTGGATGACTGACTTTTGAAGCCGCCCTCGCCTCGCGTATGAATCTGTCCAGGTAGTCTCTATCTTTTGAGAGCGAGGGAGGAAGAACTTTGAGAGCGATGATTGTGCCTGTGGAGAGTTGGCGTGCTTTATAGACGCGCCCCATCTGCCCTTTGCCGAGCCGGGAGAGGACTTCGTAATCGCCGACCCTGACAACTTTCTGCACCTCTTCCTTTGCGCCCTCAATTCTGGCAGCATCCTCTTCCGTTATGTAGCGCTTCTCCAGGAGAATCTCTTTCAGCGACTTTTCCAGAAGCCCCATCTCAACTATCCGGTTCTGGATATTGAGGCACTCCGCGACAGTTTCTTTTGTCAGGAGTCCCGCTTCAATCGCTTTCTTGGCGAACGCTTTATCCAGTTCTGTCGGCATTGTATCCCCGCCAAACGCCCCTGTATTAGAATATACGCGATTTCAGGGCGTTATGTCAAAGGTATATCAGACTGCAAATAAACAAAATGTTCTAAAGAGCGCTATTCTGTTTGCCGATAAAAGTGAATAGCATTAATCATATATTTTTCCCTGTCAGGAAGTGTAGGCAACCCGCCTGAGGCGGGTTATAGTTATGCGCGGCCAGGACAGGGATAAAAAAAGGCAGAGCCACTGGTCTCTTCCCCTCTCAGCCGGAGGCTTTGCCTTACTTTTTTCTTGCAACCTGCCCTATCTCGTGTTATATTGACACCGGTCAAATCTGGCGAGGGTATCGGAAATGAAACTGTTTGCGTTGGTTGTTCTAACAACTATTCTGCTGGGATGCAGAAGCGAGGAGAAAAAGAGTGAGCCGCCTCTGCGTGAGAACTTTGAAGCATACTGGATGCGTATGCACTCTGTGCCAGAGTTCATCCAGGCAGAGGAAATGCGACTGGCGGGTCACGTGCATATGAGAAACGCTTACCGCGCGCTCAAGATAGATGATATCATACAGGAGTGCGATAGTGCGCTGGAATGCTATAGCGCGGCTGCAGACCTCTATTTTGCGGGCAAGAAGAAATACCCGGAGTTTTCTGAATACGTGAACAGTGAACTGGACCTCACGTATAAGTTCATAGAAGAGAGCGTGAGGGAGAGACCGTCTCTGACAAAACCGACAGAAGGCGCAATGCCTCAGGCAGAAGGACCTTCTGACGAGCAGAAGGCTCGGATGAAGATTCTGCAAGAGAAAATAAGGCAGTATGAGGCTGCCCAGATAAAGTAGCCAGTGCTGCTTTCTGGATTTTGAACTCTGGATTTTGGACAGAAAGGAGGGGTAGGCGAGGCAGTCGCTCTGTCCGCCTTACGGCGGACGGGGAGGAAAGTCCGGACTCCACAGGGCAGGGCGTCCGCCCAACGGCGGACGTTCGTAAGAACAGGGAAAGTGCAACAGAAAGCATACCGCCCGCTATACGGCGGGTAAGGGTGAAAAGGTGGGGTAAGAGCCTACCAGCGGCTCGGGCGACCGGGTCGGCTCGGCAAACCCCGCCCGGAGCAAGACCAAGCAGGGGGAAGGGGCTGCCCGTCCCGCTCCACCCACCTCAGGTGGACGGAATATCCCCGGGTAGGTCGCATTAGATAGATGGCTGCCACCGCGCTATACGGCGGGGGACAGAATCCGGCTTACTGCCTACCCTTCTCTTGTTTTTGTTGCAGACAGACCTGAAACAGGGTGAAAGAGAAATTGCTCAGCGCAGGAAAAAGTTCCAGGCTATCACTCGCAAGCGCCATCTTCGCGACAGTTAGCACAGTCTGTCTGATTATTGCCTCATTTTACTCTCTCTCTATTCAGTACACGCGCGGGTTTCAGACAGCGCGAAGCATCGTTATCGCCGCCACCATCGCTTTCTTCGCCAGCCAACTGGTCGCGCTGATTCTCGGAGTTTTCGGGCTGCGCAGGGCTTTCTCTACCAGAGGCTCAGCAGCAGATAAAGGCGATTCGTTCTTCGGCATAGTTTCGTCTGTCAGTTACGTATCCATTGCCATCTTCTTTATCCTCCAGGTCACAGGTTAGGTCGCCAGGCGTGAGCGCCTCAGAAGAGAACACGGTTTCAGGGTTCATACGAACAAAAAGAGGCGCAACCACTTACTATCTGCGAACAGACCTCAACGAGAAGTTCATAAGCGCTCCTGAATCGCTCTTCAGCGCCCCGGTGGTCGGCAAAGTGAGAGGGAGGAAAGAGCACAAACTAATATCTGCAGCGGGCGAAAAGTTTGTTCTGCGCCACTATCAGCACGGCGGCATCTTGCGATTTTTCACGCGCGACCTCTACCTGACTGCGAGCCGCTTTCTGCAGGAACTGGCGGTCTCCAGTTACGCTCTCTCCCAGGCAATTCCCACACCTGAAATTGCCGCTCTGCGGATAAAGCGGACTCTTCTTGGCTACAAAGCGGACATCCTCAGCCGCCACATAGCAGATAGCGCTGACCTGCAGAAACTTCTGCGCGAGGATTCCCGGGAAATCGCGCGCGCGCGAAAGCGCGAAATTATTGATAACTGCGCGAAACTTATCCGCAGAATGCACGATGCCGGAATACTGCACGCAGACCTGCACGCAAAAAATATCCTGCTCTCCTTCAGCGGCAGCCTCATTCAACTCTATATCCTTGACCTTGACAGAGCGAAGATTCTCAAATCGCTCAGTCTTCGCCAGAGGCTCAAAAACCTCTTCAGACTCGGAAGGTCACTTGATAAAATATCAGACGCGGGAATTATTACAGAGCGGGATAAATACAGGTTTTTCCTCAAGTATCTGAAAGCAGACGAGGCGCTTCCTATAAACAAACGCGCTGTGGTCGCACAGTTTGCCAGACATAGAAAGATTCACTCTATCTGGCGCAGAATCACACGCGGCTCCATCAGCCGCCAGAGGACGAATATAGATGGTTGAGCCTGACAGAGAGCACAAATACTGCCCGGAATGTGGCGCAGAATACGATGCGCAGTATCATATATGCACAGACTGCCTAAAAGAACTCGTGGACGCTCGGACTCTTGCCGAAATCAGAAAGGGGCAAAAGGGGAAAAAAGACTCGCCTGAAGTCCCTGTCGTTTATTTCTCATACGAACAAGCGGACGCGGAACTCGCGCGCGATACACTCCTCGCAGCCGGAATAGAAGCGGTCTTAGAAGAAGTTGACCTGAACTCCCTCGGGCTCTCGTTCACTAAAGAAAAAGGCTATCAGGTGATAGTGCCTGCGAGCGAAAAGGATAAAAGCATCTTCCACCTGCAACAGGCGGGTCTCATCCCTTCCGCCGCCTGCGCTGGAGCAGCACACGCAGATGCGGAAGTTATAGACCGGTTCAAGAAGACGATTGAGCAGGGCGTCTCAGCGCTTCCAGAACTGGTTCAGTTTCTTTACGAAGAGTTGCCTGTAAGGAGACAGGCGATTTACGCGATTCTCTCTGCGGGTGAGGAAGGAGAAGAACTTTTAGCGCAAAAGGTTGTAGAGATATGTCAAAACCCGAACCCGCTTGAGGAGAGGGAACTTGAGATTGTGAAAGATATTGGTGCGATAGTCGGCGAGCGGGGCGAAACCTGCGCACTCGTGGATGAGATTGCGGATGCGCTTGCTGACCCTGACGCAACAGTCCGCAGAAATCTGGTGACTGCACTTGGATACGCAGATATGGATGAGGCGCTCCCCGGACTGGTCATCTGCCTTGAAGACTCTGACCCGGATGTGAGACACGAAGCAATTGATGCGCTATTCTTCCGGACTGGAGAGGATTTCGGGTTCCAGCCTGACGCGCCTGAGGAGGAGAGGGAAGAAGCGCTCAAGAAATGGCGCAGATGGCTGAACAAGGTTTAGCCGCACCATTTATGGCGCGGAAATTCCGCCGCATAAATGCGGCGGCTAAAAAATGCAGAGGTGGTTGGTGAAAAAGTGTTTTCAGAAGAACGGCAATCAACTGCGATTCACCTGGATTGTGGACGGCAGGGAGAGGACTTTTGAGTTCTACTGGGAACCATTTGACGGAAGTCTCAAAGATAACGTTGGGACTTTCACGAGATGGTTTCACGAAGGCGATACGCGCAAGAGATTCTACGCAATCAATCTTCTGGCGCAGGCGAAAGACGAGTCCGCAATTTCCACTCTGGTCGCGGCTGTTAGCGAACCTGGATTTCCCGGCAGAGCGACCGCTGCGGCAGGACTGGCTCACTTCAAGGGAAATAAGAAGGCGCTCAAGGCGTTGCTCTCATCACTAAGTAGCGCTGATTACCTGCTGACAGTAACCGCAATTTCATCGCTTGGCGCGCTTGGCTCAAGGAAAGCGAAGAAACCTCTGCGCAGGATTCTGAATCACTGCCTGAAGATGAATGACCTTTTTTCAACTGAGTCTTCTTCTGCACCTGCAGCGGTTCTCGCGGTCTGCGCGATTGATTCGCTTCTGGCGCTTGGCGTCGCAGAAGTCGCGCAGGAACTTCTACCTTTTTTTGAGCATCCTCACTGGGCTGTGCACTATCGCGCCTGTCAGGCTGCGGCGAAGAATCCATCTGCGCTATACACTTCAGCGTTGAAGCGGCTCGCAGGCGCTGCAGAAATACCTGTCCGCATCCACGCTGCTGAGGCGCTGGCAAGAAGCGGCGAAAGAGAAGGCGCTGACGCGCTTTCGCGCTTCTCCCAGTCAGAGGATTATGTTGAGCGCTCAACAGCGGTCGCTGTTCTTGGCACGCTTCCCGCAGAGTCCGCGAAAGAGATTCTCGTTAGAGCGTTCCAGAAAGAGAAAGACCTTTCTCTGCGGATGGAACTGGCAGCGCATCTGATTCGCTTTGGAGAAGAGGTCCCTCTCACCGATTTTGAGAGCGGGCTGAACAGCGAAAATCCGTTTATCAGACTTTCAACAGTAACATTACTCTCTCGGCTTTCCGCTGTCGCCAGGGAGATTCTACGCACAGCAGAATCTGGAGAGCCTGACGAGTTTCTGCGTTCGCAGATGAGGCGTGCATATCGCACGGAAACTGCGGACTCGCTTCGCTGGGACTCACAGACGGCGGGGCAGGAAAGATTTCTCGGCGGTCTCCTCCCCCCGCGTTCATAAGACCGAAAGGCGTCACGGCTGCAGCTATTTTTCGAGAATTCGCAGAAAGAGATAGATGTTGAGGATAACAGAAAGGGCGAGCACGCCAACCGCGAGGAAGAAGTAGAGTTTATAGTTTGCCGCGCTCTCTTTCAGTTCCGATGCCTCTTCGCTGTATTTCTGGGCGAGATGCCTTTCTCTTTTGAGCGCGGAGAGGACTGTGCTCTCCTCAAGAGTGACATCTTCTGGTGAGTGAGGGTCTTCAGCCAAGCGCGCAATTGTGAGGTCTTTTATCAGTTCCTCAACTGTCTGGTATCTGTCGTTCGGGTCAAGCGCTGTCATTTTTTTGAGAATGGCGCAGATTTCACGCCCCAAATGCGGATTTATTGTGCGCGGGTCAGGCATTTCGCCTTTCACGTGCTTGCGCATAATTATGGTTGAATCGCCATCGTAGGGCGGTTTACCTGTAACCATATGGAAAAGCGATATGCCGAGAGAATAGATATCGCTTCTGAAGTCAATTCTCTTTTTCCCCATCGCCTGCTCCGGGGAGATATATTCAGGAGTGCCCAGAACAGTTCCCCCATCGCCGATGGGTTGCCCGACAGGGCGGGCAAGTTCCATACCTATTCTGACGAAGCCGAAATCGCCCAGTTTCACACCACCATCGCGTGATATTAGAATATTTCCCGGCTTCATATCGCAGTGCACAATCTCGTGCTCTTTGAGGTAGTTTATCGCTTTCGCAATCTGGATAATAATGCTTATCGCCCTTGCGGGCTCCATCTTTTGCGATAGATTGAGAATATCTTCTACACTCTCCCCTTCAACTAATTCCATTGAAAAGTAGTACTTCCCGTTTTCCTTGCCGACATCATAGATTGTTATCAGGTTGGGATGGCTGAGTTTTCCTACAAGGCGCGCCTCAAGGATAAAGCGCTTCTTGAACTCCTCATCCTGCACCCACTTCTCGTGGAAGACCTTGAGCGCCACTATCCTGTCCATTGAGAGTTGCCGCGCCTTATAGACGGCGCCCAGCCCACCCTCACCTATCTTGGACAGAATCTCGTATCCGCTGACAGATATCTCCTCATCCCCCGTATTGTGCTTCAGCGCCATCTGAAACACCCCAATTGAAAGGTCAAAAGTAAAAATGTAAAATTGCAGTTCAAAATTCAAAATTGATTTGCAAGCGGACTCTTCCGTTCTCTCTGGAATTTTGATTTTTGAATTTCAATTTTGCTTTTTGCATTTTCCACTCGTCCTGTGTTGCACCAGAGGACTCGGCGTTTATGCTATTTGCTTTTTTTCAAATCCTCTATCATCTTGCGGATAGCCGCCACATCTGAAGCGTCAGGTTTGAGTTGTAGGTATTTCTCAAGATTTTCCACTGCCTCGCTGTTTTTCCCCATCTGAGCGTAGAGGTGACCGAGGCTGCGGTAGGCGAGGTCAAATTTCGGGTCTTTATCAATCGCTTTTTTGAACTCCTCAACCGCCTTATCTTTCTTATCCAATTGCTCGTTCGCGACTCCGAGATAATGGTGAACAAACGCAGCATCCTCGCCCGCTGCGATAGCCATTTCAAACGCCTCCGCGCACTTCTTATATTTCTGCTGCTGCAGGTAAGCGATGCCGAGATTGAGAAGAGCGACCTTGTTCTGCGGCTCCTTAGACAGAATTTTCAAGAGATATTTTTCCGCCTCCGCGTATTGACCGAGATAGATATAGCAAGAAGCAACAGTGCCGAGAAGGCTGAGATTGTCCGGCTCCTTCTGAAGAAGAGTTTTCACCTTCGGAAGCGCTTCCTTATAGTTCTTGAGTCTGTAGTAAAGCGTGGCAAGAACGCTGAGCCATTCTGCGTTATCAGGGTCTAACTCGCACGCTTTTTCCAGTTCCTTTGCGGCATCGTAGGCTTTCTGATAAAGTTTTTTCAACTCCTCTTCGTTGAGTTTCCCTTTCTCCTTCCTCAGCGCCTCTACAGACGCTTCCCACTCCTTGATAATTTTGCACGCGTTTACGTAATGTTCGGCCGCTTCCTTTTTTTGCTCTTTCAGTTTCGCATCAATCCTGGCAAGGGTATCTTCAATCTTCGTCCTGATGGAGTCTTTTTGAGATTTTTCAAGCGCCTTTTTCAGAGGTTCAACAGCCTTGGTGCCGAGCGCCACGAGTTCCTCTTTCGCACTCTGTGACTCCTTTTCATTATCGCCAGTGAGTTTTGCGATGAGGTTTTCTATTGGGTCGCCTTTCGGTTCTTCAACCGACTTCGGCTTAGGAGGTTCCTGCGGTGGCTCAGGCTCCTCGCCGGGCTCAATCCTGTCAATCTCTTCCTTTGGGATTTTTATCTCGCCGAACTTTGTTTTGACCACAACGTGCTCGTCAGTTTTCTCTATTATCTTTCCCTGTATCCGCCTGCCATCAGTGGTGATAACGGTATCGGCAAAAGCGACCACCATCAGAATGAGCAGCGCACCCACTATGAATAAGTATCTCATTGAACAACACCTCCGAAAACTACCCACCAAACAGGAGGAAGTAATACGCCACAGGCGCGGCAAAAAGAAAACAGTCTATGAAATCCAGAGCGCCTCCTGAACCGGGTATGAGATTCCCTGAATCTTTCACTCCGCAGAGCCTCTTTATCAGCGATTCTGCCAAATCCCCAGCCTGCGCCGCAACACCAACTATTATACCAAATAGTATTGCGTGATACCAAGAAAAGTGGTCGGAAAGAAAAAGAGAGACAACAAGAAGAGAGATAAGAATTCCGCCCACAAGCCCTGCCACCGAGCCCTCAACAGTCTTTTTCGGACTGACTGAATTGAGTTGGCGTTTCCCGATACTGCTGCCGAGGAGATAACCCAATATGTCATTTGCCTTCGTGGTGCAGATAAACAATAGCAAAATAGCGTCTATATCGTTGAGAGTGGCCATTGGCATCGCAAGGAGATAGCTGCCGAAATAACCCACGTACACTACCGAGAATAACGAAACCGTAATATCGCGTAAGTTTGTCCGTGAACGAATCCTGGAACTAATGACAGGCAGCATAAGGAGGATAGCGATAAACAGCAAAAGCGGAGGGTGATAGTAATGGATGCGCTCCAGAAGTCCCGGGCTGTAAAGGCTGGAAGAGAGATAATTATAGGAGGCGACGTCGCCTGTGCATATCGCCGCCAGAATGATTGCCCATCTGCTTTTTACTCCTGCGATGCGGCAGAGTTCAATAGAAGAGACAATAAGAAAAAATAGAAAGAAAAGAAAATAAGCGAGATGCGAATGGAGAACAAAATAGTCAATGCCCAGAACAGCGAATATCGCTACTGCGCAGGCGATACCTGATATGACTTTCAACGCGCTCAAAAATTGTCTCCTGTTTAGCCGCCGCATTTATGCGGCGGTAAGAGCGCGCCATAAATGGCGCGGCTAAACCAGCCCGCGGGTTGAAACCCGCGGCTTTACAGTCCGCCGAACCTGCGTTCTCTGCGGCTGTATTCCTCTATCGCCTCTTTGAGGTTTTTGCGTCCGAAATCAGGCCACAGTGTAGGCGTCACATAAATTTCGGAGTAAGAGATTTCCCACAGAAGAAAGTTTGAAACGCGCATCTCCTGTCCTGTCCTGATAAGCAAATCCGGGTCGCTCATCTTCGGGTCGTAAAGAAATTTTCTGAATCCCTTCTCTGTTGGTGCGCGCAAAACTTTTTTGCCGCGCCTGCGGTCAAGAAACTTCTGGAAAGCGTCCAGAATCTCCTGCCGCCCGCCGTAATTGAGCGCAAGGCGAGTGACCATTCCCGTATTGTTGCGAGAAATTTTTTCAGTGATGGAAAGTTCGCGCAGAACAAATTCCGGCAGCCTCTTCAGCCGACCAATAGCGGAGAACCTTATATTGAGCCGCATAATTTCGTCTCGCTGCTCTATGAGATGCTGCTCTAAGAGTTTCATAAGAAAATTCACTTCTAATTTCGGGCGCTTCCAGTTCTCAGAGGAGAACGCGTAAAGGGTGAGTTCCTTCACACCCAGTTCGCTTGCGGCGCGAACAACTCTCCTCAAAGCCTTCACCCCTTTACTGTGACCTGCCACTCTCGGCAGATTTCGCATCTTCGCCCACCTGCCGTTCCCATCCATTATTATCGCTATGTGCTCGGGAAACTTCTTCATACAGTTTTACCGCCCTATCACCTGTTCGCGCGATGAGCCGACCGAAATAATTGAGACAGGTCTGCCCACCAGTTTCTCAATCAGCCTTATGTAATTTCTCGCATTCTTTGGAAGTTGTGAGAATCTGCGCGCACCCCCTATTTCTTCGCTCCAGCCCGGTACCTCAATATAAACTGGTTTCGCCTTCCACAGAGCGCTCACCTGGCAGGGGAACTCTCTCACCTCTTTGCTGCCGATTCTGTAAGCGACCGCAACTTTCAGTCTCTTCAGTCCTGTCAGAACATCCAATTTCGTAATAATAAGTGAATCCACGTCATTTAGGTCTGCCGCGTATTTTGCCGATACGCAGTCAAGCCATCCGCATCTTCTCGGACGTCCGGTTGTGGCGCCATACTCGCCCCCGCGTTCGCGCAAGAGATTCCCAACCTCGCCGCTCTCCTCCGTAGGATGAGGTCCGCCGCCAACACGGGTCGCATACGCCTTCAAAACACCGAAGACGCGACCTATAACTTGAGGCGAAACACCAGCGCCAGAAGCGATTCCATCAACCCCGGTGCTGGACGAAGTAACAAACGGGTACGTGCCGTTGTCTATGTCAAGAAGCGTGCCCTGCGCCCCTTCAAAAAGAACCTTCTTGCCTTTCTTCAGCGCATCCCTCACAATCTCGCCGCAGTCGCAAAGAAACGGGACCAGCCGCTTCCCATAGTCAGCATATCTCTCATACAATTCTTTGAAAGAGAAACCTCGCCCTTTATACGCACTCCTAATCAGAGCGTTTTTCTCTTTTAGATTCTGCGCAAGTAATACTTCAAAAGTCGTCCTGTCAATCAGGTCGCAGAGACGAATTCCCAAGCGCGCAGATTTGTCTGAATACGCAGGTCCTATCCCAAGCGATGTGGTGCCAATTTTCTTCTCCCCTGCGTGTCGCTCCCGCAGCGAGTCCAGCGCCTTGTGATATGGAAATACCACGTGCACTCTGCGGCTGACAAACAGCCTCCCTTCAATTCTTACGCCGTGGCTGCGCAGAACCTCTACCTCTTCAAAGAACTTCTCCGGGTCAAACACAACGCCCTGCCCGATAACGCATTTCACGTTCCTGTGCAAAATTCCAGTCGGGATGAGATGGAATATGAACTCCTCGCCGTTCGCCATCACCGTGTGTCCCGCGTTACTTCCGCCCTGGTATCTGACTACCAGGTCTCGCTTTTCCGAGAGGAAGTCAACAATCTTTCCTTTCCCTTCATCTCCCCACTGGAGTCCGATAACGCAGTCCGTCTTGCCCCTCTTGCTCCTCAAACTCATTTTTCTACCCTTCTTGCTATTGGCACAAAACCCGGGAATTTTACGCTTACCGGATGCTGATTGTCAATCAGTTTGGCAGCGTTTCTCTTCTAATACTTCTTCGTATAATTGGAGGACGCTGCGCACGTTTTTCTCAAGCGTGAACTCTTTCACGCTCTCCGCGGCTGACCGGGACATTTTTTCTCTTACCGCAGAATCTGTGAGAATGGCAATTTTCTCCGAGAGTTCCTTCACGTTATCTGAGGAAGGTATTACAAAGCCATTTTCGCTATTGCGGATGAGTTCTGCTCCGCCCGCCTGGCTGGTGGTGATGACAGGCAGTCCGCAGGCAAGCGCCTCAAGATGGACATTTGCGAACGGGTCGTAAAGAGTGGGAAAGACGAAAAAGTCTGCTGCGCCGTAAAATTGCTCAACATTTGCGCTGGTTCCGGCAAATACTATTTTGCGCGCGATGCCGCAGCGCTCTGACTGCGCCTGATATTTTGAAGATTTACCATCTCCGACAGCGACGCAGATAAGATTCTCGCACTTATCTTTGAGGAGAGCGAGAGAGTTGAGGATGGAGTCAAAGCCTTTGCGTTTGAAATCCAGCGCGACAAAAAGCGCTACTACAGAATCTTCCGGGATACCGAGTTGCCTGCGCACCTCTTCCCTGAATCTGCGCACGCCTGGATTGAACCTCTCAAAATCAACTCCATTGTAAATCACGCGAATCTTCTCCTGCGGGAGACCGTAGTATCTGGAAATCAGACTCTTGTCCAGATTGGAGATTGCGATGACCCTGCGAAGCATCGCAGACGTAAAAACTTTTTTTTCCAGCGAGAGAAGCGCTTTTTCTTTTGGATTGACTGCGCCCAGGAGTCTATCAAGGATACTTGGCTTGTGGGACTTCAGCCAGTGAGCAAATAGCGGGTCGCCTGACCTGTATATATCCTCGTAACAGATGCGGGAGAGGCCATTTATAATATCAAATTTTTCTGCGCGCAGAATCTTTTCGCAGTTTCTCGCAAACGCTGTATGGTAGGCGAAGGTTTTCACCAGCGGCACAGGAACAATGTGGGTGAAGATTCTCTCTCTTATCGGCGCATCCGCGGTCGCCGCGAAGATGTGGACCTCGTGCCCCAGCCGCGCGAGTTGGCGGGAAAGCGTAACAGCGTAGTTTTCAGCGCCGCCTTTCTTATCTGTGTAATCTTTTCTGACAAGCGCTATTTTCATTCTGTGGGCAGTCCGCCTCGCTGGTGACCTTCGGCAATTTTTCTTGCGAGAGACAGCGCCTCATCTCTGGTCACCACTTTGCCGTCCAGTTGCGCGTCATAAACGCTCTCCAAGATTATGGTGAAGAGCGCTGAAGGGGTAAGTCCCATTCTAATCAAGTCTTCACCTTTCAGAAGCGGCTCCGGCGCAATCTCCTCCTTTGTAAGGCGAACACTCAGGTCGCGAAGATAAGCGACATCATTCTGGTCAGCGCAACCGCACTTCGCCTTCGCTTCCATAAGTAAAAGAAGATTTGCAGACTCTTCCTCCGCCAATAGCCTCTTCAGGTTGTGAAGCGGCTGGCTCGCTGCATCTTCGCAGGCGTTCTGGTTGAGGACAAAAAACAGCGCCTTCTTTCTCTGCGCGTTTGAGAACCTCAGTCTGCGCGCTGCCCTGCCTGTAAGTTTCGCACTCTCCTGAGCGCTTTGGCTGCCTGCTGAGACCGCGCTGACCTCGTGCATAAGCGCGGCAAAAGAGAGCGGAAACTCAAATGAAGAGAGAGAACCGAGAACTGCGAGTGAATGGTCAAACAGTTTCGCCCCTTCTTGAGCGCTCAAAAGTCCGGACAACTCAGGCAAAAGATAGGGAAGCAGCCCTAATTTCTGAAGTTCTCTCACTCCTTCAGTGCGGTTTGCATCTGAAAGAATCTTTTCCAACTCCTCCCTGATGCGCTCCTGACTCACAGCAGAGACAGAGGATGCAAACGCGGCTATCGCTTTGCGTGTCTCTTCTTCAATTTCAAAGCCAAATCGGGCGCTGAAGCGAATAGCACGCAGCAGGCGCAGTTTATCCTCAGAAAATCTCTCCTGCGGATTGCCGATGCACCGTATGAGTTTCTTTTTTATGTCTTCCTGCCCGCCAATGTAGTCTATCAGTTTGCGCTTGATAGGGTCGTAAAGCATTCCGTTTATCGTGAAGTCCCGCCGCAGAACATCTTCCTGCGCTGTGCCGAACCTCACTTCATCAGGTCTTCTTCCGTCTGTGTATCTGCCGTCAGACCTGAATGTCGCCACCTCAAACTGAGCGCCTCCTTCAAGAACTATCACGACTCCGAACTGAACGCCCACAGGAATCGTGTGCCTGAAAATTGACTGCACCGTCTCCGGCGTTGCGTTTGTCGCGATGTCGTAGTCCTCAGGCTTGCTCCCCATCACCATATCGCGGACGCACCCGCCGGCGAAAAACGCTTCAAAACCCGATTCCCGCAACTTTTTCGCGACAGAGACTGCGGCATCCTCAAGAGAACGCTTTTTCGGCTCTTTTTTCTTTTCTCTATCCATATCTAAAAATGATAGCGCCAATTCCGAGACTGTAAAGCAGAATTATTCCCCGCTGTCAGCAAGCCCCGCCGCGGGTAACACCCGTTGGTGACACGGGCGAACGGTTTTTCCGCTGCCGCGTCGATGACGCTTGGCTCGCCCATATCACGAACAGATGTTATCTGTCGGCGGGGATGGCAAGCCCCGGACTTCAGTCCGGGGATAATTTTAGCCGGCGAGGCGCCGCAGGCGCTCATCCGAAAGTGGCTGCGCCACCTCGCCGCTTCTTCTCGCTCCCACTCACTAACAATCAGGCAAAAAACAAGAATCTGTGGTGAAATACTAACAAATTGCGAGTATAATAATATAATACTGATAATCGGATGAACTGAATGAGTTAGTGATAGCAAGTAAGGAGCATAGTTATGCGGTGGTTCGCGATAAGTCTGGTGCCGGTCGTAGTCTTATCCCTTATTGTGATTACCGGATGCGGCAAAGGAGGAGGCGGCGTTGGCGGCGATAGCGGTGGGGGTGGCGACGGCGGTGGCGGCGGGGCTTGGGGTCCAGTTCTAGATGCCTCCAATGTCTCTTCGTATGGAGGCTGGTATGCCGAGTATCCGGACGCTGCTATTGATACCGAAGGCAACCTACACCTGGTGTGGAGTGATTCCCAGCCAACCGGTGACATATACTACGCAAAATTCGATGGAAACAGTTGGTCAAACCCCCAAAACATCTCCATTACCGGCCACGCTGGGACGCCCTTAATAGTAGTTGACGGGAATGACACGATTCACGTGATTTGGAAGAACAGCGGCTACCTTTACTACAAGAACTGCACGGCGGGAACATGGATGTCGCTACCTGTCAACATCGGCGAATACGGTGGTAGCACTGGTTTCGGCCCTGATTGTACTTGTCCGTCGCTCTTAGTGGACTCTGGAAACAACCTGCATTTGTTGTGGGTTGGGGGAGACCAGGACATCTCGTATGCGAAGTGGCAAGCAGGGACTTGGAGTTCACCTACGAACATTTCGAATGCTTCGGGTTACCTTGCCGATTGCCAGAACATGGCCCTTGACTCAAAAGGTTACCCTCATGTTGTCTGGCACCAAGTTCCGCTGCCTTATTACCTCGGAGATTACCAAATCTATTACGCAGCATTTGATGGTACAGCCTGGTCCCCTCCCGCCAACATATCAAATAGTGCCGAGTACTGCTGGTGTCCTAAGGTCGCCATTGATTCAACCGATACCGTGCACTGTGTTTGGCAAGAAGACGTGAGCATCCTGGGGCAATGGGAAATAATGTATTGTTCCAACGACGGAACTGGATGGACTGTGCCACGAAACATATCCCAGACGAGTTTGGACTCTAATAAGCCTCAAATCAAAACGGATGGCGGGAACAATATCCACGTCGTTTGGCGTGACGACGAATCCCGAGGCGTTTATCACAAAATCTATTCACGGAGCAGCGGCTGGAGCCCATCAACAAAAGTGAGCCCGTCTATTTGGTCGCAGGACGAGCCAGACTTTGTAGTCGATGCCTCTGGCATTGTTCACCTAATTATGGTAGGCAGCTGTCCTACCCCCGGTTTTTGTACCAGCCTCAATTAGAGGGTGCCACCATCGCCCCGGCGTTCCGTAAGCGAAGTGAAGCCGCAGGCGTAACGAAGCTTACGGAACGCGCCGCAAACTCCGCCGGCGT
>Ga0315280_10005628_pt1 | contig 17734 bp, 17 predicted proteins | sample YL17G06_40_MG_FD_203697 | JGI IMG/M metagenome (GOLD analysis project Ga0315280, IMG submission 203697) | Sediment microbial communities from Yellowstone Lake, YNP, Wyoming, USA - YL17G06_40 | ecosystem: Environmental > Aquatic > Freshwater > Lake > Sediment | place: USA: Wyoming | collected... | reverse complement strand
AACTGGGCGAACTACCTCTTCCACTCACCACCCCTCATGTAGTCCATAGCGGAATCGCACTAATTGACTGGGCGCGTGCATGTCCACGGACTTGTTTACTGACCGAGGGATAGAACCCATTTAGGTTTGCGTCCCACCGGCTGCAGCATCGAATCTCGATATCCGCATTCAATAACTTTTGCTGCTCGCCGTAAGAACATTTATCTGTCGTGGTCATCATCGTTCAACGTGAGCGGTATCGTTGGCAACCGTCACGGTGTCCTCAAAGTTTCAGGTAGTGATCCCTGAGGAAGTCAGGTCTAGGCTTAAGCTTCAACCGGGGCAGAAGGTTGTGGTCATCGAGAAGGATGGGGTGGTTCACATGATCCCCTTGAAACCAATCAAAGAGACACGTGGACTAGCAAGAGGCGCAAAGACCGACAACATTCGCGACGAGCATGACAGCTTTTGAAGCTAATCGACTCGTACGGATGGATAGAGTACTTCTCGGAAGGACCGTTAACGAAGAAGTATGCGCCTTACATTGAGGATGTGAAGGAGAATGACACGGTCACTCCGACAGTTGTCGTGTATGAGGTTTACAAGAGGCTGAAGAAAGAAAAGGGCGAGCAGGTGGCCCTAGAGGCTTACGCTCAGATTACCCGAACCAAGATAGTTCCACTAGATGAGGACTTGGCGTTAAGGGCAGCTGACACAAGCCTAGAATGGGGGCTTGCTATGGCTGACGCAATCGTCTACTCTACTGCCAAGGCTTACTCTGCCGAATTGATCACCAGCGACAAAGACTTGAGGAGTCTCGAAGGTGTACGATTAATAGAATGACGGATGGTGTCACTCAAAACCATTCTCAACTTGCTGTCAATTGAACCCACGACATCGCAGGCCCAAATCCAACCGATCACACTAAGTTGCCTGAATCTTTTTCCAATCGAATCTCCTTACAGTTGGGAGAATCTGGCCATAACTTGAATAATCACTCTTCATGCCAACTCCGAGAAGCGTCCTCCATCGCTTAGAGCGTTACGACTTGAGTAACTGGTTTAGGTCTATTGAAACAGCAGTCGTGCTGCTTCTGCTCTTGGTCGCTAGCATCTTCCTATCGACACCGGGCACATACGGCTTCACAGGCGGTCAGCGTGCCGTGATTGTTATAGGTCAATCGAGGCTGGCAGCATGGCCTTCGCCCAGCTCAAACGGATTATTCCTTCCAGGCGGAGGGCTTGCTTTTGATCGGTCGGGTATCCTGTGGGTTGCTGACACGTTCAACAATCGTGTGTTAGAGTTCGCGCCTCCATTCAGCAGCAATATGAGCGCATCATTAGTAATCGGCCAACGGGATTTCGCGACAAACATGACAGGTGTCGGCATGAACCGCCTGCGATTGCCCATTGGCCTTGCTTTTGACCCTGAAGGGAACCTTTGGGTGGCTGACGCATGGAATAATCGTGTCTTGAAGTTTGAACCCCCATTCGCTACGGGCATGAATGCGTCCATAGTTATCGGTCAACCAGACTTCACGAGCAGCAATGTCCATAAGACCCCAGCGCGGAATGCGTTGGACGGACCTTGGCAGATCGCGTTCGATGGCTCCGGCAACCTGTGGGTTGTTGATGCTGGGAATAATCGTGTCCTAGAGTTTCACCAACCGTTCAGTGATGGTATGAATGCGTCGCTGGTTATAGGCGAACCAGACTTCACGACACGCAATTGCAACCCCGCCATGCAAGGCAAGTGTGCGGGTCAAACCGTCCTCACTTTTCCCAATGCGATTGCGTTTGATCCGTCTGGCGGACTGTGGGTCGCAGAGGTTCAACAATCAGCAACAATCGGTGGACGGCTCTTGGAGTTCAAACCACCGTTCAAAATCGGGATGAAAGCGTCACTCGTGACCGAGCGCATTTATCCATCAAGCCTCACCTTTGACTCGAATGGGAACCTGTGGATGGCATGCACTGGCTGCGGTCCTGGGGCTGGCGGTCATGTCTTCCAGTTTAACCCTCCTTTCAGCGCCTGTATGAATGCGTCCATCGTTATGGGCTCAGGCGTACCGGATCCCTTTTCACCGGCGGCGATGCGACCAGTAGGCCTGGCCTTTGACCCAACCGGTAACTTGTGGGTCATCGACTTTCAAGGGTATTTGATGGGCGATAATGGCCGTGTCCTCGGGTTCGATGCTCGGGAGCATGCGATCGCGTCGACTACAGGACAAGTGTATCTTGAGAATCACGGGGGCCTGTTAGCTCCCTTGGAGTCGGTTGCAATCAGTAGAGCCCCCGTCGCCGTGCCAAGTGGGCTGACGTTTCCTGATGGTTTATTCGATTTCACAGTTCAAGGCTTGAATGCCGGTGGCTCGGTGACTTTGACGATAAGCTTCCCCCATGCCCTGCCCGCTGGCACAGAATGGTGGTCCCTTCGCGACGGTCAGTGGAGTCGTCTTCCAATGAATCAAACCTCGGTCAACGGCGCCAATATCACTTTGACGCTAACTGGGGCATCTCCGAGTGGAGTAATTACGGAATTCGGAGGACCTACACTGCCTCCGAACGCACCAATTTCTCAGACAACGTCATCTTCCGCTACGGCAGTGCAGGCATTCGGTCCATTTGAGAGAATGTTGTTCGGCGCACTAGTAAGTGGAGGTGTCATAGTCGTAATAATCCTAGCGTACCGGAAGGTCGCGCGAAAGAGCAGATAGCGACAACGATATGCGGATTATTCACGGATGATTTATCTACGCAAAGTTCGTTGATCAAAACGTGAACTGCAAGCTAACCGGCCCCACCGTCTGTGCCAGTAACGGAAGCCTCACCATGATTTTGGTTCACTTAAGACCAACTAGAATGATTTGGCAAAGAACCAACCTGAAACCAGCAGGCCAACGGCAACCACACAAAAATGCATGACATTAGGGTTCACATGGATAGCCAAGCGTGCACCAGCGTAGCCACCAATGATCGAACCCGCCGTCATAAGAATCGCCAAGAGCCACGCTACCAGGCCCTTGAGGGCGAAGAAGAAGGCGGTTACGTTAATGATAGCACCTAGAGGTGTCTTCACAGCGTTCATTTTGTGGATGTCACGCAGACCCATGAGACTGAACGATCCTAGCATTAGGATGCCTATGCCTGCGCCAAAGTAGCCGCCGTATGTGGCGACGAATAGTTGGAAGAGGGCGCCCCAGATGCGTCCACCAGTTGTCACATATTCGTCGGTCCTGGCATTGCTTCTAAGTCTACGATTCAGAACGTCACGCGAAGCTAGCACCAACGTAGCAAAGAGAACTAAGAATAGGACGACGTGTTTGAAGGTCTCCGCTGGTGTGACCACAAGAATTACGGCACCTAGAAGACCGCCAATCAGACTAGGAATGGCAAGCGTGATGAGCAAACGGCGCTCGACAGGTATGTCTTTTCGATAACCGAGTGCGCTGCTAAGCGAAGCAGGCCACAACGCCGCTGTGTTGGTCGCGTTGGAGATGATCTCTGGTTCGCCGAATGCCACAAGTGAAGGAAAGGAAATAAGAGTGCCGCCGCCTGCCACGGAATTTACAGCGCCGGCGGCCATCCCTGCGAAGAAGAGGCCCACTAAACCAATCAGGTCGCTCATCAGATACTCAGCCGTATCTCATCGGTTCTTGCAATACTTGAAGATGCACAGTGTTAATCGGGCCCGAAGCCACCTACTCAAATTAGACGACGACACGCGGGTAGAGACGTGCGGCCGCAATGACCAGCAGGGCTGTCGCTCCTATCAAAAATCCGAAGTCCAACGCGACTCCATAGGTACTCGTTCCACCGATCACCATTAGCGCTCGAAGCGCATCTACTTCGTAGGTTAACGGGTTGATCTCAGAGACAGCCTGCAGCCAGGTGGGCATGATGGATATAGGGTAGATGGCGTTGCTGGCGAAGAAGAGTGGCATTGTCAGCAGCTGACCGATTCCCATGAAACGTTCTCGTGTCTTCACCAGGCAGGCGATAATTAGCGAGAATGTGGAGAAGAGGGCAGACCCGAGAATCACTATGACCAAGACGCCAACAAGTGCAAACGGATTCGCGTTTAGCTTGACGCCTAGTGCAAGTGCCAACAAGTAAATGATGGCGGCCTGCGCAAGTCCACGCTCCCCTGCAGACAGAGCCTTACCTAGGACTAATGCCGATCGCGGAGCTGGGCTGGCAAGAAGCTTATGTAAGATGCCCAAATCTCGTTCCCAAATCACAGCGATGCCGTAGAATATCGCTATGAACAGCACGCTCTGGGCTAGGATGCCTGGGGTCATGAAATCGAGGTAAGACAACGCGCCCGTAGGGATTGCCCTCACACGGGCCAACACTTCTCCAAATATCAAGAGCCATAGCGCTGGTTGCACTGCTCGTGTGATGATCTCTGTAGAGTCGTGACGGAGTTTGCGAGCCTCCAGTTCAGCAATTGTGAAGGTTTTGCTAACAAACTCGGCCATAAGTGAAAGCTGATTTCCTAGCTTTATGTGCTGCAAGTTAAGCGAGCCTCCTCGCCGCGCGTCTTGTCCTGGAGGTTTCACGATAAGTGCTTCCTGTTTCTATCTCGTAGCCGGTGTAGTGCGCGAAGACGTCGTCAAGCGTAGCATCGCCGTCACCGACCGAAGCCTTGAGTTCTTGTGGCGTGCCGATTGCGACAACTTTTCCCAAGTGCATAATGGCGACACGACTACACAGGCCGTCTGCTTCTTCCATGTAATGCGTAGTGAGAAAGATCGTGGTGCCATATTCAGTTCGAAGCCGTTGAATGTGTTCCCAGACTGCTTTGCGTGCCACTGGGTCCAACCCGACTGTCGGTTCGTCAAGAAAGAGAACGCGAGGCCTATGCAACATTGCCTGCGCGACCTCCAACCGGCGAATCATGCCTCCCGAGTAATTGCGAACTAGTTTGTCACCTACCTGTTCCAAACCCATGAAATCCAAGGCAGCATGAATTCGCTGTTCACGTTCGGATCGGGGGATATCATAGAGTTTTGCAAAGATCAATAAGTTCTCGTAACCCGTCAGAGAGCCGTCCGCGGAGACAAGCTGTGGCACATAGCCTATTACGCGCCTTACTTGGCCAGACTGATGGACGATATCGTAGCCGGCCACGGAGGCGTTACCAGACGTAGGCGGAAGAAGTGTCGTTAGCATCTTAATCACCGTCGTCTTTCCAGCGCCATTGGGTCCCACTAGACCGAACACTTCGCCAGGTTCGACAGAGATCTCCAGGGAGTCGACAGCGGTCAGTGGCCCAAAGAGTCTCGTCAAAGAACGAGTCTCAAGGACAGGTACGAGTTTATCTGCTGTGGCAGTTGCAGAGGTTGCTGCAAGAATAGACATTAGGCGCTCCTTCCTGCAAAAACTGATCTTAGGATTCTCATCGCGTTGATCACCGTGCTTTTCTCCTGCGGGGAGAGGTGTCCAAGAAGCTCAGCCAAGTATGCCTCCGTTGCCTCGTGTGACGCCCTTAGAGTAGCCTCACCGCGATCAGTGAGCTCCAACGTCATGCGTCGTCGGTCCTCAGAATCAGGTCGCCGTTTCGCGAGATTGCGGACCACGAGTCCGTCTACTAGGGTAGACATCGAGGGTAGTGATAACCCAATGTGCTCGGCTACCTCCGACAGCGAAGCTCCCCTATGACGATTCAAGAAATTGAGTGTACGGAACTGCGGTACAGATAGTTCCTGGGCACCGTGCTTTCTCAACTCAGTACGGATTTCGCGCATAGCTAACGGAATGACCTCCACAACCTCGCGAGCGCATGCGTTGATTGACGTCTGCACCTATCCACGCTCCAATACTTCGTATATCTAATAGTTCGAAATTCGAAGTATTTATCCGTGGCGGTAGCGAATTCGAAAGCGCACCACCAGAACCACACACAGAAAAAACTTGGGGCTTCGACCATTTGAGCGAAAGCTTTTCTAGCTTAGGTAGGCCCGCCGCCAATCGATTCGAGTTCGATTTACTATAGAAGCTGTGTGGAATTCTGTAATGCATTTAGAGTAAATGCGAACACTATTTCTGACGCCCCTCCCAACTGTTACGTGAAATGTTTCGTACTGTAGAGTATTGAGAAATTGTCAGTAACCTCGACGCCTGCAGTTCAGATGGTTGACGTCACGAAGGTTTACCGAGTAGGGCACATGGATTATCCAGCCATTAGAGGCATTAGCCTGAAGATAGGTAAGGGCGAATTTGTATCGATTATAGGACCCTCGGGCAGCGGGAAGTCCACGCTTCTCAACCTGATCGGGGCGCTCGACCGACCGACTTCGGGTCGTGTGATCATAGACGGAATTGAATTGCGGAAATTAAGTGAGGACAAGCTCGCCCTCCTTCGAAACCGAAAGCTAGGTTACGTCTACCAAACCTTCAACTTGATTCAAAGGCTCACGGCGATTAAAAATGTGGAGATGCCGCTTATCGCGAGGGGAATTCCAGAGAAGGAGCGTAGGAACAGATCGCTCAAGATGCTGAGTGCGGTCGGACTGCTGCGATTCGCGAATAAGCGTCCAATGGAACTTAGCGGTGGAGAGCAGCAACGTGTCGCCATCGCTAGGGCGCTGGTTACTGGGCCTACAGTCATTCTCGCTGACGAGCCTACTGGGAACATTGATTCGAAGACTGCGCACGAAGTTATGGGTCATATCGTTGAGGTGAACAAGGCCTTTGGCACCACGGTCTTAGTGGTAACCCATAATCGTGATGTTGCTAATTTGACTCACCGTATGATCGCCTTGAAGGACGGGCTGATTGAGAGAGATGAACAGCTCGCCCGAATTGATTCCTACGCAGAGTCTCATCTTCTCAGTGCTTAGTATGTTGAGTAGCCCGACAGAGAAGGTTGGATTCATGTACCAGGTAATTTGCTGATCATAACCTCACAAATGCTCTACAGTAATATGCCTAACGCGGCTCATTTCAGGTATCTCTAAGCGAATCGTCTTCAAGAGCAGCTCAATCGTCGCGTCGGGGCTCCTCAAATTGAGAGCAGGATAGCATACGAGATTATGTGGCTCGCTGTTCCCCACAATCCAATTGCTGTCTGTTCTATCTAACTCCGATGTTGGTTCTATGAAATCCAGTTTTGACGATCTTCCCTGCTCCATTTCAGCGTAAGATGTAAATATGGAGAAGTGAACTACGGCATGTAGTTGATGGCTTTGACAGCACGTTCCGCCCCTGCGGTGCAAACAATCGACGTGACTAAGGTCTATCGTGTAGGGCACATTGATTATCCCGCTCTGAAAGGCATTAACATGAAGATAGCAAAGGGAGAATTTGTTTCAATAATGGGGCCGTCGGGCAGCGGTAAATCGACACTCCTTAACGTGGTAGGAGCCCTAGATCGACCCACGTCAGGGCGGATAATAATAGACGGAATCGACCCGAGAAAGTTGGATGAGGACAAGCTTGGTCTCCTCCGAAATCGCAAGCTAGGTTTTGTGTACCAATCCTTCAACTTGATTCAGAGACTCACAGCAATCGAGAATGTGGAGATGCCATTAATCTCTAGAGGTATTCCTGAAAAGATTCGAAGGGACAAATCGCTGAAAATGCTTAGCGCGGTTGAGTTGGATAGTAAGGCGAGCAAGCGACCGGCCGAGCTCAGCGGTGGGGAGCAGCAACGTGTCGCGATCGCTAGAGCGCTAGTCACAGAACCCGCTTTGATCATTGCCGATGAACCCACTCGTAACTTGGATTCGAAGACCACTCGTGAAATGGTCAATCAGTTTATCCAAGTGAACAAGGGATTCGGAACGACAGTGGTGGTGGTCACTCACAACGCAGAAATCGCTAATATGACACAGCGCGTCATCTTGCTTAAGGATGGGCTAATCGAAAAAGAAGAATATCTCCAGCGAATAGACTCTTATTCAATGGGGTAAGGCATATGCAACTTGTTGATATGTTCAAGTTAGCGTACAAGGCACTGATTGATAGAAAGATCCGCAGTGTCTTAACGATACTTGGAATAACAGTAGGTTCAGCCATTATCCTAGCTCTAATTGCTAGTTCAAGCGGACTTACCGCTGGGATCACCAGTAATATTGAGAAGACTGGAGCAAACGTACTCACAATACGAAATGCGGGAGGATTCTTTGCCAGTGGTTCAACAAACACTTACCAGCTAAGTCAACAGGATGTAGACTACCTCAAAACAATAGCTGGAGTAACTGCAGCCTATCCGTTCTACAGCTATGGTGCATCTATCAACCAAGGTGGATCTTCACTGGAAGCGAGTGTAGTTGGAATAGACTTGTCCGCTTTACCACTACTATACAAAGGACTAACAGTTGCTGAAGGCTCCATGCCTCTCTTAGGCGATACAACCGGTGCCGCTGTGGGATGGGGAATAGCAAACCCAGTATCTGGAACACCAATCGGCCTTCACCAAATGGTTTCCATGTCAGTTACAGGAATTAAAGGTAGTAAGGGAGCTGTTTCTTATGCAGTTCTTGCAAGCGCAATTCTCACACAATACGGTACAGTGTTATTTGCAAATATCGATGATAGTGTTTACATATCATTTCAAGCAGCTCAATTTCTCTCTAAGAGTCCATACTTCACAGGAATCTACGTTATAGTTGATAACACAGATGATGTTGCAAACGTTCAGAATACTATTGAGACATACTACTCCAACAATGTTCGAGTCATAAGCCCCGGACAAATCCTATCAAGCATCCAAGCAATCACAGGACAACTGACAGTATTCCTAGGTAGCATCGGAGCGGTATCCTTGTTTGTAGCAACTGTGGGAATAGTTAACACAATGTACGTCTCAGTAATGGAACGCACAAGAGAAATCGGAATACTGAAAGCCATAGGTTACAGGCCGAAACAAATAATGGGTATGTTCCTGTCAGAAGCTGCGTTAACAGGAGTGATTGGAGCCTTCTGCGGATTAATTCTTGGCTATGTACTAGCATTCCTCATGGGAGGATTACTCGGTGGGATTGGAGGAGGGGGTGGAGGATTCGGATTCGGAGGACGGGGAGGGACAACAATTCGTCCTGTCTTCTCAACTGAACTCATCCTCTTCTCGTTAGTATTCCCGGTCATATTAGCAACAATAGCAGGACTTTATCCTGCGTGGCGCGCTTCAAGAATGAATGCGGTCGTTGCCCTGAAGTATGAGTAGCCCTTGGGAAGGGCCTGAATTAAGCAGGCCAAAGGAAGGGTTTGAGATAGGCGAGCCGAAGAAGGTATTAAATAAATTGCGCAAAATCTCAAAGAGAATACTGATTATCCCGCCCTGGCTTTGACGTTGGCTTTGCGGTCCTGCCACAGGTTTCCTGATTTGAATCTGCGAAGTCTGTTCGCCAGTGAATGGAGAACCGGGTCTACTACTGTCAATCGCACTAACTCTCACGGTGAGGGTGTAGTTGCCTTCGGGCAGACCTGGCTTGAAGCCAACAAATACGCTGAAGGGGCGAGGTATGTTCGGATCAACTTCGCCTATGTATACGCTTGAGGCGCTGCCGGGGGCGAGAGCATTTGATTGCACAGTCACGTTTGCGTTGAAGGCTGCGAGATTTCCAGCGTTGAGGAGATTTCCGGATATGGTGACGTTGCCTCCTGGCGAAGTAACAGTCGGAGTCATTGTCACGCCGTACAGTATCAAATTGATCCATCCGTAGACAGAGAAGCTGATTGAGTGAATCTCCTGAGTGTATGATATGTCGCCGAGTTGCTTGTATGTTGCACTAATTGAACCCTGGTAGGAGCTACCAATCGCCGAGGTCGGCGCGTAGATCTGTACACTGATCGTGATTGCGTGTCCCAGCCCGATTGAGTCATAATGCCAGTGACTATCGCCAAACATAGTCAGCGCTGAAGGAACGGCAACCGCGATGTCAACATCGTAGATTGCTATGTTAGTGTAGTAGTTATTCAGAACCGTAAACACAACAGTATTGTTGAATCCTGCTGTGAGACTCTGTCCAGTAATCGTTACCGTCAAATGCGCTGCGGTCTGTCCGTTAACATGGTCTACGGGAAAGGAGATGAGTAAGATGGAGAACAGGCTGATTGCAAGGATGTATCTTCGGATGCGGATTGCAGTGTTCAAGGTAGCTTCACCTCACGAAGTACTCTTATCCTGGTTGCGAGGTCTGGGTGTTTGTCCAAGATACGGAGGACACCCTTTCTTCCGTCGAAGCAGCACGAGAAAGTTGGTTGGATAGGCGCCGAATTTACGGAGCCGGACTCCTGCAATTTGGTTAAGGCCGATATCAGTGCTTTGGGTCCTCCAATTAGTACCGCTGCAGTCTTATCTGCTAAGAATTCACGTGCCCTGTATACCGCCGGCTCAATAAAGTAACTCAGGGGTCGCGCAAATAGCGCGATTTTGGCTAAGGTTGCAATCGACCTTAGGGTGAAATCGCCGTTCTTAAGATGCGAAATCTCGTGAGCGATACATGCCTCAACCTCGTCATCGTCAAAGGACTCCAATAGACCAACTGAGACGGCGATCGCGCATTTTCGATTTACACGAACAGTGAATGCTGAGGGTGCTCCGGAATCGAGCAAGCGGATTTCGGGGGACTCTACTCCAGCCCTTTCAGCCAGCTTCTTAACACGCTGTACCAACTGAGCAGGAGGATCGAAGAACTGCAGTGCAGGAAAGGCCTTCGCTATATCTAACCTCGATCTGTCAAACTCAATGTAGAGTGCCACACACACCGCAGCCAATACCCCAATCTGAGCCAGCCGCGAGTCAAACCTGAAAAGCATCGCAAGAGGTGCCCAGATTTCGTGGGCCATTTCGACATGGGGCGGCACATGGAATTCCAAGGCCTCAATATGCAGACCTCTGAGGACCAACTGCAAACTCTGAGCGAACATTATTCCCAACATGCAGAGCAGAGCGATAGTCTTGCTGCGAAATTGATGCTTCAGCAGTAGAACAGTTATCACGCCAAAGGCAACGAAGACCAGTGCGAAGGAGAGTGGTAACGGGGGGCCTATCAGTATCCAGGTGAGCAAGACGAACAAGCCAGAATTGGGGTTAATCATTTTCTAGCCCTTTCACGCAACCTGTTGAGGTACTTAGAGAGTACGCGCCAATCCTTTTCATTACTCATAGACATCTTTTCCGCTAGGTATGCAACGGTGACATCGTTGAAGCTCTGAAGCAAGGTCGCCATAACATTGTCCACAATTTCGTGTCGGAACTCATCCTCAGTCATTCTCGCTGAGTATAGGTAATGCGGGCCTCCTTCCCTTGCCAATTGTCTCGACACAAGTCCTTTGCGATACAATCTGTCCAAAATTGTTGCAACGGTAGTTATCGCCAGGGGTCGGGCCCGCGAAACCTTAACCCCAAATTCTCTTACGGAGAGTGGCTTCTTGGATGTCCAAAGTTGACGGAGCACAAGGGCCTCAAGGTTTCCCAACGCAAACCTGAGGTCTCGTTGTCGAGGCCTGAGCACATGGAGCTTCAAAGGGCTGGATCCCAACTACCGCCTGTAGTTAGCCTTATATAAACTCGCCCAGTTCTTCGCCCAGTTGCACGGGGCGAATACGATGGCGCAAATACCAATCATACTTCCAATTGTTGTAACCGGAGTTCTCGTTGGATCACTGTTAAAATCGAAGAGTCGAACGATCCCCAGGAAGAAACTCGCAATCGCGAGCGCACTGTCCGGCTTACTCAACGCTGGCTACGCCTATCTGAGCTACCTTCTGACCCCCGAACCAACCTTTCGGGGGATAACCGTGAGACCGGTCTCCGAATTAGCCTATGTCGTCTCTTCTTTTGTCGTCGGCATCTTGATTGTGCTGGCCGTTGTTGGCGTTGGACTGGTTTATGCCCGATTTCGAAAGGAAGAGCATGAAATCGAATCTGAGGACCTGACTCTGAAAGGAGAGTCAAAGTAGACCGGGCCTACTCAATGTCGGGTCTTCTTCCTCGCAGCCTAAGACCCATTCACAAAGTCCTCCTCTGTATCCTTCTTCTAACGCTAATCCTCTCTTCAACAAGAGCAGTGAACGCCTCACCAGCATGCTCAACCGCAGGCTGTGGGGAGATAGATATCTCACCAGGAAAATACGACCAGAAACTCGGAGTCGGCTTTCCAACATTCAATGCCGTGAAACTCACCTATCCAAACAGTACCATTCTAGCCAACAATGTAGGCGACCTGCTCTTTGCAGTGACCCTTAACTCTAATTTATCTAATCCGAAAATCAAATGGATCCCGAAAGCGGCCTTCTACAGATCCATCGACATCTACATTCCCCCAGACTTCACAGGTCTCACGATCGGGAAATTATGGACTAGCTTCACAAACGATTACAACCCAAACAGCCTTTCGCTCTCGCAGCAACCCTCTACGGATCCAATCGGGCCAGGTTGGTGGAGGGTAACCGTAAAAAATCTGACCGTGACCTCAGACTTTGTCTTCGTAGGTTCGAACAGTAACCTTACGGCCCATCGCGTCTTCGCGGCAAACCGGACGCAATACATAAGAATATTTCAGGTGACCTCACCATCGATAGCCGGTCGATATTTCTTCAAGACATTCATCAATGGTACCTCAACCGGGGCGGGCAATTTTCCTACCATTGTGGTAAAGGCTAGTAGAGATCCCGCGTACATCTCCGGTACGCTGCGAGACTTGGGCAACCTCAATACAACACAGGCTGGGAAGCCAATCACACTTACCGACGAAACCGGTGCGAGGATAGTGGCCACTGGTAGAGATTACCTCGGAAACCCAGCGGCGGCCCAGGCATTCATCAATTCGACTGCAGAAGGCCAGTACACATTATTCGGCGTCGCCCCCGGAACCTACAACATCACCGCCTACGCCGCAGGCTACATACCCACGACTAAGGCAAACACGGTTAGCGTCGCTGCAGCCCAATCGCTTGTAGGCGTTGATATTTCGCTGCAGCGCAGCGTAAACATGACTCTGTCTGTTCTATCTGAGACTGCTGATGGAATAGCGGTTCCATGGGGGAGCCAAAGCGGAATTAATCGCAACGGGACAACATTCGCAGGAAACCGTTCGATTTCGTTTCAGCTTATACCGGTGGGCGGCACGAGCACGATTGATACGATTTCTATGCGTCTAAACCCATTGGCGAGTCAATTCAACATCGCAACTGTTCTATCAACCGACTTTGATGGCAGAGTCCCACAGGACAATGCAGCTGATACGTCTGGCTTGATCGCGGGAGACTACTATTTGCGTGCTTACGTGCTCTCGTACGTACAGCTTGATGATGCGCTCATCCATGTATCTAACCAAACCACACACATCCGTTCTGAAATTCGGCTGCTTCGAAGCAACTTTCTCACGGTTACCGTTCACTTCAAAGACTACAACTCGACGTTACGTGATGGACCGCTAGCCGTCAACGGAACGCTATCGGTTCAACTGTTCGACTCGCAAGGGATTCTCCGCGGTTCAAATACTACATTTGTGTACGGGCCAATAGGGGCGCTACCTGGCAATAGGAGCGCTACGCTGGAGGTCGTAGGGCTAAGCAGGAGTCGCACTTTCGGAACCGTAAGCCAGTTTTCACATGACTACGGTCTCCTCCCAGGCACCTACCATGTCCTTGCACAGTTGAAGTCGTCACCGATGTTCTCAGGGTTTGCCAATGTTGGGGTTAGAGATCTGTACTACCAGCTCGAGGACGTACAGGTAACGCTCGGTCTTGCGTCAGCCGCCTCTTATAATATGAATTCTACTCGGATTAGTTTCGCTCTGATTAGGGGGGGCGGCATATCCTTGACACTGTACTCAGTTGATGCGCAGAAGCCAGCTGTCCAATCGCCTTTTGCTTTTCCCGGGAAGACAATAACCCTCAACATAATTGACCCATTTGGTTTTGTGTACTATGCCAACGCCACGCAACCCGGTAACGGTAGCGGTAACGCCATCTTCTTCTATTCCGGCTTGCTCACCAATGATTATACGATTTTCGTCAAAACGCTCGGATATACTCAACGCGACACAATCAGACTGCACGTAGTGCTTGGCGGTAATAGCGACATTGCCGTGTGGCTAGTTCAGGACCCAATAATTGACCTGACCCTGGTCTTCAAAACGGAGGGACTTCTTTCACCAATCAGCTCGACTCACTCTTTCGCCCAACCCATAAATCATTTGGATGCCACACCTGCGCGCGTCGAAGTCTTCGACGATCTGGGTAATTTTGTGGCAGCAAATGAGAGTTATATCTCGAACTTATCCACAATCGCTAATTTCACATTGGCCGGGTTCGATCGGTATTATGGGGACCCGCGGTTTGTTTGGTCGGGATTCTATGATACGACTGACGCGGCTAGTCAGAATCCGGGCGGCTTGATACTGTATCCGTGGGACAGCGCATCCTCACACGAATACACTATCAGGATCTGGGTAGACGGGTACTATCAACTCGAACAGCTACAGGTGACTGTTCCACCGAGAGGGAACGTTTCGGTGGTCGGTCCCATGGATCGGGCCTCAAGGATTAGCGGAACAGTCGCCGGGCCGGACTTTTTTGATATAGCACGTCCCCTCTCTTGGGCAACGATTGACTTCGAACCAAACAATTACACTACCTCAGGCATCATAGATGTGCGGCCAGGCAATTACAGCACGTCAAGCTTGGATGGTTCATTTCAATTGTGGGTCCCGCAAGGAAGATACGGCATCGGCGTGTCACTAGATGGATATTCCACATACTCCGCTCAAGTTGAAGTTCCATCAGGAGCGGACATGAACATGCAGATATGGTTAGATAACTACCAGTCGTCACCACAAGCGATGACACTTGAGCCCTTAGCGACTGTTGCCCTAGCCTTCGTCAACGTATATAGCAATATTTCTGGTCTCGACCGAAGGCTATTGCGGAAGACGTAAATTGCTGAACGATGGAACACGCTGAAATTTCACGCAAAAGGCCAGTCATCTGGCTCGATAACCCTCGCACCATTTCATCGTCATCAACAATAGCTTGGCCGACTCGAACGGTATTTGTTCCGCCGAAAACAAATCTAGTCTATTTCTACGTGGCGACCAGTGGGGTCGCTTGGCTCAGAACTGAGCCCAACAAATGTTGTCGTTCGAACAGTTAATCTTCGCACACGTGGCCGCATCTCGGTTTTGGTTTTCACAGAGGAGCCTTATCTCTGCTGAGTGAGCGGACCGACTCGAACCACGTCCATCCTGGAAGAGCGGAATGAGCGGCAATGGTTCTTGAAACGCAAGATGGCAAGCCCGATCTAAGAAGGGGAATCGTAAAACGCCTATTACAGATCAGCGTCTCCACTCTTGCCCAAGCCGCGGCTTTGTTCACCGCATCTGGGCGATTGGGTTGGGTTATGGCGTGGGCCTACGTCGCCGTGATTGTTGCCATACCGGTGATCAACACCCCGATTGTATTGCGGAAGAACCCAGACTTGATCGCTGAACGCGCCCAGGTCAAAGATACAAGAGTCTGGGACAAGGTGATCATTCTTTGTGTAACACTTCTACTGTATGTCACTCTGATCGTGGCTGGCCTCGACGTTCGCTTCGGCTGGTCACCTCTCATAGCGTTGCCCATTCAGCTCTTGGCGTTGGTTTTCGTCGTGGTTGGGTACGGCTTGCTTAGCTGGGCGTTGGTGACGAACAAGTTCTTCTCAGGGGTCGCCCGCATCCAAAAGGAACGGGGTCACACAGTCGTTTCCGAAGGACCTTACCGTTACATGCGCCACCCAGGGTATCTCGGCATGATTATGGCGTTACTTGCAATGCCATTCTTACTCGGATCGCTATGGGCACTCATCCCAGCTGAGCTCGCAACCAACGGTTACGTCGCCCGCACCGCCCTTGAGGATCGAATGCTGCGCGAGGAACTGGTCGGGTACAAGGACTATGCTAGGCGCGTGCGCTACCGCTTGCTACCGGGTGTCTGGTAGTAGGATCGCGGGCCCCGGCCCCCTTGCCTGCTAGCAGATGGGTTCGACCCTAGCTGAGAAGAACCTGAGCTGGGGAGATTCGTAAACCAATCTAAGTCTAACGATCTTGCCGCGTCTTTCGTAAAGGTTTCCGGCCTTAGCAGAATCAGTTGTTGCCTATTTCTTTCTTGAAAGCCTCAGTGAGCCTCCTTCCCCAGTCATCAATTGGTTCGAGCCTTCCATCGAAGAACCTGAGCACGGGAGGTTCATACACGAATTTCAGTCCCTTAACGAGATCTCGATGCTTGTATAGCCAGTTTATTCGGTCGATAGCGTATTCGATGTGGGATATTGTATAGACTCTCCTTGGAAGCGCGATCCTTGTTAGTTCCACGTCGGCTAAGAGCTCCTTCCCTTCCTTGTCCCTATCCATCGAGACAGTCCCTCTCTCCATGCTTCTTATGCCCGAGGATATGTAGAGAGCAGCTGACAATGCTCCAGCCGGATACTGGCTTTGAGGTACATGCGGCAAGAACTTCATCGCATCCAGATGGCAAGCCAATCCACCTGGCGGGGTAACCACCGGAATTCCAGTCTCAACAAGCCTGTTGACAAAGTACTTGATCTGCTCCACCGAACAACCCGCAACCGTTGGATCAACCATTTCTCGGACTCCCACGGCCATGGCTCCAATTTCTCTCATGGACATGCCGCCGTACGTGTAGAACCCTTCATAGACGGGGAGCCAGGGCCTAATCCTGTCAAATAGTTCCTTGTTGTTTGTCGCAATGAAACCCCCTCTGACGGACGTGTTCTTCCTGCCGCTCATGTAGAATAGGTCAGGCAGGCTGCACATCTCCCGGACTATTTCAGCAACGGTCTTACCTTGGTACCCTTTCTCTCGTTGCATAATGAGGTAGGCGTTCTCGCAGATTAGGCTCCCATCCAAAACGAGAATTATTCCGTGTTCACTGCAAATCTGCCCTATCTCCCTCAGGTTCGCCAAAGAAAATGGTTGTCCGCCGATGAGATTGGTCGTCGCTTCCATGCGGACAAATGTGACCTTCTCCTTACCATACTTCTTTATCACGTTCTTCAGTTTCTGCGGATCCATGTTGCCTTTGAAGGGGTTCGTGCTCTCCGTCTTTAACGCGCCATCGTTGTAGATCTCCAGACAAAGTGCTCCTGAGAGTTCGATGTGTGCTTTGGTTGTGGTAAAGTGGTAGTTTGTTGGGACAACGTCCCCCGACTTGATGAAGACCTTAGTCAATAGATGTTCGGCGGCTCTGCCCTGGTGAGTGTTCATCACATGCTCGTATCCTAAGACATCTTTGACCGCGTCGGCGAAGTCGTAGAAGGTCATACTGCCAGCGTAGGCATCGTCCGCTCTCATGAAACCTGCGAACTGGTTATCACTCATAGCGTTGACGCCGCTGTCGGTGAGCATGTCGAGAAATATGTCCTTGGTTTTCAGGAGGAACGTATTGTAGCCCGCTTCTCCTATGGCCCTGAGTCGCTCCTCGACGGGTATCAGCGAAACTTTTTGCACCATTCGTGCCTTATGCATCTCGATGGGAATTTCTTTACCAGAAGACAACTTGATCGACATTAGGCTGCACCAAGAGTATTCCTGTTGCAAATTTCCGACTCCAAGATTCAGGTACTTACATATTTGGATGGTTTCTCTCGAGCGGAGATTACTCGAGGCAGTCGATGAAGACAAATCTCCAAGGCGCAACAGTCAAGAGGCAGTCCGGCAACTACGATTCATGATCAAGTGAAACGCGGTGGAGATTCGGTTTCTCTATTATGAGGAATGCCCGTCCCATGAGGAAGCGCTTGA